>JAEAME010000254.1_pt1 | contig 66009 bp, 67 predicted proteins | sample 8958731 | NCBI WGS metagenome assembly JAEAME01 (sample SAMN16933194, study PRJNA681113) | bioreactor sludge metagenome | isolation source: anerobic bioreactor sludge (Control) | place: India:Bengaluru | collected 2018-10-24
CGGGTCTTCAACGTTGTTTCAGACCACGCAGTATTCCCAGCCGCTACAAATAAAATCAAATTTTAAAAAAAGTTAATACAAGTTGAATGATCTAATAGGGATACTGCTTCCCAAGTACCTCAGTCGAAGTTAACGCAGCAATTGCCCCTTCAGCTGCAGCGATAATTATTTGACGTACACCACCAGTGATATCCCCCGCAGCATATACGCCTTTTATACTTGTCCTCATCTGTGTATCTATCTTAATATATCCATAGTCATCAAGCTCAATGCCAAGTTTTCTAACAACCTTATTTTGAGGAATTACACCAATCGAAACGAAAACTCCATCTACAATCGTTGTAGATTTTTTAGTATTTGAAAGATCCTCAAGCACTAAAGATTCCACCTTATCTTTCCCTTTGATCTCTTTAATTACTTTGTTAAGAAGGAACTGAACACCTATTTTTTTTGCATCATGCTGATAGGTTTCTTCAGCTCGAAGTATATCACGACGATGTATCAGAAAGACCTCAGAACAACCAATCTGTTTTAGATAAATTGCTTCAATAAGGGCAGAATTACCCCCACCCACTACAGCGACTTTTTTATTTTTAAAAAAAAACCCATCACAAGTGGCACAGTAACTTACACCATGTCCTTCAAATTCAGTGCTACCTGGACAAGTAAGTTTACGATGCTCTGTCCCTGTTGCAATGACAATTGCACCCACCTTATAGGTTTTCTGTTCAGAAGTTTTTATTAAAAAGGACGAATCCTGCCGTTCAATGGATTCAACTTCTTCATATAGATACAAATCAACATATTTACTGGCATGTTTCTTCATTTTCTCCATTAAATCTAGACCAGAGATTGAGGAGAAACCAGCATAGTTTTCAATATTTGGTGCATTGACAGCAAGACCACCACCTCCACCTATATCAAAAAGTGCTGTTTTAATACCGGCTCGAACAGCATAAATCCCGGCAGAATAACCGGCAGGGCCTGCACCAACAATAGCAAGTTCGTATTCCATTGCAAATCCCTTACCGAATCAATCCTTGTTTTTAAGTATTATTCCAATTGTTTCACTATTTTTGTGATAATCGAAAAGATATTCACAGATGATTTAGTGACTTCGTATGTAACAATGTATTATATGCCACGAACAGAGCAATGTTCAAAAAAAGGTTGTATCTCATCACATATGTCAAGTAAAATTTTTTTATCATAGGGTCTCTCAGACAATAGCTCATCTGAAATCAATGGAGAATCGACTTTAAATTGTTGAAGATAATACCGTTTTGATCCTTGAAGCCTTTGAGCAATTTGCAGAATATCCGCTTTTTTATGAAATCGAGGGACTACCGTTGTTTTAAACTCATACTCCGGCGCGTTTTTTTGAATAATCTGGATAGATCTTTCAATGGAGGAAAAATCAACAGGGATCCCTGCCACCTGAGTATATTTTTCTTTTGTTGCTTTTACATCCATTGATACATAATCGATGAGGCAGTCTACCAACAGTTTTTCCAATCGTTGTGGAAATGTTCCATTGGTGTCAATTTTTACAAGATATCCTTTTTCTTTTATTGCCCTGATAAACTCATATATCTCCTCATGCAGCAGCGGTTCTCCACCTGTAATGGAAACAGCGTCAAGTTTTCCTCTTCGTTTTTCTAAGAAATCAAATATCGTTTGAAGCGGCATCTCTTCCGTTTCTGAAAAAACAAGCTGTTTATTATAGCAAAAAGGACAGCGGAAATTACATCCCACTGTCCATATAATTGCTGCTATTTTCCCAGGATAATCCAACAATGATGTCTCTTGTAATCCCCCAATCATCATACAGAGACCACAACTTTTTTATGCTTTTCTTCAGCAAAATCTGAGGTTTCTAATGGGAAGGGAGTATAGAGAACCCGATCGATAAACTCCCGTTGTTTTCCTTTATTCCATTGATTTACCGGACGTAGATATCCAACAACACGAGAATATACTTCGCAGGATGTTGTTTTTCCCTGTTCCTCACATCGAGGGCAAAGTTCATGTTCGCCTGGTATATAGTTATGTTCAGGACAAATACTGAAGGTTGGTGTGATCGTATAATATGGAAGATGATACTGTTCCGCAACTCTTTTTACAAGTTGTTTCACCGCGATCGGATCGGGTTTATCTTCCCCTAAGAAAATATGCAGGACTGTCCCACCAGTATATTTTGTCTGCAGCGAGTCTTGCAAATCCAATGCTGCAAACACATCGGTCGTAAACCCTACAGGCAACTGTGTAGAATTTGTATAATATGGTTCAATGGCTCCTCTACTTTGAGACCGATAGAATTCCTGATTGTATATACGTATATCAGGGTATCGTTTTTTATCAATGCGGGCAAGTCGATAACTAGCACCCTCTGCAGGAGTTGCCTCAAGGTTGAAGATATCATTTGTTTCTACCTGAAAATCTGCAATCTTATTACGGATATGATCCATGATCTTTTCTGCAAATCTTTTTCCTTCGGGGTCAGTAATGCTTTTATTCATAAAATTAAGCAATGCATCGTTCATACCAATGATTCCAATAGTTGAGAAATGATTCTTCCAGTATTGACCAAAGGTCTCTTTTATATCAGATAAATAGAACCGTGCATACGGGTGTAATCCACTGCTCGTAAGGTTCTCAATAACCTCGCGTTTGATAATAAGACTTTGTTTTGCTAACTCCATGGTCTCATCTAAACGGGTGAAGAAATCCTCTTCATTCTTTGCAAGATACCCAATTCTTGGAAGGTTGATAGTAACAACACCGATAGAGCCAGTTTTTGGATTTGCACCGAAGAGACCACCACCTCGTTTACGCAGTTCCCGATTATCAAGCCTCAATCGACAGCACATACTCCTAGCATCGTCAGGTTTCATGTCGCTATTAACAAAATTTGAAAAATATGGGATACCATACTTTGCTGTCATCTCCCATAACGGATCTAATTTTTTATTTTCCCAATCAAAATCTTTTGTGATGTTATAGGTTGGAATCGGAAAGGTGAATGGCCTTCCTTTTGCATCACCTTCAATCATGATCTCAGCGAATGCCTTATTGATCATTTCCATTTCTTTGACATATTCCTTATAGGTAGTATTTTGTAATTCTCCTCCAATAATTACTGGATCATCAGCCATGTATGATGGAACAGTTATGTCCATCGTTATATTTGTAAAAGGACTTTGGAATCCGACCCGAGTGGGGACATTCATGTTGAATAAAAATTTCTGTATTTCTTGACGAACTTCCACATATGAGAGTCCATCATGACGAATGAATGGCGCAAGGAATGTATCAAAATTTGATAATGCCTGAGCTCCTGCCGCTTCCCCTTGCAGAGTGTATAAATAGTTGACAATTTGCATGAGAGCAGTCCCAAAATGTTTTGCAGGCTTGCTTTCAATTTTTCCAGATACGCCTTGGAACCCTTTGAGAAGGATGTCTTGTAAATCCCACCCCACACAGTAAGCCCCAAGGGTACCAAGATCGTGAATATGATAATCACCGTTTGTGTGAGCCTCGCCTATCTCTGGAGGATAAATCTTATTTAACCAATAATGCGATATGATGTTTTCTGTAGCATAGACATTTAATCCTTGCAGTGAGTAGCTCATGTTACTGTTTTCGTTGACCTTCCAATCCATCATGGAAAGGTAACCATCAACTACATCGATATCTTTGAGCAACCCTCCTATTTCACGGATATCATTGTGTTGTTTTCTATATAAAATATAGGCTTTTGCCGTCTTTGCATGACCTTGTTCGATAAGGACTTTTTCAACGATATCTTGAACCTGTTCAACAGTAGGAATTTCACCCATTTTCAATTCTTTTTCAAGTTGTTCTAGTACTTTTTCAGTAAGCTCTGTTGCTCTGCGATGATCCTTTCCACCGACCGCTTGAGCGGCTTTCCAAATAGCGTTTGTAATACGAAAAGGATTGAAATCTTCTACTTTTCCATCTCTCTTTCTTATCTTTCTAATCATTTTTTCTCACCTATTAAGGTTTTGTTGTTAGTTTTTGAACTTCCTTTTCAAATAGAGTGATATCAGCAAATGATCGATAGACGGATGCAAATCGTATGTAAGCAACTTGATCAATTAGCTTAAGTTCATCCATAACATATTCCCCGATTGTGGCGCTGGGGATTTCTTCCTTGCCTGTGCGTCTAATTTTTTCTTCGATATTTTCTAGGAGTGTTTCGATGTGCTCATGACTTACCGGCCGTTTTTGTAATGCCTTCATCACACCATTTTTGATTTTATTTTTTTCATATTTTTCTCGTCGCCCATCTTTTTTAATTATGTAGATGGGGCTCATTTCAATATGTTCATATGTTGTAAACCTACGATTGCACTCAAGGCATTCTCGACGTCGACGAATGGAATAAGCCCCAGTATCCCGGGAGTCTGTAACCTTCGTATTTTCATGACGGCAATATGGGCATTGCATCCCTATCACAATCCTTACATTAAAAATACAACATATTGTATTTATTTACTATCAATATACACTATATAGTATGTGATTTGGGGTTATTAAACCTTTCCGTTTATTAAAAACCAGGTAATTTTTTCATAAAAATTCATTCCCAATCTTGCTGAAAAAAGGACATATGGCGCATGGTATTTAAAGCTATTCGAGAACAGAAAAAACTATTCATAGAGCTTGTATAAAAAGGACCCTTTTTACTGAGTTATATTAATGAACAGCATAGTGACAAGAAACAAATGATTTAAATTTGAAAAAAAACTTTTTTGCCTTTATTCGATTATATCATCTTCCACATCATATGAGAAACAGCTTCATGAAGAAGCGCACTAATATCCAAATTTTTTTCAAGATCATTAAGACGATCTATCCGAGCCTGAGTGGAAGGTTTCTTAGGTACTGCTAGACACTCCCCCACATCAGCAATTGAAATCTCATATGTTCCAATTTTTTTAGCAATCTTAATAATATCCTGTTTATCAAAACCTATCAACGGTCGAATAATTGGCACTTGGGATACTGCATCTACAACCGTTATATTTTGTAACGTTTGAGAGGCCACCTGGCCAAGTGAATCACCCATCACAATCATATCAGCGTTTTTCTGTTGTGCAATATAATCAGCATATCGAACTATCATCCTTTTGCAAAATACACAAGTAAATTTCATATCGGCCTGACATCTATATGTCTGCAAAGTGTTACCGTGAGGCACAATCACAATATGAATCTTACATGATGTAATCTCTTTTAAACGACGCGCTAACGAAAGAAATGCCATATTATGGCCAACAGTTGAAAATTGACCGTTGTCAACATGTACTAGTATCATATTATCAACATATCGTGACACCAGGTACGCAGCAACTGGTGAATCGATTCCGCTTGAAACTAAACATACTGTGTTCATGTTGTCTCTCTGACAAAGTAGTCAAAATATTTCTTTGAGCTATCAACAATAGGAAATACAACAATATCTGGTACCTCGAAGTTATGGAGTTCTAGTATTCTCTTAACAGCTTTTTCTACATTTTTATCAGATTTTTTGGTCAAAAGAATAATTTCTTGGGCTTTTTCGATGGTGCCATTCCAGTTATATACTGATTCAATTCCTTTAATAATATTTACACAAACACAAATTTTTTCATCAACAAGTATTCGAGCAATAGTTCGTGCCTCTTTTTAATTGTTTAAGGTTGTATAGACTGCTGCAAACATATAACCTCTGCAATAGATGATAGGTTTTTCTTATTTAAAGCGTTTTCATACAGTATAATGAATGAAACGTCCGAATTAGATCTGTCGAATTTAGTTTATGGATTTCAATTTTTTTGAGAAACGGTACGAACACCATAGTGGTTTCAATAATCACATTTTTTTTCAAAGCATCGTTAAATGAGCGACAAATACACTCTCTCGCATTTGATTCAATTTATTTTGTTCGAAAAAGGCGAATTAAATAAGTGGCTGTCGTCTATGGTCATACTTATAGCTGTGCTGCGACTGCATCAATGGCCGTACAGTGCGATCGCACTTTAGATCGTTGTTTCTCTTATACTACAACCGTATGTTTTTGAATGTTTATAATTTCAGAATAAATTACTTGAGATTCAAAAAATAAAAGGAAAGAAAAGACGATGGGTTACTCGTACGTACACGTCTTGAAGCAGAACTCGTTCATGATCGGGGTGATCTCGCCACAGCCCACAATGTTATGATTAAACTAGAACGCATTGTCGTCATAATAACAATATGGAATTTTTTCCGATAAGCTATTAAAACATTAAAACAACCATTATTACTAACATTGAGGTGGTATCGTGAAAAAACAACTGATTGGAGTTATCCTCTGCATAATGATGCTTGCTACTGTCCCCCTAACGGAAAGCCAATTTACAGAAGAGGAAACTATAGTAAAAGCATATATAGAACCTAAATCACTGATTGGTGTCACGTTCATGGCAGGATTAATCATTAATCCTGTAAAAACAGGAGACATCGTCACTGCAAAAGTTCTAATTCTTGCATATTACGACCAAGGGTTAATCTTCAAGGATATCGGTATTGCCGGTGGGTTGAAAAATGTGCGATTCCGTGATGGAAATCTCCTATTCATGAGTGAACCCAACGAGTATGGAGTCACCAAAATCGCTGGTGTTTGCACAGGTTTTACTCTTGGTTTATGAAGAAAAAACAATACTCTCCCTTCTTATTCAATTAATTTTTTTTATAAAATTTTCTAAGACTTTAATTTATTATATTTTTAACTATTGCAAGTACTTCCTTTTTATAAAAGTATCTGGGGCATGGTAAATTACGAAAATGTTAATTAATGTAAAAAATATTGAGCTTTTTGACATATTTTCAAGGTAAAATTTAAATATAACATCTCGTCCAACTTTATTATAAGGAAATTTGGATGGAGTACACCATGAAAAGTATTACTCAAAAACTTCAAGATTTAGTAAAACAAAAAAATACTCCCACAGTCGTCTATGAGAAGGGAAGACATAGAAGTAAATCGGGTTCATCAGGAACCTCTTTTGATGATTACGCCCCCTCCGGATCAGGATCCGAAGAGTAACATTCCTTATTTTCCTTTCTATTTTTTATTTACTTTTAACTTCGAGTATTTTATTTAGCCTTATGTTTCTATGGTAATTGAAAAAGAAATGTGCCATGTGACAAAAATGGGTATCCGGGGTTTTCCACTGGTCTCTTCAGATAGACAACATAATAAGATATTATACTGATACCATAGCCATAGACGATTGATATAGATCATTGATGCTTAATAGTTTTAAAGATAGGGAGAAAGTCATGCATATTCGATTAGCAACCTTTAAAGATGCTAAGATAATCTGTGAAAACAATATCAAAATGGCATATGAATCAGAATATATTCATCTATCAAAGGAATTAGTCTTAAGCGCAGTAGAAACACTTCTTTGTGATAAAAATAAAGGTTTTTACTTGGTTGCCGAACAAGACAATGAAATCATCGGACAACTAATGATTACCTTTGAATGGAGTGATTGGAGAAATGCTACAATATGGTGGATTCAAAGTGTTTATATCACTCCACATCACCGAAAAAAGGGGGTGTTCAATTCATTATATATCGAGGTGAAAAATCTGGCAGAAAAAAAGAACGTGAAACTCCTCAGACTGTATGTTCATGAGAGAAATGCCTCAGCAATAAACGTGTATGAAAAAATCGGTATGAAGAAAAAAGCTTATGTGATTTTTGAAACAACTATCAATGGAACATAACAAAGCTACAAATAACTCTATCCTGTTTTCAGCAATATATGGATATATCCCAATTCATCATTACCGTTATTCTTGTAACTGTATCAGGTGCCCTCGCTCCCGGACCATTGTTCTTTGCAACGCTAACCCATGGATCACAATCCGGGATAAAAACAGGTTTGGTATTCTCTTTGTCTCATACGGTTATTGAATTCTTCCTCATCATGCTATTGGCCGCTAGTTTACTCACTGTTGTAAATGAACCGTTCGTAAAACAAACCATTGGTATCATTGGCGGAATTGTGCTGATCATATTCGGTATTATGCAACTAAGAAATGTTATGAAGCACAACATTGGAGAATACACATCAAAACTTTCTGGAACAAAGCGTCTATTTCTCGTAGGTATGGCATTCACTGGACTTAACCCATATTTTATTATCTGGTGGCTAACAGTCGGTGCACAATTGATACTTCTTTCGCTGGAATTTGCATCGTTTGTGGGTGTTATCTTCATGTACATCTGCCATGTCTGGATGGATTATGCGTGGCTTATCGCCATTTCCTATTTTTCAAAAAAAGGGAGTAACATCATCGGCATAAAATGGTACCAACCATTACTTGGACTCTTTGGTATTATTTTAATCTATTTTGGAGTTCAATTTATTGCTGATGCATCAGGATTTCTTTCATAGAAACCTTTTCTATAACTGATTTTAAATAGTATCTCTTGATTACCAACAACTCATGTCAAACGATATGTCGTTAGATATTACTAATGTCATAGTGACAGGAAAAAGCGGGGCAGGAAAACAACCGAGAATCGATGTTCTTAAAGACGAGTTCAATCTCGAGCAACTGTCAACAGGGGACATTTTTCGAAAATATCTTACAGCATTCAATAAATTTGGATACAAAAAATCACTTTCGGAGTTCTGGGATAAAGAAAAAAACAACTTTATACAAAATTATAAAATTGCACAAAAAATTTCAAACAAGGATGAAGACATTATCCTAGGCTTAAAAGCAAAATATTTTGTTGATAAAGGGTTGTTTGTTCCAGATTCGATCACCAATGCTTTATTTGAGGCAGCATTCTCTCAAAAAAACTACCGGAAGCAGATACTTGATGGCTATCCTCGGACACGTGACCAAGCAGTTTTCTTACTCGACCTTATTCAGAAACAGGGGTCAAAAATCGATTTTATTATTCTTGTTGATAACACTGATGAAGGTATCATCGAACGAACCATACATAGACGTATCTGTCCAAAATGTGGGAAAGTATATCATCTCATATTCAAACCGCCTAAAGAGGGAAAATGCAATGTATGTAACGTAAAGGTTATTCAACGATCAGATGACACCGAGGAAAAAATCAAATCACGTTTGAGAGAATTTCAAAAGAAAACATTACCAGCTATCAACTATCTCAAAGACCATGAGATACCGGTGATTACTGTTCCAGGGCATCTTGAGGTATTTACTCAGGAAAACGTTCGGAAAAGCGTCATGGATGAAATCATAAAGAGCAGCAATCTGTTTTAATGAGTCATCACAGGAAAGAGATTAGATATGGCCAATTTTTCCCCTATAACTAGGTGGTATCATAGAAATCAATTTATAAACCATGACACTTTAAGTGTTTCGTGCATTATGTAATTCTTCAAGATTAGATTTTGCAATGGGGACAGAACATGACAAGCTTTCGTGAAATGAAAGAAAAGCAGTATATTCCACGTAAAATATTTTTACGTATGATAGTGAAGGGTGCCCTTTCTTTTGGTGTTGTTTTTATTACCAATTTAAGAGATGTAAAGAAACTTAGTAGAAGTGGGAAAAAAGAACTGAAATACAAACGACCACCGAGACGTTATACTACTCTACCAATATACAATGAGAATATGAAATATTCCACTTCTAATGAACAATATCTTCGACCGACATTATATTGTAATCACCAATGCCCAGAGATCATTGCATTAGCCAATGAACTTGGCGCATACAAGAAATCCGACCGGGAATATGCGGAAGCAGCATTTGAATGGGTGAAAAGAAACCTCTTACTTGAAATAACGTTACTAAATGAAATTCCTGAAACTTTACAGCGAGGAACAGGGACGTGTATCCACATGAACACTGTTTTTGTTGCATTATTGCGTGCAGCGGGTATCAAAGCGCGATATAAGATGTTTGCAGCTATTCAAACTCAAACAACATATGACGAAGTATATGATCCTATGATGCAAAAATGGTATGATGCTTTAGGTTATTTTTCCATAGAAGCAGATATCGAAATCTTCATTGATGGAAAATGGGAAGTCGCTAATGCTGCTCCCACTCCAGAACGTCAAGCAGGAATGGGCATTCCCATTACAAAATTTGGAGAGGAAGCTCTTGGGGTATGGTTTGAAGCCGTTCCCGGAACTATGTTTTGGACAGAATCAGTCCCCTATGGAATGAATCTTTTATTCAAGATTATCATGAAAATTGCTCCAGGGACAGTTGACACTATCAATGTAAATATTCAAAAATTACGTGAAAAAGGTGCAAAAATTATCCAAGAGTATGGTGGAGAAAAACAATACGATAAGTATAGAAGAGAAAATTTCAAACCAGTATTTCCCACGTTAGATATAGAAACGCAAAAGGGAATCGTTTTTGAGAAATGATGGTACGTGAATGCTCTCTGTTTCCAAATAAATCAAAGAATACTCTTGAATGATATAAAGATAAAATCGAAAAGATATCTATCAAATATAAAAAATGAAAAAGATAGTACTGATAAGCCGAATTAAAACGATAGTTATATAATCATTCTAAATTTTCTTGTGTCTATAAAGAATAATACGAACAATCAGAGTTGAAAAATGATAAATAATGAATCGATGGATAAAAAGATCAGAAGCCGACGATACATCATATACCTTGTTGTTCTGATGGGGCTTGTTGCCCTCATGGATCAATATCTTTCCATGATCAAGATGACTGCAGTACCCTATATTGTAGGAGAATTCAACATTACAGCATCTGAGTTTTCATGGTGGGAGGCGCTCTATCTTATTCCAACATTCTTCATCTTCGTATTGAACGGTCTTAATGACATCATTGGGAGAAAAATGTCAATTCTTACATTGATATTGATGATGGGGCTATCATCATTAGCAATAGTTGTCTTTGGTTCTAGTTTTCATATTTTCATGTTGTTCTATGCCATAGTAACATTCACCACAGTTTCAAACATGTGGACAATTCCAATGAGTGAAGAATCTTCCGCAGAAAAACGTGCGAAATTGGTATCTATCGTCTATGTCCTAGGTTTACTGCCATTACAAGCAATTTTACCACCCATTCTCATTGAAAGGTTAGGCTTGGATTGGAAATGGATGTATGGAGTCATGTTTCTCTTCATGATCCCCGTTCTTATTTTTTGGCTCTTCATGAAAGAAACAAAAAGATATGAAGTTATAAAAGAAGAACGCAAACAGGGAAAAATAAAAAGTCATTACTTTGGTATTGGAAGCATCAATCGAAAAGATCTTCGATATATCATTTTATCGGCAATAATCTGGTGCTGTTGGCTCATTTCTTCATTTCTCTTTTATATGGCAGGATATTTTTGTATGGATATTCATGGTTTTACACTAAGCGAATGGTCGATGATATTATTGGCAACATTACTCGCTACCATGGTAGGAGGAATAGCTGGAGGATGGGCAATGGATCGTTGTGGTAGAAACAGTGTGTTACTCGGTGGTTGCATCGGACTGACAATTTCTCTAAGTATCATCGGTTTTCTCCCTACAAATCTCCTACGGATTTTCCTACCTATTGCTGGATTCTTTGTTGCGTTTGTGTATTCATGGATTATCGTCTATATCCCCGAGATTTTTCCAACAGAACGAAGAGGATCATGTATGGGATGGACAACAACAATCGCTCGTGTTTCGTATGTTATTGGACCAATAACTGCTGCTATATTGCTTCAATTCTTTCCAAAGATGGACTGGTTTTGGGTTGCTGCAGGGGTCATTATGCTTATTCCCCTATTCATTGTAACACTCTTAAAGCCTCACGAAACGACTTGCGAGGAATTAGAAGAAATCGAAGTACTTCGGTAATACGATATCTTTTTTGCGTAAATAAAGAAAGCCCGTAAAAAAAAAATAAAACCATATACTTAAATATGACCTTTTGATAATGTTAATTAAAAAATAAGAAGGAAATATATAATGTATAGAGAAAATAGAGGACGAGGGGGATTTAACAGAGGCCCTCGTGAAACGCACAAAGTAACATGCGCAGAATGTGGAAAGGAAACCGAAGTCCCTTTCAAACCTGATGGCACCAGACCAGTTTATTGTAGGGATTGCTATCAAAAGCATAGACCAAAAAGATTTTAGTAAAAAATAAAGATAATTTCAATTTACTTTATGGTTTTTACAAAAAATCTTCTCCTATTTTTTATTTTTTATATCTTCAAATCACACCATTAGAAACTCAATTGCTAATACGCCCAAACAGACAACCAATGTCGTCGGTGTGATAAGAAAGCCATACCAAATAAATTTTCTAAAGGAAATACCAACCTCTTTGGTCCGTATCATGATCATCCACATGATTCCTGCAAGTGCACCAATCGGTGTGAGATTTGCTCCAAGGTTTGATCCGATAATCGTTGCATAAACACCTGGAGAAACAGTCAAAGGATTATGGACCTGTAATATTGAAACATACGCAACAGTCATAGGAATATTATTTAAAATATTTGCAGCAAAAGCAGATGTTATCCCATAAACGAATATATACAAGGTTGAAGAACTTTGAATAACGCTATCAAAAAAGTACCCAATATCATTAGTGACACCATAAAATCTTAGTGCTTCAACGCTTACAAAAAGCGCTAGCACAAAGGGAATGATGCTTAGCGGCATTCGTTTCAACGTCTGTGGAAAACGAAATTCTTGAATCAACATTTTTTTTGAGAGTATCACTGCAAATGAATCACGAAGAATTAAAAGTATCATCAAAGCTAAAGCGAATCCAAATGAGACTATCCAAAGATTCAACTGAACATATGGTGCAATAGACAGCACAATAATGCAGCTGCCAAGAATAATTAATCCTAGAACTGCCCCGATTCGATCAGTCAATGCACCGCGAGGGGAAACATCTTCAAGGTACGTCATCGATTTCTGTAATCGTTTTCTAAACAGAAGATACAACAGACCTATATTCAATAAACCAGCAGCACATGTTGGAAGAAACATCCATTTGAAATAGTCTAGAAATGTAAGATTATATGCAGCTGCAAGAACAATGTTTGTCGGATTACCAATAAATAGCATCATACTCCATGTATTAGCTGCAAAAAATTCTGCAATTAAAAATGGGATGGGGTCCAAACCGGTATGTTTTGAAAAATAATAGATAAATGGCGTAAACGTCAGTATGATGATATCGTTTGATGTAAAAATTGTCAATAGTGAGACTATAAAATAAACAGAAAAAAACAATTTTTTTGAACTCCCCTTTGAAAATCGTAGTGCGACCCTTGCACAATATTCAAAAAAACCAGTAATATCAAGGAAAATACTCATAAAAACCATTGATAGAAAAAGTACAACTACTCCAAATGGGTTCAAACCATTGGAGCCGCTAAATCCCTTTAAAATTTGAGAATATTTCAACAAACCAAAGAGAAGAATCAATAAAGGACCTGATAAAGCACCAATAAAATATGTTTGAAGTCTAATTTTGCGGACACCTAATCGGATGTACAGATACGGCCTACGAATTATGAGATATATCATACAAATACAAGATAGAAGAAAAATAATCTCAACAGCTACCTTTTCATACATGGGAATAGAAGAAGATTAAGTGCATAACATCTAAAAATCTTTTCACTGGAATAACTGAGAGTGTCAACTTAAGAAACCTCTAACAGAAGATTACACAAACCAGTCCACGCAATCGACCATCGGTTAATACTTTGTAACAAACGGTGATAGGGGAAACGCTTCCAAAAGCGTTTCACAGGAGCCTTATACTGATTGTACCGTTGCCCGATATGATTCCGTTCTCCACATTCCTGATTGTTTCCATTGCAAGACCAATCGCTGAAAAGCCCACCGATACCAAGGTCCTCCATCAACAAGATTGAACGGTGTGCTCTCGTAGGAGTGTAAGACACGTATGAGCACATATAGCGCATCATAAGATGTTCTACTGACAGAGACATGCACTGCAGCGCCACATGATCTTTTATATCAATGGCATTCAAAATGTACATCTGCTGATCTTCCCGCTTCTCCTTGGTCTCATCCACAGCAACGATTGGTCGCTGTTTCCTCTGCGGGTGAAAAAGACGATACATTTCTTGTACCATTTCCTCAGCGAATCATATGAAAATGAACCAAGATTTCCGAAGATCCTGCTGGTTTTCTGATAAGAAAGGCCAGCATGGTGCACTAAGGGAGCTATGACCTTTATTTCATGGTTTGTCCTCTGCCTTGCAAAGAGTTCTCTATGTTCTAATAATTCTACAATTCGATTGAGCATCCCATCCCTCAAAGGTTTTATTATCTTATATGTGGTGCTCAATTAAAAATAAATTTCCTTAAGTTGATACTTTGGGAATAACAAAAAGAAACATAGAAGAATATCTTTTCTATTGCATCAACATTTCACCTTATGGAACCTCAATAAAACTACCTTTAGTATATTTTCTAATCATTTAAACAATCTTACAAACAACAAAAATTACCTACCTTCCAAGAAACTATAAAAACCCCTTCTTTTTTCCAGGTGACAAGGTGAACTACAATGACAGTTAAAATCCTTGTTACCGGCGGCACATTCGACAAAGAATATATGGAACTTACGGGACAGCTCGTTTTCAAAAATACCCATGTCCCAGAAATGCTCAAACTTGCTCGATGCAGAATTGATATTAAAATAAGAACACTGATGATGATTGATAGTCTGGATATGACAGATTACCATCGAAACAGTATTTTAGAAAAATGTAGAAACTCAAAAGAGGATAAAATCATCATTACTCATGGCACTGATACCATGGTAAAAACGGCCCAATTCCTAGGATCACAAATTAAAGATAAAACCATTGTGCTGACAGGAGCTCTCGTACCTTATGCGTTTGGCAGTTCCGATGGGCATTTCAATCTTGGAAGTGCCTTAGCATTTGTCCAATCCATGCCAAACGGAGTTTATATCGCAATGAATGGACAATATTTTACCTATGACAATGTCAGAAAAAATAAAGTAACTGGTGAATTTGAGGAAATTTTCAATAATAATTCAGAGTAATAAAGATGACACAGAATGTCACCTACACGACAATATTACAAATATTTAAAGATTGAAAAAACGATTCAGAAAGTTAGTTATTCTTTAGATCTTCATCCATCATCTGTTCAAGTTTTTTATCAACACCTTGTTCATGAGCAATCTTTTGTAATTCAGTAATGATGTTTTCCCAAAGTACCTGTTGCTCTAAAGCATAATCCCACATATCGAGTCTTCTTGGTCCATCAGCCTTTTTAAAGTCCTCAACAAATTCTTTTTTGTCATCATCGTTCATAGCTTTTCACTCCTCCTCATCATGTATTTTCGTAACTCCTGCTTTTTTCATCTGGTCCATCTGGGCAATATCTGCAACCTCTGAAATGATTTCTTCCCAAATGCTATCCTGTTCCAATGCATAATACCACATGTCCAATTTCTTATCGATATCAGCATTTTTGAAATCATTAAGGAATGATTTTGTATCTTCTTCATTCACGGTAAGACCCTATGTACTGAAAATATGTTCTTAGTTAAAAGTTTTATCTAAAAATCTTTTAAAATACATACGAAATCCGTTTTGAAATGGAAACCATTATATCATTTTTGTATTAGATGCCTCTGTTTAATAGTTTATAAACATTGAATACCGAATCAACTTATATTAAAAATTTAAACACAGTAGATAAAAAGAAAAAGGTTTATGAATTATGTAAGAGAGCTGAAAAGTGAAAAAGTAATGAGCAGATTACATAGGAAAACCTCTGAAAAACAAACAAAGTATTAACCGATATCTCCCTTTATGTATGCCTGGGTTTCAGGGTGCTGTGGATTACTAAAGACCTCTTCAGCAGGTCCTTGCTCTAACACCTTTCCAAAATAGAGAAAAATCACATAATCAGCAACTCGTTTTGCCTGTCGAAGTGTATGGGTTACCAATACCACCGTATAATCCTTTTTCAACTGTACGAGTAGCTTTTCAATTTGTTTCGCAGCAACTGGATCAAGAGCGGAGGTCGGTTCATCACACAGCAAAATTTCTGGTTCAACCGCAATCGCTCGTGCAACACAGAGCCTTTGTTGCTGGCCAACGGAAAGATCTGATGCTGGATCACGCAAACGATCCTTGACCTCTCTCCATATGCCTGCCTCTTTCAGATTATGTTCAACAGCCTCGTCAAGTTCAGATTTTGTAAGTCTCTTATGAATACGTAGACCATATGCAACATTTTCATAAATCGACATAGGTAAAGGGTAAGGTCTTTGGGAAAGAAGCCCCATTTTTTTCCGGATATCAGGTACGAATAACTTTGTATTTTGGATATCTATATCATCCACAAGAATTTTCCCAGATATCCTTACATTATCTCGTAATTCAAGCAAGCGATTGAACGATTTCAATAGTGTTGTCTTTCCGCAACCTGAAGGACCAATAATTACAGTAATCTTATGGGGTGGGATAGTGATGTTGACATCCTTCAGGACGTGATTGTCATTGTAATGCACATTAAGTTGTTTCGTCTCAATTTGATACGGATTTATGACATTCATACATAATTCCTCTAACTATTTTATCACATATTTCGTGAATCGTTTTGTCAATGTTCTAGAAAGAATGCTGATGGTAGTAACAATGACCAGAAGAATAAACGCTGCGGCATATGCTTTTTCCCTGACAGACGGAATGGGTGAGGAATACAGGTGATAAATCATTGTTGGAAGCGCAGCGGTTGAATCTAGAAGAGATGATGGGATAGAATCTGAGAAACCAGCAGTGAAAAGAATTGATGCAGCATCACCAATGCCTCGACCAAGGCCAAGCAGAACACCGGCAATAACGCCTGGGAGTGCTTGTCTTCTTACGACTTTTGCTGCTGTCTCAAAGGGTGTAGAACCAAGAGAATATGATCCTTCCTTTAATCCAATTGGCACCATTTTGATAGATTCATCGATGGAACGTGTGATGATAGGTATCTCAAGAAGAGTTAATGCAATAATACCAGCGATAAGTGAAGCCCCAATCCCGAGTGCAACCATGATCATCAAACAGAACACACCATATATGATAGAAGGGATTCCCCAAAGAATATTTAACGACGTTCGTATCAAAGAAGCGATTTGTGGATGAAGAAAATCACGTTGAAGAAACATAGCAATACTGAGTCCAATGAGATATGCAAGACCTGTTGCTGGTAATGCAAGAAGAATTGACCCTAAAATTGCGTTGAAAATGCCACCGCTACGACCGAGATAATATCCGCCACTTGATGATTGAGTAAGCATCTCAACATTGATAGAAAACGCCCCATTCACAAGGACTGTTCCAATGATAATAATCAAACTCCCTACGACAATCCCAACTGAAAGAAGCATCAAAAATTTAAACGCATTTTGCTCAACATTACGTTTGTTCATGATTTGAACCTCCGTTTCGATCGTCTGAGAACCAAAACCCCAAGAATGTTAAAGATTACAACAACCACAAATAGGAGTAATGCAACAAACATCAATGCTGATTCATACAATGGAACGGACATCAATTCCCCATATGATGATGCGATAAGTGATGCTAAGGTCTGAGCAGGACTAAACAATGTTTCAGGTATTTTCGGTAGACCACCGACGACCATGCTCACAGCAATAGTCTCACCAAATGCTCTTCCGAATCCAAGCAATATGGCAGAGATAATACTCGGGGCTGATGCTTTAAAAATAACTTTTTTTACTGTCTCCCATCTTGTTGCACCGATGGACAAAGAGGCTTCCTTCAGTTCTATCGGGATAGCACTAAATGCTTCCACACATAAGGAGATGATAATAGGAAACACCATAACAGCAAGTACAATCGATGCGGTGAATACACATAAGCCGGTACTATCAATACCAAACAGAGGAGAAATGATATCACGAGTCAATGGAACAATAACGATGAATGCACATAATCCATATACTACTGATGGGACACCTGCTAGCACATCAAGAAATGGTCGGAGGATGTGTCGAACTTTCTCTTGTGAAAATTCAGAAATATAAATAGCACAGAGAAGAGAAATAGGTATCGCTATGAGAAGCGAGATGCCTGTAACTAAAATTGTTCCAATGAGTATACCTGTAAGACCAAAAGACCCTTTACCCGGGTTCCATACCGAGGAAAATAATATTTCTGAAAGTGAAGTCTCACTAAACAGCAGGGTCGATCTAAAAAGAAGGATGAAAAAAATGATGAAAAAGAGAAAAGACATTATGGTTGAAACACTAAGCATGAGCTTTGTTCCGATGAAATCCCGGAGATGCCTTCTATCCATGACAATCAAAACGGTTTTTTCAGCTGGAGAGACCGGTTCTAAGTCATCTCTGGCCGACTACCTGTTTCTAAATAGGTTATCTGAGAGTTAATTGTATCTGCCGAAAGTTGGATATATCCATTTTCGGGAATAAATTGTTGTCCATCGGTTAAAATCCAATAGACAAAATCTTTTGTAATACCACTAAAATTCTGTTTTGTGACAATATTCAAAGCTCTGGATGGCGGTGAAGGATACACATTATTCGCAATTGCATGAACAATATCATCTAATGTTTCATAGATCTGCTCATTTTCATCAATAATACCATTTTCATTCAAATCAATGGGAACAGGTTTAATCCCCTCATGAGGATGTCGTGTAGTTGCATCGTAAACGAAATTGATGTTGTTAAATCCAATTCCATATGTATCTCCTTGAACAACTGCGGCTAGGTTTGGATCACCATCTATTGCTGAGTCAGCAACATTAATGAGATCGTTTTGTGTGTAGTTTCCGAGATATTTTGCCCAAGTTTCTGCAGCGCCACAGGAATCCGATCTACTATAGACATTGATCTTATTTGTGTTCTGTGTATCATTGGTGAGTTCTCCCCAGGTGGAAATGGTTCGATTGATAAAGATATCTATAAATTGTTGACGAGTCAATCCTAAATTCTTCAATGTCTCATATGCAGGATTATTTTCATTTATTGTTGCAACAACTGCATCTTTACAGACGGAAACCCAAAAGACTCCCTGATCAATTTCAGATTGGTATATCTCCCGAGACACCATGCCAATGTCCACAAGACCTTGGATGGCATCTGACATGCCCTTTCCTGCACCTCCGGCAGAGATATCTATCTTAATATCAGGATGTTGCGCACGAAATTTTTCTGACCAAATACCCATCATTGGGTAAAGTGCAAATGCACCAGATACCTTGATGGTTTTTCCTTGATGGTCTGTACATCCACTTGTTGAGACAAATGCAAAAAGGAGAAATAGACAAATTAGAGCAGTTTTTAAAGGAGGAGAAGCACCCTTTTGAAAAAAATTTTTTGATTTTTTTCCTCCAACCATATACGTTCCACCTCATCAATCTGTAGATAAGGACATAATAGTATAGAACGATAAAAATATTTAAAGTTATTGGTAATATTCCAATTATTTCCTATAAATATTTTCAATGTTTGTAGCATTTATAACAATATTTATTGTATATACTTTCATAATATAATTATTGCAACAAAACAATAAGATAAAATAACTAAAACTCCTTATTAACACTTTATGGATCTAGCAATATTTGGTGCAGGCTGTTTCTGGGGAGTAGAGGCAGCATTTCAAAGGTTACCTGGTGTAAAAAACACTACTGTAGGATATATGGGTGGAAGCATAAAGAATCCCACATACGAACAAGTATGTACCAATAAAACCGGTCACGCAGAGGTTGTACAAATCGAGTATGATCCTACTATCATATCATATGAACAACTTCTAGATGTTTTTTGGCAGATACATGATCCGACCCAAAGAGATCGACAAGGATTAGATATTGGTAGGCAATATCGATCTGTGATTTTTTATCTTACAACTAATCAAAAGAAAACAGCAGAGGAATCAAAAAAGAGGATGCAGCGTTCAGGACAGTTAAATAAACAAATCGCTACTGAACTCTGCCCAGCATCATTATTCTTTATTGCAGAGCAATACCATCAACATTATTTTCAAAAACAAGGCATCATCAGTTGCCATACTAAAAAAAATGGAATGAGATGATATCCTTATGTGCACTGAGTATAATATAATTAGAAACGAGTAATAAATGAGAAAGTAAAAAGTTTTTATCGATAAAAATTTCCAAGCTGCTTGTCGATATCTTGAGCTATTTTCATCATATCATCGAAAATTCTTTGTGAATCACGCATGATTTCCTCAATGCTTCTCTGTAGGCTTGATGAACGTAATCGGTAGAGGTTTTTTTCTCGGATGACAATGCCCGCTTCAATAAAATCATTCAGATGATAGACAATAGCACCACGAGTAAGATTCAACCGTTCAGCAATCTCATCACTTGTCATTCCTTTAGAATCCATTGATGCATCTTCAACAAGAACTTGAAAGATTCTTCCAGCTGTGCCTTGTTTATCTCGTTGAGAGAAGTAACCAAAGGATCGACATATGAACTCAATATCTTCAGATATATTCCCGGCAGGCGGTATCTCGATTCTTTTGAGTCTTATTTTCAAGCTCATACATATATAATTGTGGTCAACGAACATATATATTTTTCTAAAAAAGTGCTTATTTAGTCAATTTTAAATTAACAAAAAGAAAAAGTATTTATAGAAGGTCTTATACAGTATATTATGTCAACCTAAAGTTGACTAAAATAAATTATTATAAACAGAATGAGGTAATATATATGGAAAACAAAAAAAACTTTTTCAATAGACGCAGAGTAAACCGAGATATAGATGATTCTTTTTCCAACTCCTGGAATCCCTTCACTGAATTTCAAGATTATTTCAACCGCATGACACAAGAAATGTCAAGGATCGGAACACTTCCATCCCCTAAAGAAGGTGGACCGTACATCTACGGATGGTCATATCAGGTTGGACTTGATGGAAAAACAAAGTATCATGAATTCAGCAATATGTCCGAATTGCCTTCACAAAACACATTGGAACTTTCTGGAAAAGCTGACCCTTTTGTAGACATTATCGAATCAGAAAAAGAAATCTACATAACCGTGGAGCTCCCAGGATTATCTAAAGAAAACATCAATGTAGAACTTACCAAGGACTCACTAATCCTTTCTGTCAAACACCCAGAACGAGGATTCAATAAAGAAATATCACTCCCCGAAGAAGTCGAAAAAAATCCAATCGAGGCAACATGCAATAACGGTGTTTTAAGTATCACACTTCAGAAACGAAAACAAAAGATTAAAGGGCAAAAAATCAAGATAAAATAACCCAATAAAATTTTTTAATTTTTAGGAGGAAAGACATATGAAAAATGGTAATCAACAGTTTATAAAGGTAAAGGAAGCAAAACCAAGAGACAGCGGACGGGGAATTGCTCGAATCGACCAGCACATTCTTGAAACCATGGGCATGACACCTGGTGACGTGGTCACTATTTTAGGAAAAAACAAGACTGCCTGTATCGCATGGCCAGGATACCCGGAAGATACTGAAACGAATACCCTTCGCATCGATGGAACTACGAGGAAAAACGCAGGGGTGGGCATTGACGATAAGGTGACCATTCAAAAAACAACTGTAACATCTGCTCAAAAAATAACACTTGCACCAAAAGAGGAACTCCAGATCATTGGGGGAGAAGAATACCTCTCTAAAATTCTTGAGGGACGTGTCGTTACAAGAGGAGATATAATCGATCTCACTATCATGGGCAGAAAGATAGAATTTGTGGTAACCAAGCTCAGTGGAAAAACGGAAAGCGCTATCGTCCATCAAACCACCGCAATCGATTTAAGTAAAAAACCAACAAAACCAGGGGAACAAAAAGTCCCAACTATTACATATGAGGATATAGGAGGGCTCCCCGATGAAATCAAACAAATCCGAGAAATGATCGAGTTACCATTGAAGCATCCAGAGCTCTTCGAAAAAATGGGTATCGAACCACCGAAAGGGGTTCTCTTGCATGGGCCCCCGGGTACTGGGAAAACACTTATCGCAAAAGCAGTAGCCAATGAATCAAACGCAAACTTTTTTACTCTATCTGGGCCAGAAATCATGAGTAAATTCTATGGGCAAAGTGAGGAAAATCTCCGAAACATCTTTAAAGAAGCTATAGAGAATGCACCATCAATTATCTTTATCGATGAAATTGACTCTATCGCATCAAAAAGAGAGGAGACACATGGTGATGTAGAACGACGCGTGGTCGCCCAACTCCTTGCAATTTTGGATGGACTAAACGAACGAGGGAAAGTCATTGTCATTGGAGCTACAAACAGAATAAATTCATTAGACCTTGCCCTTCGAAGACCAGGAAGATTCGACAGAGAAATCGAAATAGGTATTCCTAACCGTAAAGGTCGAAAGGAAATCTTAGAGATTCATACACGAGGAATGCCACTATCTGAGAGTGTCAATCTTGACAAATTCTCTGAGATGACCCATGGATATTCAGGGGCGGATCTACAAGCTTTGTGTAAAGAGGCAGCGATAAGAACCTTACGAAAAATATTACCAGAAATCGATCTCGAACAAGAATCAATACCTGCAGAGATTCTCAATAAGCTTCAAGTAACTGATGACGATTTCTATGAGGCGTACAAATCACTAAATCCTTCTGCACTACGAGAAGTCGTCATCGAATCGCCGAATGTCAAATGGGAAGACATTGGTGGATTATCAGAGGTTAAACAAGAACTTCAAGAATCCATAGAGTGGCCAATGAAATACCAAGAGGTGTTCCAACATATGAATGCAAACCCTGCGAAGGGCATCCTTCTATATGGACCACCCGGAACAGGAAAAACACTACTTGCGAAAGCAGTCGCATCGGAAAGCCAAGCGAATTTCATAAATGTGAAAGGTCCTGAATTCATGAACAAATGGGTCGGTGAAAGTGAAAAAGCAGTCCGTGAGACATTTCGGAAAGCACGTCAAGCAGCGCCATGCATCATCTTCTTCGATGAACTTGATGCTATCGCGCCAACGAGAGGAGAAGACTGTGGGACAAGCCATGTTACTGAACGAATGATTAGTCAATTACTCACAGAACTCGATGGATTGGAATCATTAAAAGATGTTACAGTCATCGCTGCCACAAACAGACCTGACATCATAGATACCGCTTTGTTACGGCCAGGTCGGTTCGACAAGCTCATTTCAATCCCGTCGCCAGATATCACTGCTCGAAAAGAAATATTCAAAATACACCTGAAATTTAAACCAATAGCAGCTGATGTTGACATGGATAAACTTACGGAAAACACAGATGGATATACAGGAGCAGATATTGCAGCAATTTGTAATGAGGCAGTGATGGCAAGTATTCGGGAATACATCTCAACGGGCAATCCATTGGACAAGAACCATCTCGAATCTTTAAAAGTGCAAAGCAAACACTTTGATCAAGCAATGAAAAAAATTAAAGCGATGCCGAAGAAAATGCTCGAGAAGTACGCAACAATCGCTGAAACATTTGTCCAGTAATGATTTTCCCTTTATTCTTATTTTTTCCAAATTTTCTATTAGTTTCATTAGTGTTTTTCATAAACATAAAAACTATAGTCATTGCATACTATCAATATCCTAGGTTCCTTAATATTTGATCTATTTCCTGATAAAATTGAGTACTTAATAGCTGCCGAGGAAACGAAAGTGCACTCTCTAGCGAAGTATCAAACTGCAATCGACCAATGTAGATAACACCTTCTGTTCTACAGAAATTCATAACCATTGAATCTCGTTTGAGGGACATATTCTCGACAACACCAAGGATATTTGCTTTTACCTCAAGTAGAACACGAAGGAGTTTTTCTACTGAACTAAAAGCAACCTTTGAAGGCGTTGTTACAACAAGAAACTTCACTTGAGGAAGAAGACGGATGATATCAAGGGTTTCGTCCCCAATACCTGGTGGTAAATCAATAATTAGATACTCAAGCTCTCCCCATTGGGTGATAGCCAGGAGTTCAATAATGATATTAGAGATATTTTCTCCTCGAAAAGCTCCCGGTTTATCCCTCGTAAAATAGATGACACTCATAAAATGAATTTGATGAACTACCGGTGGAATAATTCCATAATGTTCCTCTGGAAAACTTTCTGGATGAACACCCAAAATGACATGTGCTGAGGGGCCATAGATATCAAGATCAAGAAGTCCAACCTTGTGTCCTTTCTCTGAGAGCGATAACGCAAGATGGGAGGCAACCATACTCTTTCCGACACCCCCCTTCCCGCTGGCAATACAGATAACATGACGTACCTGCTTCAATCGTTTCTGTATTACACTCGTACGAGGATCCATCTACTCCTTCACCCCTTGTATAGAAGAAAGAGACACCCCACGTCCTTGTGTCATACAAAAATCAGGGCTGCCGCAATTCGGACATCGTGTATGAACTAATGCCACCTCTGGAATGAAATGAATAGCCTCAACCTCATCTTCACCTAATGAATCCTTTGATGACCAAAACTGCCATGTGTGTTTGCAGTGATTACACTGTAATATCGTCCTTTCTACATTGATATCGATTGTAACCTTATAGAACTGTTTTTTATGCAGTTTAACATGCTCGTTTATTACAAATCGAAAAATCTCCTCGTTGATTTGTTGCATTTCTCCTAATTGAACAGTTACTTTCGTTATTTTCTTCATGTGTTCCTTTTTTGCAACATCAAGTGCAGCTGTAATGACCGCTTCCGCAAGTGCCCATTCATGCATACGAATATCATCATCATACATTTCTCTATAAATCTTACGAGCAATTTCTCCTGACTATCATTAATATAAATTATTCAAAAATGTCAAAGATACTATCATGTTCATTGTCATTTAAATGGCGGTATATTAAAATATTCATAAATAAAAATAAAATAGATAGCTTCTCTAGTTGAAACCCGCCTCACCGATATTAGTACAATTAAAATTCAACGAATGATGTTAAAACTGGATACAATTAAATATTTCATTGGTTCTAATATACCCTTACAATGCCGTATACAGCTATAAAACTTAAGAAACTACAACAGAATTTAAAGGTAATGAAGAAGGTTGCAGTTGCATTTTCAGGTGGTGTAGATAGTACCTTTTTGGCAAAAATCGCTTATGAAGTCCTAGATAAAAACGCATTGGTACTAACCGCCTCATCTGCAACACATCCTCAATGGGAGATAGAACAAGCAAAAAGTCTTGCATCAAAAATTGGGATAAAACATCTTATAATTAATACGAACGAATTAAGCAATGAGTATTTTATCAAGAACCTTGAAGATCGTTGTTATCATTGCAAAAAGGAATTGTTCACTAAGATAAAACAAATAGCGTCACATCACAATATAATACATGTTCTTGATGGATCGACAATTGATGATACTTTAGACTACCGCCCAGGTTTCAAAGCCCTTTCTGAGCTAGGAATCATCAGTCCTCTAAAGGATGTTGGTTTCATCAAACAAGAGATCAGAGACATATCAAAAAAGATAGGACTTGAAACATGGGATAAACCCTCATTTGCCTGCCTTGCATCCAGATTTCCTTATGGCACAACAATTAACTATAAAAGGTTGAAAGATATCGAAAAATCAGAAGATCTTATCCGTTCTCTTGGCATCAAACAATTCCGATTACGCTTCCATCATGACATTGCACGAATTGAAGTCGAAAAAAATGATTTCGCTTGCATCATGAAACATGCAGAAACGATTGTCAAACAGTTAAAGAAATTAGGATTCACGTATATTACTCTAGACATCGAAGGATTTAGAAGTGGTAGTCTAAATGAAATATCACCTATGCCTCGTCCAATATGTTGAAATGATGGTTTTCTAGGAGAGCTCCTATGAAGAAAATGTTGATAGATTACAAAAATGGAAAAATCAATCTCAATGAGATCCTAGAAGAAATCAGGAGATTACCATATGAGGATCTCGGTTTCGCAAAAATCGATACCCATCGAGATATGAGAAAGGGTTTTCCTGAAACAATCTTCTGTCAGGGGAAAACAAATGACCAAATCCTCACCATCATAGAACATATGGGAAAAAAAAACATTAATATCCTTGCAACAAAAGCAAATGAACATATCTTTAAAGCAGTGAAAAAAAAATTTCCACAAGCAGAATATAACAACAAAGCTAAGACAATCGTCATTCAAAAAGAGAAGATAAGAACAAAAAAAGGAAAAATACTCATTATCACTGCAGGCACATCAGACATCCCTGTTGCCGAAGAAGCAGTAGTCACCATGGAACTCATGGGATCGCGAGTTGAGAAAGTATATGATGTTGGTGTTGCTGGAGTTCATAGAATTCTTGATATGAAAGAGAAACTTTTTGAGGCAAACGCAATCATTGTTGTGGCAGGGATGGAAGGGGCGCTTGCAAGTATCGTCGGTGGACTTACATCTAAACCAGTGATTGCCGTTCCAACAAGCATAGGATATGGTGCAAGTTTTAAGGGCATAGCGCCTCTTCTCACAATGCTTAATTGTTGTGCAGAGGGAGTCGTTGTTGTTAATATCGACAATGGATTTGGAGCAGGATATTTTGCCCATATGATAAATAGGTGATAAATTCAATGAAGGTAGCCTATTTTGATTGTTTTTCGGGAATCGCAGGTGATATGATACTTGGTGCGCTAATCGATTTGGGAGTATCGCTGAATTTTTTAAAGAATGAAATTAAAAGATTGGATTTATCAGGATATCAGATCGATGTCAAAAATATTGAAAAAAACAATATTATCGCATCAGATGTTTATATCACGTGCAAAGAGAACCAACCATACCGAAATTTCGATGATATCACCCATTTGATTGATGATAGCAGCCTGGATAACGAAATCAAAAATTGCAGCAAAGACATTTTTCTAAAACTTGCTCAAGCTGAGAGCAAGGTCCATCATATTGAGGTTAAAAAAGTACATTTTCATGAGGTTGGATCAGTCGATTCAATCATCGATATCGTAGGATCGGTAATAGGACTGAAAGAATTGAAGATTGATAAGATATATAGTTCTCCAATACCATTGGGTAGTGGTTATGTTGTCTGTCAACATGGAACGATATCAGTCCCTACACCTGCAACAGTTGAACTGCTGAAAGGAATTCCCACCTATTCATTAGACAGTGGTCATGAGATGGTAACACCAACGGGAGCTGCTATTATAACATCCGTATGCTTAAATTTTGGAGATATACCACCAATGGAGATAGAAAAAATCGGATATGGAGCGGGAAAAACAAAGAGCAAATATCCTGGTGTATTAAAAGTGGTTATTGGAAAAAAAAGGAAAAATAAGATATTTTGAAGAATGTTACTTTTTCAAAAATTCTTCTGATTTTGAGCTCTTTTGTTGTATACCAAAACCATTAGAATCCAAGTGAATACTACAGCTATCTTCATTTCCCCACCTATAGTTTCCATCTCCAGTAACATCGTAGGGATTACAGCAAGGTTTTTCATCGCGGTTAGAAATAGGCGAAGACGATTTCCCTATATGCAATAGTTCAACTGAAATTATGATTACGCCACCCCATATTATAACCTTTAACCAGCCTATCTTCATAAGCTTGGGTATTTTTTTCTACAAAGTGTTGTTACAATCCCAAGGCTCATTAGTGTTATAAAACATGCCTTCTTAGTGTCCTCCTACTCTATTCTCTTTTGGTTTAGATGTAATCAACAATATCTACAATAGGATAAAGATCGATAGGAGCATCACAATTACTAGAAGTATCCCATTGTGATAAGACCTTTCGTTTCCAGTTCCAGAATTCTCCACCCGCATATCCTAATGCATGTTTAACGAATCTCATAATCGATTTTCCCTAGAGCATAAGGCTTAGTAAGTCCAGATTGAATATCTTTGGTTTCACATAGATTATAACAGTTTCCACAATCACTCTCCTTATTGTTGTTACAAGCCACATACTGTTTTCCTAGTGGCAATTTTACTATATTTTAATACAGCATTATAAATATATTATATGGGTATGTTAATAGCAAAAAATATAAAATCGTGCTACTATTACCTGTAAAACGTGTCGCCATGGAAAATTTATGTCGATTTAGGGCATACATCGAAACAGATCTTCTCAAGAAATTCTATAAGCTTATTGAAAAAAAAGTATGAAAACCAATCTGAAGCAATCGGAATTCCTATCAGAAAAAATCTGATAAAAACCTCATATCAAGATCCTGATATATTTTCAATAGGAACGTTACCAATGATATATAATCATCATTCTTCCCTCCTCGATCAAAAATTATTGAAAATTCAACATGACCATACTGTTTAGATACTCTAAACAATTCATATCCATTTTGATCATGACAATTGTTTAGAAATTTACTCTCAAAGGTAAAACAAAGCATATCAAACAGCTTGATGATTATAGTAAATCGTTAAAAGGAATTAAACATGGTGAATTTGTTATAACGACAAGTACCTTTAAAATGCTACAACAAAATTATGTATGAATTGCATCGTTTAAATCCTTTACAAATGCTTTAACATCAGTACCATGAACTGCAGCAATATCACTGATGGTCTCAAATGATGCAGCGATACAACCAATGCAACCCATGTTATATTTACCGAATACCGAAATGGTTTCAGGATATTTATCAATCACTTCCCTAATGTTCATATGTTCTGAAATTTTCTCTTTTGCCATAAGCGTCACCTTACATTTAACAGGTTATTATACTTATAATCCTTTATTTAAAATTTACCTATAATCCGTTCAATAATGCCCTAAAAAAAATTACTATTCAATCTGAGAAGAAGATCTATAGAAAAAAATATAAACACAAAATTCAAGAACCATATTAGAAAAAATACAAAACATTTTTTAATTAAATATCCAAAGGGGAACATACAATTCCATACATTTCATGTATTATATATCAAACAATACTTGCACAAAACAGGGACTCTTTCGTTGAACTTCAAGCATATGATATGTTACTGCTTTAATCTCTATTCCAACCTGATGTTTTTCTCTATCAAATTCCTCACCAAAAACAGTTGCAGAAAGTATGCAACGTTTCTCATTAACCGTCACCGTAAACACACCAAATACAAGATTTTCAGCGCCCTGCAGGAACAACAGCTCGCTCAACCAGTCAACAAGTAACTGTTCTAACGAATCCGCAGATAACTTAATGGCATATTCACCTTTATTTTCGATCTCAGATGAATTCGTTATAATATCAAACATCCCTTTAGCCGCATGGGCAAATGCTTCAGAAAGAGTCTTACCGTATGCCTTTAACCCTATATCAGCAGTATGATCAATAAGCTCGTAGGGTCTCATATTATTGCATCCTTACTTCTTTCCTTACATTCACAATGCTTTTGCACTGAAAGCAAACCTATCGTATCCCTTATGATTTCGGCCACAAGAAGTTTCTTATCGGCGTATATCTGTTTTATGTCTTCCATAGGTAGTTTTTCCTGCATTCCCGTAGCCATGTTACACACCACACAAAGTGATGCGAAACACAATCCTTTTTCCCGAGCAAGGACTACCTCGGGAACTAACGTCATACCTACAATATCGCCAATCGTTGCATAAAATCTGATCTCAGCAGAACTCTCCAATCGTGGTCCCTGTGTCGCAACATAAATACCGTGCTCACGAACATGTTCGGAATCTTTTCTATTACAAGTTGCGATAAGATGTTTTCTAATAATAGGGCAAAAGGGATTGGTCATGTCTATATGCACACGTTTTGTATCAAAAAATGTTATATCTCGACAACATGTCATATCGAAAAAATCATGAGGAATGACAAAATCACCGACAGAAATGTGTGTATTCATCGATCCAACTGTCCCAATGGAAATCACACAATCCACATGAGACGATGATAGTGCTTGAATATTAGCACGATAAGAAATCTTCTGTGGGGGAATATTTGCGTTCTTTCCGTGTCTATTAATGAACAATATCTCATGAACCCCAAGAGTACCAATCAACAAGGACACTGGACCATATGGTGTGTCAACATCAACTTGCCCCTGTTCCTTAAAGAGATTCTCTATTGGATGGCCACAGATAATACCAACTCTCATCCTAATTCAACCTCACCTATCATAAGGTCAAATATAATAATCTCTCATAAAGGTTTATCTCTATAAAGACATATCGAGGTCAAAAATGAAAGTTGCAGCATTATTCTCTGGGGGTAAAGATTCCGTCTACACCATCTACATCGCCCAACAATACGGGTGGGAAGTAACGCACCTTGTAAGTATCCTGCCGAAAAGATCCGATTCATGGATGTATCACTCAGTAAATATCCATCTGACAAACCTCCTTTCTGAAGCTTTGAATATCCCACTCGTTTCAAAAGAAACAACTGGTGAGAAGGAAAAGGAACTAAGCGATTTACAAACACTCCTAAAACCTCTTGATATTGATGGCGTGATAAGTGGTGCCATCGCATCAGAATATCAACGAACACGTATAGAACGTATTTGCCACAACATCCATATGAAATCATTCACACCACTCTGGCATAAAAATCAAACTTTACTTCTTAACGAACAAATAAACGCAGGATTTTGCTGTATCATCGTCGGCGTCTACGCACAAGGTTTCAATGAAAGTTGGTTAGGAATACCTATTGACCAAAACACCATTGCACACCTTGAGGAACTACATAAAAACCATCAGATTAACATCGCCGGGGAAGGAGGCGAATTTGAGACATTAATTATTGATGGACCTATTCTTAAAAAGAAATTACAAATAGAACAAAGTACTGTTATATGGCATCGTGACAGTGGAAGTTACATTATCAACAAAGCAACTCTACAAAAAAAGTTATGAATAACATCTATTCATAAATCCAGATATTCAAGTTGCCTCATCTGTAAAAGAAAATTGAACAACCTTTGGTCTATATTTTTTTCATCTGAGAATTTTTCCTTCAATTCGTTGAGTATTTTTGCAACAGATCGTTTCCCATCGCATCTCTGCCAGATAAATGACCCAATTGCATCCATGTCTGCTTGAAATGTAATAGGTCTGCGAAGCACCTTACAAAACTTCTTTCCAATGGGGCTATAAAACTTAGGCACAGTAATATGAACAACTTCCTTATAATCAACGGTCCAAAAAAAATCTCTTTGTTTCGGTATTAGAGTTAGAAATTCCTCAATGGTAAGCTTCTTGTTCTTATCACTAATTTGTATCAAGTGCTTCCCTCAATGGAATATACCACAAGAGAGCTGCGATGAACAACCAGAGAAGAATTCCTGGCAGAACAGGTGGAAAATCAAAGATAGCAAAGTTTAAACCGCCGATAATAAGGAATGCGACAACAACACCCATCAACGCTTCTCCTGCAATCAATCCGGCAGTGAATAGAAGACCTGTTCTAATAATCTTTTCTTTCGGTTTCACACCCGTTTGTTTGATAGCAAGTTCCCATTCGCTAATCTCCTCTTCTTCAGCAGATCCGTATTTTTTAGCAATCACACCATTTGTGAGATGCCGAACTATACCACCGGCAAAAATCGGGATGGCAAGCGTAAAGGGAAGATAAATACCGATGGCAACAGGAAGTACTGGTAAATTAATCAGGATCAGTACGAATGCAAGCACCATTCCTGCAATCACAAATGGCCATACCATTTCCCCTCCTAATACACCTTTCACGATACCACTCATGAGAAACGCCTGAGGGGCAGGAAGATTCGTACTACCAATCTTATATGCCTTGTCCAACGCTGATACTACCAAGGCAAGGATCGGTGACGCAGCAAGAACACCGATTATTTCGGCAATCTGCTGATTTTTCGGTGTGGCCCCGATCATCTGACCACAGGTCATTGACTGAAGGACATCTCCCGAAATGGCAGCAGCACAACAGATAACCGCAGCGATAAGAACAGCGACTCCATAAGCACCAACGTCTCCAGAAAGACCAAATCCAAGGAGAATTAAGGAGGTTATTAATAACACGGAAACAGTAACACCTGAAATGGGGTTGTTCGATGAGCCTAGAAGACCTGCCATATATCCCGCTATGGCACTTGCAACGAATGCAAAAAGAATCGCAAAGACTGCCATGAAACCAGATACTGCCCATTCGCTGGAAACCCATACATAAACCAAAAAAACAGGAATGGTAAGTGCGCCAATGGCCAAAAACACCCATTTGAAATTTAAATCCTGATCGGTTCTTACTTTTGCTTCAGCTTGTCCACCTTTCAAACCAGCAACTGCCTCTTTTATCCCGCTTGCAAGGTTTTTACGAAGTTTAAAAATCGTAAACAATCCACCGACGACCATAGCCCCAACACCAATGTAACGGATATAATTTCCCCAGATCTGATAGAATCCCCATATCATACTACCAAGCTCTAAATTCCCGCCACCAAACGATAATGCATCTGCATAAAATTCTGGTGTTGGTGTTGGAAGACCAGTTGCAAGAGCAATAAGAGGAGCTAGAATAACCCAACCAAGTAATCCACCGACAAAAACAAATGATGATATCTTCGGACCAATGATCCAACCAACTGCTAATAATGCAGGGGATGTCGCAACACCACCATACAAATAGCCTGACTTTTCCCCTCCCCCAATGTTGAATTTACCAATGTCAATGATACCGTGAATCGCGCCGCTAAATGCATTTAAAGCGACTTGACCAAATTTCAATAACGCTGAAAGAGTGACACCGACAACCAACCAAATAGCGCTGACCTTACTTTTTTCTGTCTTCTTCTTTTTCTCAGTTACATCGCTACCAACAGTTGTTGTTAGTACTGCTGCAACTGCAACACCCTCAGGAAAAGGAAGATCCGTTTTGATAATCAGTGCACGACGTAAAGGAATCATCCATAGGACACCGAGGATACCACCAAGTGCTGCGATAATCGTTGTCTCAAGATAATGAATTTCTGTCCATGTTCCAATAAGAACTAATGCTGGAATAGTAAAGATGACACCAGCGGCTAAAGCCTCGCCTGCAGCTGCCCCCATCATTCCAATGTTTACTTCAAGGATAGTTCCTTTAAATGGTTTAAGAAGTGCAAAGGCCATGACAGCTCCAGGGATAACTGCAGAAACCGTCATACCAGCATATAATCCCAAATATGCATTAGCCGAACCTAAAATGATAGCAAGCAATGCCCCAACAAGAACAGCTTTTATTGTTAATTCTGGAATCTTCTTACTGGCTGGTATGAACGAATTAAAGTTATCTCTAAACGACATCGTGAATAACCAAAATAAATAATATATTTCATCATTTATAAAACATTCGGTTTAAAATAACAGATATGAAATTTCAATTATTTTTTATATAACTTTACTCACATAATTCAAATTTTATATTTAGCACTTAATATATAAATAAGGTTACACAATGTTAAGAGGATATCTAGATATTGCAGCGATTCCACTAAAGGCAGCTTTTAATGAATCCCCCTCCTCGCTGCTCATGGATATTAAATACACACTTGCCCCCTTTTCCTCGGCAAGCTCAGAAAGTTCATCAATAAGATCGATTTTACTAGTGATTTCCATATGCGTTGGAGTCGCACATTTTGGACAAAGTGGAACGTTATACCCCTCCAATGCATTTTCCGTTATCGTCTTTTTCTCTTGATATGAACAGGTTGGACAGGCTAAAGTCACTCGATATTTTCGAAGATCTTCAGAAAGCAACAATATATCAACTGCTCCCATCTCTAATGCTTTTCGAACTTGAGCCTCCCCATAGACTGCTAGACTGTTATCCCTTTTTGTAACCTCACGTAAAAACCGTTTCATCACCTTCTTTTCTTGAGAAATTTTTAAATCTGTCATTGTTTCAGAAGCAACTGAAACCAGTTCTCGAAGTCCATACTCATCAGTATAACCTGTATCAAATACTTCAATAATTTTATTTTGTACCTCATAATGGAGATATCCTCCATCAACAAAATATCTCTTTGTTGGACCAGGGCCTCCGACTAAAATTCCTTTGATATCCATTTCTGATCGATATATCTCACTTGCTTTTTCGCCACATTTCTGAAACCATTCATCCGCAGCAATCTCCGTTAACCGTTCAAATCGTCGTTGTGACTGGCCTCCTCGGCCATGTTTTCCAGGAACTTGGGATGTCATATATTTTAACAATTCTACACGATCTCCCCGCAAAAGACCAATAGTACATTCACGACGATCTATTAACAATAACCCATAGATCTCTCTTTCAGTAAGCATCGCTTCCAATGGTCCAATATAAAAATCTGAATCGCATCGATAAAGAAACGTTTGAATGGGAAGAGGTGGTTCTACCACAAATGCAACCATTGTTGTTTGATCGCTACCTATGCTCTTGTGACCGACAAAAAATAGAACACCATTTTCTGGAGGCTGACGAAATGTTTTCAATCGACTTAAAATGGATTCAATGGCAGAAAGCACATTTTTTTTGGTTGTTTTTGATTTAATATTTTGAGATTCGGATATCTCATTACGTAAGTATGAAGTAACATCTGAAATCTGCTTTGTTGGAGGAACATACAAAGAAATAAGTTCAGTATGTTTCCCTTTGCAAGATTTCAACTCTTCCAATTTTCTCTTTAAATCATATTTCTGCCGTTGAGACAACTCAGTCATCGTTTTATCACCTTAAGAGTGACTTCCGTTTTCCTATTGATAGCTACTATCAATATACATTTCTTAATAAACTTCTGATTGTACATAACGACAATCAGAAAAACATTGTTACAATGAGATTTGTTGATCATTATGAGGCATTAGAACCTCAGAAAAATCTGTCATCGATTCAGCAAGAATTTCACGATTTTCACTATGCATAATCACAATTTTTTCTGGATGACATCCTTTTGCAAATGATATAAGATCACTGTGTCCAGCATGACCTGAAAAATCAAAATACTGAACCTCACAAGCTACATCCTCAATAACACCATAAAAATTTAGTTTCTTTTGTTCAACAAGGAGTCTACTATTTGTTCCTTCAACCTGATATCCCGTTAGCAAAACGGCACTTTTTTGATCGTTTTTAAGTTTATTCATATAATTTAAAACAGGACCTCCATCCATCATACCACTTGAGGTTAGAATAACCTCTGATTCGAGTGCAAGTTTCCGGCCGTGATCTGAATGTACAAGATTAATGTTGTTCATCACTTTTTTCAACGATCCAACATCCTTGAGATAGTGGGGATGCTTCAAAAACAATTTTGATACTTTAATGCCCATGCCATCAAACCAAATATTAAATCCTGCTTTGCTTAAAATTAAAGCGATTTCTTGCGATCGAGAAACAGCAAATGCAGGGAGAATTGCTTTACCACCACGACCAACAATTTCATGAAGTTTATCAATAAATTCTTTCTCGAGTTCTTCACGTTTTTTTGGATGATCTCGTCCAGCATATGTTCCTTCCATAATAAGAATATCACATGCAACTGGTTTTGTTCCCTTCACAAGATGGGTATCCATAGTATTAAAATCACCAGTAAATAATAAACGTTTGGCACCAGCAATCTCAATCATAAGTGACCCGGGGATATGACCAGCATCGTGAAATTGAATTTCGCACATTGATCCAATATTCCTGGTTTCTTTTGGTGTCACCGGTTCAAAAAAAGTATTCACTTTTTTAATTTCAGTATTGGTATATGGTGAAGCGTACCCATCAGTTTCCGCAATTTTCAGTGTGTCCTTATGCAATAAATGACTAATTGCACTCGTTAAATCAGTACTAAATATTGGAACAGTTCCATTATCACATAAGGCTGGAATCATTCCAGAATGATCTAAATGAGCATGCGAAAGAAAGACAAAATCAACAGGGGGGGCAGGTAACGGAATACCCGGAGGTTTGCTCGGAGTGATGCCATAATCAAAAAGCATTTTTTGTCCGTCAGTTTCCAATAACATCGCCAGACTGCCAACTTTATCACTGCCACCAAGAAAACGAATCCGCATATCATCTATCATGAATGTCCAAAGCCGGATAGAGAAAAAGGGGTTGATTAATGTTTGGTCATCTCTCCAGAGGTTTTACAAGAAGGATTGCTTCATCTTTCTCAACGATTACGACTTTGGTATTTATTTCAATTGCGACTTCGGATTTTGCCTGCCAATATTCGCCTTTATATCGAACGAATCCTGGTTTTTTTGGGGCGATACGTTCTATTACAACAGCAGTTTCTCCAGCAAATTTATTAACTGATGATTTTTTCTTTCGTATCCGAATTACTTTATATAGAAGAAATGCAAAAAATAGCGAGAAAAGCACGATGATAATCAATATGACAATGAGCGCATCTGTCATATACTCACCTGATATCAGCCATTTTCTTGTTGGATAGCTTGGAATGAGAAATATTGATCCGAGGATAATGCAGATGATTCCGCCAATCCCAATAGCACCGAAGCCAGGGGAGACAAATATTTCTACAGAAAGTAATAGACATCCGATAATTATAAAGATTATGCTTAATGTGGAGATGCTAAATCCAGATCCAATTAGTGATAGGAGGATCGCGATGACACCAAACACTTCAACACCATATCCTGGTGTAGAGATTCCTACCATCAATGCAAAAATTCCAAGCATCATCAGCAAAGAAGTTAGGATGGGGTTTGAGATGAGTTTCAGTACCTGTATTTTTAATGACGGTAAATACCGTATTTGTTCTGCATCTTTTGTATGCAATGTGATTGTTCCAAATGAAGTGGTCACATTTCTTCTGTCAATATGGTCTAAAAGATCGTCAATACTAGACGCAACAAATTCAATTACGTTGTTTGTTTTTGCAACAGTAGCATTTACATTCCTATTCTGAGTAATGAACAACTTAACTAATGTTTCATTTCGTCCATACATCACTGCTCGTTCTTGGATCCATTCTACCAGCGCATTAATGATTTTTGAGTTGTTAATGAATCGTGTCCCCTCAAGGCCTGTTTCGATTGGCTGGCACGATCCGATGATAGTGTTGTCTGCCATAGCTGCAAGTGGTGTACTCAACAGAATAAACGTTCCTGCTGACCACGCGGTCGACCCGCTTGGATAGACATAACCAATAACTGGGATGCCACTTTGTTTAATAATCTCAGCGATTTCAAAGGTTTGGTCAAGTCCCCCTCCAGGCGTATTAATGAGAAGTATCATTGCTTGAGCATTGTTTTCTTCCGCTTGTTTTAAGCTATCACGTATCGTTTCAACCGTAGATTGATCAATTGTATCGGTAATTTCCACAAGATATACTCTGGATGTTTGGGCTGATCCATCATAAGATATAAGAAGAAGGAAGAAAAAAAGAATTAGAAGAGAATATTTATGTCTCATTGTTCGACTTTTTTTGTCACTGCTTTTGCTATTCCTGCCATTGTGCCTATTTCACCACCAGGAACAACGATGAGGTTTTTCTCCCGAGCTATCTCTGTGAGTGTCTGGAGTTCTCGTAAACGTAATGCGATTGGTGTCTTTTCATAGAGTTTTGCTGCCTCTGTCATTTTCGCTGATGCCTGAAGCTCTCCTTCTGCCATAATGATTCGTGATCGTTTTTCTCGTTCCGCTTCTGCCTGTTTAGCAATAGCTCGTAGCATTTCTTCTGGTAATGAGACATCCTTAATAGTTACCACTGTCACTTTAATTCCCCAGGGATCAGTACCTAAATCCAAAATTTCCTGTAAACTCTTATTCAATTCCTCCCGCTGTGATAAAAGTTCATCAAGATTTTTTTGACCAACGATATCACGCAGTACGGTTTGTGATAGCAAACTTGTTGCGACATCATACCGTTGGACTTCAACAATTGCTTTTTGAGGATCGGTTATTCTGTAATACACAACTGCATCAACATCAACAGTCACATTATCTCGAGTGATAATTCGCTGTTTTGGGACATCGATGACCCGTGTTCTCAAATCCAATCGTATAGTTTTATCAATAATGGGGATAATGAACACAAGTCCTGGACCTTTGATACCGAGCAATCTACCTAATCGAAAGATAACCATTCGTTGGTATTCCGGCATGATTTTTATCGCTGATGAAAGAACTGCTATTAGAAAAATCACGATAATAAACAAAACGACAAATAATGTGCTTATATCTGCCATAGCTTTTTACCTCCAATGTAGAAAAACTACATTCCATTCTTAAGTGTTTCTAAAGACAAGTTATTGATACCGATTCAAACGAAATTTTTAAAAAGTTGCCTCCCTTATAATGGTTTTCTAATAAGGAGATAAGTTATGTCTGAAATCATTGCAATAAAGGCACGGGAGGTTCTTGATTCTCGAGGAAATCCAACTGTTGAAGTTGATGTTAGTACGAAACAAGGTATTTTTCGTGGAATGACACCAAGTGGAGCAAGTGCGGGACAACATGAAGCTCTTGAATTACGTGATAATGACCAAAAAAGATACTTTGGAAAAGGAACGCAAAAAGCAGTAGAGCATGTGAATAAAATACTTGCTCCTAAACTCATTGGTCTGAGCTGTTTGCACCAAGAAACCATAGATAACATTATGTTGAAACTTGATGGAACAGAAAATAAAGAAAAACTTGGTGCGAATTCGATTTTACCAATTTCAATGGCTGTTACAAAGGCAGGTGCCGCTTCGAAAAACTTACCCCTATACTCCTATATTGCTGAATTATTTGGGATTCTTCCCCATATGATGCCAGTTCCCTTATGCAATGTGATAAATGGTGGTAGACATGCAGGTCAGGAAAACAGCATCCAAGAGCATATGCTGATGCCCACGGGTGCTAAAACTTTTCGTGAGGGTATCCAAATGGTTTCAGAATCATATCATCAACTCGCTAAAATCCTTAGGGACCAATATGGTGCAGGGGGCATTCTTATCGGTGATGAAGGAGGATTTGCACCAACAAAACTTACGACGGTCAATGAACGTTTAGACATTATGTTGAAAGCAGTAGAAGATGCTGGCTATACAAATCAAATGAAAATTGCATTAGACCCTGCATCGAGTGAGTTTTTTTATAATGGAACATATAAAATCGGTAAGAAATCATTTACAGGAGGAGAAATGATTGATTTTTATGTTGAACTCTGTAAAACATATCCAATAGTAAGTATTGAAGATGGGCTTGCCGAGGATGACTGGGATTCATGGGTTGAAATGACAAAAAAACTTGGAACAACCGTGCAAATCGTTGGCGATGACTTATTTGTCACTAATACCAAACGCATTGAAAAAGGAATAAGATTACAAGCAGCAAACTCAGTTCTTATTAAACTTAATCAAATTGGAACTGTAACTGAAACACTAAACTCAATTAGAATGGCAAACGATGCTGGTTGGACGGCTGTTGTGAGTCATAGAAGTGGTGAAACAGAAGACACCTTTATTGCGGACCTTGTAGTTGGCACAAGTGCTGGACAAATAAAAACAGGAGCACCCGCAAGAAGTGACCGAAACGCAAAATATAATCAGCTCATTCGCATTGAAGAAGATCTTGGTAAACAGGCCGTATATCCTGGTCTTGATTTTCGCATGGATCATTTAGCATAAACCTTTTTATCCGTTAATATATACACGCTGTTGGGGCTTATCAATGAAAATTCTCATAACAGATAAGATGGCAAATGAAGCAATACAACTTTTAAAGGACGCAGGTCATGAAGTCACTGTTGATGAAATGGAACATGATATTTTATTAAAAAAAATTTCAGCATATGATGCATTACTTGTTCGTAGTCGCACAAAGGCAACTGAAGATATTGTAAAAGCTGGAGCGAAAGGATCGCTGAAGGTAATCGGAAGAGCGGGCATCGGTGTTGACAATGTCGACATTAAAACTGCTACATCTCTTGGCATAAAAGTAGTCAATGCCCCAACAGGCGCAACAATCAGTGTCGCAGAACTTGCTATCGGTCATATGCTTTCCCTCTCACGTTCACTTACTTTTGCAGATGAATCAATGAAAAAGGGTGAATGGGCAAAAAAACAATTGAAGGGGACAGAGTTGAATGGAAAAATACTCGGTCTAATCGGCTGTGGTAACATAGGTCGGCAAGTTGCAAAATTTGCTCAAGCATTTTACATGAATGTAATTGGTTTTGATCCTTTCATTTCCAAAGAGTTTTTGATAAAAGATAATATCAAAAAAATTGACAATCTGGAAGATCTTGTAAAAAAATCCGACTATATTTCAATGCATATTCCCCATACAGAAAAAACACATCACATTATCAATAAAGATGTTCTCGCACTTATGAAACCATCTGCATTTCTCATAAATTGTGCTCGAGGTGGAACAGTTGATGAAACTGCCTTATACCAAGCAGTGAAAGATAAGAAAATTGCTGGAGTTGCCCTTGATGTTTTTGAGAACGAGCCTCCCAAAGATACTCCGCTACTTCATCTCCCCAATGTTGTATTGACACCGCATATAGGTGCAAATACAAAAGAGGGACAAGAACGTGCAGGGATTATTTGTGCTGAACAAGTTATTAAGGTTTTAGAAGGAAAAACTCCTGATCATTGGGTTAATAAAACAATTATAAAATAAACAATATAAGATTGCAAATGTTAGGTGGACAATGAATAATTTAGATGTGATTATTAACAAAATAGAGAGACAAATGGATGACAAGGACCAAAAAAGAGAAATTGCACTTCGATACTCACGTAAAATTATTATTACTTCTAGAAAATCAATGCAACATCTCCATCAAGGTCATTTTATTGAAGCAGAGGACTTATTATTGATGTCATCTGCAATACTGAAGGAATTATATGATGTTACTAAAGCATATCCCGATCTTGCAACTGCAGGTTTTGTTGAAAATGCAGCCCAGGAATTTGTTGAAGCTCAATGTCTGCTCAGTATTTTGCAAAGTAAAGATCTTCCGGATCCAGACTCAATACAGACCACCTACTCTGCATATTTAAAGGGTCTGTGCGATGTAGTTGGAGAATTAAGGCGAAAAGCCTTGGACACCATTTTAAATGGAGAAGAACTAAAAGAAGCATATCATTATCTTACGATCATGGAAAACATCTATGATTCCATCCTTCGATTTGACTATCCTTCGTCACTCATTCCTATAAAACGAAAACAAGATATCGCTCGAAGTCTCATTGAAAAAACTCGAGGAGAAATGACTGTTGCAAGTTGTGAACAACGCATTGAATATCGAACACAAGGTTTTCGCAAATTAACTGATGAAATAATGAAAGACGAAATACAACATAATGAACAAAAAAAACAAGAGCTAAATATTGATCGGGTATGGTAACTTCGGTGGTAACAAACTAATGAAATCAACGAAATCCTTTTAAATACTCTTTATATAATTTAGGGGGGGAAGGCTGTTAAGGTTATGACGGAACTTCTTGTTGATAATATTATCGCAAAAACACAATTTCAACAATATTTGGATCTGCCTGAGTTGGCTTCCTTAAGTCCCAATTGCACATATGACAAAAATGAACAGGCCGTTCTAATTGTTGATTTTCATACTCCAAAACGAGCAATTTCAATATTACCTGATGGCCAACTTTTTTGCACAGGTGTTACCTCTCTTGATGAAGCAAAAGAAACACTCAAACAATTTCTAGAAATGATAGAACTTAAAGGCATTTTATTCGAAATGTTGCCACCACTTACAATCCATATGGTGACTGTATCTGCAATGCTTGAACAACCATTACAACTACAACTAGTAAGAGAAGCATTGCTTGATGAAACTATTTTCTACAACCACGGCCAAACACCATGGTTAGAATATCATCTTTTAAATGAAATAACGATGCTAATATTTCCTTCAGGGAAGATCATTATCACTGGAGCATCATCCTTCATGGATACAAAAGATGCATTAATCATATTAAGGGATAAACTTACATCAAAAGGAGTCATAAAAAAACTGGAGGAAAACCATGCCTGAAGTTATAGTTGAAAATATAGTAGCATCAACCTCATTTGCTGAGAAATTAGATTTAGATGCAATCGCACAAGCACTTGAGGAAGCGGAATACGAACCAGAACAATTTCCAGGTCTTGTCTATCGATTAGATGACCCAAAAACTGCCACATTGCTCTTCAGAAGTGGAAAAGCAAATTGCACCAGTGCAAAAAATGTTGTTAATATCCGAAAAACAGTAAATATTATTGCAGGCAGACTTAGGGATTTAGGAATTGAGGTTTATAAAAATGAGGAACTAAAGATTGCAATTCAGAACATTGTCGCCATTTCTGATCTTGGAATTGAACTTAATTTAAACGAGGTAGCAATGGAACTGGGTTTAGAAAATATTGAATATGAACCTGAACAATTTCCGGGTCTTGTATATAGACTTACGGAACCAAAAGTTGCAATGCTTCTTTTTGGATCTGGAAAAATAGTGTGCACAGGTGCACGAAGAATAGAAGATGTTTCTATTGCCATTGATAAACTTGCCTCCGAGCTTTCTACTCTTGATCTCATCAAACGATAATCATATGATACTTTTCTGACATTGAAAAGAAAAGAGCAGTAGCATATTAAATGAAGAAATATGGTTAATTCTTCTTTTGAGTGGTTGAAGATATTGCTGTGTTTACTGCTTGCACTGCAGCCATAGCTGCTGCAACTTTCGGAGAGGATGACTGAGCCTTTTGCTCCTTCACATACTCAACGACCTTATCAAGGATCTGATATCTGGGAATGAAACTTGTATTATAGGAACCTTTAATCCATTGTTGATTATCCATAACAACCTGATGAAACGGAATATTGTGCCGAACACCACCAATCTGAAATTCCCATAATGCTCGTTTTACTCGAGCAATGGCTCTAGGTCGATCTTCTGCCCATATAATTAACTTTGCAATCATAGAATCGTAATATGGAGGAATGGTAAATCCCTGATATACACCGGAATCGACACGGATACCTGGACCACTTGGTTCAGCGTATCGAATGATTTTACTAGGCGCAGGCATGAAATTGTTGAGAGGATCCTCAGCATTTATCCTACATTCGATGGCATGTCCTCTCGGATGGATCTCATTTTGTTCATATTCCAACTGAAGTCCAGATGCTACACGTAGTTGTTCCCGAGCCAAATCCACACCAGTTGTTGCCTCCGTAATAGGATGCTCAACTTGCAGGCGAGTGTTCATCTCGAGGAAGAAATATTTTCCATCCTTAAACATAAATTCGCATGTCCCCGCATTGTAATATCCAGCGGTCCTCGCTGCAAGAACCGCCTGTTTGCCGATTTCTTCTCGCAATTCGGGTGTCAACGCACAAGAAGGTGTCTCCTCAATTAGTTTCTGATGACGGCGCTGCACACTACATTCACGCTCATAACAATGTATGAGATGGCCGTGTTTATCACCAATTACTTGATACTCAATATGTCGTGGGTCATCGATGAATTTTTCAATGAACACTGAATCATCACCAAAACTATTTTTTGCGAGTTGGCGGACGCTTGCAAGAGCTTGCTCCATTTCTTTTTCGTCATCAACCTTACGGATACCAATACCACCGCCCCCGGCAGAAGCTTTTAACATAACGGGAAAACCAAGTTCAACAGCAATATCTTTTGCTCGTTCATGATCGCTAATGGCTTCTGTAACACCAGGGACAATAAAAACACCTGCTTTAATCATCGATTTTTTCGAATCGATTTTTGATCCCATTAGTCGCATTGCAGAGACCGGGGGACCAATAAATTCGATACCATTTTTCTTACACATCTCTGCAAAATCTGCATTTTCCGCCATAAAACCATATCCAGGATGAATACCGTCTGCCCCAGTTTTCATGGCTGCATCGATAATCTTATCTTTATTCAAATAACTTTGACTTGCAGGACCTGGCCCAATGTTATATTTTTCATCTGCATATTTGACAAACAATGCAGTCTTATCGGCATCAGAAAAAACAGCAACCGTTGGTATCCCAAGTTCTTTACAAGCCCTCATAATTCGAATGGCGATTTCCCCACGATTTGCAATCAGAACTTTACTTAACATCGAAAGTCCACATCCTTCACAATAATCTTTCTTATAAAATCTGCATCAACAGATCACCACTATTCACAGATTCTCCTTCTTTGACAAAGAGTTCTTTGACTTCGCCATCTTTTTCCGAATGGATCTCTTGTTCCATCTTCATCGCTTCGACTGTGACAATGACATCACCTTTCTTGACCTTACCACCTTTGACAACTTTCACTTTAAGAATAGTGCCTTGCATATTTGATTTGATTCCACCTTCAACATCTTTTGGTTTTTGTGCTGCAAAACTTCCACCGGCTCCTGCAACAATGAATCCTCCAGAGGGGATGACTTTTACTTCAAAAGGTTCACCGTCAACCTCCACTTGAAATTCAGTCGGAATCTGCGCAGAACCTGAGCGGTTTTCCGGTGGTTCTGTTTCAAGCCAAAGCTCTTTATGCTCTGGAAACGATTGTTTAATCATTCCTCGAGTAAATTGATGTGTAGTAGGTAGGGGCAATTGATCTGAGGTAAACTCCGCTTTTGCTTCTCCTTTAAGGAATTTCAACCCAACTTGTGCATATATTGCGTATGTCATAACATTTTCATCAGTAAGTTCAATATTAGCATGCTCTTTAAGCTCTGATTTCCGTTCATTCCACATTGGTTTTAATTGATCTGATGGACGGCATTCGATTATGTCATCTTTCCAGTTCTTCCCAAGGACCGCCTTCATAATCTTTTCATCTATTTTCCCAGGTGGTTGGCCGTACATCCCACGACAGTAATCCTTAGTTTCCTTGGGAATGACCTTGTATCTTCCATGAAGCACATTCATAACTGCTTGAACTCCAACAACCTGACTTGTCGGAGTCACCAATGGCGGATATCCGAGCTCCTCCCGAACTCGAGCTGTTTCCAAAAGAATCTCCTGATATTTCCCATGAGCGCCTTGTTGTTCAAGTTGGAAGATAAGATTCGAGAGCATACCACCTGGGACTTGATGAAGAGTCACACTTGGATCAACTTTCAGAGCACCGAATCGATGGAGATGTCTATATTTATCCCATACTCCTAAGAAATATTTTCTAATATCGATAAGTAGTTCCAAATCATAGTTTGTATCCCAGTCAGTACCTTTGAGGGCGGCAACAATGCTCTCTGTTGCAGGGGCTGCAGTTCCACCAGAGATAGGTGAAATCGCAGAATCGAGGATATCCACACCAGCTTCAACCGCCCTCTGATATGCCATTCCGGTCATACCGCTCGTGCAGTGGGAATGAAGATCTAGAGGGATTTTTATCCCTGCCTCTTTAACACCTTTGACGATATTATATGCTCGTTGGGGTGAAATCATACCAGCCATATCTTTTATACAAAGTGAATCGGCACCCATTTTCTCAAGTTTCTTGAACCTATCGACAAAATAATTAACGGTATGAATAGGTGAAATCGTATAGCTCAGGCATGCTTGTACATGACCCCCTTCAGCTTTGGCTGCTTTAATTGGAACCTCCATGTTTCTCAAATCGTTTAATGCATCAAAGATACGGAAATAATCAACCCCATTCTTTTTCGCTAAATATATGAATTTTTTCACGATGTCATCAGGAAAATTCCAGTATGCAACGATGTTCATTGCTCTCTCAAGCATTTGCAAGGGCGTATGCGGTATAGCTTTTTTTAGAAGCCGTAGACGTTCCCAAGGATCCTGGTTTAGATAACGAATACAAACATCAAATGTAGCACCACCCCAGACTTCCAAAGAAAAGTATCCTACTTGATCAAGTTTATCTGCTATCGGGAGCATGTCTTCTGTTCGCATTCTGGTTGCGAGCATGGATTGATGAGCGTCTCTTAAAATCATTTCATGTAATTCAACCATATATCTGGCCTCCATTTCCCACTGCAGTATATCGCTTAAGTTATCTAGGTGTAGACACACGCTACATCCAGTGCTGCAAGGTATTCTATTCCCCTACTTAAAAATATCGGGAGAAAAAGTGCATGTCAAGTTAAGAAATTACTATGATAGCATCCATCCATGTTCTTGGGATACACATGAATGGGATGCTATCATATATTCAGGAAGTATGATAAGCTAAAAACATTTTAAACAAAATCGAAAGGACATGAACACTCGTGTTCTTTGATTAGTGTTATATCATCTTGGTGTTTCTTGCAGAAACACAAGTGACGTAGTTTCAAACTTTGAACCAGTCAATCATGAAGCTGTTGGGGATTAGTATCATCGAGAAGCACAGATTTTCCAGATACAAAAAGATAACCGAAACATCATCGCTGTTGATGAAACTACGGTAAAGATTAAAGGAAGGAGGCATATTGTTTGGGCTGTAGTTGATATTGAGACCTGGGATGACCTTTGCGTCTGGATCACTCAGGGGAGATCATCGTTTGAAGCTTATGGATTTATATGGACTGTTCTTAAGAGATGTGAGAATTCATCAAAAATCCTTGTTGATGGAGGTCCTTGGTATAAATCCGCTCTTTATCGATTGGGTATACCATGGATGCACATCACCTTCGGATTAAGAAATCCAGTGGACCAATGGTTTGGTATTTTGAAGCATCGTATTAATCTGTTTTACAACCGATGGCCTCAAAATGCATCCATTGAGTATGCTCGATCATGTATTGATGCATTTGTATCTCTATATCATCTAAGAAAGTGTGAACTTTACATCCACGAAATAAGTCGACTTCAACTTCAAAAAATGCGTTCAATACTCTGATATACAATCAAAATGACAGATCGATTCTATTGTTTATGGATTGTTGAGGACATAGCTGCAATGCCGGATTTTTCATTAAATAGGACGCAAGAGAATAAGGTATGATTTCAGTTTGATATTGTACCCATCTGCCTCGATTAATATTAGATTTGTAAATGACAATTTCTTGACATGTGATATCTTCATACCCAATGATAAACGTACATTCGTAAATATAGCTTTCATTCTTCATTGTGCAATTCTCAGAAAAAATAGGTTTTGGAATCTCATACTTAAGGGAGGTTGCCTGAAAACCAGCAGCAAAAAGCGAAAGATTTGTTAAGAGCAACAACAAACCGATTAAAATCGAAAGTATTTGTTTTGGGTGCTCCTCCTCGAACAATCGAGTAAAACGTTCTTCAAGGCCTATGTGTTTTTTTGTATGATTTAAAAGAGAGAGCGAGGAACGAGGTGATTGTGAACGATATGTGGAAGGTAAATGAATCATATATTCCTCAATTTTAATTAATGCCTCAATGAAAGTAATTTTATCCTTTTTTTCAGTAAATGAAGTAAGATCTGCCATAGTCTCTCGTTCTTTTATCATTTGACTGATTGTAAGATGAATAAATGGATTATATACAAGAAAGATACGAAGCATTTGTAGAGCTGGTTTTATAACAACATCTTTATTCTTAATGTGGGAAAGCTCATGCCGAATTGTCATCTCAAGTTCTTTATCTGTTAAGATTCTAAGGAGAGTTTGAGAAAGGACGATGGTAGTTGGATAACCAAAAACAAATGCATTAGGAATGCCTTTCGCAATAAAAACTCGGGGCATTCTTATACCAAGAATAGATGAAATATTTTGAATCACCGAAAGAATTTTTTTATCAGTACATCGTTTTGCATCTAAAGATTTCAATGTGATTCTTTTACCTAAAAAAAGACTGAAAAAAAAGTATACTAATCCACAAATTAAAAGGATAAGGAATACAAAAGATATAGGAACGATGATTGAGTTTTTTGGATCATCATTTACTGTTACTGAGGTCGGGTAAGATGATTGATCAAGCTCAGTATTCAATACGAATTTGCATGTGATAGTATTTGAAGTAAGATTGGTAAGCGATGTTTTTGTATTAAGTGAAATAATCTCATTAAGAATCGAACTCACACTAGATATTCGGATTTTTTCCTCATTTAAATGAAGATTGTATCTACTTAGGAAATTATCTAGTGTGTTATTCTTATTATTTTTGAAAAATTTCTCATATAGGATTGCAACACATACTACCTTTTGGAGTGAGGGGGCAATAGATGGTTCTAAAGGTGTATCATTTATTTCCCCAATATGGGATGATGATTCTGTGGTCCCATTGATCAAATTACCCAAGGAAGATTGAAAACCATATTCTTCATAACCATAATCTATTGTAAAGGATACTGGAGGAGATTGAATTTCTGAATAATTATTATCTATATTTGTGGCATCAGGTGTTGAAAAGAGATTCTCTGAAAGAATAGGAACTAAAATAATTGATAAGGAAGTTAAAACAACGATCATATAGATAAAAAATCTACTTTTAGGATGTTTTATATGTCCAAATCTAATTAATAGACTAGCTGATAGAAAACCCAAAAAGGTTAGGAAGACAGAGATTAATATCATGCTGGCAAGTTGATCAACCATATTTTTTCATCTCAGCAAGTTTTTGTTTTATCCTCTTTATTTCTTCTTCATTTTCTGAAAGCTCTTCAGCGAGATAAGTGATAGTACTTTGCTCAAATTTTTGAAGCATTTCCCCTAAAAGGCTATGGACAATTCTTTTTTCCAGTTCGTTTTTTGAATAAACTGGTGAGTATAGATACATCCTTTCTATTTGATCCATGCGCTGCGAGACGATTTTTTTCTTAACAAGTCTGTTGATTATTGTTCTAACCGTTGAATAGGCTCTACGTTCTCCCTGATCTTCTAGACAACTACAAATTGTTCTTGCGCTAACCTCATTGTTCTGCCAAAGAATCGTCAATATCTTTTGTTCCAATGGTCCAATGTTTTGTGTCATATATATGTGAATAAATAAAAACGCAGTATTTATAGTTTGTCACGTTACTTAATGTAGACAAATAAGATTTTACTATAATTATTTTATTGTTGTTACCCTATTTTAGGAAAATTATTTATATAACATCGCATATACTATAATTCGTAACGCTACTTAATGTAACGTTAAAGATCGAAACTCGTAGGAAGAACAAAAATGATATCTATCACATACACAAGAATCGCTCCAATTTGGATTTCTTTCTTGCCTCCTTTTAGTGTGAAGATTAAGCTGTTAATATATTTCCTCCGATTTTCTAAAACAGTAACTCCTGTGAGAGGGGGACACAAACAAAAGTTTTTTGAGGATTTTCCCTCCCTTTTGCCTCCCGAGAAAAACCCTTGTTTATTTTTTTATACCCCCTCTCCTACCCCCCTATACCTATGTTAGATTTAGTAAGCTATATTTAAAAATGTAAGACATAATGCCTAGAGGATTATATTATGGTCAAAAAAAATATTTTAATAAAGAGATAAAAGGTGAAAAAATGATAGAATACCAATCAGACAAAATAAGGACAATTCAACATGATGATGAAAAATCATACACCACATTCAAAAAAACATGGACGATTTTTCAAATTATAGGAGTATTATTACTTTTTACCAACCCAACAATTCTTGCAACATCAACACCTGGTATGATATACAGCGATCAACTATCCATTGATTATAGAAACATCACCGTTTTTGCACCAGCAGTTGGTCAAACTTCTGAGGGTTATATTGGAATTATTTCAACAATAACAGTTTCTATACAATCCAATGGATCCGGACGGGTATTTGTTGATACTCTTCCTCTTACACAAATTGACATGCAAGGATCAGCAAGACTTTCTGTAAAGGTCGCAACATCATATATTTCAAAAGATAAAAACTGTACATTAAACCCAGCTACCTTTGATTTCTTTTTTGTAATACGTACCGACTCACCGATAATTGGTGGGCCATCAGCAGGAGGCATAATGACTGCAGCGGTTATCTCACTTTTGGAAAACTGGGACATGGATGATCAGACAATTATGACTGGGATGATTAACCCCGATGGAAGTATCGGACCCATTGGAGGAATAATCTATAAAATCGATGCAGCACACTCAATTGGAGCAACACGATTTCTCATTCCTAAAGGACAAGATGCCTATACAGAACAAGTATATGAAACAACCACTACTCCGTGGGGTCAACAAATTGTAAGTCAAACAGTAACAAGAAGCGTTTCTGAATACGCTATGAACAAATATGGAATCGAAGTCAGAGAAGTATCCGACATCAACGAGGTAATGGAAAATATTACAGGATATCGATTTCCGGTTATTTCAACAAACGACAGTATATCAACAGAACAATATTTTGATTCAATGAAGCCGCTTGCCACACACCTCTTAAACCAATCGAATATGTCATTTAAAAATGCAAGTGATACATTTGATATTACCAGCATTCCAAACAATTTTCCATATTATTATAGAAATCAAGTTACTGATTACTTAAATAATGCGGAAGATTCTTTAAAGGAATCGGAGGAATGGTATTCTAAAAATATGTATTATACGAGCACTAGTAAATCCTTCCAATCTTTAATAAATTCTCGTTTTGTCTCATTAATCTGTAATTATTTTTCAAGTGATAATAAATCCGCATACATTGATAATGCACTTTCAGAAGCATTATCATTTTATGAAAATCAAAGCGTCCAAGCAAAAGAAACTGAAGTGAAAGGAGCGATTTCACTTCAATGCGTTGGGGCTGCACAAAAACGTGCATCAGAAGCGAAATCATATCTTTCTATGGCACAAAATAATTATCAACAAGGAGATGATTTCAATTCTTTGTACCAAATTGCTTTTGCTATTCAACGGACAGAGAGTGTTGGATGGTGGCTTGACCTTAGATCGTATTTCAGTGAAACTGAAAATATGGACTTTAACGATCTTGAATCATTAGCAAATGACTACATTCAAGATGCACAACAATCTATTATTTATTCGCAAGTCATATTGCAAGAAATAGGCAAATCTTCCTCATTACTCACTGAAGCAGAACAAATGCTAGATAATGCAAGAAATGACGAGGTAGAAGGCTATTTTACTGCAGCATTGTTTGAAGCACTTGAAGCTCTGTCAAAAGGTAATCTTGCTTTAGAATTAGTGGATACAACAACAAACGAAAAGATTCTTAGTAAACTTGAAAGAGCAAATGAAAGCGCAAATGTCGGCATCAGCGAAAGTAGGCTAATTGGAATCGAACCAGTTCTTGCTGTGAGCTACTATGAATATGCTGAAAGTCTTATGCAATCAAACATAGAAGATGCATTGTTTTATTTCAAATACAGTGACCTAATAACAGGGGTACTAACTCTTACAAGTAATTCCAGTTCTGATCAATCCTCTCGATATATAGGTATCCCTGAATTAAATCCGAAATCTGTAATGTTCAACTCTATGAAATTCAGCGGATATCTGTTGATCTTTGTTTCTGTTGGAGCGATAGTGGGATTAACTATCGGAATCACCATTGGATACCTTATGTTCAAAAAAGAAACACCAGAACCAGCGTATTATTCTTCTGGAAAGAATATCGAAACTACCCATATCGAAGAAAAAAACCTACCAACCTATCAAGAATCATTTCCTGAGAGTATCTATGATATGTACAAAAAAAACAAATAACGGTGCATTCTTGTCCCTATATTATGAAACCAAGTTCAGGAGAACTGAAAGATACCCATGTTAGCATTACGAAATCAGTAGACATTGGGAAACTATATGGAAAAAGTAGATTCGGTATCACACAAAAAGGGAATATATTAAAACTTAATTTTATAGAAGCATTATTTCTGATGGAAGAACAAAAACTCAGGGTATTTCAAAAAAACCATGAGATATTATTTGATGAGCTTTTGTGCTATGCTGCTTGCTATGACGATTCATTTGAAACAAATTATCTTATCTTTCAAGATCTGAGACGAAGAGGAATTCAAGCAGATATCGAAAATAACAATCCATTGTTCACGTTTTATTTTAACCAAATCTCCCAGAAAAAAAGAAACGAGATCAAAACATCTATCGCTGCATTCTCAGAAAGGAATTCAGCATCTTTTTATCATTTGAAAAACCTTCTTGACAATACCGAAGGATTGTATTGGATTGCTATTGCAGATGAAGAGGGGGATATCACCTATTATTCTGTTGAACCTTTTTCGCCCACAGGAAACATAGTTCAAAAAAAATACACAAAAACAACAGGATTGTTGCTCGCTAATCGAATAATACTCTTTAACCCAATCATCAGTAAACATCTACATCAAAACGAGTTCTTCGGTAAACCATTTGCTCAAGGGCTACAACTCTCCCTTGTGGAAGGAGCTTATCTTACATCACTAAAACTATTGACTGCTACGAACATAGATGGAAAATCACTTAAGGGTGGTCAATTACTTCAAGCAATGACTAAACAACAACCAGATATTATCTTCCGATCTGCTGTCTATAATGATTTAAAAAGTCGAGGTCTCATTGTAAAAACAGGTTTTAAATTTGGAACACATTTCCGTGCATATACAAAATCACCCGACAAAACACATGCAGAATACCTTATCCACGTTGTAAAGAAATCTGATACCCTTTTCTGGTCGGAACTAAGCCGTGCCATACGTCTTTGCCATGCGGTAAACAAAAAAATATTATTTGCACTTGTTGAAAATGATGGAAATACAATAACATATATTTGTATTAGTCGCCTTCGGCCATAATGTATTTATATCTTAAGACAAATCTAACATGAAATTGAAAAAAGAGTGGAGAAAAAGAAATGCTTCTCATACGATGGCATGGTCATTCGTGTTTTGAAATAACAAATACAACAACCATAGTGCTTGATCCCCATGATGGAAAATCAATTGGTATTCCTGCTCCAACAGTGAGCGCTGATATTGTCCTAATATCCCATAATCACTCTGATCATAACAGTGTTAAAACTGTCGAAAAAGAGGGAACAAAAATCATAGCTGATGGTAGGAAACGAACAATTGGGGATCTGACCATCAAAGGTTTTCAAAGTTTTCATGATAAATCGAACGGTGAGAAACGTGGGGAAAATACCATATATAAATTTAGTATAGATGATATTTTATTTACCCATCTTGGTGATCTTGGACACACTCTGGATGAAAAATCAACTGACTTCTTTGAAGAAATTGATATCCTATTTATTCCTGTTGGTGGCACCTATACAATTGATGCAGCTGATGCATGGATCGTTGTAAAAAAACTGAAACCAAAGATTGTGATCCCGATGCATTATAAAATTGAAGGGTTATCATTACCCATTGCTGGTGTCGATGAGTTTCTTGAACAAAGTCCGTATCCAGTTTTGCGAGTTGGGAATGAAATCGATATTGAAAAAAACGAGTTGCCCGATGAACCAGAGGTATGGGTTTTTACGTTATAAGTAGACTATTTGAAAACTTCTGGGTTTACACAATTCGGTGGTATTTTATTTTGTAAACCGACAATCATATTTTTAGCTGCAATAATCGCCATTTTTGTTCGTGTTTCAATAGTAGCTGAGGCTATATGCGGCTGTAGAACAACATTTTCCAAACCAATCAAATCATTAGGGATAGAAGGTTCGTGTTCATAAACATCAAGACCTGCACCAAAAATCCTTTTCTGGTACAATGCTTTTATCAATGCTTTTTCATCAACAACCTGGCCACGAGATGTATTGATAAAAATCGTTGTTTTTTTCATCATCTGAAATTCCTTTTCGCCAATCAAATGATATGTTTCGGGAAATAACGGAACATGAAGAGAAATTACATCAGAATCATGCAAACATTGTTCCAAAGGTACCTTTTTTGCTCCAAGCGTTTTCTCCAGAACTTCATTGGAATGACTATCAACATATTGCACATTCATATGAAAACCTTGGCTTTTCAAAGCAAATGCTGTACCAATACGCCCTGTACCAATCACTCCTAACGTTTTTGTTGTAATGTCCTGTCCAAGTAAAAGCATGGGTGCCCATCCTTTGAACGAACCATTTCTTGTAAATTTGTCTCCTTCAACAATTCTCCTAGAAACAGCAAAAACAAGTGCCCAAGCCATCTCAGCAGTAGTGTCCGTTAAAACATCAGGGGTATTACTTACAGGGATCTTAAGCGATGATGCAGTGCTCACATCAATATTATTAAAACCAACAGCATAATTTGCTACCATTCTTAACTTCGGTTCAGATACAAGTATCTCTTTATCGATTGTGTCAGTAAGCAAACAAAGAAGACCGTCTTTCCCTTTCAATCCTTGGAGAATCTCTTCTTTACTAAGAATTCTATCATGAGGATTGATTTCCACCTGATGATTTCTCTGTAGGATTTCGAGCCCAGGTTTAGGAATTGCTCGCGTTACAAAAATTTTCACTTTTTCTAACCCCCAGCCATGACCATATTTAGATCTCTATGCAATGCAACGAGTTATTCTTACAAAAAGATTATCATCAATTCTTGAAATAAAAACTAAAAACACCTTAATCAATAAATTGCCACAGTTCGTTGATCTTCTCATCTAAAGAATAAAAGTTGATTTCTCCTTTGAAATCAAGTGTTCCTTCTGCAATTAAAGACCATTGTGAATAGGTAGTACCAGTCTGAGGTTTTGCATAGATCTTTACATAGTTTCCATTGTTAATCCTTGAAAAAATATTTTCAGGAATATACACTCTGAAGTCTACGTCAACATTTTCAACATGGCATTTTGAAGATAACATTTCCTGGTCAGAACTCGAAAGGTTTTCTTTAATACACCATTGTCCCCAAATGGGTTCCGGGGTCTCATTGACCAATCTATCTTTGCCCGGAGGCTCAATAATAGGATCTTCAACTGCATTTGAGTCAATGTCAAAGGTTGGAAGATAGAAATTCTCCCAATCATTTTGATCATACGGGGGACCATTAGTACCTTCTGAATAATCTGCAAGTTTCTTATCCCAGATAAAATAATAATTCATTGCACTATAATAGTCACCCCACTTATCAAGAAATGCTTGTTTTTCTTGTCGCCCTTGTGCAAACGAAAGGTTATCATTTCCCTCAAATGTCCATGGGGCAATTCCAAGAGAATGCCCAAGCTCGTGAAGTCCTGCTGACGCAAGGACGATCCGCTGAGCTCTTGGGGTAAAAGCACCTCTTTTAAGAATTATTTTGTAGAGACTGCTATCAATCACAATCGTGTCATAACGGTTCAATTCTGATGGGATACAAAAACCAGCGTTATGCCCAACAATCATATAGCGAAAGATTCCTTTGCGATCATCGGCAAAATTATGCCTATAAAACTGTAACATGACCCCAGAATCCTGTGAAATGGTGTCATAATGAGAGAGAATCTCACCGCCTCCATTCGTTTGATGCCCGGGCCAACCATTGTCTATGTATAGGTTAATTCCATGTTGTGCGAATCGCTCAATCATTATCTGGGCTGATTCTTCATAGAAGACATGTTCAGGATCAAGGAACCCTCCTTTCTCCATACCATCGACCTCAATATAGATATCTTGACGATATGGGTCTGCAAAGTATTTTCTCATCTGGTATTCTTCCAGGTTGCTGAGTCCATCGATATCTGGATCGAGATGTGCATGGTCATCCCAAGAGTTTGGGTCATACTTCCAATACCATTCCCAGGTTGTTGGTATGCCATCTTCATCGGGATCGCTCTCACTATCATCCACTAAGGGATTGGTGTGAAGGACGTTGACTTCGGTCCAATAGGGGATTTTGTCCCCATCGACATCAGTTTGATAAATAGAAAACCATACTTCAAAAGTATCTCCCACGTAATGACCGTATCCGTCATCGTCTAAAAAGAAGTCGTCACCGTTCCATCGGCCTGTGCGAAAATCATAGGTGACATCAATTGTTTCTTTTTCAACATCCTGATATTTTCTACCTAGAAACCCAGATGGCTCTCTTTCTAAAATACTAATGGAAACTTCAACAGTTTCTTGTTCCTCTTCGATATCTTCCTGTAATCTGTTCTCCTGGCACATGGTGTCCCATGTCATAAATAGTTGTTCATTGGATGCACCACCAGCAGCAGACACATCTTTACTGATAAACGTGTTCCCATCACGGGTACAAGTATAATAAAACGATGGGGGACCTTTCAACGTTATTCCTGAATCTAACATTGCATCGACAATCCCTCGATGGCGAATTCTATTGATTTCGACCAAAAGTGCTTGATCCCCTCCAGGACTTATTTGATCGTCAACTATTGGTATTTTCTCAATGTGTATTTCCTTTATTGGTTTTCCACCAAGAAACACAATTGCATAATATAACCCAGATAAAACAATAATTAAAACAATAACAACGGCAGCAACTACCATAAAACTAATTTTTTTCTGCTTTGCTGTCATTATGATAACTCACTAAATTTTTTATCAATATACATTATAGTTAACTATTTATATAAAAATGTCGGTTGGAAAGTGAACACAGAAAAAAATATTTATTCGTATAAATTTTTAATAATAAAACAGATCGCTTCGTTTAATAAAACGGAGATATTATTATTTTTTCCATATGTTACAATTTTTCCATTTATGGAATCAATTTCTGTCCGGGATTCTCGCTCAACGCTTTGAAACATCGAAGAATAGTTTTCACTAGTCTCAGTAATGACTTGAATGGTCTGATTATATGTATCTTTTGTAAGAAACTGATTTTTGATACTATTTGCAACTTGGGTTGACTCATGACAAAGATTGAAAACAAGATGAGATAGAACAGGGTTTTCTAAAAGATATCCATTTTTGCATCGAAAAATCGCAGTGAGAGGATTAATAGATGAGTTGATAATGACCTTCCGCCAGATGTCCTTATAGATATCAGTGCTTATATAAGTAAGAATTCCTGCTTCATTAAACATCTCAACGATAAATTTTAAGCGATTTGTTGTAGAACCATCCAGTTCCCCAATAGCTGTTCGTCCAATACCTGAATGATAAATTATCCCAGGTTCAACAAAAACAGATCCGTGAGTTGTCACTCCAGCAAGAATTTGTAACTTCGGAACCACTGACTGGATTTTTTCTAGATTATCTAATCCGTTTTGAAATGTAAGAATTATAGTATTTTTTGAAATACATTTTTGAGCTTGTTTTATGGCTTCAAGGGTATCAAATGATTTCACAGCAAGTATCAAAAAATCAACATTAAAGGAAACATCCTCAATAGAGTAGCTTGCAGGAATTTTCTCATGAAAAATCGTTTTTCCTATGATATGTAAACCTTTTGATTGTATGATATTAATATGTGATTTACGACCTATGAGAAAAACATGATGATGTTTTGAAAGTAAGGCACCAAGTAATGAACCGATCGCACCTGCCCCGAATATAACAATTTTCATTGTTTCAATCCTAAGTGTTTTTTAGTTTGTTCAATATCTTCTTTTGTCATGGATACCAATGGTGTCAATACCGGAATACCAATACTATCCTTTATCTCACATATTCGCTTAAGTAGTTGCTCCTTTTCTTTTGAAAAACTGCTCCCAAAACAAAGTGCTAAACAATGATGAGAATGAACGATTTCATTAATTTGCTTAAGATATTGTTTTTCTGAATCTATATGGTATATTGGAAAGGGCGCAAACCATAAAGAGATAAGAAGAGACAACACAGAATCAACGATATGATTCATGCTTATAAAAACAATTGAACATCCCCGCTTCATCAAAAACCATGATGCAAGAACATCATCATCACTATTAACAAAGGTACAGATTCTTCCTTGAGTTCCCAACGGCATACCACCAGGTCCCAAATATTTCTCAAGATAAATATAGGCGTTTTGTCCTCGAATTTCAATAAACAATTCAATATCTGGTTTGTTTAGGTGTACTGAACAAAAAAAATTTTTACGAATAAGTTCGCCTATTATACGAGCTGCATCTTGACTTGTGTAGTTATGATTACCCGTTCGAGTTACTCGAAGAGCAAAAGAATCGTTGGTCCTGATTTTTCCTTCCAGATAAGCAATACTGTCTTGAGAAAGTTCCATCAGATTTGATGAACTGGTAATAGCAGGACTTACCGATGTTATTCCAAAGATTCTTCGAAGAATCGCTACTCCTTTTGGTATATCGGTAGTATAAATAAATAATCGCCCCCAAGTTGTTTCAATTTGGCAGTCAAGACCTTGAGAAGAGAAAGCAGAAAAAATATTTTTATTGAGAGTGTTTTCAAAGCGTTTTCGTGTTTCTCTTTTCTTTAGCGCAAGTTCTCCATATCTTACAATAATAGTTTTTTTATTCACAGGATTAAGGAAAGCATATTCATATTAAATATATATTTCTCTTTTATATGTCCTATAGATTACATCAAAACCAATCTTTTATATATCCTTTAGTTTATTTTTATATGATTACATGAGTAGTATGAATGTTCTCCACAGGATTGTTCCTTTCCTCATAATATTTCAGATAATTCTATATCCATCAGTATATGCATGTAAGGATATTATTGCCTGTGGTGATGCGACCAAAGGAGAATATAATCTTCTTTTAAAGGTAAGAGATCCTAGTCGACCTGGTTATCAAGTCCTCCGCATAATTCCTGAAGGATACGAATATACCTATCATCATCCGTGGACCGGAGAGAATATATTATTTACATCTTTGCATAAATATATAGGAATTGCCTGTATTAATGATACACCACCGTCCATTGTAAAAGCAGGGATGACTTTAACTAATGTGGGTTTAGCATTTGGTGATGCAGATTCTCTCTCCCGTTGGATTAATCCATCACCATTCGCCTGGGATGATTTCGATTGGATACGTTATGCATGCGAACAAGCAAATACAACACAAGAAGCAGTGAATCTTTTAACAATCGATGTTGTCGATATAATGCATGCTCCAGGTGTCTCAGAAAATCTCTTTATCGTTGGACCAGATAAAGGATATGTTATAGAGGCTGATGCAGTTCGTTACAATATCAAAGAGATATCCAATGGGTATGATGTCATCTCTAATTATCCAAGAGAACTTTGGAAAACCCAATTTATAAAAAATCTACCAATTTCATCTTTATTTGAAACTGAAAATGAAAAAATCGTTTGTAAAGGGAACACCATTAAATTAAACTCAATACTTGGAATTAGAATTATTGATATTGGTGAAAATTGGATTACTGCGGTACAGATTCCGTTTTTTACATTTATGACTTATGACAATGGCAAACCTGTGCTACAAACCAATCCAATCCAAATAATGTTGGGAGAACGAGAGACTGTTGGGGATTATAGCGTGTCACTTTTAGACATACAAGACTCTAAAGCAAAGGTTCATATTGAAACGGTGCAACATGCATGGCAAAATCAAATGGAAAATATTATTGACCAAAAGTATGGTACCATAACACTTCTAGATATGATGAATTGGTCTCGTTTAAATGAGTCGAGACTTGATGGCCTTCGCCCAATGTGCGAACCGAAATTCGAATACGAAGGATCAACCATCTATAAGATTCCAAAACAATACTCGTCAATGTTAAGCAATGGCTGGTTTGCTGCAAATCATGCCCATTCAAGTATATTCGTACCATTTCATATATGTAACACCGATATCCTTGATCCCTATGAAACAGGAGAAGTGGCTTATTTATGTTCACAACTTTCGCAAACCTATATTGATTCATTGCTTCCACCCATTCAAGGTATTGAAACAGTATTTCTTCATGAGACTCAATTGATAGAAAACTGGGCGATAAATTACCTTGATGAGGGAAAGGATGTATCAACAGTTCTTACTATATCAGACACATCAATGCAAAAACAAGCATGGCAAATGTTACAAATCTTTAAAGAGATTCAAACATGCACAGATGAATCAAAACAAAAAATATTCTTATCGATGCTTGAAGGCATTTATAATGAGAATTATTCAGATACTTTAAAACATATTAAAAATGCCCTATTAAGTATAAAAACAGACCAATGTTGGGACTCTTCACGAGACCTACTTGAACTTGTTATGAAAGATATTTGCCATTTTCCAATTCTGATTTGTCAAGCTACAAATAAGCCCTATGAAGATGTAGAAGAACTATACAAACAGGGAGAAATATATTTATCAATGGATCAATATGATAATGCCTATCATGCACTGTTGTTATCTTTCTCCTTGGCATATGACCGTTTTTATGATTTTAGCTGACAGCTTATCAATTAAAAGCAATTACTAGAAAAATGAAATAATTTTATATTGTTTTCTGATTTATTTTTCGCAGAGGTCAAATTTAGAAAGTATTTTGATAGAATATATCCTATTGGTGTATAAAAGGAGGACATACTTACACAGATTCGTGAAGCGTTAGCAATTAAAACTATTGCTGAGAGATATGAAAGAAGATGAAAACAGTAACTATTGGCATGAAATGGTACCATCACAAGTATTTTAGGACAATTTCCATAGATGCATTCTTCCAACCTCTATTCAATATATGTACTCGCATATATGGTGGTAACTTTTTAGTAAAAAGTACCATAGACCTATAAGGAGAAAAATCCCATGGGACTTTTTATTTAGAGAGATAGACATGATTTTAATGATTTGGAATGCAGGGGAAGGGATTCGAACCCCCGAACCTCTACAGGAACAGATCTTGAGTCTGTCGCCGTTGACCTGGCTTGGCTACCCCTGCAAAACAAAAAACGAACCCGACATAGAAACAGAAGAACAGTAATAAAGATTTAGGTTATAATTATCTTTTATTGTCAACAGGTTGCACCTAGTTCATGTTTTCCTAATTTTCCTATTTACAATATATAAACCACCAAGCACCAATACTCCACCCAAAATATAGTAAACAGTAATCCTCTCCCCAAAAAAGAGTATGGAAAGCATTGTAGATAAGATGGGTGTAAAATAAAGATAAGAACTAAGCTCAGATGCAGGTTTTTTATGAAGAACTATATACCATAAAGAATAAGCAACAAACGTGGGAAAGCAAGCTAAGAAAATAACTGCAATCCATACCCCAAGAGATAAACTAATTACCTGATCATACAACGATACTCTTATGAAGGGAATTAATCCTAGATTTCCAAAGATAAACGCATATGCAGTCAAAGAAAAACCGGTGTATCGTTGCAAGAGTTTTTTCCCCATAACAGTATACACCGAACTCACAAATGCAGCAAGTAAAACTGCAAATGCTGCATAGATGTAATTTATTTCTATATCCGTATCTGGATTTCCCAATATGGATATGATTACGACACCAGCGAGAGATATTAGAATCCCCATTCCAACTTTTAATGAAATGTATTCCTTTAAGAAAATAATAGCAAGTATCACTATAAAAATTGGTATAGTGGCAATGATTAAACTTGCGGCACCAGCGGAAATAAATTGTTCCCCATAATTTAAACTCAAATGATACACCGATATCCCCGTAAAACCTAATAAAAAAAGCATTGGAATGTCCTGATGTTTCAATGGTGAAAACAATGTCGGTTTAATTACATATACTACTAAAAAAATGAAAGTGGCTATAGACAATCGAAGAATCGTAAGATTTTCCGGAGATAGTTCTACCAAACCAACTTTTATCAAAGGAAAGGCAACCGACCAAAATACAATTGAGATAATAATCATAAACATAATCGAAGATTCACTCAACGATTTTACCACAGGTGATTCTTTTCCCTCCCGATAATACTGTTTTCTCTTAGACGCTTTAATGTTACTCATAACTACCTCTGTAAAATACCTATTGCATAATGAATACCGCGTGAATATTGGTCCCACATAAAAAGGTTTCATAACAAGAAAAAAAATTGAAAATCTTATTTATTTGAAAAAGATTTAAATGGCAGAAATTGGTAATTGCAATTGGAGTGCTAATCATATATGCCTGAAAAAACAATAAAATGCCCTTTTTGTGGATATGTCGAAACAACGAAAGATGACCCAAGGGAAATAAGAAAAATTACCTGCCCTTCATGCCAACGAGTTGGTACATTCCAATTCCCGGATGACCCAAAAACAAATACACCAGAAATGAAATCTTCAGCAATTTCCGTTGTAGAGTTGACAAAAACATTTGGAACAGTTCCAGCTGTTGACGGCGTCTCATTTCATATAATGAAAGGAGAAATCTTTGGTTTTCTTGGCCCCAATGGTGCAGGAAAGACAACGACCATCAAAGCTATTCTTGGTTTACTCTATCCTGACCAAGGTGAAATTAGGATCAATGGGACAGATATCTTCACTAATGAAAAAAAAGCAAAATCGCAGATTGGATATCTGCCTGAAAAGGTCTCTTTCTATAATAATTTGACAGCGCTTCAGAATCTTATGTTTTGTGCTGAGATGAAACGTGCCTCAAGAGAATGGTGCTTGCCTTTATTAATGGAATTTGGTTTGGGTGATGACGCACATAAGAAAGTAAGGGCTTTTTCAAAAGGAATGACCCAAAAACTTGGGATGGCCCAAGCGGTTATGGGAAACCCTTCAATACTGATTCTTGATGAACCTTCTAGTGGTTTAGACCCTCGTGGAGTTGTCTTCATCAGAGAAAAAATTAAATATATGCAATCGCAGGGTGCAACTATTCTTGTCTCATCCCATATTCTCAGTGAAATTCAGGCTATGTGCGATCGAGTTTGCATTATCAACAAAGGACGTATCGTTGCCATGGATAAAATTTCAAATCTGGGAACAAGACTACAAATAAAACCAAGGATCGTCATACAATTAGATACGGTCACTGTTAATGTGATAAAAGCAGTCGAACAGATTAAAGATGTTGATCAAGTTGAGACAAAAGGAAATAGTATAGAAGTCAGCTGTCTTCCAACCGCAAAAGCACATGTCATACTTTCAGTTGTCCAAGCTGGAGGAAATATTATAAATCTTCAAACAAAAGAACCTTCACTTGAAGAAGTATTCATGAAATTCACGGAGGATTAACTATGCAACATCATTTATTCCAAAATCCAATCACCATCGTAGCAAAAAAAGAGATACTGGACAATATAAGAAACAAATGGATCCTTATGATGACAGGCATTTTTGCTACCCTTACGCTATTAATATCCTATTTTGGATCATTAGGGCAAGGCTGGCAGGATCTAGGGTTAACAATCGTAGGCATAATGGCATTAGTCCAATATCTTATCCCAATAATAGGATTAATGCTTGGATATTCCGCAATTGTGGGGGAAATCGAACATGGATCCATGAATGCTTTACTTTCATTTCCAGTGAAACGATATGAGGTTCTACTTGGAAAGTTCATAGGTCTTGGAGGAGTGCTTTCAATTGCTCTTCTCGTAGGTTTTGGCATTGCTGGTATTGTGATTGGTATGAATGTTTCTGAAGTAGATGCTATTCAATATCTTGTATTTCTAGGGGCATCAATTCTTCTTGGGCTAGTATTTGTTGCAATCGCATTATTTGCATCTTCGTTTTTCCAAAACCGCTCCACAGCGATAGGCATGGCCGTATTTGTTTGGTTTTTTTTCACCATGATATGGAGTATAATTATAGCTGGATTAGCAATGCTTTCAGAAAATATCCAAACAGCATTAACAGAAGGTCTACCAAACTGGTACTATGCAGTGAATATCATCAATCCGATTTCTGCATTTGGGGTGCTCGTCTCTTTAAACGTAGCACCTGTTTCATCCTCTCCTTTTCAACAAGATGCTTCATTCCCTTCTTTTTACTCTTCAGGATTAATGACGGCGATTTTATTAATTTGGATATTATTATTTCTTGTCTTTGCTTATGTGTTCTTTAAGAAAAGAGAGTTATAGAACGAGTTTTTATTCTATTTTCAATTCCTGAAAGACTTCGTTTCTTACTAGCAATGGTCTTGAAGTGGATACGCTCATAAAATATATCTTTTAGAACTAGAGGTTCGGCAGGTGCCAAACCAAAATCAACTAGAATTTCAGTATGATCCAATGCATGTTGTATTTCTGCTTTTGAAATTTTCCTTTTTGCGATTTTTATTAACGCTGAGATAATGCGTCTGATTTGATGCCAAAGAAACGTTTGAGCGTAAAAATCAATCCATAGACACACTTCGTCTGTTCCAACGACAATGTTGTCAATGGTTCGAATGGGATTTTTTCTTGGCTCAATTCTCGCAAAATTTCGAAAGTTATGTTCACCTATGAAAACACAAAGAGCATCAAGTAACAGCTCAAAATTAATAATATTCTTTGGAAGAAAATAACGATATTGTCGAAAAGACGCGTAACGAGGAAAAAATGAATCATCAACTATCGCATATCCATATATAATAACATCTTTAGTGGAATATTGATGAATGGAGGAAAGTTCCTCTTCCGAAATATTGGTATTAAAAGCTACGACATTACAGAGAGCAGAAACATGTTTATCTGTTCGACTTGCTGATCGAAATTGTTTTATCGTTATATTGTGAGAAAGAAGTATAGTTCGAAGTTCTTCTTCAACAGTTCTCAAACCTGGTTGTCGAGCATATCCAAAAAAACCATATCCATCATAGGCAATTTGAAGCGCAGCTCTCATTAGCTAAAGGAAACCAGTTTCTTCGTTATAAATCTAGGTACAACAAGACAAAAAGTCAGATAATTCTTTATAAATACAAGCTTATATGTCTGGTGACACCCAATGACTCGAACATCTTATATTCAAGAAAAACTTGAAACGATTAATGCTGAAGTTGGTGACACCATCACCATTTCGTTTTCAGACGCAACTTTTACGGGCGTTCTCATGCCGCATCATACGTTTAGTGACCCGGAGGTTCTTATCCTCAAAATGAATAATGGATATAACATTGGGCTTCGTATTACAAACAAAACTGTTATATCACGAGTAAATAAACATTCAAGTCAAGAAACAAAGATAAAAACTATTCCATATGATAAGACAAAACCAACAATCAGCATAATTGGAACAGGTGGAACTATTGCTTGTTTTGTTGATTATAGAACCGGTGCTGTTTTTCCAGCGACCTCCTCAGAAGATCTTGCATTTTCGGTCCCAGAGATATTCGATATCTGCAATGTCAACACAGAAGTGGCATATCAGCTTCTTAGCGAAAATATCGAACCGATGCATTGGCAGAAGCTTGCTCAAAAAGTTGCCGATGCATTGAACAGTGGTTCAAAAGGAGTTGTTATACCTCACGGAACTGACACCATGGGGTATACTGCTGCCGCTCTTTCGTTCATGCTTCAAAATATTTCAGGCCCTGTTGTCCTTGTAGGAGCTCAGCGATCAAGTGATAGACCTTCTTCGGATGCCGCACAAAATCTCTTAGCTGCAGTTACTTTAGCTTCAAAAGGAGACATTGGGGAAGTTGTTGTTGTCATGCATGCAGAAAGCTCTGATACTATGGCAGTCATTCATCGTGGAACCTGCGTGAGAAAATGCCATACTTCTCGACGAGATGCCTTTACATCCGTAAACAATCCTATTCTTGGATACATTATTGACTCAGATATCAAACTAGAACCGCCATATAGAAAATCAGTAAAAGGACCTGTTACAGTTGATAAGGCACTTGAAACTGATGTAGCTTTGGTTTATTCATATCCGGGGATGAAACCAAAAGATATACCAGAAAAAAAGGGTGTAGTGGTTTTGGGAACAGGTCTAGGCCACATCTCAACAAAACTTCTTCCACGAATAAAAGAATTAATTGAAAAAGGGACCGTTATTATCATAGGCTCCCAATGTATTTTTGGACGCACGAATTTGAACGTATATTCAACAGGAAGAGATCTTCTGAAAGCTGGTGTTATTCCTACTGAGAATATGCTTGCTGAGACCGCATATGTTAAACTTATGTGGGCACTCGCTCACGGTAAATCAAAGGAAGAGATTGAATTTCTAATGAAGACTGGCATTTCCTTTGAAACATCTGAAAAACGTATTATTTAAACAAAAAAAGTGACATTCTCTCCGCCATACATGGCGGAGTTTCTCGTTGCCTCTGTTACGTTGCTGGTGGAAACGATTCTAGACTGCTTTGTTGGAGTCACTGATCACGTACATACCGAAGAACGGTTTCCGCATCAGCATCACCAACTGTTCTATAGAATTTTCCTGGACT
>JAEAME010000258.1_pt1 | contig 64200 bp, 35 predicted proteins | sample 8958731 | NCBI WGS metagenome assembly JAEAME01 (sample SAMN16933194, study PRJNA681113) | bioreactor sludge metagenome | isolation source: anerobic bioreactor sludge (Control) | place: India:Bengaluru | collected 2018-10-24
GATCATCCGTAAACCGGATACTTATATGGCCCGGGCAGGCGGCTTCCGGAGCATTAGCAGGTGAAAAGCAGGTTTGCCGGTGCCGGCAGCCGGTTATTCGATGATCTCCACCCTGATATCATCCAGGGAAATGCGGTTGGTGGTCACCGCCTCCTGGGTCAGGTCCCATGCTTTGCCGAGAAACCGGATCCGGGTTTCGGCCGTCGCCCCTGTAATGGTGAAACTGAAGGCTCTGGCCGGATCCCAGATGTTGTTGACGATCCCTTCGTCATCCTGGGCTTTGTTGTTGGGTACGTTTTCAATCATCAGGCTGTCAACACTGGCTTTCCCGGCACCCAGAATATTTATCTTCAGCACCCGGGTGTCGATGACCGTTCCCCCGGAGGAAACATAAGCCGCGGCTTTGAATATGACCTTAACATTCTTCGTGCCTTCCAGACCGGCCAGCTTCGGCGATATGATATCCCCGCCATAGCCTGTCTTTCCCAATTTTACAAATCCGACACGGGCATAACACAGGGGTGTGTTGCCACTGCCGCTGACCTCATTGACCGTGCTGGTCCATCCTTTGTCCTTTTCCTCCTGGGTCCACTGGTCATACCGCTTTTCGCCGGTGGTGGTGTAGGGTACCGCACTGCCGTAGTTCAGCCAGTTAAAATCTTCATATAAAACAGTAACCGGTGCCTTATCCCTGACGCACCGGACACTGAAACCGTAACCCTTGTAGTAGTGGGAACGGTAAACTCTGGCGTATCTGTAATCCAGGTACCGGCACCAGGCGTAGTTTGTCTTGGCCTCCGTAGAGGACCACCAGAAACCGTAGCCCCCAATGTTTAGGAAATACCCACTGCTACTATAGTATCCGCCCGGAAGCCCGGAAAAACCGCTGGAATTTGTACCATTTCCATCGCTGTACCAACCCGCGGTTGTTTTCATCTGTGTACCCTGATCGGTTCCGCGCCATTCTGTTTCGTCGGCCTGATCCTGGATCATCCCTAATGCCATTTCCAATTGCTTTCAATCCGCGTCACCGGGCAGGTGCCACCCTTCGGGACAGGCCTTTAGTGCAGCCTGCCAGTTGTATAACACTCCGTAAGTAGAGTAATCCGGTTTTGATTTGGCTGTTGCAACATCAGCCCCGTCATCGCCATACACATAATAGTGCGGCTCCGTTTGTGATCCGGCAGATGGCGGACTCACCGCAGGCAGCCAGGCCAGGTTCTCAGCCATCCATACCTGCTCCCCGATTTTTACTGCGGAATAATTCTTACCCTCCGGATCCGCACAGGGGAAAAATCCGAACGAAATGACCTTGCTTTGTGAGGGAGCGTCTACCACCAGCGTCCGGTTGTTCCCGGAGTAACCCGTGAACAGGAGCATGTCCCCGTCGGAATAATCCATGTCGACGGCCGCAGTAACGCTTTTCAGCGGAACGACAACCCCGGCGCCTTGATCCCCGGGATCCATCCGGGAATTATACCTGATTTTGCCCTCATTCCCTGAACCGGAGGTGCCGGTCAGCTTCAGCGAACAGTGCAGGCTTTCGCCCGTCACCTCCACCAGGTGAATCCCCCTCCCCAGACCTGTGATCTCATACTGGTGCCTTCCTGATTCAAGCAGCCGCCGGTCCCGGTCCACCATCCTTCCGGCAATGTCGCTCAGGGTTACACTTACCCGGCCGGCCGTTTTCACGGAAAAATCAAGCCGGGCGGCATCCCGCACGGGATTCGGATAGATCCTGGCCCCCTCCTCCCATCGTGCAGGAAGGGGTGACCCGGTGGTCCCCTTCAGGTGGAGCACATCCGCGCCTTTCACGGTGACGGAAATCTGTTTGGTCAGGTTCTCAACCTTCACGCTGTCCACGCTGATGGTTTCCCCGGTTCCGGTGAAGGTGAGATTGTAATCCTGAGAGAAGGCAAGGCTTGCAGAAAACAAGCAAAAGGCAAGGAAATGGTCTTCCTAGGTCGGATAATTAGTGCGCGATAAGGATTTCTTTGAGGTCACTAATTTACAAAATTCTTATTCCTGGTAAACAAACCAAGGCTTGAGTATTTGAGACTGCTTCTTGGCTGGCTTAAAACAAAAAGTTGGAAGTATTTCAATTCGAAAGTAAAGGTGCCATATGGGAACCTATCCCGTCGATGGCCCTTCAATTCCGGTGTACCCGGGGATGCGGCATGGAAATCAAATGGAATCTTACTTCTCTCAGGAAAAAGCAACCGACGGATTTCAAACTAATTCCGGGGCAAAGCGGACAGGCATTCCGCTTTGCGGAAGGTTTCCGGGTCCTCCTCCCGTCAGAGCCGGAACAGCCGGGTAACGAAACCAGGGAGAAGATGCAACGGCTCCTTCTCCTCTCCTGACTTCTGGCACTTTTTAATTTTTTCGAAAATTGATTTATAAGAATCTGATAATGAAATATATATTTCCGCACTAACCGTCAGAAGTCAGCACAACCGTTCCAAGGGAAACTATACCGAAGGGGGTATCCCCAAGGAATTGGTCTGCAGCGAGGAATACCCTTTACCTCTGCTACCGCAGGTCAGAAGAGGAGGGTGATGCCGGCGTAGGCATTGCGCGGCATGCCGGGGTAATAATAGCGGGGTTCGGCATTTCCGGCAGCCAGGGCGTTGACGACGATCATGGAGGCATACCGGGTGTTGGTAAGGTTGGCGGCCCCCAGGTGAAGGCGCAGATGCAGATGTTTCCCCGCGGGGATCAGGGTTTCCGCCTTCAGGTGGGCCAGGAGATAGCCGGGTTGCTGCAGGCTGTTGGCATCGTTGAGGTATTGGCCGCCGGTCCATGAAAGGCTGGCCTGGGTTTCCAGCCAGGGAAACGGCTTCCACACCAACTGGCAGTGAAGGGTGCTCGCCGGAATCCCCGGCAGATGATTTCCGTCGAAGAGCTGTCCGTCATCGGTGAAGTCGACAAAGGTATGGAGGGAAGCCGCGTATCCCAGCCGCGAGGTGAGGGTTCCGGGAAACAGGGGTTTGTCGATAATAGAATGGGTTGCCGACAGCTCGATGCCATGATGCCGGGTCCTTCCCGCGTTGATTCCCGTGAAGAGCTCCTCTGTCAGCCGCTTGGTCACCAGCAGATCCCTGAGGTCTATACGGTAAAAGGTAACCTCGGTCACAGGGTTTTGCCTCTTTCCGGCGATCCTGGCGCCCAGCTCAAACTGAAATCCCTGCTCATGGCGGATGGCCGGATTGACATCCCCTTCGGGAAGAAGGGTTTCTTCGGGGCTGGGAAGCGAGTACCCGTGACCCGCAGACACAAATACAGAGACAACTTTTGACAATTCGCCGCTAACTCCTGCGCGGGGAGAGAAGATCAGGGGGAACTTCCGGTTCCCCGACTGGTCTCCGTTTGCCGGGAAGAGGTCATCGAGCGAATAGGCGGTATGGCTCATCGCCGCAGCCAGGGAGAGGGTGATCCGGGGTGACGGGTGGTGGTACCACATGGTGAAGAGCTGCCATTGGCGGCGGTTTTCCCGGTTTTGGTTCAACAGGTTTCCCTCTTTGTCGAGGGTCCAGGCATAGCGTTCCGACGACCATTCCCCTCCGGCGATCCACACCGATTTGCGGGCATGGCGGGTGATCCTGCCCCGCAGCCCTACGCTGCCGGAACGGTCGTCCAGGTTGTTGAAAGGCCGTTTTTCGTAGTCGTCGCTGATCCTGCCGTAGAGGGTGAGCCTTCCGGTCGTGTTGTCGGAAAGGGAGGCTGCCAGGGTCACTCCTCCCAGGAACCGGGCTGACAGCTGGTATCCGGCGACGGCCTTCCAGTTGGGGGCGGCCGAGGCGGGATGCTCCGTGAAAAGGGTTTTTCCCAGGGAACTGGGAATGGCGCCAAAGATATCCGAGAGCAGCAGGGTGCCGCTTACCAGGAATCCCTTGCCCCGGTACCGTCCTGAGGTGATCAGGGAACTCCTGCGGTAGAGGTCGTTCTCCCTGAAACCGTTGCTGTGAAGGTGGCTGAGGCTGCTCCAGAGGGATCCTTTTTCTTTGTGGAGGTTTCCTCCAAGCCGCAGGTGTGCGGTGCCGAAAGAACCGTATTGCAGGCTGACCTGTCCCGTATCCGCTGCATAAACAGGGGTATAAAGGGCGATGCTCCCTCCGAGTCCCGAACCGTAGAGTGCAGACGAGGGGCCCCGGATCACCTCCATCCTGTCGAGGGAGGCAAAGTCGATTTCTTCGGGTGAGGAAACCCCGTCGGCGCCGGTCAGGGGGATCCCGTCGAGGTAAGCCCTTATCCGGTTGGTATTGTAAGGGGTGCGGCTGCCCATGCCGCGGATGACGATCCTGCCGGTGGCCAGGGTGCCGCTCTGCATGGTGACGCCCGGAAGGATGTTGATCAGTTCTGAGAACTGCAGCCCGCTGCCGTGGCTGAGGGCTTCGCCCGACAGCCGGGCCAGGTTTCCCGGCAGGCTGTTCGTGCGTCCGGCCACCCTGTAGGCTTCCACGGTGATCTCCTCCAGACGGAGGGTGCTGTCGGCAGCGGGCAACCGTGCCGTCCTGTTTTCCTGACCGGTAAGGGATCCGCCCGGAGAAAGGCAAAGGAAGAAACAAACCAGGCAGGCCAGGGAGTAAGGCGGAAGCGGAAGCCAAAAAAAACGGAAGCAGGACGGGCGATGGCCTGCCTTCCGCTTCATTCCGGCGAAAAAGCTTGTGAAAGAGAAAACCTCATCGGTTTGTGCACAGGAACCCCGGCCGGGAATCACTGACGCCGGCACCTTCCTGAACAAATAATGCTCCGGGAAATGGTCATTTTTCGGTACCCTTATCACAGGAAAACCATTTTCGGCGAAGAATGCAAAGCGCCTGACTATTTCACCGGGACCAGCCGCACGATTTTTCCCGGGGTTTCGATGGCCACATAGAGCAGTCCGTCGGGACTTTCCACAACATTGCGGACCCTCCCTATATCTTCCAGGAGTTTTTCGCGGTGGGTTACCGTATGGCCGTTCAATTCCACCCGTTCGACATACCGGAACCGGAGGGAGCCTACGAAGAGATGGTTTTTCCATTGTTCGTATCGGTCGCCTTTCAGGAAAGTCATGCCGCAGGGAGCGATGGAGGGGGTCCAGTAAAAGGCGGGTTGTTCCAGCCCTTCCTTCCGGGTAAGCTCGGTGAGTACCGTCCCGTCGTAGTTGATCCCATAGGAGATGACCGGCCAGCCGTAATTCTTTCCCGGGAGGATGAGGTTCAGTTCGTCGCCTCCCCGGGGACCGTGTTCCGATTCCCATAATTCGCCGGTCACCGGATGGAAACAGTTGCCCTGGGGGTTCCGGTGGCCGTAGCTCCAAATGGAGCCCATGGCTCCCGCCCGGCTTGCAAAGGGATTGTCGGGAGGTATGGAGCCGTCGTCGTTGATCCGGTGGATTTTTCCGTTGTGGTTGCCCGGTTCCTGGGGGAAGACAAAATGCTGACCCCGGTCGCCGATGCCGAAATAGAGCCTGTTTTCACGGTCAAAGGCCAGTTTGCAGCCAAAATGGTGGGAACGGTCGGTGGCCGGCATTCCGCGGAAAATCACCTCCTGGTCGATCAGCCGGTTTCCCTCCAGCCGGGCCCTCATGACGGCCGTGTTACCGGTCCGCCGGGGCTTTTCGGTTTCCTGGTAAGAATAGGAGATATAAATCCATCCGTTTTTCTCGTAATCGGGATGCAGACAGAGGTCGAGCAGGCCGCCCTGTCCCTGGACCATCACCGGCGGAAGCCCCTCCACGGGCGGGGATAGCTTTCCCTGCGAAAAGCGGTAGAGAATTCCTTCGCGCTCCGAGATCAGCAGGTCTCCCCCCGGAAGAAAAGCCAGTCCCCAGGGTACCTTCAGCCCCGACACCACCGTGTCGACCACAAACCGCTGAAGCTCCGACTGGATGACCTCCCCGGGGGAGGAAGCAGGCTTCAGCGTTGCCCTGTCAGCCGGAATGCCGGCTTTCACATAAACGGCAAGCGCTTCTATCTCCTTATCGCTGAATGTCTTCTCAAAGGAGGGCATCCCCAGTTCCTCAATCCCGTACTTTATGCTTTCAAAGACAGAGGCGGTACCCTCCTCATCCATCCATGCCTTGGCTGCAAACTTTTCCAGCCGGTCGCCATGGCACCCCGCACAGTATTTGTCGTAATTTCCGGCGGCGTCCTCCTTCCGGACGGACGTCCGCACCTCAGCGTTTCTCAGAGGCACAAGGGTCGCCAGTCCGGCGAGTACCAGCACCAGGAACAGCACCAGCAGCAATGATTTATTCTTCATAATGGTCTTTTGGTTTCTGTCATAAATATAGGGCAAAAACCTGAGACGACCGCGATGTTTTGACTGCAAAGAGAAGGGATTGTTTCCATTCATAGGAAGCTGGAAAGAATACCTGTCTGATCCGGGGAGCAGGGTGCAATACAAGGTGTTTCGCCGGATTCCCCTTCGGCGGAAAGAGAGACTCGGCCGGGTTTGCTCCGGCCTGCCGGAAAGGGTCAGTTGCCCCCCGTGAAGAAGCCTGCAAGTTCAAGCCTGCTGATCCATAAGGGGATCATCTCTTCGCGGAATCCGGAATGGGACTGGTTTCTGAAGAACTGCCGCAATTCATGCTTACGGCCGGGGAACAGGCCGGTAATGGCTTTTCTTCCTGGTTCCAGGACGAAAAAGTCATATCCGCGTCCTGAAAGGTAATACTGTCTTTGAAGTTCAAACGAGCGGTGATCGAGTTTTCCCAGTTTATTGCGGTAGAGTCCCGACTGCCGTTCCACAATCCGTATGCGGCAGAGCAGCCTGACCTCCCCCTCGTGCAGAACCTCGAAATAGCTGTCTCTGCCGTTTCCCGCGGGAGGGGTGAGTCTAATGAAGTGGCTGGCCGGGGCCCCGGGCACCTCAATCGTAAAACCATCCACCAGTTGTCTGTCTACGACGAACATACCATTCACGCGGGGGTTGAAGGCCGTCAGTTCATCGCGGAAGGCATCATACCGCAGGCTGTATCCTTCGTGGAGATCCCCGCCGGTTGCGCGGATGGTTCCCTGCATCCAGTCGTGATGGTAAAAGTGGCCGGGAGCGTTCTCCAGATGGGTGTAAAAGCGGTAGCCCGTCATCTTGCCGTTGGGACTGCCGGCGGCTTTTGCGGGGTCTCCCCATACGAAATCGTCCATCTGGCTCTGCGCGGGAAGAGCGGCCGCCAGGAGGAAAGCCAGCGTCAGGTGTATTTTTTTTCTCTTCATCGGACCATGATTGTGCGGGATGTTTGAAAGGGGTTTCCTTCGCCGGTGATCCCTTCGAGCTTGATAATGACGGGGCCTTTCAGGTCTGAAAGACAGAAGGTAAAGGTGCTTGGTTCTTCGGGAGAGATCGTACGGAAGAGGAAAACCTGCCTGAGGTCGGGAAGGTGCCGGGGCTGGCCGTCGCAGGGGAAAAGCGAATAGCCCGGCGCGGATGGCATCTGCAAACAGGAAAGCGAAAAATGATGCAGGGTGGTTTCACCCAGGATCCAGTTTTCCGCCTCTTCTTTGAGCCGGATGGCCACGACTCCCTTGAAGCTGATATCGCCGAATATCCTTTCCCGGTAAACCAGGTCGATATGCCGGATATCCGTGCTTTTCAATCCGAACAGCCGGTTGTCGTCGAATACGGGGATGCCATTCACCAGGCGCAGGGGGCTTTTCTCGAAGAATTTTCTTTCCTGGTCATCAATAATTCTGAGCTCGTAGTGGCCGTTTTTGTGCCTGAAGCGCACGGCCGGCAGCAGTTCCCGGGTGATCTCCCGGAAATCGGGCAGGTCGGTGAATTCGGCGGGTATTATGCGTTGGTCAGGCAGGCCGTAGAAGGGAAGGGGGTTCCGGTTGCTGATTTCCAGGCGGGGAGCCGGGGGTACCTGGCTAAAGGCAAACCGTTTCCCGTACCATCCCGCTTCGGTCATTTCCTTTACAAACCGGGTGGCTTCCCCTGACAGGGGGAGGGTGTCCACCTTATCCTCGCTGCCGGTTTCCCTGCCGGTGATGAGTCTTACCGACAGCCGGTCATCGCCGCCGGCTATCGCACGGATGTAAACGCCGGCGGTGCCGTAGGTGTTTTTCAGCAGGAACCTGAAAAAGCCCTCCTCACCGGCGAAGCAGTAATCGAACCAGGGTATTTCACCCGGGATGGAGAGCAGGACCAGGGAGCGGTGGGGGAGTTTCCGTCCTTCGGGGGCTACAACCCTTCCCTCCACGAAAAAGCCGTTTACCTCTGCGGGGAGCGGGTCCGGGGAGGCGGCAGCTTCCTTCTGCGGAAGAATGGCAAAGTCACCGGCGGCGGTGGCCGGAGTTTCGCCCAGCGAGGCTGACACCACGGCCTCCTTCATCCGGAATCCTACGGGTAACTGCAGGGTGAAGGTCACCTCTTCGCGGGTTGAAAAAACCTCGCCGTTCGTGCGGATTATTTCTTCAGCAGGGAGTTGAATTCCGGTGTGCGCCAATCCTTCCGGCAGGGGCAGGGCGTTAACCTCTCCGTCGAAGCGGTGGTATACGGTCAGCAGCCGGGCCAGGGTGCCGTCGCCCCTCTGGTCGCCGGGCTTTCCGGCATAGGCATGAAGACGGTAGACCCCGGAGCTGAGGGAGTCGGGGATCGCCAGGTATCCCCGGCCCGCCCCTTCCTCAGTCCGGAGCATCACCTGGCAGGTGTTGCGGCCTGAAGGGGCCAGGAGCCTGACATGCACCACATTGCCTTCGGACGGCCCCTTGCCGGCACCGGCCACCATAAACCAGACGGTATCTCCCGACAGCGCCCACGACCGGTCGGTAAACAGCAGAGGCCCCGCACCGGGCGGCAAAGCCCGCGCCGCCAGCTGGCTTAGCAGTAAAGCCATCAGGAGTTTATGGGTTGCATAGCGCATTTTCATTCCGTTTCCCGCTTCTTACATTCCGTTCCCGGGGTAATTCCTGACCGGCACCTCCCACCATTCCGGGGTTTCATCGGCCATGCTGCCTGACGAAGGAATGGCATAAAACCAGGGTATCTTTTTCATGAGATATTTTTCCTTGCCCTGGTACATGACGAAAAACCGGTGTTCCCGCATACTGGAAATTTCGAAATTGCCCAGTATCTCCCGGCCGGGGTCGGAAATGCACCGGAGGTTTCCGCGGACCTGGGTATACAGGGGGTCAAAAAGCTTTCCCTCTGCCGACAGCTGGCCGTTGAGTTCGCTGTAAAACTCATAACTCTCCCGGCTGATGGCATACTGGTGGCAGATATAGATCCAGCCCAGGAAGAAAACCGTACGGTCGGGAATGTAAACGTCGTAGCTCCTTTCCAGAAAAACCAGGGGATGCCTTCTGATCTCCCGCGACGAGGAATATCCGTCAGGTCCTGCAATGTTGTAGAACTCCCAGGGCTTGAGCGACATCCAGGCGTACATGGTCACGGGAGGGATGTTCCCATATTCGATGAGCCAGGCATACTGGCAAATCTTGCGGCTCGTGAAGCGGTAATAATTCCCCTCCCCGTTTTCAGGAATGTCGATGAAAAGCTGGGCTCCCTCCTCCTTGCGCAGTTTCCCGGCAGCTTCATCGATGCCGGTTTCCACCATTCTCTGCGCGGATACCAGATATACCGATTCAGGGTCCGGCAAAGATGGTATATCCTGAAAATCAGATTCATAGAGTTTTCCTTCTGCTTTTACGACCAGTTTGTACTTTTCCCTGGGGTTCAGGGTATCCGAAAGGCGGTAATATCCTCCGTTGGTATGGAGCAGCGGCAGCGATGCCCCGCGGCTGTCCTGCAGGCTGATATCAGCCGTGGTTACGGGCGGGTAGGGCTGGTCGTACTCGTTGAAGCCTTTCGTCTTATAAACCCTTACCTGGCTTTCGCCCGCGCCGGCCACTACGCGGGCCTCCACGACCAGAAAGGGATCGCCTGTTTCCAGGTCTGGCCGGTAGAGCTCCTCGCACCCCGCCGTAACCAGCAGGATGACTGTCAGAATTGCCAGGGTTCCTCTTTGCATCTCAGAATCTGAAATTATAGGTTAACGAAGGCACCGGAATGCCGATTACCGACAGTTTGAAGAGAGAGTAAAAGCGGTAGTCGTTTTCGGGGGAGGGAACGGTTTTGCGGTAGTAAACCGAATAGGGGTTGTCGCGGCCGTAGAGGTTGTAGACCGAAAGGGTCCAGCTGCCTTTCCACATTCTTTTCTTGCGCAGGTTTTCATCGAGGGTGAGCGCCATATCCAGCCGGTGGTAGGAGGGCATCCGGTATTTGTTGCGGTCGGAATACCAGATAAGGCTCTCCCCGCCATAGGAATAGAGTTTTTCGGGCAGGGTGACCGGTCGTCCCGAAAGGTATACGAAATTGGAGCTGAAGCGCCACCGGCGGCTGATATGGTAGGTAGCCACCACCGACAGGTCGTGCGGCCGGTCGTATTCCGAGGGGAAATAGCGGTTGTTCCGGAGCTGTTCTTCCCGGAAGGGGCTGGTGGTCTTCCGCATGGAGCGGGACCAGGTATAGCTGAGCCATCCGGTGAGCCGGCCTTTGTCTTTACGTCCCTGGATCTCCACGCCCCAGGAATGGCCTTCAGCCGGGATTAGGCTGGTTTCGATATGGGGATTCATGAGCAGCTTCGCCCCGTTCCGGTACTCCGGAAGGTTTTTCAGCTTTTTATAATAGGTTTCCACCGACATCTCCAGTCCCTTGTCCAGGATTGCAGTTTCGAACCCCAGGGCTGCCTGGTCGCCGGTCATCGGCGGTATGTGGTAATCGGCGGCTTTCCAGGTGTCGGCAGGGGCGATAACCGCGTTGTTGCTGATCTGGAAAAGATACTGGGTGATTCGCTGGAAATTAAGTTTCAGGCTGGTTTCGGGGGAGACCCCGAGCCGCATCAGCAGCCGGGGTTCCGGGCGGTGGTAGGAGCGGGTGGCTTTCCCTTTGCCGATGGGGAGTGAATCGGTCACCGTCAGCGCGGAACGGGGAGCCGCCGGATCGTACAGGTACACCACCTCCGGTCCGAAATGGCTGAAATGGCTGTACCGCAATCCGGGAGAGAGGGTGAGGGAAGGCAATACCCTGATGTCGGCGCTGGCGTACAGGGCGCCCTCCAGCCCTTTTTCACTTTCCACGCGGGTGGGAACGATGGCGCTCCAGGCCTCTTTGCCGGTGATCTCTCCCGGATCGATGGCATGGCTGATCAGGTTGATTCCTGCCTCCAGGGTGGTGTAGTCGGAGGGACGATACCGGAGATTGTATTTCAGGGAACCATATTTCAGACGGTTGGATAGGTGGTAGGCTTTCTGATGAATCCCTCCGGCCAGGTCGGTGAAACGGTAGTCGTAACGGCTGAAGGATAGGTTTCCCTCGCCGTTGAGTCCGGGTGCCAGCTGGTTGCGCGCTTGGACATTCGCCAGGAGGGAACCATACCGGGTAATGGTCTGGCTGCTGGTGCTGAATTCGTCGCGGCTGACATAAACCATGCCGGAGAGGCGGTGAAGGGTATTGAACCGGTGGGTCAGTTTTCCCGCAAGGTCGTAAAACCCGGTGGTGCTTTGCGACAGGGAGGGGTTGGGGATTTTTTTCATCAGCCAGTCGCTGTAGGAGCTCCGGCCACCTGCCGTGAGGGTTAGTTTTTTGTTTTTCCCCAGGGGGCCGTCGATGGCCAGCCGGGAATTTATGATGCCCACTCCGCCCGAAAGACGGAGGGTCTCGGAATTGCCATCCCTTAGGTCGACCTCCATGACAGAGGCTATCCGTTCTCCGTAACGGGCGGGCATGCCACCCTTGAAAAGCCTGACGTCGTCGACCAGGTCGGGATTGATCAGCGAGAGAAAGCCGAAGAGATGGGAGGAGTTGAAAACAGGGCTTCCGTTGACCAGCAGAAGGTTCTGGTCGGTATTTCCTCCCCTGACGTTGAACCCTGAGGAGAGCTCCCCGACAGACTGAACACCCGCCTGCATGGCCATCCCCCGCATAATGTCCGTTTCTCCCATCAGGGCGGGGAGTTCCCGGATGCTTTTGGCTTCCATGCGCACCAGGCTCATCTGGGAGCGGGGAAGGTCGGCCTGCTCCCCGGTGACCGTCACCTCGCCGATGCGGTGGCTCTCTCCGAAAATCTCAAATTCGGCATAGCCGTTTTCGATCAGCCTGATCTTTTGAAACGTGGGTTGGTACCCGAGGTAGGAAAACTGAAGATGGTGTTCCCCCGTGGGCAGTTCCATCGAGAAAAAACCTTGACGGTCGGCGGAGGTTCCCCGACTGGTCCGGGTATCGAGGATGACAGCCCCCGGCAGGGGATCGCCCGTTTTTCCGTCGACCAGTTTTCCCTCCAGAAGGGCGGTCCGGTAACGTCCCTCATTCAGGGGATCGCCGATGACCAGGAGCTGCAATTCGTCGATATAACGTTTCCGGTCGCTCTCGGGGAGCGGGAATATCATCACTCCGTTTTGCTGGAACGTTTTCCAGGTGATTCCACTGCGCTGCAAAACGCTGTTGAGGAACTGTACCAGGGGGGTACCTTCAAAATCACGGTTTACGGCGATGGTATCGATCCATTGCGGCCGGTAAAAAAAACGGACCAGTCCGGTGTGCTCCAGGGAGTCGAGCAAACCGGGCAGGGATACCCCGCGGAAACGACCCGTCACCTTTACTTCGTCCGGATCCTGCGCTTCAGCTGGCCGGGGCAGGATGGCCAGCAGCCATGCCAGCAGCCATGCCAGCAGCACGGCATGTCGGATCCCAGCCCATTTTCTCAATACCGGTGGTTTTGTTTCCTTTTTGACTGCCCCGGAGAGGTCAGGTTTAAACAGCAAATGATTAATGAATCCCGCATACCGCTTAATGGTGACGGAAATCATTACAAAAACCGGGGAAAAGCACAATGATCGGAAACGGTACATGTTCATTTGCTATCTCCACATAGCAAAATGGGGATGCGGGAGGGTCAGTTGATGTTCAGTTTGGCGGCGTGGCCGTTGTTGACCGTCACCAGGTAAAGGCCTGCGGGAGCCCGGAAAGGGAACCGGACCCGGTTTTCTTCGTTTCCATTTTTCAAGGCAACCAGTTTTCCCTGCAGATCAAAGCATTTCACCTCCCGTATGGTCTGTGTCTGCGACTCGACCGTGAGGCTTCCCATGGCGTAGTATACGCTGATCCTGTTTTTTCCCTGTTCCGGAGCAATCATTCCGGTTTCCTGCTTCAGCATCTTTTCATATTCCAGGCTTGCCAGGATAAAGGGACCCACCCCTTTCAGGTCGTTGGAGACGATGGTTCCGGCATCGCTGCCATCGAGGTAATAGCTTGGCGTACCATCCCTGCCCGGATTGGAGGCAGGCCCCAGTCCCGCGGAGCGGCAGATGCGGTTCAGGGAGATGTTTCCGGCGCCATCCCTGGAGATGAAGTTTGAGAGGAGTCCCTGGTAAGCCTTGACAGCTACGGGTTTGTAGGTGTCTGCATCGACGATCCCCAGGCGGAGGGCTTTCAGAAGGGCGTAGGTGAACATCGAGGAGGCGGAAGCTTCCAGGTAGTTGGCTCTTCCCTTTGCCGACCTGAAGGTGTTGTCGTACCGCAGCAACTGATACCAGCAGCCGCTGGTGGAATCCTGCCACCTTTTGATCCCGGTGGCCACCTGGTTGAAAATGGCTGTCAGTTCTTCTCTGCGGTTGTATCCTGCCGGCATGATTTCGATCACATCGGTCAGGGCGGCGGCATACCATCCCAGTCCGCGCCCCCAGAATTCTTTCGAGCAGCCCGTAAATGCCCCTGTACGGTTGGCCCAGAATGAACTCGGTTCTTCGGGCATGGCCGACCAGGCATGGTAATTCAGCTGGTATTCCGGATCGTAGGTTTTGCCGTGGATCAGCACGAACTGGTTGACGATGTCGTCGAACCCGGCGCTGTTGTTGTACAGTTTGTCATATTCGGCATAAAAACGGGCTCCCATGTAGAGTCCGTCAAGCCACATCTGGTGGGGATACACTTTTTTGTGCCAGAAGCCGCCGTCGGGGTGGTTGCTGGTGCGGGGCTGCAACGCCAGCTGTTTCCGCAGGGTATCCAGCGCCGTTTTATACGAGGGATTGGGCGCTGTCTGGTGCAGGCCGATCAGGAACATCCCGGGATTGATGTTGTCGAGGGTGTAATCGCCGAATGCATACCTGGAACCGATTTTACCCGTCGTTGGATTCACCGTGGCATTGGCGTGGTTCACCACGTAGGTGAGGTATTTTTCAGCCTTGTAATATTGGTAAACCTGGAGGACCGACTCAGCGAAGAGGCCGTTCGGGTAATCCCAGCTGCTGATGCTGCCGCTCCGGCTCATCTGCGAATTGGCCATTTGCTGCGACCAGGGTAAATTTTCCTGTCCTTCCAGGGAGCAGGAAACCATCAGGGCTGCAGCCCAAAGTACCATTAATTTCCTCATTGCCATTCTGCTACGTGATTGTTCCATATGATTTTCGCATTAAGTTGTTCCGGTTCCCGGCAAGTGGGGCAGTGCCCGGCCGATGCCCATTGCTACTCCCTTGGTTTCTTTCTGCGGTCGGGTGCCATGCATAGTGTCCGTGTTGTATCCGGAGTTGCAAAGGTATCCAAAAAAGCGAAAGGGCAAATGAATCCGTACACCATGCCAGCGTCTGCGACGGGTGGCATGGACCCACCCTCCTGGGCGGCCATAAAGTTTCAGGAATCCGGCAGTCGGATTCCTGATTTCCTGTTTTCAGAAGGCGGAATACGGGAGAAAAGGGCTGAAAGCCCTTTTCAGGTGAGCCCCGGGCTGGGTAGGCCGGCCCCTATTTTACCAGCAGGATCTTTTGCCGGAACAGCCGGTTGCCGCTTTGCATTCTGACAATATACACCCCTGTCGTGAGATCCGAACCGTCGAGGGGGATTGCGTGGGTGCCGGCTTGTTTCATTCCCCTTTCGAGGCGGCGGATCTTGTTTCCGGACAGGTCGAGCAGGTCGAGCGACACTTCGCTGTTACCGCCGATAAAAAAGTTGACCGTGGCCCTGCCTTTGACGGGATTCGGATAGATCCGGAGGTCAGCGTCTTTGGTGAGGGAAGGGGCAAAGGCGCCGGTTCCCGTTTCTTTGGCGACCACGAAGTACATCTGTTGTCCGGCCGGCACGGACCCCAGGAGCAGGGTGTCTCCCTGTTGCGCATCTTTGGCGTAGATGTTCATTTCGACCGGAGCCTGGCCTGTGACCGAAAGGGTAACTTTTTCGGGCAGGAGGCTGAAGCCGGAGAGCCATGCGGGGATTTCGCCCGGCAGGGAGGGGCAGACAACGTAGAGGGTGGCATTCCGGAGAAGTGAGAAGCTTGCAAGTCCTCCCTCGTTTTCGAAACCCGCTGATTCGTACGAAGTTTTTATCCATTCGTTTCCTTCCAGGTAGCCGGGCAGCTGCGAGGCATAATAGGTTTTATCGCCGTAGACGGAGACGGAAGGGCTTAACGCTTCAGAAACCTGCCATTTAACGGCATTGATGTCATCGAAGACCATCAGGTCTTTGATGAGGAAGCCAGAGCCGCGGTTGAATCCGGCCACAGGGGCGACCGATGGCCCCGGGGGTGGGAAATCCATGTCGGAAGCCACGTAATAGCCGGGATGGGGGGGCTGGTTGTAGGAGGAGTTCTGCCAGGAAACGGCCACCCGGTAGACCGGGTCGTGCATGAAGGTGAACAGTTTATGGGTCGTAGGCATGACGGTGGTGTAGACGCGCAGTGCCTTGTTGTCGTTTCGGCGGAGGATGACCTCTTCGCGCCAGTCGCCGAAGAGGTCGGCCTGCAGGACGGGCGTTGATTTGGTGCCGTTGATGGAGGAGGCGCCGGAGCCGCTGAGCAGCCGGGTGGCACTGTTGGACAGGATGCTCCAGCGGTCAATGGTATTGCTGTTCATCAGTTCGCGGCTGAGGCTGCCGTCCCACCAGATGACGAAATTGATGGAATTGGGGATGTTGCCCGCGCGGCTCCCGGAAAGGTTGTACAGCCCCAGTCCACTGGAGGCCCAGAAGTGAAATCCGGGTTTCCCGGGGTCCAGTTCACCGGCACAACCCCTGCCGATGTCATCGTTGTAACGGTGGTTGAAGAGCAGCTCCCCGGTGTCGGCATACCGGAGGGAGACACCGTGGCCGTTGCTTTCATGGGGCATGAAGATCAGGGGCCGCGGATCTCCCTTTTTCATATAGGTGACGTGGCAGGCATCGCCGTGCCCCATTCCGGAGGTGTGGATTCCGGCGCCGGTGCCGGAAATGACCGAGGAGCCGGTCACCAGGTCATGCCTGCCGTCGCCATTGGCATCGATCACATGGAGGGAATGGTTTCCCTGGCCGTAGTAAATGCCGTTCCCTTCCGTGTTTGAGTCGAAGGTCCAGCGCCGGGTCAGCGTGCCGTTCCGCCAGTCCCATACCGCGAAGGTCATGCGGGAGTAGTAGCCCCGCTGGAAAACCGCGGAGGGTCGCTGTCCGTCGACATAGGCTACTGCGGCGTTGAAGCGGTCCACCCGGTTCCCGTAATTGTCGCCCCACGAATTCACCGATCCTCTGGCAGGCCAGTAATCGGCGGTAGCCAGTTCGGCGCCCGTGGTTCCGTCGAACACGGTAATGTATTCGGGTCCCGAAAGGATGTACCCGTTCGGATTGCGGTACACCGCCGAGTGGTTGGCCGTGGCGGCAGGACCTTTGCTGAGGAACTGCCCGGTGCCGTCGATGGTTCCGGGTGCCGTCTTCACCATGAGTTCCGCCCTGCCGTTTCCGTCGAAGTCGTAGACGAGAAACTGGGTGTAGTGGGCTCCGGCCCGGATATTGGGACCCAGGTCGATCCGCCAGAGGTGTTCGCCCCCCAGGGTTACCGCGTCCAGAAAGACATTGTCGGTGGAGCCGCTGTGGGCGTTGTCTTTGGCATTGTCGGGATCCCACTTAAAAACGATCTCGTAGTCACCGTCGCCGTTCAGGTCGCCGGCGCTGCCGTCGCCGGGGGAATAGGAGCCTCCGAGCGGTCCGTTGGCAGGCCGCTCCAGAGGAATGTCAAAATACCCGGCGTTGCCGCCTTCGGTAAGGTTGACAAGAAGCGCCGGCTTCCGGTCCTGCAGTTCTTTGCCCCCGATGACGGGGCGCACATAGTAGAGCGAGTTCAGAGGCGCCGAAGCATCCGTAAAGGTGGTCGTCGCGGTGACCGGCTCCGCGTTCAGCCGGGTGTAGCCCCTGTATATGTTGAACCCGGCATCGTAAGGGTCGTTTCCCAACAACCTCCAGGAAAGAAAGTAACCCTGGTTCTGCCTGACCGCCACCAGTCCGCGGCTCAGCCGTTCCACCTGCATTTGTCCGTTTACCCCGCCGGCAGAGACCGACAGCAACATTGCCGCCGCTAATCCCTTATAAATATATCTCATGAATCCTATGCGCTGTTTTGTTTTCCGTGCCCGTTGAAGGACACGCACTGACCCTCTGTTTTTATTCAGATTCAGGGAGGGTATCATCCGCTCCCTTTATTTCTTTGTCATTTTCCTTAACTCCCTCCATATCCCGTTTTCCACCGCCACCAGGTACATGCCCGGCCGCAACCGGCTCACATCAATTTCCATCCTGCCGCCGTCCGGATGATTTTCCTGAAGGAGAAGCACTCCGGAGAGGGTGTAAACCGACACAAGGACCCTGCCGTCGGCGGCAGGAAGCTCCAGCATGAGCCGGATGTCAACGGGATTAGGGCTTAAGGTGAACTCTTTTCTGCCCGGGAGATGCGATGCGGTGGTTTTTGCCACCTTCAGAAGTCCTCCGGACTGCAGTTCGGAGAAATCCCAGGCGAGTCCCTCACCGGGCACTGCCGGCGACACCGATGCAAAAGCTCCCGTGATGCCGTTTCCCCCGGCGATTTTAAAGCTGTCTCCCTCCTTAAACGGGGAAGGGGTGGTATTGTTCACCGCCAGGTTGCCTGCAAAGGTTACATTTCCCTGTGCGGCAAGGCAGTCGGCCAGACTGAACAGGGGGTTCACCTTTACCTGCATGAGGGAACCGGCTTTCAGGAGCACATTGCCGTTCACCGTGGTTTTATATCCGGTGGAGGAACTTCCCGGTTTGAGGATCCCTCCCGACTCGACGGTCAGGTTTCCGGCCAGGCTGCCGGTTCCGGTGAGGGTGGCTCCGTTCATGACGGTTACGTTGCCGGCGCCTGTGGCGCTGCCGGTGGTATTGTTCACCTGAAGGGTCCCCGCCCTGACCGTTGTGGTGCCTGTATAGCTGCTGGCTCCCGATAAAATGAGTTCGCCCGCTCCCACTTTGGTGAGGTTGCCCGCGGTGATGCGGCCTTTAAAGTCGGAGCTTGTGCCTTTGGCGCCCACCTGGATCTGGGTGGAGGCGCTGCCGCCCACTTCGCCGTTTCCCGACAGGGCACCCAGGATCAGGTTGCTCCCCGCGCTGTTGTATGCCCTGACCGAAGAATGGACCACCACCAGGGCGTTGGGCAGTCCTTTGCTGTGGTTGATGCGGAGTTCGGCGGGATAGCCCGAACTGTTCTCATAGGTGGAAAAAGCCTCCAGGGTACCGTTGAAATTGCTCATGTCGCCGTTCAGGTCGGAGCGTACAAAGGGGATGTACAATTGCAGGATTCCGCCGCCGGTAAGGGATCCGGTGTAATAGCCGCGCGAGTCGAGCCGCAGGGCTGCCTTCCCGGATGCCGGGACTTCGATGTTCCAGGCCAGGGTGCTGTAAGAACCGCTGTTGTCGTGGCACTGGAGTGTCCCTCCTTCGAGAAGGATGTTTTTCCCCGGATTGGTGTCATCATTCTGAAGGGTGAGGGTTCCCTCTTTCAGGAGGGTTCGGGTATGGGTGTTGGCACCCGCCAGCACCAGGTTCCCGCTGCCTGTTTTGGTGAGGGTGCCGCCAGTGACCGGTTCGTGAAGGATCAGCCGGGCGGTGTTGGAGATCGTCCCACCCCGGGGGCCCAGGCGGATGGCTCTGTCGGCATTGTTTTCGGAGGTGATGAGCAGGGTGCCCCCGTCCAGTTCAAAGCGCGAGTCATCGGCGCTGGCGGGGCCTATTCCTCCGTCAGCCTGGGAGGTGGGCATTTTGTCAATCCGGAGGGTGCCTTCCGTCACGAGGACTTTTCCTGTGAATGAGTTTGCGTTTTCGAGGGCCAGCATTCCGGCGCCCTTTTTAAGGAGGCCGGTGCTGCCCGTAATTTTCCCGGTACCCCGGAAGAGATAGGGGGTTCCGGCATCGACCTGTATGGCCGCCGGGGTCACCTCGCCCTCTATGTTCACGGTTTTGCTGAAGGCTGCATCGGTGAAAGCGACGGTATCACCGGGAACGAAGAGGGCAGGGGTTTCCCCGGCCAGGAAGTTTTCGGTGAGGGCCACATCCCACCGGGCGCCGGGTTTGTCGCCGTTCCAGGCGACCGAAGCGGCGGAGCGTACCGATTGCACCTCCAGGATGAGCTGGTGGCCGTCGGTTTTCAGAAGTGCAGGGGTGCCCGTAATCCCCTGCAGTCCGATCATGGAAACGTTGCCCTCCAAGGTCCCGGTGAAGGAGGCCAGCAGGTAATCGCCGGCCGGCAGCCTGTCCGGCCCGGCGGGCAGGTGGGGTTTAATCCGGAACAGCGGGTTGCCCGACAGGGAGAGGTTGCCTTCGATGATCAGGGAATCGGAGGCTGCCGGTGGCGAAGGAAACAGGTCAAATGTCACAACGGCCTTGTCGTGAAGCGTCAGGTGGCCGGCGACCTGCAGGATGCCAGCCGAATCGGGCCTGCCGATCTCAAGCCCGGCACCGTAGCGCAGGGTGAGTCCGTTGCCCAGCCTGCCCGAGGCATTCAGGTTTCCGAAGAACTCAAGCTCTACCGGTGAGCGGCTCAGTTCGCCGGAGAGGGAGAGGCTCCCGTCCCAAATGCGGGTAACGCCGCTGTAGTCGTGGGTACCGGTAAGGGTGAAGGTTCCGGCGCCGTTTTTCAACAGCTGCATGGGTCCCGTCAGCTTGTGCCCGGCGGCCCTCAGGGTGTGGCTGCCCGGGGAGTTGACCGACAAGACCGAGGGTGCGGCATCGGCGGCCAGGCTCACCGCAGCGTCGTTGCCTGAGGTGATGTCGAAGAGGACAGGGTCTCCATCGCTGAAGGCAGCCGGTTTTCCGTCGAGCGACCAAACAGGGGAGGCATGGTCCCAGCTGCCGCTACCCTGGCAGACCAGCCTGCCGTTGGTGAGGGGCGGCGGAGGAGGCTCGATTTTCCCTTCGGCCTCGCCCAGGAAGTAGCTCACATGGGGAGGCTGGTTATAGCCGCACATCTGCCAGCAGATAGCCTGCCGGTACTGGGGGTCGTGCATAAGGGTATAGATCCTGTAGGGGGTAGGATCGACGGTGGTATAGATGCGGATGGCCGTGTTGGCGCTGTTTCTCCAGATGATTTCCTCGCGCCAGTCGCCGAAAAGGTCGGCCTGCAGGGAAGGGGTCCCTTTGGTGTAGTTGCAGGATATGGCGCCTTCGGCCAGCAGCAGCGGCTGCGGCTGCCCGTATTTGTAGACGGCGCCCGTTCCGTAGCCCGTCGAGGTGCTGAAGCCGCTGTGGTCAAGGAGCTCTTCCAGCAGGTCGCCGTCCCAGTAAATTCTGAAGTTCTCGGCCCCCCCGGAGGTTCCTGCGACTTCGCGGGTGGAGGCGGAGAACATTTTCGAGCCGCCCCAGAGTGCTTTGCCCAGGATGTCGTCAGAGAGGTTGGCGGCGCAGCAGCGGCCGCAGTCGCGGTCGATGACATGGTGGATCAGGATTTCGCCGGTGGCGGCATCGTGGAGCACGGTGCCGTAGACGGGACTGTTCTCCAGGCAGCGGAAGGCTTCCAGTCCTTTCCGGAAGGGGTCGAGGTCTCCCACGTGCATGGCATCGCCGTGCCCGAGTTGAGTGGAATACAGACCGGTGCCGTCGTCATCGACGGTCATGGAACCCCAGACGATTTCGTCGCGGCCGTCGCCGTCCACATCGGCGATGGTGTAGTTGTGGTTTCCCTGTCCGAAGTAGGGACCGCTGTCGCCCGACCGGAACTCCCAGCGTAAGACCAGCTTTTTGTTCACCACATCATAGGTGCGCATGATGGTTTTGGTGTATATGCCCCTTCCTGTGAACAGGCTGGGTTTGGTGCCGTCGAGGTAAGGGGCGCCGAAAAAGTATTTGCTGGCGCGGTGGCCGTAATTGTCGCCCCAGTCGGACGACTGGCCGCGGGGTATGAAGGCGGTGCGGTCCAGTTCGGCACCTGTCAACCCGTCGATGAGCGAGAGAAATTCAGGCCCTGCGTTCATGTACTGCATGTTGGCCGCTGTGCCCACCGAGTAACGGTAGTTTGTGCGTCCGTCACCGTCGGTATCCCCGATCTCCCGGCCGTCCCCGAAGCAGGTTCCCTCGGAGGTGCGCATGAATACCTCGGCTTTGCCGTCTTCGTCGAGATCGAAGGCTGCCAGGTTGATCTCCACGTCGGGGAGGATGTTGGGACCCACATTGATTTCCCAGAGGAAGGTGCCATCCTGACGGTAGGCTTCAAAAAAGGAGTAGCGGAGGTTGTCTTCGTTCCAACCCGGGGCGATCCGTTTGACGATGATCTCGTATTCGCCGTCTCCGTCGAGGTCGGCGGCCGTGGCGTCGTTGATCTGGTAGACGGCGGTGTCGCGGGGCTTGAGGAGGATTTCCCGGAAGGGCTGCTGCCAGGGGATCACCGGTGCGCAGGGGGCCCCTTCGGTTCCGTCATGGACGGCAGCGACGGAGTAAGAGGAGGTCGTCGTGCCCGCCCCATCGGTGAAGTTGGAAACGGTCAGCGGTTCCGTGGTTATCTTCACCCCGTCGCGGTAAACATGGTAGGTTGCCCCGATCCATTCGGTGCCGGGTATGCGCCAGCTGAGGAATACCCCGCCGGGAACGGAAAGGGCGACCATCCCGCGGCCGAGCTCTTCCATCCGGCGTTGGGCGCCTGCCGTGCCAGCAGCCGCCAGCAGGAGCGCCGCCAGTATAACGCCCGCCGCCGCGGAAAAACCGGCCCCGGGCTTTCTGATCCCTTCATCATTTTTTTTGTGAGCGCTTTTCATGGGAATAGGCTGCCTTTGTTGTATTCCGTTCCTGCCAACGGCCTGAAAGGTTATCATGATGCAAAACTAACGGATTATTAATTCAGTTGGCCGGAGGAGCCCCGCGAATGCAGTCTGTAAGGCCAACCGTCTGCCATTCGGTCGTCAGAAGGATTTGCCGCTGAGGCGCTGCCAGTGAAATGTGGCATATCCGGGGCTGAGCTGAGGGGCAGTGCGCGGTATGCCGCCCCCGGCCGGGCCGCTGGGCAGACTGAAAAACTGTTTCTAATGAGGCGTTGTGAAAAAAACCAGGGGGCCGGCAGCCCCCTGGTTGGTAATCAAGATTGGTTCAGTTACCGTACTACCAGACGGCTGGTTTTAATTTCAATGCCATCGTTGACCTTGACGATGTAAAGGCCCTTCCTGCCGAGCTGAACGGGCTGCAGTCCGCCCGATGACAGCTGTCCGGAATAGAGTATCCTGCCCGCAAGATCGAGAATTTCAACCCGGTAGCCCTTGGCGCCGCCGTCGATGTAGAACTGCCCGTCGGTGGGATTCGGATAAATCCTCAAAGATCCTGTCCTGTTGCCGGTGATGTTCACATTCCCGACCTTGATGGTCACATGGTTGCTGATCAGGAAATACTGCACGCTGAATTCATCCTGCACCTCGGCGGAGTAAAAGACTTCGTAGACGCCGTTGGCTCCGAAGGCGGGGATGTACTGCGCTCCCTGGACGTTGGTTTCCACATAATCCTCCGATCCTGCCAGGCGGTAATACCAGGAGATGGCGCTTACCGTAAACTGGGAGGGAATCACGGCGTTGAGGGTATCCCCGCTGGCATTCAACGCCAGTTCCTGGATTTCGGAGGGGCTAATGCCCAGTTCGATCACCATCACCGGTTTGAAGTTGGAGGTTTGGGTGCCATCGCCGGCTTCGGCAATGATGTAGTAGGAGCCGCTTTCACCGAAGGAAGGGGTGATGGAGGGTTGGTTGACCTGCGGCGGATCGAAGGAATTCCAGGGGCCGTGCACACTCTGAGACCATTTCCATTCCCAGGCGGTGATGCCCTCCACGTTGATCAGGGTGATCGGTTCCTCCAACGGGGTATTGGTGGTGGTGTAGGTGTTTTTGTCGTTGGCGATGGAGAACGACTTGGTATTGCGTGCCTTCAGGATGGTGTACTGGCCATCGTAGAACATGTAGGGTTCCCAGTTTTCTTCCGGGCAGAGGTACTTGCCCATTTCGATCCTGGACTGCTGTGCCGAGCGCACATCGCCCGCGATTCTGATTTCGCCTTTGTCGTAAAGATAGACCCTGCTGTAGGTTGAATCGACGGTGCAGAAGCGGTCGATGGCCTGGCAGACCACCACTCCGTTGTCTTTGATGTGGAGATGGCCGCCGGTCCCGGAGGTCGGCGAGCTGTGGCTGCCCATCAGCAGGTTGTACACCTCCAGTTTGGCGTTGCCGTACAGGGTGAAGATGGCTTCGGGCCGTTCAATGCGGAAATACTGGTTCGACTCGGTGGGTCTGGCCAGCATAACCCCCTTCTTCAGGTCAACGGTTCCCTGGACATAACGGTTTGAGCCGTTGGTCTGGATGGTGTCTGGCCCGTTGAAAGTGACCTGGCTGTTGGGTGCAAAGGTGAAGGAGGAGATCAGGAAGGTCCCCGGTTTTGAAAACACCGGATAGGGGGCGGTGGAGGCCGAATCCCTGGCATTCACGTTCAGGGTGTTGTTGTAGGGGTTGGCCACCGGGGTCCAGTTGGCCGGGTAGGTGGCATCTTCGGAAATGGCTCCCACCCAGGTGATCGATTTGCCGGCCGTGGTGGCGCCTTCGACGATGTACAGCATTTCGAGGCTGCGGTGCAGGTTGCCGCCGATCTGCACCTCGTAGACCACATAGTAATTGCCGGCAGCTCCCTTGATAACGGGAACCAGCTTGTCGCCGGAGGCGCCGGTGACCAGCGTGTCGAGCGGCTGGTAGGGGCCTCCCTGTTTTTTCGCATATTTCCATTCGCCTCCGGCTACCCCGGCGGTGATCTCAGCGCCCTGTTCGCCGGTGCGCAGATACTGGAGGTTGAAGCGGGGCGTCAGGGTGACGGAGCTTGATCCTATCAGGAACATCACTTCGGTGGTACGTGCAACCGAAGCGCCCTCAATTCCTTCGCAGACCACGAAATAGGTTCCCGGATCTGTGAAAACGGGGGCATACGAAGTGGTGTCGGTGTTGCCGGCAAAGGGCACAAAGGCGGTTTCCCCCTCCTTGCGGTATTTCCAGCTCAGCACCAGGGTCGGACTGCTCAGCATGCCCGATTCGAGCAGCACCAGGGGGGTCGTGGCTTCACCCTGCAGCAGTACCTGTGCGTCGGTATTGCTGATGTCGAAAACCGAATCCTTGTGCAAGGCGGTGAAGGTGGTCACATTGGTGGCCGCATTGTAGCTGCGTTTGATCAGGTAATTTTCACCCCCGTTGATCCAGTTGGCGTTGGGAGCGTTGAAATTGTTGTTGATGGTCAGAATGCCCTTTTTGGTAATCTCCACCTGGCCGTCGGAGCGCCCGGTATACATACGCCCGAAACCGTCGCGGACGATAAGCTGGCCGCCGGAAAGGTATATTTTCCCTCCCCTGGCGGGTGAATTGGAATTACCCATCAGCAGGTTCCGGAATTCGGCGATGCCGCCCTCCACCCGCAGCCAGGAGTTGTTCTCGTCCATGCGGGCCACGTTTGACTTCAGGCTGGTATAGTGCCCTTTTTTGATTATGGTGCCTGTGAACTGGTAATCGCAGTTGCTGGCGCTTCCGGTGACCACGTTGAAGGTTACATCGTCGTTGTCCATTTCAATGGTTACGGTAGGCTGGTACTGGTTGTCGGTGGCATAGGCGACTTCCAGCCAGTTGACGGAGAGGTTTTCCGCACCCGACACCAACACCTGGAAGGGGGCCTGGGTGGAGTCGGTCTTCATCGGAATGGTGAGGTTGTTGCCGACCGGCGATCCGGCGGGATTCCAGTTGTTTTCGTTCGTGAAGCGGGTGTTTTCGGCGCCTGTCCAAGTCAGCGCCGACTGGGAAAAGGCCGGGAGGGAGAGGAACAGGGCGACGATTGTCATGGCCGGGAGCAGCCATCCTTTGGCCACCCCGCAGGTGGGCCTCTTTGCTGGTGAAAGGTAGATTTTTTTCATCATCATACAATTTGGTTGAACATGTTAAAACTTCGGCAGGATTGAGATTATCCAAAATTAATATAAATAACGGTTATTCGGACAGGGGGAGGAACCAGTTTTTGCGATCCATGAGCCGGATGCGGGCGGCTTCGCCGTTTTGGCCGGCGCGGTTGAGCTTGTCGGCGATGGCGTCGGCAACGACGGCATTGTCGTTGCGGCGCAGGGCGATCCGGACAAGGTCGGCCCATCGCTGGCCTTCGAAGGCCAGTTCAAGGGCGCACTCCTCGAGGATCTGGTCTTCGATGACGGTGAGGGAGTCGCCTTCCACCTGGTTTCGCTGCAGGCTAACGCGGTTGCGGATCCCGGTGTTGCGGTGCCAGGGCATCCTGAGGTTGGGGGGCAGCTGCGCCAGGGAGGTGGTCCGGGCGTCGAAATCGTAGGGGAAGGGGAGCAGGGTCTGGTTGCGCAGGGTGTAGTCGTTGGCGGCGGCGCCGGGATCCGCACCGGGGTAGTTGGCTCCGATCCCGTTGTTCATGACGGCATAGGCCACCCGGTGTTTGCCGTCGCGGTTGGCGGCCTCGCTGTACCGGAGGTGCAATCCTCCCGCACGCCAGAGGTACCACTTGCCCGCACGCTGCGACAGCCCGGTGCGGCCGTCCATGTAATGGTTGCAGATGTGCTTCAGGATCACCGGATCCCCGTTGACCAGCACATACGATCCGGGCAGCCCGTAGAGGTTTTCGTAATACCCCCTGAAGTCACCCCTGAAACTGTTGTTCTGGATCTGGCTGCCCCATTTTTCAATGGCCAGCTCCGAGGGTTTCAGGAGATAGCTGCCCCCATCCAGGGCAAAAAGATCGATGAAAGTGTTGGGTTCGGTAAGGGGGTCAAAGTACAACACCCAGATCCATTCGTAAAAATAATTGGTGGTCTGGGTCTCGTAAAACATTAAGGGCCACATGTTCTTGGCGCTTTGCCGGTCGTTGCCGTAATAGCGCACATAGCCGCTGTTGTAGCGGCAGTTGGTGATGTCGAGGGTGGCCGAGGCATCGTATATGAGCTTGTACAGGTCGTAGAGATCGTTGCCGCTCTGACCCCGTTCCATGATGTTCTTGAAATAGACCGCCGCCTGGTGGTAGTTGCCTTTCCAGAGGTTCAGCTCTCCCAGCAGGTATTCCTTGTCGATGAACATCAGCCGGCTTTGGTACCCGTCGATGGTGGTGATGAGCCCTTCGTCGGCATAGGTTTCCTTGAAAGGCAGCGATTCCATGGCCTGCAGCAGCGAGTCGATCATGGCGGGCAGGTCGAGGTAGGGGAATCGGGCCATGTCAGAAGGGGTCAAACTGCCGACATCGGTCATCGGCCGGGTGATATAGGGAACTCCTCCTTTTGCGGGATCGGCAAAATGGAGCGCCACCTGCAGGTAAGCCCAGCAGCGGACAGCCACCACATCGGAATAGCGCATGTTGAATTGTTCGCGTGTCAGGCGGTTTTCGGCGTACATTTTACTGAATCCGGCGATCACATCGTTGCAATTGTTGATCAGTCCGAAGAAACGGCGGGGACTGGCCCATTCGTTTCCCGGCGTCACGGGCAGATGCCGCGACAATTCCATCAGGGAAAGGCCGGCGTTACGGGTTACATCCATCAGATCGGCCCGGAGTTCGTTGAGCACGACATACTGGGTGGCCAGGTCCATCATTTGCCCGTAAATGCCGCGAATGGCAGCATCGGCATCGTCTTTGTTCCGGTAGACCTCGTTTTCGAGCAGTACCTCCCGGGGGTCGTTTTCGAGCAACCCGCTGCAGGAAAGGAAAGGCCCTGTGAGAAGGGCTGCGACCGCGGCGAGGATCCAAAACCTGGCCCGTCTCATCCCTGTAGGTTTATTGTTCAATGATTGTCTCATACACTTCCGGTTTTTGGCAGGTGATTACAAACCAATCCTGATGCCGATCAGCATCATTTTATTCTGGGGTATCATGCCGGGATCGATTCCCTGGGAAAGGGCAAAGCCGTTCATGCTGAATTCGGGGTCGGAGCCCAGATACCGTGTAAAGGTGAGCAGGTTGATGCCCATGGCATAGATCTCTGCCGATTTCAGCAGGTTGGATTTCACAGGCAGTTGGTAGCTGAGGGTTGCATTTTTCAGCCTGGCGTAAGAACCGTCTTCTATCCAGCGGTCGGAGAAACGTGCATTGCCCATCGGGTCGCCGTATCCGGCGCGGGGGACGTCGGTGTTTTGCCCCTGGTATCTCCAGCGGTTGAGGACCGCGGCGGTCTGGTTGCCGGTGGCGGCCATGTTTTCGAGCGAATGGCGGAGGTGGTTATAGAGGTCATTGCCGTACGAAAAGCCCAGGGAAGCACTCAGGGAGATTCTTTTGTATTTCAGTTCCGTAAACAATTCGCCGGTAAAGTCGGGGGCGGGGTCGCCGATAACCTGAAGATCCCGGTCGTCGATGATGCCGTCGGGGTGATGGTCTTCCCAGATCATATCACCCCCCCGGAAAGGCACCAGGTTTTCGTTGGGCATCCGGTTTTTCAGGCCTGATTGCAGAGCCTGGTCATCGCTGGCGAAAACCCCACCGGTTTTGTAACCGTAAAACAGGGCGATGGGATTTCCCTCGGCTGTCAGGACGTTGGCCCCGAGGATATTGGTGATCCGCCGCTCTCCGTACAATTCGTCCGTGCGGGTTTTGTACCTGTTCAACACCAGGCCCAGATCCCATTTCAGGGGCTGGTCGAGCAGCCGTGACTGGATCCTGATATCGACTCCGCGGGTGGTGAAGCCGCCGTGGTTGCCGTAATATCCGGAAAAGCCGGTCAGCGGGTCGGCAGGGATGTAGTCGAACATCCGGGTGGTTTTGTTGCTGTAAATGTCGAGGGAGGCGGAGAACTTCTCCCGGAAGAGGGAAAGGTCGGCACCCAGGTTCATCCTGGCGTTTTTTTCGGCTCCCAGGGCCGGATTCCAGAGATTGCCCGCCATGATTCCCTGGTAGCCCAGCAGGTTTTTCTCGACGTAGTATTTCCGGGCTGTGTAGTTGCCGATGTCGTCGTTGCCTGTCAGCCCGCAGCTGGCGCGGAGTTTCAGCAATTCGACGAACGAAAGGCCTGCCATGAACCGCTCCGCAGAGACCACCCAGGCTGCGGCCACGCCGGGATAAACGCCGAAACGGGTGTCGAAGAGGAGGATCCCGTCGGCTTCCGGTCCGTACCGGGAGGATCCGTCAAGCGCAAGGTTCAGGGTGAACAGGTATTTGTTTTTCAGGCTGTAATCGGTGTGAAGGTATCCGGTCAGGCTGGTCCATTCTCCGATGGTGCCTCCTTTGCGGCGCAGCAGGTAATTGCCGTTGCCCAGCGACCGGATCTGGTCGTTGGCCGAGTTATAGTCGGCGCCCCAGTCTTCCTCCAGGTCGTTCACATTCAGCCGGGCGCCGGCGAGGAGCATCAGCGAATGGCCCACGGGCAGGAAGGGCTGGTACTGCACCCTGAAGTCGTTGTTAATGACGAAATCGCGCAGCACACGGGCTTTCATCTGGTTTTCGATCACGCCCACCGCGGTGCTGTCCGGAGCCACCCCCGCCCGGGGTATAAAGATCGTTTGCCGCTGCTTGTCGAACGACAGGCCGATCAGATTGCTCAGGGTCAGGGTCCGGGCAATCTTCCAGTTGAAATTGAAGGATCCCGCCAGCCGGTAATTGTTGTCCTCATTCTTCCCGAAGGTGATCAGGGAAACGGGATTGCTGACATTCAGGAAATCATACCCGGTCAGGTCGGGACTGGCGACGCCCTGTTCGTTCTGCACATATTCCTGCAGAAAGGGTGCCTTGATCCTCGCCTGGGCCACGGCGTCGTAATAACTGCTGATGTTGGTGGCCGATATGTTCTTTTTGTTGTAGTTAAAGCTGATGTTGGAGTTGAGGGTTATCTTCTGGGAAAAATTGATGTCTGAGTTAAAGCGGAAATTGAATCTGGAATTGTCGGAGCCTTTGACTGTTCCGTTTTGCTGCAGGAATCCGACCGAAAGGGCGTAAAGGGCCACGTCGTCGCCGCCCTTGATTTTCAGTCCGACGTTGGTGGAATAGTTGTCGGCGAACACCTTTTTCTGCCAGTCGGTGTTGTTGTGGTATTTGTAATATCCGGTGACGGCGGGGTCCTGGTTCATGAAGGGCATGCGGCCGGTGGAGTCGGCGGTGAGTCCTTTGGAGAGGAGGATTTCATTCAGGAAGGTGCGGTATTGATCAGCATCCAGCATGGGGATAGGGTCGGGGGCCTGTTCGAGGTTACCGCTCATGATCAGGTCGATGGTGGTGGCCTGGCGGGTTGCCTTGCTGGTGCGTATGAATAGGATGCCGTTGGAGGCTTTGGCACCGTAGATGGAAGCTGCGTCGCGCACTGCGGTGACGTTTTCGATGTCATATCCGGCGAGGCAGGCCAGGGGGTTGTAGCGGTACCCGTCGATCAGGGAGGTGCCGTAGCTGTAAATGTCGAAGATCATTCCGTCGACGATGACCAGGGGTTGGTTGTTGCCATACAGCGAGGAGTATCCCCGGAGGAAGAGGTCGGAGCCGGCACCTTTGATTCCGTTTCTGGCGCGGGCCTCCAGACCGGCCACCCGCCCGTCGAACACCTCTTCGCCCGAACCGCCGGCCAGCCGGGAGGAACCGGAAAGGGTGCTGCCGACCGTGGCCACTGCCTGGGTGGTGTAGATCTGTTTCTTGTCGAAATAGCCGAAATAGGCCGGTTCGCTGAACGATTGGGCCGTTTCTTCGACCAGGTATATTTGCAGCCGGGTTCTTCCCGCCAGCCTGACATCCTTGGCATGGTAGCCGGGGGCGCCCACCGAGATGATGTCATCGGCCGACCGCACCTCCAGCGTGAAGGTACCCTCTCCGTCGGTGAAGGCAGATGAATAATTTCCGCAGTTGACCGAGGCAACCTCCACAGGCTTGCCGGTAAGTGCGCTGTATACCTCACCGTCGATCCGGATGCCCGGCGAAGCCCCCTCCTGTGCATACGCGGCCGGAAGAAGCGCCATCAACCCAAGGGGTATCAGGATCTTTGCTATAGGATTCATAGTATGCGATTTTTCAAATTATTCAAACACCGGAACCAGCCGGAAATAGTCGGCCGTGACGGCCATTCCCCCCGATAGCGGCACCAGGCGGAAGAAAACGCTGTCGGAGCGTGAAAAGTCGTAATACCCGAGGTCCAGTTCGTCGTCCGCGGCATCGGCCAGGGGGCTGTACCCGGTTCTGGCAATGGGTACGTAATAGGTGCTCACATCGGCGGGGTCGTAGGTGAAGTCGGGTTTCCCGTAGAGGGTATCGGTTTTAAAGGCATTGGTGACCGTTGAGATGTTGGTGATCAGGTTGGTTTCGGGATGGCGGGTTATCGACACCTGCCCCAGGAACTGCCGCAGCACAACCGCCTCGTCGGGAATGCGGTAGGATTTGCGAAAGTCGTTGATTGCCCGGATCCTGACACGGTATTTGATGGATGAGACCAGCGGACCCCGGAAGAGGGCGCCGGTGAGCACCTGGCTTGCATGCGAATTGTCGAGGATGAAATCGACCCCCCCCGAAGCCTGCTGCCGCTCCCTGAAAAAGGGATGGGGCGTACCCGACGTTCCCCGGTAGCTGTAGAGGCAATCTTCAGCCTCCATCAGCACGGTAAGGATTTTATCCTCCCGTTTCACATCGCAGTCGGAGACCAGATGGACATATCCGTTGCTGGCGTGAAAGGAGCCGGTGACGGCCTGTTTAACAAAGGGAACCTTTACCCCGAACAGCGACACCAGCGTATCGGGTGCGTTGCCGGCCCCGTATTTCCCCTGAAAAACCAGGTCGCGGGCAATCATCAGCCTGATGTTCTGGCTGTCGCGGCGGGTGGGAACCTCGTTCGAAATTTTGTCGTCAACCCGGTAACTGCGCTCGAACTTGCTGAACTGGGCCCGGAATACCTCGTCGCTGATGACCAGGAAGGTCAGCAGCGAATCTTCGGAAGAGAGGTCGGTAATGTTTTTGAGGAAAAGGTTTTGTTTGACCCAGACAGTGTCGTAGACGGGCCGGTTGCGGCTGTCAATGCCGGTTTGCACCGAATGGGCCTCATCGAAAACCTGCGAGGTGAGTGAATTCAGGAAGCTGACGAACTCATTCCGGGGAGCCTGCAGCTCGAGGTAGTCCCAGATGTTATAACGGGGAACCAGGGGTTGCCCGATCACCTGAATGGTTCCGTTCGAAACGATGGCCTCTTTGGTTTCGTCGATGGTCACACCGTCGATGGTTCCGTTCGCCGGGTCGTAATCCAGCACCTTTCCGCTCTTCATGGTCAGTTGGGCATGCACCTTGTCGGAGCGGACCGAATAAATGCCGTTGAGATAATGGTTCCGGATGAACAGCCTTTTTTTAGCATCGGTATCGGTTGCAGAGGCCCCGGCAAGCTGCATGGCGTTGTTGGTCGGCGCATACAGGGTGTACAACCCTGCATGGCTGAATTCCTTGTCCATTCCTGTGCTTTTGAGCAGTTCCAGGAACTGGGAGAAATCGCCGTTTTCCCCAAGGTAGTCGAGAAGGGTTCCCTGCAGCACATCGTCGTTGATCCGGGTGTGTTCCTCCCAGGCATCCCTGCAGCTGCCGCAGAACAGGAGGGTAACCAGCAGGGCGATCAGGCGGTATTTTTTCATGGCCATTATTTTTCTGCTTTTTGTTATTTGGGGAATTCGCCGTTTTCGAGCTGTTCCCTGTAGACGAAGGTTCCGTCCTTGACATTGATCCGTGGCCAGTTCTGGTCTTCGTCGACCGGAATGAACTGGATCATGTCGAGATAGAGGTAACTGCCGTTGCCGCCTGCCGTAGCGATAAATTCGATGGTTTGCGGTCCGGTTTCCTTCACCTCGACGGTGCCGGCCAGCTGGCCGGCATACCTGGACCAGGCGGAGCTGTTGAGCCAGTTTTCCGTGCGTCCCTTTTCAACCAGGGCGGCGATTGCCGAGGTATCGGCGGCCACATAATCGGATGGGTTGTACTGGTAAATCTTGAATCCGTTCATGTTCAGCTGTCCGTCGGTGATGTAGTTGCCGCCGAAGCTGTTGTAGGCTTTCGACCCGTCGACGATGCGGGTGGTCTGCTCGCCGTTGAAATAGACGTAGGCGCGGTACTGGCGGGCGGAGGAGGTCTGGGTGCGGGCGCAGAACCAGATGTTGTAGAACCCCTTGACCAGGGTGGGGGTTGTCATCTTGAAGGATTTGACGATTTCGGGCCTGAAATAGATGTACAGGTAGTCGTTGAAGATGTGGTGGGAAACGCCGTTGATGGCCCCCACGTTGTAATCGATGGTGACGGTCTCGTTGAGCCAGCTGATGTTGGCCAGCTGTCCGTTCTGGAGCCCGGCGGCGCCGCTCTTGCGGAAGACCCCCGGCATCTTCATCAGCTCCATCTGTTCGCACACGTCCCAGTAGACGGCAAAGGGATAGCGCACCTTGATGAAGAAATTCCCCTTCATGAAATGGATGACCCCGTTGGCGGCGGTCTGATCGGACTGCTCGCGGTCGATCTCAAACCCCGGCTCGTGGATACCCGCAAAAATGTCGTCGTTCACCAGGACGCTTTTCCCTGAGGTGCGGATGGTCAGGACCTCCGACGGGACCTTGGTGGACACCACCTTGGCCGATATGAGGTCGGTAACAAAAAGGTACTGGTCGTACAAAATGTGGTAAGCCATGTAATCCCAGAGTCCGCCGGGCCTTTCTTCCGTCTGGTATCTGGCCTGCAGCTCTTCGAACGAGTTGATGCCCTCTGCTTTGTATACCTGGTCGGATACGGCGAAGAGGGTGGCCCAGACGGTATCGGCCCCGGCCTGGTGCAGCACGTTCAGCGTGTCGTACAATCCGGTTTCCTTCAACGCCCTGGTGAAAACCGAATAGCCCTCCATGTCTTCGATGTATTGGGCTACCGATTTGGCCTCCGGTTCCAGAACATCGTCCATGACGTGGATGATGCCGTTGAGAACCCTTACATCCATCCGGGCGATCACCGCTTTTTTATTGATCTTGCCCACCACTTTGCCCTCTTCGAAGAAGGTGCCGTAGGTCAGGTACTGCCCCAGCAGGGTCGGGGTGACCATCCTTCCGTCGACGAAGGTCTCGGAGCTCAGGGTGTCGGAAATGACGCAAAAGCGCACCAGATCTTTCATCCTGGCGGTCCCCATGTCGTCGAGTCCCTGGATCCCCTTTTGGGCGAAGTATTTCTCAAAGGCTTTGTTGGTAGGTGCGAAACAGGTGTAGGTGCCGTAGGCTTTCAGGAATGCCAGACTTTCCGACTTTTTCAGCAAGTCGATAAACAGGGAGAAGGAGTCGGGTTTGGTTTCGAAATATTCGCCGATGAGTATTTCGTAGTTGGTCCGTTCCACCCATTCGGGTTCGGTGCATCCCTGAAGCAAGGTGTCGCCCGCCAGGATCAGGAGGATGCCCAGGATGCTGTATTTCATGTTTTTCATAGAGCAGAGGTAAGGGCGATGGTCATACTATTCTTTGTAGAAAGGGTTTTGCACCAGCTGGGAGTTGCTGGCTTCAATATCTGCCTGGGGCAGCGGCAGGTAATGGCTGTTGAAATCGTTCAGTTTGCTCTGGATGGAGAGCAGTTTGTCGGAGGGTGCGCTCAGCTGGTAGATGTTTTTCAGCGCCTGAAGGTTCCGGTAGTTGTCGCGTTTTACGTACCGCATCAGGTCGAACCACCGTTTTCCCTCGAAGGCGAATTCCCGGGCTCTTTCGTTCAGGATGTAAAGCAGCAGGGCGTCGCGGGTGGTGGGGTCTCCTTCGTCGGTCAGGTCGGAAGCGTTGGCTCTTTGCCGGACCTGCCGGATGAGGGAGAGCGCCTCTTCTCCGCGGGCCTGGTCTTCGTTGGTCAGCTGGGCAGCGATGGCTTCCGCCTTCATCAGCAGGATGTCGGCATAGCGGTAGAGGATGTAATTCCCGGTGGCTTCGTTGGCGGTGAGCTCGAAGGTCCTGTCGCGGCCGATGTATTTCCACACCGAAAAGTTGCGGCTTGAATTGTAGGCTCCCTTGTCGCCGCGGATGTCGGCGCTGTCGGCGCTGATCAGAAAGGGATCGGTAGGCCAGAGGAATTCCATTACGTCGGGGTGTGCCCGGTAATAGGAGCGGGTGCGGAACAGGTTGAAGAAGGGATTCAAAATGTCAATGTCGAACTGCAGTTCAAAGATCCCTTCCGGGCTGTTTCCCATGCTAAACAGGGCAGTGAGCCAGTCGAGGTTGCCGGGGACCAGCCAGAAGCGGCCCGAACTGATGATCCGGTCGCATACCTCCTCGGCTTTGGAATAGGCTTCGGTCCAAAGGTAAAAGTCGGCCATGATGGCCCATACCGTATAGCGGGTAACCCTTCCTTTGTCTTCGGCGCTGGTGTTGTAGGTAAAGGGAATATGTTTTTCCGATTCGAGCAGGTCTGCCTCGATCCGGTTCCAGATCTCCTGCCGTTCGGCTTTGGCCGTGGTAATGGTCTGCAGGTCGGAATTGGTGGCGTCGAGCACCAGGGGTACCTGGTCGAAGGTGCGCGTCAGGTAAAAGTACATCAGCGCCCGAATGGCCAGTGCTTCGGCCCTGTACTGGTTCATCCGCTCCGGGGTGAGCGAGGCATCCTTTTCCAGGATGACGGGGGCTCTTTCCAAAACGATGTTGCAGTAATTGATGGTGCGGTATACCGAATTCCATTTGCAGAACTGGTTGGTTGATTTGATGTCTCCCTGCCAGATCAGCAGGTAATCGGTGGGGGTGTTGTTGAAGCGCATCAGCATGTCGGCCCTGATTTCGCCCCAGAAGAACATAAGTTCCGTCACGCTGTAGGATCCGCTGATGTTGTTGCCCAGCATGGAGGCGTAGCAGCCCATCAGCCCGGCTTTCAGGTCGGCTTCCGAATTCCAGAATTCGTCGACGATCACCCCGTCTTCCGGCTCCAGGTAGAGCCAGTCGGAGCAGGAGCCCCCCACTGCGGCCAGTGCCAGCGCCAGGATGATGTGCCGGAGTTTTCCCATTGTTTTTCCTTTTTTCAGTGTGTCAGACATATTGCCGGCCCTCCTCTATAAAGTTATCGCAAGAATCAGTGTCACGTCTTTCGAACGCGGGGTGTTGGAATCGTCGTAGCCGACGGTATAAATGACGTCGTCGGACGATTTGATGGTGATCTCCGGATCCTGCCCGCTGTACCGGGTGAAGGCGAACAGGTTGTTAAGGGTGGTTGACAGCCGGATGCTGTTGCATCCCAGCTTGTTGGCGATCCTGTTGGGCATGCGGTAGGTCAGGGTGATGTATTTCAGCCGCAGGAAAGAGCCGTCTTCCACGAACCGGTCGGAACCGCAGAAGTTGTAGCCGGTCTGGTACAGGGCGCGGGGAATGTCGGTGTCGTCGCCCGGGTTGCGCCAGCGACGCAAAGTGGAGCGCAGCTGGTTGTCGTAATTGTACATGGCCTCTCCGTTCATGCGGGTCCGGTTGATGATGTCGTTGCCATAGCGGAAATAAAAGAAGCTGTTGAACGAGAAATTCCTGTAGGAGATCATCGAGCCAAAGCCGCCGGTGAACAGCGGGTTGGCGTTGCCGAGATATACAATGTCGCTGGCATTGATGTTCCCGTCATGGTTCACATCGTCGTACATGGCATCGCCCAGTTCGAAGAAATAGCGGGTGTTGTCGAAGTCGTATACCATCCGTACCTCCTGCCCGTTGGGGTTGCTGATTTTTTTCCCATCGGCATCGCGTGCGATCAGCATGTCTTCGGTGGTATAGACTCCCAGGTAGCGGTAGCCATAGAAGGAACCGGCCGGGTTGTCGATCTGTGCGATATTCTGGTAAAGGCCGTTGGAGATGGTTTTATTCCGGATGTTGGAGTAGTCGTCGGCCAGTTCGCGGAGAACGTTGTAGTTGCGGGCGATGTTGAAATCGAGGGTCATGGTGAAATCCTTTTTCCGGATGGGAACTGTTTTAATCGAGAAATCGTACCCCACGTTGTCCATGGCTCCCAGGTTTACGATGCTCTTGGTGGAATAGCCCGAAGAAGACTGCACGGCGACATTGTAGCCGAACATGTCCTGGATTTTGTTGAGGTAGTAGTCGAGTTCGAAATAGAGGCGGCTGTCGAAGAAATCGCCGGTGATCCCGTAGTTGAAGGTACGGATCGATTCCCATTTCAGGCTTTTGAGTTCCATGTTGGAAGTGTAGATGGCGCTGTTGCCCAAATAGTTCCAGTTGAAGGAGCCGATCTGGCTGAAAAACATCCCCTCATAGCGGGGCGGGTTTCCGTTTTCGCCGTAGCTGAAGCGGAAACGGAAGTCGTTCATCCAACGGCTGAAGGAGCGCATGAACTCTTCGCCGGAGAGTCTCCAGGCCAGGGAGAAGCTGGGGAAAAAGGCAAAGCGGTTGTATTCGTCGAACCGGGAGTTTCCCTCGTAGCGCATTCCTCCGCTGATGATGTAACGGTCGGCGAATTTGTAATTCATCATAAGGGTGGAGCCCACATCGCGGCCGCGGGTTCTTTCCGAGCCGGGGCCCAGGCCGCTTTGGTTCACCTTCGAGGGGTTCGACGGATCCTGCTGGCCGGGGCTCACCGTGTTGGAGGTGGTCACCCGGTAGGCGTTGCCCATCCGTTCGTTGGTCATGAGGTTCAGCGAAGAGGTGAAATCGTGCTTTTCCCCGAATTTTTTGGCGAAGGTCAGCATGTTGTTCGAGTAGATGTAGTAGTTATCCACGTCGAAGTCGTAAGCCCGGTTGACCGAGAGGTCGGTCCATACTTTCCCGGTGGCGGTCTGGGGCAGGAAGGTCTTGTTCTTGCTGGTATTGACATCGAACGAAATGTCGAAGGTGTAGCGCATGCCCGGGATGATGTCGTAATAAAGCGAGTATTTGGTGGTGATCCGGTCGTTGAGGTTCCGGTTGAAGCCGTCGGCGGCCATGGCTACGGGGTTGTAGGTGCCGGAGTAGGTTCCCTGCGCGTTGCTTTCGGGTGAGAAATAGTTGCCGGTCAGGTTGCCGTAGGGGTCGTATTCGTAGATCGACATGTTGGGCATTTTCTTATAGGCCACGCTGCGCAGGTCGCTGCGGTAGTTGGAGTTGGTGTTGCTGTGGGCGATGGAGAAGTCGGCCCGCATCTTCAGTTTGTCGGAGATGAAATAGTCGAGGTTCAGCCGTGTGGAGAGCCGGTTCAGATCGGTCCCGCGCGTGGTGCCCAGCTGATCCTGGAGGTTGACCGAGAAGCGGTAAAAAGCCTTGCTGCCCCCTCCGTTGATTGAGAAGTCGTAATTGTTGGTGTGGCCGTCGCGGGTGATGGCCTCCATCCAGTCGGTGTTTGCCCCGTAATTGTAAAAATAGTAGGGGTCGTTGGCCGAGTAAAGAAATTCTTTGCGGATGCTGGTGTTGAGCGGAACGTCGTAGGAGTTCTGGTAGGCTTCCAGGATCATGGTGCTGTATTCGTCACCGTTGAGCATCGGGATATGTCCGGGGTTTCTGGAGTAGGTGCCCCGGTAGTTGAAGGAGATGGTGGGGGCTCTTCCCTGGGCGCCCCTTTTGGTGGTAATCATCAGTACGCCGTTGGCCGCTTTGGTCCCCCACAGGGCGGTGGCGGCGGCGTCCTTCAGAACGGTGATCTCCTTGATGTCGTCGACCGGAATGTTCAGCATCTGCGAGTATCCCTCTTCGTTGGCCGTACTGAAACTGAAGTCGGAGGCGATCGACACTGTATAGGGGATGTTGTCGACCACGATCATCGGATTGGAGTTGGCAGACAAGGTGCTAACCCCGCGGATGCGGATCGACATTCCCGCGCCGGGGTCTCCCGAATTGGAGGCTATGTCGACCCCGGCGAGTCGTCCCTGCATGGCCTCATCGATCGAGGAGGCCTGCACGTCTTCAAATTCCCTTGCCGACAGGCGGGCCACCGGCATGGCCAGGTCCCGCTCCTGGATGTTCATCATCCCTATGTTGGTGACCTTTTCCGCCACCACATCGATCGCTTCAAGGGTGTATACATCCTCCTCCATGGTCACATCGATCTGGTTTCTGCCGGCCACCTCAATGACCTGCTGCTTGAACCCTATGAAGGTGAACTGAAGCTTGTGGTTGCGGTTGGTCATGCTGATCACGTATTCCCCTTCGAGGTTGGTGGTGGTTCCCGTGGCAATGCGGTTGTTCCTGTCGAGTTCCACCACGGTGACTCCCGGCAGCCCTCCGGTCATGTCGACCACTTTTCCGCGGACGACAAAACGTTCCTGACCGAAACCCGGCGCTGCGGCAAGAAATAGCAGGATTCCCGCGAATATGGTTTTCCGATAGTTCATTTCCAGGCAGATTTTGGTCAGTAATTCAAATGATTGTCGATCACATGCACGATAGCCCGGTTGCCCAGGATGTTGTAGGTGCTGGTGGAGCTGACGATCACGTTTGCCGTGCGGCCTTGCCCGTCGGTAACGGTGATCGAACCGGGATTTCCCCGGGAACTTTGGATGAACAGGGTGGCAAAGGTCCCGTCGTCAAGTTTGCGGTAGGTGGTGTATTGACCGGTGCTGTTCTGACCTACCGGTATGTTTCCTTTGACGATGTGGTATTTCAGGAACAGTTCGAGCGCCAGGTTGTCAACACCCAGGACATTTTCGTCCCCGTTGGGTGCAAAACTGGCCAGGGGTTTGAGCACGCCGGCGGCGGCCGCCGCATTCATGGAGGGGTCGTTGGGCAGAAATACCGTGATGACATCGGTGTTGGCGATGTCCTTGATGGCCCTGGTAGTGGTGTTGTAAACGCAGTTCGCCACATTCATGGTGTTGCCGTCGTCGTTGACGTAGGTGGCGTTGGCTATCTTTTCCAGGTACCGGAGCAGGGTGGTGGCGCGCAACCTGGAGTTAAGGGAGGAAACAGACAGAATCTCACCGATGTTTTTCGTTGAGAAAAGCAGGGGTTTGTCGATGCGGTAGGACTGGCCGTTCTGGGGGTTGCTGTCGATCAGGGAAAGGATCCGCGGCCGTTGCCCGGCGCTGTTCCCTCCTGCCGAGATTTCACCTTTGTTGTATTTGACATATTCGTCGCCATAGGTTTTCAGCACCCCTGTTCCGTTCATCAGGTCAACCCCGTCGGCTGCCATTTCGGCATCCTGCAACACGATATGCATATAGATGAAGCGCGAAAGGGCGGTCATGGGATGGGTGCCCAGGTCGGGCCGGGCGGGGGAGTCGGTGAATTCCCACGCCAGCGAAGCGGCGTTGTATTTGAAACCTGCCTGGGTCATCTGGTCGTTGGTGACCGGGAAAAGCAGGTAGCTGCTGATGGGGTTTTTCAGGGTGGCCACCAGCGGCTCCAGGTCATACAACGCCTGGTACATGAGCGAAAAGTCGGGATTCAGGATGATGTCGCCCAAAACGGTATTGAAGGCGTTGGTGTTCTGGACCTTGCTGACGGCATAGAAAAGACCGTTGCTGCCCATCTGCGCCTTTATGACATCGGCGCCGGGGTCAAACCGGGCCTCCTCCCCGTAAGGGTTGGTGGTTTTGGTGAATTTCGACGGCCAGACCGTCGTGCGGAACAGATGGGCGTTGACAAACTCCTGAATGACAAAGGCCGGCATCTCCTCCAGGGAGTGGTAGCCGAACCTGAAGAATTTGTCATTGTAAAATTTCTGCATCGCTGCGTCCGACGGCGCAAACAGCGTCCATCCGTCGATCTGGGCGTCCATCTGGGAGCCGCCCCCGAATTTGAGGTAGTTCTCACAGTTGAGGGCAAAACTGGATTGCGGGTAGTCCTTGATGTAAACCTCCTTCCTTACCCCGGAACTCTGTTCGTATTTGAGCTGAAAGGCTTCATTGGCAAGGGTGTAGGTAACCATGTACCGGTTCAGCATATCCCTGAATTCGCTGCACTCTCCGGTTTTCGCCAGGATCTCCTCGAGGTTGTCAAGCGGGGCAATCACTTTGTCGACCACATGGATGATGCCGTTTTCGGCATAAATGTCCTTTTTGATGACTCTGGCATGGGCTACGTTGAATCCGGTCAGTTCGACCCCGGGGTAGAAAAAGCTGTAGTCGCCTGCCTGCAGGCCCTTCTTAGCCATGAATCCGCTGGTGAAAAAGGGTATGTTTTTCTGGTTGTAGTCGTCGAGTTCAAAATTCCCCGCCACCGGAACCTCCGATTCGACGGCGTTCATGTCGATCACGTCGCGGGTAACCTGTTCTGAGTGGTCAAAATCGGAATACACCCATTTGTAATTGAAGGTGGTCCTTTTGAAGGCCGCGTCGGTTTTATTTTCGAGGCTGACGGTGGCCGAGGAAGTCTGGAAATCGTCGATTTGCCGGTAGGAGGCTGCACTGATGCAAAGGGAGTAGGTAACGATCTTCCCGGCCATTTCACTGCTTATATCATTGACCGAAGACAGCCCGTTTTCTGACAGGTAGCTTTTAAAAGCGTCGTCGGTAGGGGCAAAAACCGTATAATAGCCTGCGCCCCGGAGGTTCTTGTCATAGCCCGATTTGTCGACGCAGGCCAGGTAATGGGTGAAAACTCCCGAATCCTGCAGCTGCTGGTAGATGGGCGGCGGGAGGTTGCCGGGCCTTGCGAAATAATCGCCCTGTGGGTTGCAGCCCGATACCCAGCATCCAAGTGCAAGCACAACCAGGAAACCCGGTAAGGAAGATTTGTTCTTCATGGTGATATCCTTGTTTTCTTTAATTTCTGTGGCGGTTTACCTTTATGCCTGAAACAGATTCGTTAAGCTTTCTTGTTTCAATCAGCCCGGATGGTATTCCTTGTCCGTTGGTATTGTTAAAATAGCACTCTCCGGTTCCGGTCCCGGCGGTAAAGAGCCGGCAGGGCACCGGAGGGAGGGATGTGGTTTATTTGAGTTTTTAAAAATAGTTAAAAAAGGGTTATAAAACAACCAACCGAAGGTTTGCCCTGAAAGGGAAGGCCGTTCTTTACACCATTTGCCTGCGAAAAGTCGGAGAATCAGAAGAATAACCATACTGTTGCGGGGCAGGGGCAGCCGGATGTGTGTTTATTCCCGTTGTTTTTACCGGTTGCGGCAGAAAAGGGATGGAGGAGGGCTGCGCGTTGTTTAATGCTGATCGGTCCGGAAATTCCATTACCTTTAAAGCCGGTAAATACGAAATGTATGAGCGTTACTGACCCGATGCCCCGCAAGGTGGTGATTACGGTAGCCCCGGTGAGCCATCCGGGAACGGAGGTTCCGGCGGGCAGCAGGAATCCCCTGTCGCCGGAGGAGATAGCGGAAGAGGTGACCCGTTGCGCCCGTGCCGGGGCCGCCATGGTTCACCTGCATGTGCGGGATGCCCTGGGGCTGCCCACCCATGACCTCCGCATTTTCAGCCGGACCCTCGACCTGATAGCGGAGGGGTCCGACCTGATCATCCAGGGATCGACGGGCGGGCTGTCGACGCTGACGGTCGAAGAACGGTCGGTCTGTCTGGAGGAATCCCGGGTGGAGGTGGCTTCCCTGAACATGGGATCGGTAAATTTCGGGGATACGGTTTATGTGAACACCCTGCCGGAGATCCGGTATTGGGCGGGGCGCATGAAGGAGCGGCGGGTGCTTCCCGAGATGGAGATTTTTGATCTGAGCATGGTGGGTACCTGCGGCAGGCTGGCTTCCGAGGGGCTTTTGCCGCAGCCGCTTCATTACAATTTCTGCCTGGGGCAGGGGTTGGCCAGCGCTCTTCCGGCGACGCCCCGGAACCTGGTCTACTTAACCTCGCTGATGGTGCCGGGATCCCACTGGGGATTGAACCACGACCGGATGCCCGGACTGGCCATGCTGGGGTGTGCCCTGCTGATGGGCGCCACGGTGGTGCGGGTGGGCTTCGAGGACAGTTTTTATTCCGGGCCCGGGAAACAGGCGGCTTCCAATGCGGAGCTGGTGGAAGCCCTGGTTACTCTGGTGCGCAAACTGGGGATGGAGCCTGCCAGCCCTGACGAGGCGCGTGAATTGATGGGACTGAGGACACTGCGGGGCTGACCCGGTAGCCGCCGCCTGCAAATCCCGGAAGGCTGCCGGCTTCCGGGCATCATCCCTCAACAAATAGCCATTCTTGATGAAGAAACCTCTTCATAATGTAAAAGGTCTCCTTAGCGGGGAGTTTTTAGCCTCGACGGCCGGAGAGCGGATCGCCGCCTTTCTGAAAGAAAAAAGAATCCGGATTGTGGTGCTCGACGACGATCCGACGGGCATTCAGACCGTGCACGGCTGCCTGCTGGCCACAGGGTGCGGGGAGGAATTGTTTTCGCAACTGCTGCGCGACCGGGTGCCCCTTTCCTATATTCTGACCAACACCCGGTCCATGCCGGCAGCCCGGGCGGAACAAACCATCCTTGACACGGCAGGGGCGGTGTTGCGGGCCAACCGGGAGCCCGGGTTCCGTCTCATCTTCATCAGCCGCAGCGATTCGACCCTGCGGGGCCATTTTCCGCTGGAACCCGATGCCATTGCCGCCGCCATCCGGGATTCGGGGCAGAGGGTCATGCCTCCGTTGTTCTTTGTGCCTGCCCTGTTCGAGGCGGGCAGGGTAACCCGCAACGACATCCAGTACCTGCGGGAGGGCGACAGCTGGATCCCGGTGGCTGAGACCGAATTTGCACGGGACCCCTTTTTTCCCTATGCCAGCCGGGATCTCCGCGGCTATATCGCCGAGAAATCGGGGAACAGGGTGAAGCCCGGCCGGATAGGGTCTGTTACCCTGCCGGCGGAAGGCGTACCCTGGACGGGAGAAATCCCGGGATTGACGGCCGGGGCCGGTCAGAAGGAGGTGGTGATAGTTAATGCCTCCGGCTATGGAGAGCTGCAGCGTTTTTGTGAGGCTTTCCTTCCGGTTTTTGCCGCCGGCGGCGGCATCTCCGTCTGGCGCACCTCCTCGTCGCTGCCCAAGGCCCTGGGCGGGATTCCCGACCGTGCGCTGCTCGCGGGATCGGAAATGGTGCGGGACAGCGGCCCCGGGCTGATCATCGTCGGTTCGCACGTGAGCAAGAGCTCGCGGCAGCTGGAGAAATTGCTGACCTCCGCGGGGGTTGCCGGCGTGGAGGCCGGCGTTAGGGAGATCCTCGCCGCTCCCGGGAGCTGCAAGGAACGGATGCTGCACCGTATCGGGGAACTGATGGACCAGGGGATTACCCCCGTGGTGTATACCTCGCGGGAGGTGGTTATGACGGAGGGCGGGGCGGGCGGCCTGGGATGCGGAGAGCGGATTTCGGCCTTCCTGACCGGTCTGGTCAGGGCTCTGCCGCGGTCGCCGGCTTTTCTGGTGGCCAAGGGAGGCATCACCTCCCATGAGCTCCTGGTGCGCGGACTGGGGGTTTCCCTTGCGCGGGTGGCGGGTCAGGCCGCTCCCGGCGTGCCGGTTCTTTTCACCGGAAAAGAACACCGCTTTCCGGAAATGCCCTATGTCATCTTCCCGGGAAACGTGGGCGACGAAGAGAGCCTCCTCACCCTGTTTGACAAGCTGGGCGGCGGGAGGGACTGACGGAGGAATAAGGCTAACCCGCCACTTCGAGGGGCCGGGAAGGATTGATCAGTAAAAAGAGAAACGCACTGATAACCAGCATTCCGGCGATCACATACAGGGGGAAGTTGTAATTGCCGGTGGCTTCTACCAGGTACCCGAAAAGAGAGGCGCAGACAAAACCCCCGATGTTGCCTGCCGTGTTCATGGCTCCCGAAATGGCGCCGGCATACCGTTTGCCCACATCGATGCAAAGGGCCCAGGCCGAGGGCAGCATCAGGTCGATCACTCCGAAGCAAAGCGAGAGGAAGATGAAAACCTGGAGTTTCCCGGGTATGAAAGCGGCAAGGAACATGAACAGCGCCGAAACGGCCAGGCCTGTGACGCCGGGGATTTTGCGGCCTGCCCGTACTCCATGCCGGGCCGAGAGTTTATCGCTCAGGTAGCCGCCTGTGATATTCCCTGCCATGCTCATCAGAAAAGGCACGGCGATGGCATAGGTCAGTTCGCCTTTTGAAAAGCCGCGGCCTGACTCGAGAAATGTGGGAAACCACGAAAAAAAGAACCAGCTTCCCCAGGCATAAAAGAAATACATGGCCAGGATCAGCCAGAACTGGCGGTTGCGCAGTATCCTGGCCCAGGGGATCTTATGCTCGGGAGCCTGGGTTTCCTTGTCTTTCAGCTCCTCCAGTTCAGCGGAGGTGATGCCCTTCATGCGGGCGGGGTTGTCCCTGTACCAGGCAAACCAAGCCGCTGCCCAGAGGAGCCCCAGCAGCGACAGGATGTAAAAGGCGGTTCGCCAGCCCAGGGTCAGGATCACCGGGATGACGATGAAAGGGGTGAGGGCTCCTCCCATCCGGCTGGCGGCCCAGATGTAACCCTGGGCTTTTGCCGATTCCCTGCGGGGAAACCAGCGGCCTGTCACACCGGTCATGCAGGGGTAGGCACCTGCCTCCCCGATGCCGAACAGGAAACGGGTTGCCAGGAGCATCCCGAAGCCGGCTGCCATGCCGGTGAACCCTGTAAAGGCCGACCACCACAGCACAATGATTGTCAGCACCATCCGGTGCCCTTTCCGGTCGCCCCAGATGCCCAGGGGTACCTGCAGCAGCCCGTAGGAGATGATGAAGGCGCTCAGCACCCAACCCCATTGTTTTTCCGACAACCCCAGGTCTTTCATGATGGTAGCCCCCGCAACGCTGATGTTGATCCTGTCGAGAAAGGTGATCACCGAAATCAGCACGAGGAACAGCAGGACGGCGTTTCTTTTCTTCATGGGTTTGTAAACCGGATTTTCCATTATATTTCAACAGGTGAAGATTAAACCAGGCATGCATTGCTCCGCCTTCTGAACCGGCGGCAACCCGGGAGGGGCTTTTTCTGTCGCCGTTTCTGCCAGGAGTGAATAAAGGGGCCGGGCGGAAGCCGCGGGTTAATGATTTTTTCCGGCGGTCAGGAAATCGCGGATTGCCAGCACCCCGGAGAGGGGACTCGAAAGGACCGGTTTCCCGGTGATCTCCCTGAGGCTGGGTTCCATGCGGGCCATGGATCCCTGGGCCAGCACCAGGAGGTCGCATTGTGCGGCAATCCGGGTTGCCGCTTCCCGGATCAGCCGGTCGTGGGTTTCCTGGTCTCCGGCCATGGCTGCCTGGAAAGCCCCCCCGGCCAGTCCTTCGGTAATTCCTATTTTTTGCCCGGCCTCTGCGGCCTTGACCCGGAGCAGGGCTACCGTGGGTTCCAGGGTGGTGGCCAGGGTGGCCAGTACGCCGATGCGGCTGCCGGCTTCGACGGCCAGGCGGGCCATCGGCTCATCGATCCGGAAAAGGGGCACCGGGAGGAATCTGCGGGCACCATCGGCCACGGCTCCCACCGAGGAGCAGCAGTTCAGGATTCCATCCGCCCCTCCGTCGACGGCGGCAAAGTAATAGGCCAGCAACCGCCGCCTGACGGCTGCCGTAACTTCCCCGGCGGCAATTACTTCCCGGATAAGGCTGTCGTCGGCAATGTGGCTGATACCGACATCGGGCAGATGCTCCCGGAAAAGCCGGGTGACCGGCTCCACAAGCGCCATGGCGGTGTGAACGGCAAAAATCCTGGTCATGGTGGAATGAATGGATTGGTTTATGGCTGCAAGATAATAAAAACGATCATCCCGGCCAACGGATCCGGGAGGTGCCTTTCTCTTGCCACTTTCCGGTTAACCGGGCAGACGGGATCTCCCCTTTTTGTTATTTTTGCCCCATGCCGTGCCGGCGAAGCCTGAACCGGCGGGTATATGGCCGCAAGCCGGGGGTGCTGCATCGGCAGATGCCTTTCACGAATACCGGCAGCCGCTTGTAACGTGCAGGCAGCTTCGGCCACATGCCGGCCTCTTCATTGCCCCGTGCAAGTTCAACGGAAACAAAGAACGGGAGCGGGTCAGCAAACCGTAAATATCGAATAACGATTAACGCATAACAAATATGGTATTCAAAAGAAGAAATATCAGAAGCGGGGCTGTCCTGCTATTCTCCGTTTGGCTTGCGGGGGCCTGCCCTGGCGGGGCGGAAGCCTGCACCAATCTGATCGTCACCCGCGGCGCCAGCAGCGACGGTTCGGTGATGATCACCTATGCCGCCGATTCGCATACCCGCTACGGTGCGGTGGCTTATACGCCGGCGGCCTTCCATAACCCCGGCGACCTGTGCGAAGTGTATCACTACGAAAACGGCCGTTTCCTGGGGACCATCCCGGAGGCGGGTTATACCCGCGGGGTGGTTCAGTTTATGAACGACCGGCAGGTGGCGGTCGGGGAGACCACCTTCGGAGGCCTTGATTCGCTGGTGTCACAACCAGGATCCTTTCCGGATTACGGCTCGCTGATGAAGATCGGATTGCAGCGCGCCTCCACGGCCCGCGAGCTGATCCGGGTCATGACCACCCTGGCTGAGGAATACGGATACGGGTCGTCGGGCGAGTCCTTTTCGGTGTCAGACGCCCGCGAAGCCTGGATCTTCGAGATGATCGGCAAGGGAAGGTATGAAAAAGGGGCGGTGTGGGTGGCGCTCAGGGTACCCGACGGTTACGTGAGCGGTCACGCCAACCAGGCGCGCATCACCACCTTTCCCCTCCGGAAGCGGAACAACTGGGACGATCCCGCCGAAACCGTCTTCCACGCACCCGATGTGATCTCCTTTGCCCGCACCTGTGGTTTTTTCAGGGGGACCGATGAAACCTTCAGTTTTTCCGATGTATACAACCCCGTTGGTTTTGGCGGCGCCCGCTATTGCGATGCACGGGTCTGGTCTTTCTTCAGGAAGATCAATGCGGAGGTGCGTGAAAATGAGGATTATACCCGCTATGCGCAGGGTCTTTTCGACCGGAACCCCACCTTCCCGGGAGGGCTGCCCAATCCCAACGGTTTTGTCACCAACCGCTTACCCCTCTGGGTGAAACCGGATGCCCCCGTGACGATGGAAGAGGTCCGCGCGGCCATGCGCGATCATTACGAGGATACGCCTCTCGATATGCGCCGGGATCCCGGGGCAGGCCCCTTCGGACTTCCCTACCGGTGGCGGCCTATGGAATTTGAGGTCGACGGTGTCAGATACCTTAACGAAAGGGCTGTTGCAACCCAGCAAACGGGTTACAGCTTCGTGGCACAGTCGCGCAGCTGGCTCCCCGACCCGGTGGGAGGCATTTTCTGGTTCGGCGTCGACGATGCCGCCTCCACCGTTTACCTCCCCCTGTACTGCGGCATCACCCGCATCCCCGAAAGCTATGCCACCGGAAACGGTTCCATGATCACCTGGTCGGAAACCTCAGCCTTCTGGACCTTTAACCAGGTCAGCAACTGGTCGTACACCCGCTACGACAGCATCCATCCCGAGATCAGGGTTTACCGGGACAGCCTGGAGCGGCAATTCGGGGAGGAAACCGCACTCGTGGACCTGCAGGCTTCAGACCTGTACCGGCAGGATCCGGACAGAGCCGTCACCCTGGTCACTGCCTATTCAGTTCTTGCAGGAAATAAACTGGCCGGCCAGTGGAAGGACTTTTACCATTACCTTTTCATGAAGTACATGGATGGAAACCAGAAGGTTTCGGAAGGCCACCGGCTGAAGGACAACGGCAACGGAAAAAACATCCCTGCCAGGCCTCTTCACCCGGGATATGGCGATGACTGGGAGAAGATAATGATCCGGGGAACAGGCGACCGACTCAGGGTGGAACCTGGCGAATAATCCCGCCAATCAGGCTTCGGCAGATCCTTCTGACTGGCCGGGACGGGGTTTACGGGCTTGGCCCGGAATAATTCCGGGAGAGATCCCGGTTCTGCGGAAGGGATGTCGCAAGGCTTTTCAATTTCTGCCTTTTTTGATATCCGGAAGCCGATAGATTGTTAATTTTGCTAGGCCGTAAGTGTTTTAATTGGCATTTCTCAGATATTCTCAGATCCATTTTCTACCTTTCGGCTTTATGAAACCAAAGAGGATAAAAATGACCAAGCCTGTGATTGTTTTCCTGGCAATGGCATCGCTGTGGGTTTGCGGGTGTGCCGGGAACCGGAACAAGTCGGATGAAATCCGGAATTATGCCTACGAGGAATCCTCCGAAGTGCTGGGTCCCCGGCTGCAGGAAAAGCTGGGCGGCTGGATCGGCGAGGGGGTGGTCTGTTACGGGCTGGTCGTCGGGGTTGACAATGAGGGAAAGATTACTGGCGGTAAACCGGTGAAGGCCAGGGTGGTTTCGCTGCGGAGCGACAGCATCAGGATGAAAGCGCTGGAAATGGTTAGCCTGGCAGAGGTGAAAGGCTGCACCAAGATGGGGCTTGCCAGGGGGGAAACCTGGTGGGAGACCGAAGGCGACCTTTTCAAAACCGAGGAAGAGGCACGGCATTACCTGGCCGAAAAGGGCTGGGACCTGAAATAGCATTCCGAAGGCGTAGCGGTCTCCGCTGCCGGAACCGGCTGTGCTGCCGTTCTTGCGGGTGCATTTCCGGCGAACGGATCCGGCAGGGAATGGCAAGGGCAGAAAAAGGTCGCAGGCACAACCTGACAAAACAGCATGAAAATATAGCGTGATGAAAAAGAAGCTCAAAAGAACCAACTGGCCCCGCATCCTCATCCAATGGAGCGTCATTGCGGTGGTTATCTGCCTGTTGCTGCGACATTACCTGTTCCGGAACCTCACGGCCGATTTTGAGGCCTATTGTCCCTTCGGAGGCATCCAGGCGCTGGGAAGCTACCTTTTAAACCAGGCCTTGTCGTGTACCATGACCACCGCCCAGATAGTCATGGGAGTACTTTTGTTTGCGGCGGTCCTGGTGTTCAGCAAACTGTTTTGTTCGTTCATCTGCCCCCTGGGCACCGTGGGAGAATGGCTGGGCAAACTGGGGAGCCGCTTCAGGGTGCGTTTCACCATCCGGGGATTTGCCGACCATGCCCTTCGGATTATCAAGTATGGACTTTTGTTTGTCACGTTTTATTATACGCTGCAGTCGAACGAGCTTTTCTGCAAGAAATTCGATCCTTACTATGCCGCTGTAAGCGGTTTTGATACCGATGTGGTGGTGTGGTATGCCGTGACGGCCATCGTCCTGCTGATTCTGGGTTCGGTGTTTGTCAGACTTTTCTGGTGCAAGTACCTGTGTCCGCTGTCGGCGCTTTCGAATATTTTCAAGTTCGCGGGTTTTTTCATTGTGGTGATGGCAGCCTATCTGGTGGCGCTGGCGGCCGGGGCCACGATCAGCTATGTCTGGCCGTTGGCTGTTTTATGCATCGGGGGATTCCTGATCGAGGTGACGAGGCTCCGGAGCACCTTCGTGCCGGTGGTGAAGATCACCCGCAACACGGACAGTTGCACCGATTGCGGCTTGTGCGCCCGCAAGTGTCCCCAGGCCATCGATGTGGACAAGGTGAAGGTGGTGCATCACGTCGACTGCAACCTGTGCGGGGATTGCCTGCTGGCCTGCCCTGTGAAGAACACCCTTCAGGTGAACCGGAGGAACAGCCTGAAATGGATTTCGCCCATTGCCACGGTCATTCTGGTGGCTGCCGGCATCAGCCTGGGTACGCTTTGGGAGTTGCCGACGATCGACCAGCGGTGGTACGATGAGGAGACCATGGAGCAGGCGGCGGTGTACCAGCAGGCGGGGCTCAAGAATATCAAGTGCTTCGGCAGCTCCTCTGCCTTTGCCAACCAGATGAAGCGGGTGGAGGGCGTTCTTGGTGTGGCCACCTATGTGAAAAACCACCGGGTGAAGATCTATTACGATCCCGGGAAGCTGGATCCCGTAAAAATACAGGAGGCCATTTTCACCCCTGCCAAAGGCCCGGTGCGGCCGCTGGCCAAAGGCGTGGACAGCGTGACGGTGGTAACCCTGGCGCTGGAGAATTTCTTCGATCCCTACGATTTCAACTACCTGACCAGGCTGCTTCAGCAGCAGACCCCGGCGGTGGGGCTTATCACAGAATTCGGCTGCCCACCCGTGGTGAAGATCTGTTTCCCCAGTGATTCCCTGCCTGCGGCGGAGGAGCTAACCCGGATCCTGGAAACAAAAAAGCTGACCCTGGAGGCTGCCGATACGAAAACCACCGTCGACCTGGGCTATGAGGTAGTAACCGGACTGACCCATGAAAAGATAGGCCGGACCGAATACATCCACCTGCTGTTCAAGCCTTTTGCGCAGGATTTCAACGACCGGGATTCCTTCACCGGGGAGGTGCTGTCCACCTATGAGATTCCGATGGGCAGCAACGGGGGGTTGCGGAACCGTTTTTCCTATCTGGTGAGCCACTTGTCGAACGATTCAGGGATTGTTGAATTCCGGACCCTGCTCGACAGCGCCGACCGGGAGGTGGCGCACATCCTGTTTGTGGACACGCTGACCGACGGCGCCGGCATATTCAGGGCCCTGACGGCCGACTCGCTGAAAATAACCTATACCAACGGGGAGAGCGCCCTGGTGAAAAGCATGTTCCGTTTCGGGGAAGAAGGCCGGGTTCTGGAAAAAGAAAAATAAACATAAAACCGATGAAAGCAGTCAGGAAACTGGGGATACTGCTCCTGCTGGCCCTTCCGCTTGCAGTGGGAGCGCAGACCGGCTACAGGCTGTCGGGGAAGGTCACCAACGCGAAAACCGGCGAAAAGATAGAGATGGCGGCGATACAGCTGCGGGAGCTGAACCGGTGGACCACCTCGGATGAGAACGGTGATTTCAGCTTCCGGGAGATAGCGGCGGGCACCTATACCCTGGAGGCTTCCTGTCTGGGGTACGACCGGTATGCGGTGGCGGTGACCATCAACCGCGATGTCTCGGAGTTCAAGCTGTTGATGGATGCCTTGTCGCTGGGACTCGAGGAGGTGGTGGTTACCGCCCGGGAGAACACCAGCCTGAGTTCCTCCTCGCGGATCGAGAGCACAGCCCTGGAGCATGTGCAGCCCACCGGGCTGGCCGACGTGATGCAGCTGGTGCCGGGGCAGATCACGCTGAATCCCGACATGTCGCGGAGCAACCAGATCGCCATCCGCGACATCAATACCACGAGCAACCCCGATGCGGTAAGCGCCATGGGTACGGCCATCATCATTGACGGGACGCCCATGAACAACGCCGCCAACCTGCAGACGCTGAACACCGCGGGCGGAGGAACCAGCCAGGGCTACTCCACAGCCGGCCAGGGTATCGACCTGCGGCAGGTGTCGACCGACAACATCGAATCGGTGGAGGTGATACGGGGTATTCCCTCCGTTCAGTACGGGGACCTGACCACCGGTGCAGTGCTGGTGAAGACCAAAGCCGGCAAGACAAAGCTGGAAGCCAAGATCAAGGCCGATCCGAACATTAAGCAGGCGGGAATTTCCAAGGGCTTCCTCCTGCCGGGAGGAAACGCCGGCGCCGTGAATGCCGACCTGGATTACTCCCATGCCTACGACGACATACGGGTGCCTACGCGGAGCTACCGGCGGATGACCGGCCAGCTGGGCTATTCCAACACCTTCTTCCGGGGAAGAACCCCTCTGAGCTTCAATACCAAGCTCTCCTACTACAGCACCTTCGACAACAACAAAACCGACCCCGACATGCTGAAGGAGGAGATCTATAAAAACAAGGAACAAAGCCTGGGTTTCAAGCTCTATGGCAGCTGGTCGCTCGAAAAGCCCTGGCTCACCGGAATAGAGTACAATTTTTCGGGGAATTACGAAAAGCAGGATTACTATGAATACAAGGTGACCTCGGGGGGTACCACCCCGATGCCCGTGGCCATGGTGTCGGGCGAAGCCGAGGGAGCCATCCTGCCGTCGAGCTATTTCAGCGAACTGACCATCGACGGAAAGCCCTACAATTATTTCGGTTCACTGCGGGCAAACATCACCGGCCGGTACGGGCGCCTCGACAACCACCTGATGGCGGGAGGGGAGTGGCGAAGCTCCGGAAACAACGGCGAGGGCAAGCTCTACGACCTTACCCGGCCTCCCACCGGGGCTGTTTCCACCCGGCCAAGGGCTTTTAAGGACATTCCCCCGAGCCATGAGCTGTCGCTGTACGCCGAAGACAAGGTTACGGTGCTCCTGGGAGGGACGCGGCTCCTGGCACAGGCCGGATTGCGCTACACCAACCTGCTGCCCGCCGGCCTGTTTTCTACCGACGGCTATACCTCGCTCGAACCGCGCATCAACGTGTCATGGGACCTGCTGCGGAAACGGAAATCCTACAACCTGACCGACCTTTCGGTACGCTTCGGCTATGGTAAAACCTCTAAAACGCCGGGGATGATCTTTCTGTACCCCGACAAAGCCTACGAAGACGAACTCAGTTTCAACTATTATCCCGACCTTATTGTCATCACCACCAAGGTGATTGAGGATACTTCCAATCCGGCGCTGAAGCCCACCACCAACACCAAGCTGGAAGCAGGCCTCGATTTCACCCTTTTCGGCAAGCAGGTGATGATTACCGGGTTCATGGAAAAAATCATCGACGGCTTTTCCTGGGAAAGCAGCTACCTGATCATGGACTTCCGGAAATGGGAAGCGCTGGAGGGCGCCGGCAAACAACCCCGCTTCAGTGACGGGGTGATCACCTATACCGAAAATGGGAACGTAAAAACCCTCGGCTACACCCAGGAAAAGAAATTCGAGTCTTTTCAGACTCCGGTGAATGATTACGAGATCCGCAAAAAGGGGATTGAGTATGTGGTGAACCTGGGCCGGATTCCGGCCATCAGCTCCAGCCTGAGCATCGACGGCGCTTATTACCATGTTGCCCGGATCGACAAGGTAGGCCCTTTCAGCGAGATGATCAACCTCTCCTATCTCGGGGGCCGCTATCCTTACCTGCCGGTCTACCCGGGAAACAAAGGCACTGTAAAACAAAGGCTCAACTCCAATATCAAGCTCAACACCCACATCCCCGTGCTTAAGATGGTCACCTCGGTCACCGGCATGATCATCTGGTTTGAAAAAACCAATTACTACTGGATGGATGAGGAGGGGAACCACCGGGCCTATTCGGTGGGTTCAGGAAACCAGAAGCTCTACGGCCAGTTTACGGGCGTGGAAAAGATCTACACCGACCCGGAAGGGTATTACGACATGGAGATGGCCTACCATCCCTGGCAGGAGGAGATGAGTTTCGCCAGCCCTCAGTCTTTCATGGTGAAGCATGAAAAATACAACCAGTACGACCCGGAGCTGCTGCCTTTCATCTGGCAGATCAACCTGAAGCTTTCAAAAGAGATCGGCGACAAGGCCAAATTCTCCTTTTTTGCCAACAACCTGTTCAATTATCGACCCCTTCATAAGTACAAACGGTCTGACTCCTGGGCGCGCAGGAACCAGTCGGCCTATTTTGGCGCTGAATTGAAATTTACTCTTTAATCAATAATAAACCAGGATTGAAATGAAAAAGTTTGCTTTAATCATTGTGGCTGTTTTCCTCGGACTTGTGGTGTACAACTGCAAGGATGATGTGACGCCGAGTTACACGCTGACAGTGAAGCTTGTGCTTCCTGACGGATTTACCGTTGCACCTGTTCCGGCGGGTGTCGAGGTGAAGATTCTCAATACCCAGACGGCCAGGGAGACCGTACTGCTGACCGATGCCGCCGGAATGGTATCGGGGCTTTTTGTGCAGGGCAACTACAACCTGGCAACCAGTTTTACGGTCACGGAGGGTAGCGATGAGTATGTTTTCAACGGGGTGATGAACGATTTCCTCCTGAGCCAGGAGACCACTGCAGACCTGGATCTGGTACTGGTGGATAATTCCGGCGGTTTCATACTGAAGGAGATCTATTTTGCCGGCAGCAAAACCTCGGCTGACAAGTCCTACTACGACGACCAGTTCCATGAGATTTACAACAACTCGAACGATACGCTTTATGCCGACGGGCTCTGCATCGGATGTATGCAGCAAACCAGCACCAACCCGAATGTGTGGGTGAATAACGATGGCACCTTTATGAATAAGCTGCCCGTCACCTTCCATGTCTGGATCATTCCGGGAACCGGCAAGCAGCACCCCGTCTATCCGGGAGAAAGCATCATCATAGCCCAGGACGGTATGGACCACAAAAGCGATCCGAACGGGAACTCCCTTTCGCCGGTGAACCTGGGGAATGCCGATTGGGAGAGTTACGTGGAGGTTTCGGGCAAGGACATCGACTATCCGGGCGTTCCTAACCTGACCATGATGTATACCACCTCCACGACGATGAACGACTGGATCCACTCGGTCTTCGGGTACGCGACCATCATTTTCCGGTTGCCGGTCGACTGGCAGACTTATGTAAACAACACGGCCAACTTCATGACCTTGCCGGGGAGCACGTCGAAGACGCAGTATTTCATGGTGGACAAAAGCCAGGTGATCGATGCCGTGGAGATCGTCAGAGCGGAGGAGGACAAGCGTTACAAGCGGCTGCACAACGACCTGGATGCGGGTTACACCTATATGGAAAACGGCACCTATTGTTCCAAGTCGGTGCGCCGGAAAGCCAAGATGATCATCGACGGCAGGGTGATTTACAAGGATACCAACAACTCCACCGCAGATTTCCTGCACGATGTGACTCCCACGCCGGGGGTTCACCCGACGGCTGTTGAAAATTAAACAACAGGGAGGGCGGGCGGCTGGGGATGATCCGCTGCCCGGACCCTGACTGCCCTCCTTCCCTGAAAATGATACCCCATGGTTAAACTGAGATGCTGCTGTATCGTTGTCCTGCTTCTGGCATCCGGGGTGGAAAGTGCCGCCGGTGACAGCCTGAAGGTGGTCTCCTTCAATTCGCCGAAGTGGTGCAAACTGGAAAATATGTGGCTGAACACCGGGAACGCCTCCGGGCTGGTCTTCAACGTCCGGAATGATGTCTCGACGGTCGATGCCGGCTATTCCCGCCAGGAAGGAGATTATCATCAGGTGATGAGTCCCTCGGAGGTAAACCGTTATTCTTTCCAGGCATCCAGTTACCAGACGGTCACCTCCCGTTTCTTCGTGGGGGGGAGTTTCTCCTATAACTACCTGGATGAAAACGGTGCCCGCTGGACCGGCACCTACGAGCCCTACCGCGGGAATCCCTATCTTTTAGCCGACTCCCTGACGGGAGTGCAGACCCATAAGGAGGAATACAACATCGGCGGCCAGGCCGCCTGGTATCTCACCGACCGTTTCATCCTCGGCGGCGGCATCCGTTACCGGGTCTCTGTGGCGGCCAAACAAAAAGACCCCAGACCGGAAATCACCGTCACCTTCCTGGAAATCCACCCCTCCCTCCTTCTCCTGGGCGATCACCACAAACTGGGTGTTGACTTCGGATACAGCAACCGGAAGGAGGAAATCTCCTATACCACTTTCCGGACCAATTTCACCCCTGTGTTTTTTACCTTCAAGGGATTTGGTTTCTACACCAAGGAGATTGATTATGGTTTTTACCGGTTCCAGACAGCCCACGATGGCTATGCAGGCCTTCAGTTTGAAAGATCCTTCTCCGGCCTCTCCTCCCTCTCGGAACTGAGAGCCTCTTACGGGTACGAAAAGATCGAAGACGGCAGTTCGGTGATCATCCGCGAAGACGGGGGAGACTGGAAAACCTGGCAGATCGACTTCAGGGAACAGATCAAAAAGAGAAGCGGAAATAAGATCCATGCCTTCAGCGGAAACCTCTCCTTTTTGAACGGCGACGGAGTGGAATACACCCAGAATGTTGTCCATACCGGCAACTACGAGGAGTACGTTACCATTTCCAAAAACCTGAAGTTCAACCGGCTGCAACTCAACGCCGGACTGGATTACAATTTCCTGCTGATGAAGGGGGAATGCCGGATGGACTGGGACCTGCAGGGAGGCCTTCACCTGCTGAACAACCAGGAAAAGTATTATTATGTGCCGGAAGTGTTCACCTCCTCGTGGCTGAACCTCACCGGAAACGTAATGGTGAAGAAGAATTTCTATGCCGGGAATTTTCATTTTGCACCTTCCCTGGATGTCAGATACCGGACCAACCTGTCGGGAACCCTCTTCCTCTCAGACCTGCCTGAAATCACAATCAAGCAGCGTCCGGAGATTTACCGGTCCGATTACGGCTATCACACCGCACCGCTGCTGGGTTTGCACGGACAGTTACAGGCGGGTTACACCCCTTCGTCGGGCAAGATCGGACAGGTCAACCTGGGTTTCATGGCCGATTGGGTGAAAACAACCGGGGAGGCTTTCACAACCTACTGTATGACAATGGGGTTGGCGTTCTGAATGGTTCAGACCTGCTTCGCCACGGTGCTTCCCTTTTGGTTCCCGGCAGCCGGAAATTGGATCCTTTCGTCCGGTGACCTCCCGGTCGCGGGTTTCGGGTAACAGAAGCGGAAACCCGGGCGGTCAGGCTGGCAGCGCGACGCAAGAGGCCTCGGCTGCCCCTCTGAAACAAAATGACAAATAATAACTGAAGCTATTGCTAAGGAAAAGCCATTGCAAAATATATGCCGGCCGTGAAGATCCGGGTTATCGGTTTTCTGTGAAAGCGGGCGCCGAAGGAGATATCACTCCCGGTGAAGGAGAAACGACCAGCCAGGGTGTGGTTTGGATGATGGAGGGTTCAGGATTGGCTAATCCTTCGCCGCTGCTTTATGAAGGCAAAATATACCTGGTCAGCAGCCGGGGGGGTGAGGTTCACTGTATCGAGGCTGCCACCGGCAAAAGCCTTTACAAGCAAAAGGTGGAGAAAACAGGGGCCTGCCGGGCTTCTCCCTGGGCTAACAACGGAAAGGTTTTCTTCCTGGATGAGCGGGGCACCACCCGTGTCCTTGGAACGGGGGATGTTTTTGAGCTGCCGGGGAATAACACCCTGGAAGGTAAATTCTGGGCCTCCCCGGCCTTCACGCGTGACGCCTGCATTTTCAGAAGCAACACAAAAGTCTGGTGTTTAAGGAATACCGCAACATAACTCCTTTGTTGGGATGCCACCCTCGCTGAGCGGAGAGATCATCTCTGTTTCAGGAGTAATGACAAGATGCCGCCTTTTCGGAAATTATGCTTTCGGGACATGGTTTCACGGAAGTAAATTCATTATAATTGGAAACTTTTTCCTGAACGTACCATGGAGATAACACGAATAGTGGCATTGGCGGCCTTGTTGTCCGGGAGTTACTTCCTCGGCCAGGCGCAAACAGGGAGCTTTGCCATCGTGACCGACCGGGAGTGTTACCGGGAGGCAAGGGCAGAGATGGAGAGCTACGCCCGGGCGGTGGAAAGGCAGGGATTACGGATCCATTTCATCGTAGATGAATGGGGTCATCCCGACAGTATCCGCTGCCGGTTGCAGGCGCTTCGTTCCGCCCGGCAGGCTCCCCTCGAGGGGGCGGTTTTCATCGGCGACATTCCGGTTCCCATGCTCCGGGATGCCCAGCATCTGACTTCCGCTTTCAAAATGGATCAGGAGCGTTATCCCTGGCACCGCTCTTCGGTGCCCTCCGACCGCTTTTACGAGGATTTCGACCTTGAGTTTACCTACCTGAAGCGGGATACCGCCTATCCGCTGTACCATTATTACAGCCTGAAGGCCGCATCGCCCCAGCGGCTTACTCCCGACATTTATTCGGGCAGGATCCGGCCCCCCCGGGGGCCCGGTTCCATGGAACGGCTTAAAAAGTACCTTTTAAAAGCCGCCGCCTTTAAAACCGACCCTCCCGGAGTGGATCAGCTGCTTTACTTCACGGGGCACGGCTACAACTCGCAGTGCGAGCGTGCCCGCAGCGACGAGAAAATCGCGCTGCTCCAGCAGTTCCGATACTTAGACAGACAGGAACAATTCCTGGAGCACATCAATTTCACCTTTGACGATGCGATTAAGTTCCGGTTGATGGATGAGCTGTCGCGCCGCGATGCGGACATAGCGCTCCTTCACCATCACGGCACCCCGGAACTTCAGCTGCTCGACGGGATGCCCGAGACCACCTCCGTGACCGACCATATCCGCGATATCCGCTACTACCTGCGTTCCAAGCTGCGCGATGCGGGCGATTCACCCGAGAAAAGAAGAGCGGCGATGGATAATTACATGGCTTCGATGGGAGTGCCTGAAGCCTGGTTTGAGGGCGCCTTCGATCCGGAACAAACAGCCCTCGATTCGCTGTTCAATGCCAACATGGACCTTTCTGTCGAAGACCATGCGGACTTCAGACCGGGGGTTCCCTTTGTCATGCTCGACGCCTGTTTTACCGGGTCTTTTCACCGCGACCGTTACATTGCCGGCGAATATATCTTCGGCGAAGGAAACACCCTCGTGGTTCAGGCCAATACCGTGAACGCCCTTCAGGATAAATGGCCGGATGAGATGGCCGGTCTGCTGGGTCTCGGTATCAGGGCCGGCACGTGGCACAAGATGAACTGCCTGCTGGAAACCCACCTCATCGGCGACCCTACTTTTGCTTTTGCCCTTTTTGACCCGGAAACCGATCTCAACGGCTGGCTTTCGGCAGGCAATCCCAGCCCCCGTTTCTGGAAGAAAAAACTGTCTTCCCCCCATGCCGACGTCAGGGCACTGGCCCTGCACATACTTTACCAGCAGCGCGGAAAGGAAATGTCAGGGCTCCTGCTCGAAACCTTTCGTAGCTCCCCTTTCTGGACTGTCAGGATGGAAGCCCTGCATCTGCTGCATCTGTGCAACGATGATGCCTTCATTCAAGCCGTAAACCTGGGCATCCGCGATTCCTATGAGCTGATCCAGCGGCTTTCGGCGGTTTACATGGGAGAAACAGGGGATCCCCGGCACATCCCGTTCCTGGCGGAGGCAATTCTCCGGAACAACACCCCGAAAAGGGTCGCCTATAACGTCAGGGAGGCAGCCGGGCTCTTTGACAGGGAGCTGCTGCTGCAGGAACTGGAGATGCAGCTTTTGCTGGCTGACCATGTCAGGGACAAGGAGAAGACGGGAGAGCAAATCCGGAAAGAGATATCCTATGGTTGCGACCGGATTGGAAAATGGGTGGATGAGGTGCTCTCTCCGGAGACTACAGAAAAGGAAAAGATGTTTAATATCCGTTCTTTCCGCAATCAGACCGTTCATCCCCGCCTGGAATCGCTGATTGCTTTTACCGACACCGTTTCGAGTCCGGAACTGAAACTTGCCGCCATTGAAATGCTGGGATGGTTCCACCTGTCCCATAAGCGGGAACTGATCCGTACTTTCTGCCTCCGGGAGTCGGAGGAGCCGGGAATCAATGGTGAGATCAGGAGGGAACTGATAAAAACCATCAACAGGATTTATTAAACTGGAAACAAACCAATGAGCAACGCCATTGATTGCATCAGCCTGACCCATTATTACGGGTCGAAAATGGTCTATGAGAATCTGAGTTTTCATGTGCCGGAGGGGACCATACTGGGGCTGCTGGGGAAGAACGGGTCGGGAAAGACCACCACCATCAACATCCTGAATGGTTTTCTGCAGCCCCGCAGCGGCCAGTGCCTGATCTACGGGGAGGATTCGCAGCGGCTCACCCCGGAGACCAAGGCGCGGATCGGCTTTCTGATTGAAGGCCATATCCAGTATTCGTTCATGGACATCCACCAGATCGAGAGGTTTTACAGGGGTTTTTATCCGCGATGGAACAACGAGCCTTACTGGGAATTGATGTCGAAGCTCAAGGTGACCCCGGGGCAGAAGATTTCGACCATGTCGTGCGGGCAGCGGTCGCAGGTGGCCCTGGGGCTGATTCTGGCCCAGGATCCCGACCTCCTGATCCTCGACGATTTTTCCATGGGCCTCGATCCGGGCTATCGCCGGCTGTTTATCGACTACCTCCGCGAATATGCAAAGAAGAAAAACAAAACCATCTTCACCACCTCGCACATTGTCCAGGATATGGAGCGGCTCATCGACGACGTGCTGATCATGGATTACAACCGGGTGGTGACCCAGCGGCCGGTGGCCGCTTTCATGCGCGAATTCAAACAGTTCTGTTTTGAGCTGGAAAATGAGAAGGCTCTCGTTCCGAAGGCTGACTTCATCGTCAACCTGGAGCGGGTAAAGGACAAGGTGGAGCTGTACACCTATGCGGAGGAGGATTTCGTCCGGGGATACCTTCACGAATCGGGCATCGCCGTTAGGGGCTTCCGGAAACAGGAGATGGGGCTGGAAGATGCTTTTATCGGGTTGACCGGAAAATATTGATAATGATTATTCCCACAGGGGGTAAAAAGGGGATTTTAAGCGCTATAAATATGTTCAAATCAATGGTCTTTAAGGAGTGGATCAAGGTGCGCTGGTTTCTGGTGCTTTACCTTGTACTCTCCCTGTTGGCAACAGGGTACATCTTTCTCAGGGTAAGGCACGGCTTTACTTTCAACGGGGCCAAAAACTACTGGTATATGGTCCTTTTTCAGGGTTTGCAGTGGTTCAGGCACCTGAAGTACCTGCTGGTGGCGGGTGGGGTCCTGCTGGCGATTGCACAGTATTTCCCCGAGACGGTGAACAAGCGGATCAAGCTTACCTTTCACCTGCCGGTCAACGAAAACCGGAGTCTCCTGATGATGATGCTGTTCGGCACGGTATGCCTGCTGATCTGCTACCTGGTTGTCTTTTTGGTGTTTACCGGTCTGGCCGCCCTCTTTTTCGCACCAGAGATCGCCGGGACGGGGATTCTTTCGGTGCTTCCCTGGTTTATTGCCGGGTTTGCGGCATATTATCTGGGGGCCCTGGTTATCCTCGAACCGGTCTGGTTGTACCGGGTCCTTTATCTGCTGGCGGCCTTTGCCTTTGTGCCGCTTTGTCTGAAAAACAGCGTGCCGGGAGGCTACGCCCCGGCCATGCCGGTCCTGGCGATGCTGGTGGTTCTGCTGAGCATTGCCCTCTTGTTTTCAGGATACCGTTTCAGGAAAGGAGAAATGTGATGTTGGTAAGAATCAGCCGTTATATCCTGGTGCTGGTGACCCTTGTCGCCGGCGCCGTCATTCTTCCCCGGTTTTACTGGATGGTCTTCGAAAAACCGGTGCGTATCCCCTTCGTCATGTACAGTTGTGTCGACAGCGTATTTATGATTCAGCGGAGCGGCGATTCGATCGTGAGGCAGGATACCCGCGGTAACCGCTATACCCGTGAACAGTTCGAGGAGAAGCTGCCCCTTTTGTACATGCGGCAGCTGATGCTTTCCGGTACCCTGGCGGATACCATACGGGGCGTTGCCCTGGATGCACGCGAGGTGAACAATGCCCGCTCTTTTTACCGGTATACCCCTTCCGACCGTTTTACCCCCGATCCCCGGCTCTATCCCCTGCTGGAATCGGAATCGGGAAGGGCCAACCTGGAACTGCCTCCCGACTATTTCCGCATCAACTGGAGGATGGAATTCGTGGATGCGGCAAGCAACCGGATCGATGAGGAAAAAAGCCGCCTGTTCTCTGCAGCATTGTACCACAAGGGATTTGCTTTTCCGGCGGCAAAGATCGCAGGGCTGCCCACCACCCGCAAATCGTGCGATGAGGGATACCTGATCGTGGACAGCAGCGAGCAGCTGTTCCATGTTAAAATGGTGAAAGCCAAACCCTACGTAAAGAAGGTCGATCTCCCGGAGAAGCTGCATTTCGACCACATCGCCTGCGTCGATTACCGCGACAGGCTTTTTTACGCTTTTCTTTTCGACAGCCGGGGCGAAATCTATGTTCTTACCCAGGACGATTATGAACTGGTGAAATTCCCGGTCGGCGGCTTCCGTTCCTCGACCGACGACCTGAAGGTCTACGGCGATCTCTTTCACTATAACGTCATCATCGAAGGCGACGGTTTTGTAAAGGTGGTGGTCCTCGGCAAGGATTACGGCAAGGTCGACGAATATGGGGAGACCTGGACCGTAAGGAAGGAAAGCCCTGAGGGAAAGGCTTCCGGCATGCTCTTTCCCGGGGAGGTGGCCCTGGAAAGCGGCGCGAGCGATTTCATAGATTTCAGGGCACGCCCCAACCCGGTTGGGCAGTGGATCTGGTTAAGCCTGCTCCTGGGCATCATTCATCTTTTCCTGGTGCGCAGGAAGGGAAAACTGAAGAGCCATCTTCCCGATCTGGCCATCGTGCTGGCAACCGGTATTTTCGGCTTCCTGGCGGTGCAAATCTTTCCTAACCGTTTCTGGGATTGACTTTTTTTTCAGGGGGCGGATCTACCGCCCTGCAGCGGAAGGTGCGCTTCCTTTGGCGGTTTTCCTTCAGCGGAACCTGCTTCTTTGTTTTACTATTCCCCGTTGTCCCCGGGCAGCGGGAGCGCTTTTCTTCCGGTGCTCCGGCAACGGAGCCAATCAAAGATCCGGTTTATCCGGGAAACCCTTTTTTCGGGATCGCGCGTCTGGTCGAGCCAACCGATGAAAAAATGCTGGGTGGTCCATGACTGGGACTGGAAAATATCTTTAAGAAGCGGTTCGTTGTCGAGGAGCCATTCAAGATCTTCGGGGAGCGGGACGATGCGGGGGTCGCAATCCTTTTCAAGGATCACCGTCACGCTGTCGCCGTCGCCCTTGCCGATGGCCGCCCTGACATCCAAGGAAACGCTCAGCCACAGAGTGCCGTCGCCTTTGGGCAACAGGCTTTTGCGCATCAGGTGGCCGTCGACCCAGGCCCTTACCTTCACCCGGCGGCGGGTTCCGAAAGCCTGCATCGCATCAAAGGGAAAATCGACGCAGCATACTCCCCGCAGTCCCCGGTATAACTCTCCCGTAAATTCAAACCGCTGAGGCTTCCCGGACTGTTCAGCCGTTTCCATAGCCGGATCATTCAACAACGCCAAGATAGGAAAAATCCCGGCTGCAACCACTTCTTTCCCGCAGGGCTGATAAAGGAAAAGGCACCCGCCTGGGGTGCCTTCCTTTATGCATCAACAAATGGCTGCTTTTGCGGCAACCGTCGGCCGTTTCATTGAACCACAAGCGATTTGCTTTTAACCTCTCCCTCCGAGAGGAGTACCACCTTGTACAAACCCGACGGCAGCATGGCCGCATCGATGGTCAGATGGTGGATGCCTGCCTTCCGGTCGGCAACAAGCTCTGAGAATACCACCTGACCGGAGGTGGTCACCAGCCGTATCTCCACCTCCCGTTGCTCCATTGTGGCGTAGGCTACTTTAAAGCTGCCCCTGCCGGGATTCGGATAGACGTTCAAAAATTCGAACTTCGCTCCCGGCGGAGTCCCCGGCTCGATGACCAGGGCGCCGGTGATGGTGTCGGCACCCGGTATGGAGACCGCGCCCGAGAAAAGGATGTTCCCCTCCTCATCGAACAAGGTGGTGCCCAGCCGGGGCAACCTGCCCCGGAAGACCAGATTGAAGAGCCCCAGCTTCTCGCCTGCAGCCTTGGGCTGGCTCAGCTCAAAAAAGGCCATGTGTTTCCCCATGTAGCTGGCAGCCACCGGTTCCAGCAGCGCAGGATAGGCGTCCTCTTCGTGCGATGCCGCCGATACGGCAAAGAATTCGGTGTTGCCTTCCGCAATCTCTCTTTCATCGGTGAAGCCGAACGACAGGTAACGTATTTTTCCGGAAACGGGACTCTTTATCGCCGGGGTGATGCTCAGCGCCACCAGGTTGGTATTGCCTAAGCCCCTGTCGATTTCTACCTCGGCATCCACGATGATGCCGTTGTTCCACTTGAAGTCAAAGCAGCAACGGGTGCCGTCGCACTTCACCACACAAACCGTGACGATCCCCTTGTAGCTGGTGGCTACAAGGCTGAAGTCGACGGTGCCGTTGGCCGCAGGGGTGATGTTGCCGGCGGCGGGAATACGGGTGGGAGTCCAGCTTTGTGACGAGGGAATGCCGTTGACGGTCAGACTGCCTGCCGTGAAAGTACCGGCCGGCGCAGGGGTGATCTCGATATAGCAGATGGGGACCGAGGGATCGGCGTTGATCACGTGGAAGGTCCCGATCTGGGTTTTCCAGTGGGGCCATTTGGTCTTCAACTTGAAATCGACCAGCGCACAGCAACTGGATGGTCTGGTGCAATCCAGGCGGATGCTCTTTTCACAAATCTCCCCGTTCGCAAAGGTGATGAGGTAATGGATGGTAACAACGCCTGACTGATTGGGCTTAACGCACAGGGTCATGTCAACGGCGCAGCCTCCGGGGGCGAAGGTGAAGGTGCTCTGTCCCGCA
>JAEAME010000259.1_pt1 | contig 63957 bp, 45 predicted proteins | sample 8958731 | NCBI WGS metagenome assembly JAEAME01 (sample SAMN16933194, study PRJNA681113) | bioreactor sludge metagenome | isolation source: anerobic bioreactor sludge (Control) | place: India:Bengaluru | collected 2018-10-24
ATCACTGTCGAAGACGACACTAAGATGCGCAAGGCTCTCCGTGAGGCTGGCGTAAAGTACGTCGTTATGAAGAATTCCATAACCGGCAGAGCTTGTGAGGCTGTCGGCTACGGCGCGATAAAGCCCTACCTTACCGGAATGACTGCCATCGCCATCGCAGAAAAGGACGAGGTCGCTCCCGCCAAGATCATCAAGGAATACGCTGACAAAGTCGCGTCTTTCCAGATTCTCGCAGGATACGTCGAAGGTTCGGTAATCGACAAGGACACAGTCCTCGCGCTCGCGGAAATCCCCTCAAAGGAAGTCCTCATCGCGAAGTTCCTCGGCAGCATCCAGTCCCCCATCACCGGCCTCGCGTATGCCCTCAAGGCTGTCGTGGACAAGATGGGCGCCGCCGATGCACCCGCAGGAGCCTAATTCAAGAGCTTAAATCAGCATAACAAACACTTATCCGCTGCGGTAAAGTACCGCTAAAACAAAAAAAATCTATCCGTTATCGGAGGTAAATTGAAATGGCATCAGAAAAAATTCAGTCAATAGTTGAGGCCGTAAAGGGTCTCTCCATTCTTGAGCTCTCCGAGCTCGTAAAGGCTGTCGAGGCAGAGTTCGGCGTTTCCGCCGCCGCTCCCGTGGGCGTTGCTGCCGCTGGCGGCGCTGCTGCTGCTCCCGTTGTTGAGGAGAAGACCGAGTTCGACGTCATTCTTGCCAGCTTTGGCGCCAACAAACTCGGCGTTATCAAAGTTGTCCGTGAAATCACTGGTCTTGGACTCAAGGACGCCAAGGACCTTGTCGAGGCCGCTCCCAAGCCCATCAAGGAAGGCGTTTCCAAGGAAGATGCCGAGAAGATCAAGGCTCAGCTCACCGAGGCCGGCGCTACCGTCGAACTCAAGTAATACAAACGCAAATACCTGTCTGTACAATAATCCGGACGCCCAAAGGCGCCCGGATTATTGTTTATGCGGGAATGCAGGGGGGTTACGGAGATACGGTCGCTTTTCGAGAAATACTTCGTCGCTCCATAAAAGCTTTATGGCAATTTACCTTTAACCGATGATGATAGATTATTTAATTAAAATTATTTAAAAGTTTCTTGCCAGGCTTCTTTATAAAGAAGCCGCGTAACCTGTCCCCGCGTCGTTCCCCGCGAGCACCGACGTTCCTGTTATGTTCGGCTGGTAGTCAAATACCATCACATGGTCGGTGACGACGTCTTTCCCATAATGCTTGCCGAAGTTGTATTCGACCCTTGAGAGCGTCTCGGTGCCGCACAAGAGTTCAAGCCTGCGAGACTCAGCTGAAGTGGAAACAAAAGGTATTTCGCTTGCGATCAGTTCCTCACCCTCGCGGAGCATGACACCGTGACGCTTGTTGAAATCGTCAGCGGTGAGAGTGCTTCCCTTCGGCTTCTTCCAGACAGTCAGCGTTTTCCCGGCCGCGATCGTCAATCCGTCGAGCTTCAGCATCTTATCCTCCACCGGAGCTTTTCCGGTTTTGTCCCAGAGCCGTGTGAAGCAGCCGTCGAGTTTTACCGCCCTGTTTGAAAGATTTATGATCTGTATGTAAGAGAACGGATTCTTAATCTCAACGCCATCGCTGCCGGTGGCGGGCGACGTGTCTGCGCAGATTTTACCGATGCGTATCGGCGTCAAAAGAGCTGCTGCAGTGTCCCCGCATGGAGTCTGCCCGTTTTTGCCACTGACCACGACAGAAGCGCGGCGCAGTCCGGCAAGGTCGGGATACGAACAGCCTACAAACGCGCTGCCGCCCGCCGTGAGATCGGCGATGTTTACTGTCGCATAGGGTACAGTGTTTGAAAGCTCAAACCCTGCTGCCGGCGTGAGGTAAAAGTCGGCTTTAAGCTCCTTAATAGTACTCTGTCCGCTGTTTGTAATTTTTGCAGTCATAACATTAGGCTTATAGTCGTCTTCCCCGCGGTTGTACTTAAATTCCTCAATCATAAGCGGCTGTGGGCCTTCAATCCAGATTGGCGCCGTGACGGTGTACTGACCCTGAGACGTCACACGTACATAATAATAATCATATATTGGCGGCAGATTAAGTTTCCAGTGATACTCGCGCAGGGCGCCGGCGTTAATTGATGCAACAATGATGTTGTCCTCGGCCACAAGCGCAACCGAGCCTATTCCGCGCTCGTTTTCGGTGGTTATTTTTAAGTCGACAGCAAGTTTCTTCGGGCTGGCCAGTCTTGATCCCATCCATTCCCCGTTGATCTTATAATATATTTTCATCGTAGGGTCGGACGTCGAGTAGGTTCTTCTGCGCCTGAACGCATCGAGTATATTCGCCCTCGTCAGCGCCGGGGCGAGCGCGTATGTCGTCGATTTAGTGGCGGTCGTCCAGTTAAAATCGTGATTGTCCTCATTGAAGGCCGGCGTGACATGCCAACCGCGCGAGAGCATGTTGCTATACTCGCGATCATATCCCGCGCCCTTGATTTCAGAAAGGCAGACGGCACGGTCTGCGTCTGGCGAATAGTCAGAATAATCAAGGAAATTGCCCCATCCAAGCCCCGGATGGTTGAACATCGCGACGGCTCCCCGGTCGTTCTTCAGACGCTCGTATATTTCAGGGATGCCGTTTCCCTTTATGTCGGTGACTAACCACTTCGCGTTGAGGATATTCATGTGTCCCCAGAGACCGCATTTACCGTTCCAGGTCATCTCCCAGCCGAAAAGCGCAGCGAATCTGCCGGGATCGTCATACTGATCGGCCTTCCTTACCTGTTCTGCGTAAACCTCGGGGAGCATATAGTGCGAGTGTTCGGTAACCGAGAAAAAGTCCACCTTGCCGACGTCGCGCGCGTAGGCGAGCGCATCGCCCGGCCCTGCGATTCCGTCCGAATCGGCAGTGTGTGCATGGACTTCGCCGCGGTAGAAGTTAAGCTCATCCGGGCGGCAGATAGCAAACCCGACGTGCCGGTATGTTTTGTTCCCGCGTTTATCAAGCAGTGTTATGTCAAACTCATGAGCACCGTATCTCATCGGCTTCCCTGGTGTATATCTCATGCTGCCGGACTGCCAGTCAGCCATAGCCGTGACATTCTTCCCATCGACAGTGAGAACCGACTCCTTAGTATCAATACCCGACACATCGAAGAATTCAACCGATATTTCAGGCTTCCGGCTGTTGTCGTAAGCGTATTTCTCGGTGGGCATAATCGATAAAATCGCCGGTCCTTTATCGTCAGTTATAAGTGTAGCAAGCGGGAACCCGACAGAGCCGAGCACCGATTTTCTAACTCCATCGTATAAAGTTATAAAATATTCAAGCTTTAAAAGCCAGTCGGTGACCTCCTCCGGGAATTTAACGGTATACCTGCCGTTCCCGGCTTTTTCGGCGTCGCGCGTGATGATACTTCCGTCCTCTGACTTAAGGCTCACAGCCGCGCCGCAGACCTTGCCTGACAGCACATCAAATGCGATCACAAGGCCGCCTGCGGCCGACAGTTCTTTCCCAGCACTTACCGGAAAAACGGTGGGGTATCCGGTGCAAAGATCCGGGCATGCCTGCCCTTCTGACAGTTTACCGGGCGTCGCGAGACTTATGTGTTTCTGCGCTTCGCCGCGCCGGGGATTGCGTACGTCGATCCCCCAGAGCGAAGAATGCCTCACAGGAGTATCGCGGTTGCAGCCGGCGTCACAGTTATATTCCATCGAGTAAACCGCATCTCCCGCTTCGCCTTCGCGCGGAACGATAAGAAGCGTCACCTTCTCGTCCTTAGACGGCAGTTCCGTCAGACCCTCCTTGAAAACATAGGCTGCCGTCGCCTCATCGTACCGGGAGAACTCAACCTTGATCAGGTTAAGCTCCTCGGGTTTTACTTGAAAAAGCGGTTTCGGGAACTCCGCGTTCATTACTTCGCAGAATCCTTCAGGAGTTGAATACTTACCGCCCTCGAGCATGTGATGTTTCGGATACTGCGGCCAGAGCAGCGCAAGCGCGCCGGGAGCAATTACGGTCTTCCCGGGTTCGTCGGCAAGCATTACGCTGCCTATCGGTTTCATCTTTTTGTCCCCGCCGATAAACATCATGAGTTTGTAATCGTAAAGGTCTGCAGGCTTGTCGGTCGGGTTCATGACCTCGATATACACGGTAACTCCCAACCCCTTCGGACGTCCATAAAACTCGGTCACCATAATAGGCGGGAGTTTTCCGGCGTCGGCAATCTGGGCCGTGAATTCCTCCGACTTGATTTTATCACTGTTGCATGAAAAACTGTACCTGACCTCGTTTGCGGTGAGTGCCGAAGCAGGTATAACGGCGGTAAGAAGTGTGTATTCCCCGCCACAAGACGCGTCTGCCCGGGATTCAGCCATCTTTACCCTGCCGCATGTCTCACCAGCCGACCAGATAAGGTCAGCGCCGTCCTTTACAGCTCCGTCCGTAAGTACAGCGTGAACGTCAAAATCATATCCGCGAAGAACGAAATCGGGTTTCGCATGAAAGAAAACCAGACTGCTTTTTTTGTTTCGCATTTTGTTAGCCTTTCTGAACAGCTTTAAATTTTTAGGTGATAATATATTGATATAGTGGTTGGGCGCGCATCGCGCGTCGTATATCCAGGTTTTATGACATCTGTGTGTGTATCAGTAGGGGCGCGCATTGCGCGCCTGTTTCCGGTAGGCTCGTTATATTTCGTAGGGGCGCGCATTGCGTGTCCGTTCCCGGTAGTGCCCGGCCGCGTTATATTCCGTAGGGGCGCGCATCGCGCGTCCGTAAAATTCAATTATGTTGTTGAGAATAGTTTACGTATCACCTGTTGCCGGGCGGGCGCGCAATGCGCGCCCCTACGAAAATAGGGTAAATGCTATTCGATATCCCCTACTCCCTATTGCCTATCTTCTATTCCCTATTCCTGTCACAGCACGCACCCGGTGACGTAGTTGCGCCAGTTCATACTGCTGATATAGGGGAAACTGCCTTCCTCATAAGTTTTGCCGTCAAAGGAAAGCACCGGCTGCTCGAGCTCTTCGATCTTTTCAATCTTACCCGCGGCGTATTCGCCAAGGCGCAGCGCAGTCGACTCAAGCCGAGCTTTAAGACCGCCTATTCTTATCTCCTGGACTCCGAAACCGAAAGTCTTGTTTTCGGCGTACCACTGCGCACGGAAAGCAATAAGGAAATCGTCAAGCTCAGCAATAATTTTCGGAATTTTCTCACCTGCCAGGGCTGCCAGCGCGTCTCTGTCTCCCTTTTTATATGCGTCGCGCGCCAAAATACTTATGTCGCACTTGTCGGCGAGAAGAACACAGAGCTTGCCGAGCGCGTCATATATATATCCGAAATTCGTGTTGTCCTTGTATCTGAACAATCTCTCGGCACTCTTCGCAAAACCGCCGGGCGCCGCTTTGGGGTCCATATGTACATCAAGCAGTCCCTCAAGCGGGTCGTTGAAAAGCAGGTACCGGGAGGGGTTGACCGGCCGGCCGATCGCCACCGACACACCCGGCAGCTCGTTCGGAGCGTCAAGTGTAAGGAGCGCCTCGTATCCGATGCCGAAGCATGTGTTGCAGCGTTCCTCAAGCTTTGCGTCTGAGACGTCGCCCGCGGCATATCCACGTTCTGCAAAATAAATCATCGAGGAGAGCGCCGAGAACTGCGAGGCCTCTCCGCCGTTGTCTCCCCAGGAGGTGACGATTATATTGTCAATTCCCTTTTCGGCGCAGATATTCAGCTGCATACGGGTTGATTCAACCGAGAAACGGTTGTGCGGAGCGAAACCGTACCACTTCCATGCTCCGCCGGCGAATACCACGGGATTGTGGAATTTTTTGTGGCAGTCGATCATATGAGAGAAGATTCCCGGATCAAGCGAATAATAATCCCAGTAAATAAGCGTCAGGTTTTCGGGCACTTTATCCATTATCTCCTGCGCTATCTCGCCCTCGCGGACTCTGTACTGTCCGCCAAATGCCATACGGAAGAACATATCGCTCCAGATCATCGGGTAAAACCCGTTTTCCCCGCAGAGCTTCACCACGCGCCCGAGGTGTTCGAGCATTACCTCGGACGACGGACGGTAGCCGTTCTGAGAAATATATTTACCGCGTCCAAGCATATGCGCCTCATCCATTCCGACGTTTATCCGGCGCGAACGGAAGCACTCGGCGCAAACCTTAAGTATCGCGTCAATGAAGCTGTAAGTTTTTTCGTTTCCGACAAGCAGTATATCGGGGGTATCCTGGAACCCGAAGCCCGGCCAGCGCAGGGCTGTGGTCAGATGTGCCAGCGTCTGAACACAGGGTATGACCTCGATCCCGAGGGCATACGCATAATCATCGATTTCCTTCAGCTCTTCCTTCGAGAATCTCCCCCGCATGTGGCCGAAATAAGGGTATCCCGGCAGCTCGAATGTATCCTCGGTATACAGCATCAGACTGTCGTAGCCCATCAAAGCAAGAAATCTGAGCATCCGCTTAGCCGTGGGCATATTGTATACCGCGTTGCGCGACATGTCGCCCATATAGCAGAGCATACCGAAGTTGGGCTTCTCGGCTATATCTGCTCCCCCCGCCAGCACGCCCGGCAGATATGAGAGCATACGGAAGAACTGATGCTCACGCATATATGTAATGACAATGTTTTTTCCGTCGCGCTCGACTGACAGCTTGTCGCCCCTGACGGCGCTTACCGCCGTGCCGCCTCTCTTTACTATCTCAAGCCCGAGCCCTGGCGCGACTTCCGCCAGACCTCCCACAAGGCGCTCGTCAAGACAGGTGAATCTGATTTTCATTGACATACCCGCACTCCCCGATAAATATTTTATTGTATGTTTACAGTTATTTCTTATTTGAAAGCTTTGTGAAAAGGTCAGCGTATATCGCGTCGCGACCGAGTTTGTTCACGTAAATGTAGTGATGTCTCTCGGTATTAAAGGCATATCGGAATTCAGAGGTTACATACGGCGCCGGGATTATTGAGAACCTGATTGCCTCGGGCATTGTCAGCACCGCTATGGCAGTAACGTCCCAGACCACCTTAGACCAGCCGTACGGCTTTTTTGTGTATGATCTTACGATATCAACAAGATAGTCGCACAACTCGTTTTTCCCGCCGAGGTAATACTCCAGCTCTGGTATTGTCGTCAGAAATTCGCTGCATACTCCCTGACAGGGTATCTGCACCAGCGGTATCTTCGAATCGAAGACCACCTGGGCCGACATTACGTCCTGATATAAATTGAATTCCTTAGTGTCGCGGTACCAGGTCGCGTGACCGCCCAGCCATATAACAGCACATTTTTTAATTAAATCAGGGCATTTTATAATCGCCGAGGCGACGTTCGTTATGGCTCCGATGGCGACGATGTATATAAATTCATCCGAATTCATAACGGTATTTATAATATTTTCAACCGCTTCCGATTCAACCGGCTGGGTCTTCGACTCAAGAAACCTGTCGGAGCCGCGGTAATATGGAATCTTTGCATCCGGGTCGACCAGTTTTATAATCCGGCCGATCTCGTTGTAGCTCTTCTCCATCCCATCGGCGGGGCTGACCGATCTCGAGTTGAGGAAAGGCGCCGCGTTTACCGATAATAACTTTATCCGCTCAGGCGAGAGCATCGCGTAAGCAAGCGCAAACTGGTCGTCTATTTCGTTATAGGTGTCGGTGTCAAGGATAATGTTTTTAACTGTTTTGGATTTGATGTCTTCAAGTAATTTCTGCATTGTTTCTCTCCTGAAAAAATAATTTATCAACCGGGTGAATTATATCATTGCTGCTGCTTCTGTTCAATAAAGCTCGCAATTATCAGCCGTTTACCGCAATTTTTCAGCCATAAATAACAATCCGAACAGACGTTGACCGGGAAATAATTATTTAGCACGGTCGGCTGTCCGTTTCCTGTCAGCCCGGCACAACATATCGCTTGTGCCGGGCGTCCGTTTCCGGAGTCCCGTACGTGCTCAATGAAGCCGCCCCGACAGGGACAAACCGACCATGTAAGTATTATTATTCCTGATCAATCCATTCGGATTGAAATATTATTTTTTCACTGCGCCGCCGCGATTCTTCGACTTGCGCAGTATCGACATGATTTCGTCAAAATCGCTGTCGGAAATGGCATTCCCGCTTTCGGCGTCACTGTCTTCCTCAAACGACTCGAGAACCTTCTTCTTTTCATTCTCGGGCTGGGCCTTTGCCGGGGCTGCTTTCACCTCTGGTGCAGGGGCCGGGGCTGACGGAGCGTAGGTAATGCCGCTCTGCCCGAATCTCTTTTCAGCTCTTGCCGCAAGTCTTTTCTCTGCCTGGATGTTGTCTTCCGGCTTCTTTTCAAAACCGGTTGCGATGATGGTGATGCGCATCTCGTCCTCAAGCTCGGGGTCGAAAGCAACTCCCCAGATCACGCTTGCGTCGGGATGAGCTTCGTTTGCTATCATCGTTGAAGCGAGATCCACGTCCTCGAGTCCGACATCAGGAGACGCAGAGATGCTGATAAGGATGCCGCGTGCGCCCTTGATTGAAGTTTCAAGCAGCGGGCTGGAGATGGCAGCCTTTGCAGCAAGCTCAGCCTTATCTTTTCCGGTGGCAGTGCCGACGCCCATATGGGCATAGCCGGCGTTATTCATTATCGATGTTACGTCCGCGAAGTCTAGGTTGATGAATCCGGGGACGTTGATAAGCTCGGAAATGCTCTGAACGCCGCGGCGGAGCACGTCGTCTGCAATTTCAAATGCGTTTGAAAGAGTGATGCGGGTTTCCGACACCTGCTTCAGTCTTTCGTTCGGGATAACGACAAGCGAATCGACATACTGGCTGAGCTCGGCTATGCCTTCCTCAGCCTGGTCCAATCTCTTTCGGCCTTCAAAGGAGAAGGGCTTAGTTACAATTCCTACAGTGAGGATATTCATTTCCTTTGCGACTCTCGCCACAATCGGAGCGGCACCTGTTCCGGTTCCGCCGCCCATTCCGGCGGTGACGAACACCATATCTGCGCCCGACAGCAGCATTTTTATATCTTCCAGCGACTCTTCGGCGGCACGGGCTCCGATTGCGGGATTGGCACCCGCACCGAATCCTTTTGTTATTTTCTCTCCGATAACCAGCTGATTCGGAGCATCGGACTTGCGCAGCGCCTGCCTGTCCGTGTTGATTGAAACGAACTGGACACCGCGTATATTTGTGTTTATCATGCGGTTGACCGCGTTGTTTCCGCCGCCTCCTACGCCAATTACCTTGATATTTACACCGCTTTCAAGGCTGTCGTCATGTTCGAACGTCATCTCTTGAATTCCTCCCGTATATTTCATTTCCGTGCTTTTTCACATACCGCGGCATACCGGCCGCATTATTTTAGATTACTTTATATGATAATATATTTTTACTTTTTTTGCAATATGTTTTGGTAAAATTCTTCTCAACAATGCACAATTCAATCACAAAATGCCCTTAATAAACCAATATTTTTTATTCTGTGATGTCCTCTGAAAATGCCTTCGACCACAAAGTCTTGTTATCCGCATTAATCCTTGGTACAAAATATAGTGCCAGATGTGAAACTTTGCAATAAAAAACGGCGCACCCCATTCCGGGGTGCGCCGTTTGTTTTTTTATTTAAACCGTATTGTTGCATTTGCCGGATCAGAAACATCAAGAATCGCTGATTCCGCGGCCGTAAGAACATCATCCTTAGCCATTTGTGACGCAAGACTCAGCTTCGAAGCCATATCCTTGTAAACCCCGATAACGATCGTAAACCTTCCGTATGTAATTTCTACGTCGTACCGGGTTTCAGCACTTACTGCTCTCACCTCTTCAAACATCTCCGCATTCCGTAAGTCAGCTAAAAGCTGGCTGACAAATTCCGAATCTGTGTCATAATATGCTAATCGGTCTCCAAGTATCGCCGTTTTTATTTTCGGAAGTGATATGAATATCAGCCCCCCTGACTCGTACGACGATGGATTCGACTCTTTTCCGAGCAGTCTAAACTCATCCGACATTGAGAAATATTCGCCGGCAATCATGGTGTAATATGTCGCTGTATCCGATCGCAGCGATATCCTGATCCTGCCGAATAACCCTGCACGGACCCTTACTTCCGAAATATACGAGAGATTCTGTAATATTGCTTTTTCCGCAGCGTCCTTGTCTATGCGGCTCACTTTGTCCCCGCTGCTGATTCCCGACGCCGTGACAATCTCCTCGGCAGTATACGGAGAACTCCCCGAAACAGTTATTTTCCTGACCTTCATCAGCGAGCCGGCCAGCGCGCATATTCCCCATATTATCAGCATCAGCAGCGATGCTGTGATAATCGCCAGGATTCGTTTGCTTTCCTTCCGGTGAACGCCCGGACGCCTGGTCTCTAAATTGATATTGTTATTTTCGGAATTCATTTTAACTTCCCTTTTTGTACTAAGCTGCTCGCCGCTTATACCTTTTTACTTCCCTGATTTTCTGTCGTTCTTTTCTACGAGCAGTTTCTGTATCTCGTTATATATGAGTTTGTTCGCGTCCCGATCAGCGAACTTCTCAATATTTTCTCCAAGCCTGCGGCATCTGTCGGTATCGCCCACAAGGCTCAGAACTGTTTCTGCATATCTGCCGCTCTTCTGCATCCCGCTCTCCTCAAGAAGCACCGCCGCCCCGGCGTCGGCGAGCACCTTCGCGTTTTTATACTGGTGATTATCAACCACGTTCGGGGACGGTATGAGAATAACCGCCTTTTTCATCAGCGACAGCTCCGAAATTGTGATTGCTCCCGCTCTTGAGATGACCACGTCTGCCGCTGCCATGCAAATCGGCATGTCGTGGATATAGTCAGAGAGCGAAAGGTTCGGCGCCTTGTCAAGCCCCTTAGCCTTGAACTTCGCCATCATTTCGTCATAGTACCGAACGCCAGCGGAGTGCATGTAGAATATTTCCGGATGATTTCTCGCGCATTCGGCCATCAACTCGAGCGCCCCGGCGTTCATCTGCTCAGCGCCGAGGCTGCCGCCGACAGACATCACAAAATACTTATACTTGTCAAGGTTGAGTTTGGTTTTTGCGCTCTCTTTCGTTATGCTGCCAAAACCGTTTCGCAGCGGATTTCCAACCCTTATTATTTTGTCATCCCGGCATTTTAACATTCCCCGTGTTTCCTCGAAGTTGATAAGAATCCGGTCAACCTCTCTTTGCAGCTTTCTTACCGCAAGTCCGGGCAGGGCGTTTGACTCATGAACCATCGTCGGAATACCGAGCTTTGCCGCCGCCTTAAGCGTCGGCCAGCATGCGTAACCGCCAGTACCGATGACGATATCGGGTTTATATTCTTTGATTAATTTTTCTGCGTGTTTCGGTGCGGTAAGTATATACCACGCCGTGACGAGGTTTTTCGGGGAGAGCGAACGCCGGATTCCCTGAATCTCGACGAAATAAAGCTTGTATCCCGCCCGCGGCACAAGGTCGCCCTCTTTGCCGTGTTTGGTTCCTACAAAAGCGATCTCCGCCCCGGGATCATTGAGTTTTATTGTATTTGCAATGGCAATAGCGGGGTTGATATGCCCCCCGGTGCCGCCGCCCGTCATAAGAACTTTCATAGCCGACCCCAGCTTCCACTTATTTTTTCTGTAAACTGTATCTTGATATCGACAGTATTATACCCATTTCAAAAACCTGAACCGCAAGCGACGTTCCGCCCGAACTGAAGAATGGCAGCGAAACGCCGGTGTTCGGCATCGAGTTGGTAACCACTGCGATATTCATTATCACTTGCAGCGCCAGTTTAAAGGTAAGGCCGTAAACCGCAAGAGATGAAAACTTGTCAGGCGCCTTTGCCGCAATCTTGAATCCTCTCCAGACAAGCAGCGCGAAGAGTGCCACTATCACAAAAGCACCGAAGAAACCAAGTTCCTCGCAGATAATCGTAAAAATGAAGTCGTTCTGAGGCTCCGCCACATACCCGAACTTTTGCTGGCTGTTTCCGAGCCCCCGCCCGAAAAGTCCACCCGAACCGATTGCATAAAGCCCCTGCCAGGTCTGCCAGGCGGACCCCAGCGGGTCTGCTTCATCAAGGTATAGCCATGTGAAAACGCGCTCCTGCGCGTAATCCGAAACAAGAATGAGCAGGCACCCTGCGGCGGCTATCCCCCCTATTATAAGCAGTATATAGCGCAGTCGCGTGCCGCCCATGAACATGACCGCAATTCCGATCATACCAATGATCATAAGTCCCGATATATGTTTTTCAAGCGCAACAAGTCCGCATATTAGCCCGAAAATCGCCGCCGGCGCGATCACTCCGTATCTGAAGCTGCCGCCGAACTTCTGGTCTGATGTAACCTGCTTTTCGTACTTGCTCAGAAAAAGCGCCAGTGTAAGGACGACCGCCATTTTAGCGACCTCGGATGGTTGCAGCGTTAGCGGTCCGATGACAATCCAGCGCTGTGCGCCTCCGCCTTCCTGACCGATAAGGAGCACCAGAAGCAGCAGCATTACAGACGCGGCATATGCACAGACTCCGAAGAGCCGCCAAAACCAGGGACGCGCTAATATTATGAAAGGCAGCGTCCCGATTATGCTGATAGCGGCGTAAAGTATGTATCTCCAGAGAAAGTGCGTACTGCTTCCATAATATGTCTCGGCGTAGACCGAGCTCGCGCTGTACGACATTACCGCACCGCAGGCAAGCAGGATCAGTACCAGCAGCATAAACCACATGTCGATGCTTCCCCGTACCATCGTTCCAGGTACTGCAGCCGGAGCCGGCGTCAGCGTATCGCGGAAAATAATATCGTTCTCATCGAGCTTATTCAGACGCCTTTTGTTCAGCTTCCGGATTATCCGGCGGACTGCGGGCAGACTGCCGCCTTTATTCTGTTCTTTTCCGTCAGCCATTTGATTACTCCTGATAGTTATTAAGGATGCGGGGGACGCGGAGGATACGGAGGATACGCGGCTTTCTTGAAATGAAAGCAGATTTCTAACGAAATCGGCAAAGAACTTTAAAATAATTTCTATAGCCTGTTAATTAGTTTGCTATATGGATTAAGAACCTCGGCGGGTCAATTGGGCCCCACATCCCTGTTGACCCGCCGGGACGCGGGGATGCAGGAGAAGCTTAATAAAACAGCAAAACTTTACACCTTATCATACGTTTCTCACGCCGGAGCGTAAAATTACGCGAAGGCCCGCTGTATAAACGCTTTAGTATAGGGCGTTATACATCCGGTAAAGCTTGAATTAAGTGTAAGTGTTATAATTCCCGCCGGCGTACACGCTGCCGAGCCGGTACACTTATGTCTTCTGTGAGCCAGAAGGAGGAGTCCGGAGAGGAACCCTGGGTTCCTTTCCGCGTGTTTCTCTGGACACTCTCTTGTCACGTGACAAGAGAGTGTCAAACGCATCCTCGCATCCTCGAATCCTCGTATCCAAAGTTCAATACCGCCGGATATCAATCAATTTTTTAATTAAACAGTAAAACCCTTTATATTTTATATCTCAAACAGTGCAAACCAAGCCGCAATACACCCGAGTAACGTTAATCCCGAAAACACAAATACAATTTTATTCTCACTCCAGCCGCATTTCTCAAAATGGTGGTGTATCGGTGCCATCTTGAACAGGCGCTTGCCATGTGTCAGCTTGAAAAACGACACCTGGAGCATAACTGACAAAGTTTCGATAATGCAGACAATACCCGCTACAATGATGATGAGGGGCTCGTCTATCATAAACGCCATACCGACTATCATTCCGCCGAAAAAGAGCGATCCCGTGTCTCCCATGAATACCTTTGCCGGGTGAAAGTTGTAAACCAGAAAGCCGGTTGACGCACCGATGAGCGAAGCCGCAGCCAGCTCAAGCGCCCTGAAGTCGTACAGAAACGCAACTATGGCGAAGAACGAGCCGATGACGAATATAACACTCGAGAGAAGGCCGTCCACCCCGTCGGTGAGGTTGGCCGCATTGACCACTCCGGTTATTATAATAATCGCCAGGATGTAGTAAAAATTCCCGAGCTGCAGGACGACGTTTGTAAAGGGTATATGAAGAGCAGTGCTGATATTGCCGGTCATTACCATGATATAGACGTACGCGCCGGCCGCGATAAGCTGCAGGAAGAACTTCTGATATGCCTTAAGCCCCTCGTTCTTTTTCTTGATCAGCTTGCAGTAGTCATCGACAAAGCCGATGATTCCGTTGAAAACCGCAAGGCAAAGCGTCAGAGCCAGCGGTATCAGTTCTGTGGTATCTCCGGCCATTGCCGAGTAAACGGCGACTACAGCTATGACTATCAGTATGGAAAGTATGAAGCAAAGCCCTCCCATCGTCGGGGTTCCCTGCTTGTTCATATGCCAGCGCGGACCGATCTCAAGAATCCTCTGGCCAACCTTATGGCTGATAAGTATCGGTATGATGAAATGCGAAACGATGACGGTTACCAAGAAAATCCCCGCCGAAGCAATGAGGAATTCAATCAGCATCTCGTTGTTCATTTATTAAGTGCCCTTTCCGTTTTCTTGAATCCGGCGGACATCCGCCACGCTCAATCCTACTCTGTCTGATACCTGTGATTCAGGCATGCTCCGATCCCTTGTATATCTCGCCGAGGCTGCTTATCACGCGTTCCGCCCTGACCGCCCTGCTGGCTTTCACAAGCAAGAGGTCTCCGGGTTTTAGCACGGCTGCAAGTTCAGCCGCCGTCGCCCCATATGTGTTGTCGTCAAGGTTCACTGTGATGTGGTCTTCGTTCATTCCGGCTGACACTGCGCCGGCTGCTATATAGCGTGAGAGGCTTCCGAGCGTAAAGAGTTTATCCACACCGCACTCGGCAGCGTAAGCACCGACCGAGCGGTGATACATCTCGGTGTTCATTCCAAGCTCTCTCATGTCCCCGAGCAACGCGAAAGCGCGGCAGCCGCGGTTCTTCTTAAGGCCGCACAAAACATCAACTGCAGCTCTCATCGATTCAGGACTTGCATTGTAGCAGTCTTCGATTACAGTAATCCCGCCGAGGTTATATATTTTCTGTCTCATGTCGGCCGAATGGTATTTCATAAGACCGTGGCAGATATCTTCCTCTTCAATGCCAAGTGCGTCACCGACCGCCCAGGCGAAAAGCGCCGCATAAACGTTATGATTCCCCAGCGCGGGGATTCTTATATCGTAAAATATCTTTACGCCTGCCGACATGTCGAACACAGTCTCTTTTTCGTACTGGCGTATGTTGTGCGCGTAGTAATCAGCGCCGCTGTTTTTTAACGCTACGAAAATTGTCTTATCTGGCTTCTTCGGGTAGTTCAGCATCATCGGCTCGTCGCCGTTGAGAATGAGAACGCCGCCGGGCTTTAGTCCCGCGAGCATCTCAAACTTAGCCTTGCATATATTCTCTCTTGATCCGAGCATTTCCATGTGTGACGTACCGATATTTGTTATAACCGCTATGTCGGGCCGGGCTGTGAGCGACATTTCTTCTATCTCGTGGAATCCGCTCATTGCCATCTCTATAACCGAAACCTCTGTCCCGTCAGGTGTTTCACAGAGAGTCAGCGGCATACCGATAAGGCTGTTGTAGTTCCCTTTTGTCTTGTGCGTATTAAATTTTTCTGACAGCACGGTTGCTATGAATTCCTTCGTCGTCGTCTTACCGACGCTCCCGGTGATACCAACCCGCCGGCATTCAACTCTATTCCGGTATCCCCTCGCAATATCGATCAGCGCATGCTGGCTGTCCGGAACTATCACCGCTCCGACCTGCCCCGGCATCGCGGAATCCGATCTCTCTGCTATCACCGCCCGGCATCCGGCACGGGCTGCCAGCGGTATGTAGTCGTGACCGTCAGTCCTCTCGCCTCGCAGTGCAACAAAAAGTATACCCGGTCCCGCCTCTCTTGAGTCGGTGCAGATACCCTCAACAAGAGTTTCTCCCGATCCGATCAGAAATCCGCCAGTGAACGCGGATATGTCCGCCATGCTTAACTTTCCTGCACCTAATCTGATAATCATAAACGCCTCGTGTTAGTTATATTCGTTGGGAAGCGAGGAAAACGGGGATACGCGGCTTCTTTGAAAAGAAGCCTGGCAAGAAACTTTTCAATAAGTAAGTTAAATAGCTCATCGAAACCTTATTGACCATCGTGCAGACGCATTTTGCCATGTAACCGGAGGTGCACAATGGGTTAAAGCAACACGCCGGATAACTGCTATAAATAATGTTATTTAATTAATTCCCAAATCTCCTGCGGGCCGCCTCAACGACAATCTCCTTCTCGTCGAACGGAAACCTTCCATTTCTATTTATCTCATAGGTTTCATGTCCCTTACCCGCGAGTAATATTATATCGCCTTTTTGAGCATTGCCAACAGTATTCTCAATAGCCTTTTTTCTATCCGCAATGACCTTGTAATTGTTTCTCCCCGAAACTCCTTCTAGTATTTCCACGATTATCGCCGCCGGGTCTTCGCTCCGGCTGTTGTCCGACGTTATCACAGTATAATCGGCGAGTCGCGTGCAGATTTCGCCCATCACCGGCCGCTTTGTCCGGTCGCGGTCTCCGCCGCAGCCGAATAAAATTATTATTCTCTGACCTGCTTTTCTGAATCCCCTGACCGAGTTCAGAAGGTTCTCTATCGCATCTGGCGTATGCGCGTAATCGATGAACACCGAAAAATCGGCTTCGTAACCGAGCTTAACCTTTTCAAGCCGCCCGTTAATTCCGTTGATTCCCGCGATTGCCCCGGCGATGGTTACAGGCTTGATTCCAAGCTCAGCAGCGCACGCAGCAGCCTCAAGGGTGTTCATAACGCTGAATTTTCCGGGTATCTGGGTCTTGATCTTATATACCGCACCAGGCGCGGTCATTGTGTATGCAACTCCGTCGGTACCGTTGTCGGTTATCAAAGACGCCGAGTAATCGGCATCCCTGCCCGAAGCCGAGCAGGAAACAACCCTTCCGTTGCACGCCCCGGCTATATCATTATAATAATCCGAATCCTTGTTTATTACCGCCATCCGGCACATTGGAAAGAGTTTCTGCTTTGCGTGAAGATAATTCTCCATTGTCCCGTGAAAATCTAGATGCTCGGGAGTGAGGTTAGTGAATATACCGCACTCAAATTTCAGCGAACCGAGCTTGTCGAGCTGCAGGGCGTGAGAGGTAGCCTCAATGAACACGTATTCAATATAGTCCTTCGCCATTTCGGAGAGCATGAAATAAAGCTGCTCCGGGTCAGGTGTCGTCATATTTGCGAGCTTATCCCTATTCTCAGAAAACAGCCGCCTGTTTCCGGACAGGCAGCTGACTGTTCCTATGAGTCCGCACCTGTACATCGCGGCCTCGAATATTGCTTTCAGAATATAGGTGACCGATGTTTTTCCGTTTGTTCCCGTCACCGCGATGAGTTTCATTTTTCTGGAGGGGAAGCCGTACCAGGCGTCCAACAGGCAGGCAAGCGACTGTCTTGTTCCCGGTACGGTGATTAATACTGCATCCGCGGTAAAATCGCAGACGACCTGCGCGCCCTCCTCTGCTACAATCGCCGAAGCACCCGCGCTAAGTGCTTCGCGGATATATGAATGACCGTCATGATGAAGCCCGCGTATGGCTACATACAGGCACCCCGGGCACGCCTCGCGGGAGTCGGAGACTATTTTCGTAATATTGTGAGTCCCCGTGTAATCGGGGCAGGAAATTCCCGCCTCTTTTAAAAGTATACTAAGTTCCATACCGCCCTCCGAGATTTTTTGTCTTTCAACTTCTCCCGGCTTACGGTTCCTTTATTTTTCTAACTTATTTTTTATTTTATGCAGTATTTTCCAATTGTTATTCGTCGTCCTTTACATCAAGGTATCTGAACGTCACCGTAACAACAGTCCCCTCGGGAACAACGGTTCCCGCAGCCGGCGACTGCGCCACCACCACGGCGCCCGTGCCGCTTAAGTAGTTCCGTGTGCCCTCAATTTTAATATTAAGCCCGGCATTTATCAGAATGCTGTTCGCCGCCGCCGCAGTTCGTCCTCCGACGCTCGGCACAGTGATTGTTTTGACCGGTACGTCATTGCTTGTGTAGAGAATCACCTTGCCGGACGACTGTTCCATCTTCGTTCCCGCCGCCGGTGACTGACGGACTACGTATTTTCCGTCTCCGCGTATCTCTATATTGATATCAAGGCTTTCCGCGTAATTCTTTGAGAGCGTCGTGCTCCAGTAAACGAAGTTCGGAACGCTGATCGCCATATTTTTAAGTTCTTTTTCGGAATATACCGCCTCGACTCCGAGGTAAGGAAGAATATCTTTCATAACATTGCCTACATAAGGCGCCGCCAGCGTGCTGCCGTAAAGCGAACCAATTGAAGGTTCATCGACTATAATCAGCACCGCGTACTGCGGGTCATCGGCCGGCGCGTAGCCTATGCAGGAGCAGACATACAGATCCCTGTTGTCTCCGACTTTTTCAGAAGTACCGGTTTTTGCCGCCACGCGGTAACCGGCGACATAAGCGTTCTTCGCGCCGCCGTCTCCCGACACGCCTTCTTCAAGAATATCCGATATTGTCTCGCAGATTGCACTGCTCAGCACCTGTCTTTTAACAGGGTTACCCGACTGATAAGTGACATTCCCGTCTTTGTCGACGATTTTGTCGACCACATGCGGGGTAACAAGATATCCGCCGTTAGCCACCGACGCTATTGCCGTAATCTGTTGTATCGGCGAAATTTTGAAGTTCTGTCCGAAGGAGCAGACCGCGAGGTCGATTTCGCTGAACGCTGTTTTCTGGAAGAAAATGCTGGCGCTCTCTCCCGGCAGGTCGATGCCGGTTTTTTCGAGATATCCGAACTGCTTTACATAATTATAGAATCTCTCGGTCCCTATTCTCGCGCCCAGCGTCATCATAACCACGTTGCAGGACTGCTGCAAACCGCCTGAAAGAGTCAGGCTGCCGTGTCCCTGCACTTTATGGCAGTGAATAGTGGTCCCAAGCACAGTAAGCTTACCCGGGCAGAAGAAATGCTCTGTAAGGTTAACGAGCTTTTCCTCAAGTGCCATCGAGACTGTCATAACCTTAAAAGTCGAACCCGGCATGTAAATTTCAGTAATCGCCTTGTTAGACCAGGTTGTCAGCAAAAGATCTTTTTTAAGAGTATCGTATTCCTCACTGCCAGACACGAGACCGCTTTCATTAAGTTCTCTCAGCGAGTCGTCGTTGAGTGTCCAGGGTTCGTTGAGATCGAAACTCGGGGACACAGCCATCGCTATTATCGCTCCTGTGTTGACGTCCATCACTATTCCGCAGACACGGTTATGCGCGCCCGATTCGATAAGCGTCGTCTCAAGCTGCTCCTCGAGCACCGCCTGGACATATGAGTCTATAGTTGTAATGAGGCTGTCGCCGTCCTTGGCGGGAATATAGCTTTCGTACTCGTATGGCATTTCGTTGCCGTGGGAGTCGCGCGCTGTTATGTATTTGCCCGAAGTTCCGGCAAGCTGCTCGTTGTACTTGAGCTCGAGTCCGTAAAGACCGCTTCCGTCGCTGCTGGTGAATCCGATGACATGAGAAGCGAGCGTCGACTGCGGATAATAGCGAGTACTGTTTGCTTCGGCATAGATCTGGTCATTGTATTCGTTGATGTCAATGAATTTACGGATTTTTTCCGTTGTGGCCTCATCCACATTCCGTGCAATGGTTCTGTCGAGATATTTCGTGTAACCCGTCTGCTTGATCACATTGTCATACGTGACCTTGTATTCTTTGCCGAGTATTTCGGCAAGGCCGCGGGCAACGTTGTCGGCAGTGGTACCGGCAGCAAAACCTTTTTCTTTGTCAAGGTTTGCTATTCCCCGGGGAGAAATGAATATTCTGTATGTGGTTATGTTGGTGGCGAGCAGAACGCCGTTTGTATCGTATATGTTGCCCCGCTGCGCATTTATCACCGATTCGGTGGTAAGCTGATCTATGACTTTCGACTGATATCTTTCAAAGTCCGCCGTCTGGATGAAAAGCACCCTGACGAGCAGGACCGCAAACAATATCATTACAAGGAGCCCGATGACAGTCGATCTTCTGACTGCACCGGTTGATATGGATTCTGATCTCAATTAGCTCTCCTCGCTTTCGCATTCCGCCGATATTACACATGCGTCCGGAATCCTTTGTCCTGTCTTTTTATTATATTTTGCTTTTCCGGAATTTATGAGCAAAGAGACAGCTTAAAATCAACCAAGGAAGCCGAGTGCGCTGAGCAGCGTCGAGAGGCCGATACCGGTGCCCTTCTCGTCGGTGTTATATATAACCACTTTATCAGAGGCTTCGCCTCCTATGTATTTCACCGCGGCGTACTCGCGGTCAACCATTCCGAGTTTAGTCCGGGCGATCATTTCTATGTACTTTAAGTCGTTCTTTATCTCGAGCTTCTGTTCAAGTTCTTTTTTATAATCGGTCAGCTCTTCAAGCTGAGCCTCCATCGCGTTGAACTCCATCTGCGCCTCAGATGTTATCACCGTCCCGGCGACGACAAGAAGCAGCGCCATCGATACAGTCAGTATCACGAGCATTGTCGAAAAGGGGATTTTTTTCTTCTCGCCCTCCGCCCGGTTCTCTTTCACGTCAACAGCGATCCACTCGACTGCGGTTTTTTTAGTTATATTAATCAAGTCGCTGTTCTTTGCTATCACTTCAAGGTTGCGCACCACTGTCTCGGCTTTTCCGACAATGCCGGTGCCCGATGTCAGCCTGGGAGCCGGGCGTAAATTTGCGCTGTTATGCCTTGCGGCAGCAGCGTTATTGCTGCTCTGCGGCGTGCGGTTGTTTATACAGTTCCCGACGGCTGCAACTCTTCCCGCTGCTCTTGGCCGACCGGTTGTTTTCTTTTCTGCTTCCGGCTCATTTTGACAGCTCACTCTGCGGCGCGCTTCAAAATATTTTTTAAATTCGTCCGGCGTCATGCCTCTCTGGCGGTTAGCCGAATACGACCCGGTGTTGTTTATATTTCCGTTGTTCATTGTTTTACCATTCCTTTGCACGGGGTCTTAATGCGCCGGAATCCCGGGCACCGCAGCCGCATAAGCGGTGCGTCGCTCCGGAATTCCCGATGCAAGATTGAACTTAAGTGCTTTTATATTCCGCTGAAAGACTTATCTTTCAAACTTTTTCTGCCACACGGAGCTTCGCGCTTCTCGATCTCGGGTTTTCCCCAAGTTCGCTCTCCGACGGCAAAATCGGCTTGTGTGTGATTATCTTAACCGCCGGTACCTTTCCGCATACGCAGACCGGAAAATCCCGCGGGCAGGTGCAGCCCGACGCCAGCGACGCGAATGTCTGCTTGACAATCCGGTCCTCAAGCGAGTGGAAAGTTATCACCGCTACCCGGCCGCCGCTCCTCAGCAGCTTAACTGCGGCTTCAATCGCCGGACCGATAACGTCGAGTTCTTTATTGACCTCAATGCGTATCGCCTGGAAACTGCGCTTGGCCGGATGGTGTCCGCCCTCCCGCGATGCCGCCGGTATTGCCGAAAGTATTAATTCGGTCAGCTCTGATGTGGTTTCTATTTTCTTCTTTATTCTCGCCCTGGCTATCGAGCCGGCGATTCTCGGCGCGAATCTCTCTTCGCCGTATTCGTATAAAATCCGTTTTATTTCAGCCTCAGGGTATTCATTTACCACCGTGTATGCTGTGAGGCTGCTCCGTGTGTCCATTCTCATGTCGAGCGGTGCGTCGTTTGTGTATGAGAACCCGCGCTCCGGCGTGTCAAGCTGGTAGGACGACACTCCGAGGTCAAGCAGCACGCCGTCGATTTTCTCAATCCCAAGCGTTGCGCAGACCGGCGCTATATTTTGGAAGTTGTCGCGCACAAGCGTTACCCTGCCTCCGAACTCAGAGAGGCGCTTCCCCGCCGCTTTTATTGCGGCTTCGTCCTGATCTATTGCCACAAGACGACCAGAAGTCAGGCGCGAAGCAATGCCGTGCGAGTGTCCCCCGCCTCCGGCCGTGCCGTCGATATATATTCCGTCGGGTTTGATATCAAGTGACGCCATGCACTCGCCGAACATAACCGGCTTATGTGAAAAAATTCCCGATTCCATTTTTACAATCCGAGAAGCTCAAGCGCTTCCCTTATCCCGTCGGCATTTTCGTTCTCTATCTTTGCGTTATAATTTTCTTCAGACCAGATTTCACCGTAATCCCCGCAGCCGATGACGACTGCATTTTTGTTTATCCCCGCGTGGTCGACCAGCTGCTGCGGCAGGAGAATCCTCCCCTGCACGTCTGGCGTCACGTCCGCCGCCGTGCGGTAGAGATAGCGGAGCGTGTCCTCCGAGGTTTTACGCGGAACAGACTTCAGGGGCGCGATGAATTCCTCCCAGGCCTTCATCGAGTAAAAGCAGAGGAAACTGCCGCGGATGCTTCGGGTAACCATGAATGACTCTCCCAGTTCCTCGCGGTATTTTGCCGGGATGAATATTCTGTTTTTCGAATCAAGCACATGCCGGAATTCGCCAGACAGCATTTTATCTCACCCCATCCTTCAATTTGAACATTTTCCACCACTTTTAACCACTACGCCGTTATTATACTACACATCCGACGGTATTGCAATAGGTTTGTAAATTTTTTCTGGATTTTTTCATTCTCTATATAAGTAAACATACTGAAAAAAGGGCGGTTCCGGCGCCCCGGATCCACCCCTCTGTGCCGTCCCGCAAAAAAGGTTCCGACACAAAAATATCATACATTATATACCATTTTAGTCGGTTATTGCTTCCAGCATTTGCCCTGCATCGAATCTGTTTCAAAGAGTTTTTTGTCGATATCATTGACGATCGTCGTCTTCTTTTTGCTCCACATTGGAGCGACTAGATCGTCCGGCGCTCCGTCCCCGGTCAGGCGTCCTATTACGACGTCTGGCGGCATCAGTTCAAGAGTGCGCGTCACAAGACAAATATAATGTTCGCGTTCGAGGGGCATATATTCGCCCCTGTGATGCATTCTCTCAAGCTCTGTTCCCCGTATGACATGGAGCAGATGTATCTTGATTTGTTCGGGGTGAAGTCTTGCGACTTCCCGCGCCGTCGCCTCCATCATACCGTCGTCCTCGCCGGGAAGTCCGAGGATTAAATGCAGGCAGACATTTATTTTCCCTCCGGCTTCCCTGAGCCTTCTGTACCCGTCGAGAAAACCGGCATATGTGTGTCCCCGGTTTATCAGCTCAGCCGTTCTGTCGTGTATTGTCTGAAGCCCAAGCTCAACTGTCAGAACTGTCCTCTGTGCGAGTTCCGCAAGGTATTTTAACAAATCATCCGGCAGGCAGTCGGCCCGCGTGGCGATATTCAGACCCACGACGCCCGGCGCCGCGAGCGCCTCCTCATATTTTTCACGCAGAATAGGAAGCGGTGCATATGTGTTCGTATGCGCCTGAAAATAGGGTATGCAAAAAGATGTATCCCACTTTGAACCAAGCTTCCCGCGCTGAATTTTCAGCTGCTCGGTTATACTGAGCGAAGATGGCCCGGCAAAGTCGCCCGAACCCCGCCCCGAACAATATATACAGCCCCCTACCCCGCAGCTCCCGTCGATGTTCGGGCAGGTGAATCCCGCGTCAAGCGGCAGCTTGGCGCACTTTCTCCCGAATGTCTTCCTGAGGTAATAATCGTAGGTATAATATCTTTTATTTGAATCACTGAACGGAAAAGGGTTGCTCTCCTTCTGCGTGATTTTGTTCATTTGTGATACTCTTTCTTTAATTTTAAGGGCGGACATATCCTGTCCGCCCTATATGTTTTTATTCAACCGATCAGCTTTTCAAGCGCCGCCAGCTTGACGCAGACGCTGAAAACGTGCATTGCGATAAGCAGTTCCTCATCCGACGGATATGTAGGCGCAATTCTTATATGGCTGTCGCGCTCGTCCTTTCCGTAAGGGTAAGCGGCTCCCGCCGGCGTCATCACCACTCCGGCCTCGTATGCCAGCCGGTAAGCCCGCTTCGCGCAGCCGTCAGTAAGATACATGCTGACAAAGTATCCGCCCCGCGGATTATTCCATCTGGCCGCGCCTGTTCCACCGATTTCCTCGTTCAGAACCTCGCGCACTATCTCAAATTTAGGCCTCAGAACCGACGCGAGCAGTTTCATATGATCGTGTATATTCTCCGCGTTTCTGAAATAGCGGACATGCCTTATCTGGTTGATCTTATCGTACCCGATCGTCTGTACACTCATGATCTTCTTGATCTGTTCAATATTGGCTTCCGACGCCGCGAAAATTGCCACTCCCGAACCGGGGAAGGAAATTTTTGAGGTGGAAGCAAAATAGAAGACGAAGTTTTCGTTCTTATGGCGGCGGCAGGCAGCGAAAATATCGGCCAGTTCATCGTGGTCATCTTCGTACAGGTCGTGAACTGCATAGGCGTTGTCCCAGAAAATACGAAAGTCAGGAGAAGCCGGTTTGAGCATTGCAAACCTCTCCACCGTTTCGTCGGAGTAGGTGTATCCGTCGGGGTTAGAATATTTCGGGCAGCACCAGATACCCTTTATCGCCGGGTCTGAGCTGACCAGCTTTTCAACCGCCACCATATCGGGGCCGTCGGGCGTCATGCGGACGTTGATCATCTCGATTCCGAGCGACTCGCAGATGGCGAAATGCCGGTCGTATCCCGGCACCGGGCAGAGGAATTTCACTTTTCCCTGATTGATCCAAGGTCCGTTTCCGCCGGCGACGCCGTAGAGCATTGCACGGGCCACCGCGTCATACATCAGGTTGAGCGAGGAGTTGCCGCAGACAAGTATTTTCTTTTCTTCTATTCCGTAAAGCTCCGAGAAGAGCCGCTTCGCCTCGGGAATACCGTCCAGCAGGCCGTAGTTACGGCAGTCATAGCCGTTCTCTGCCTTGCAATCCTTTGCATCCGATATGCAGTCCAGCATGCCGGTGAGCATGTCGAGCTGCTTCTGACCCGGCTTGCCGCGCGAAAGGTCAAGATGCAGATTCATCTTCTTATATTCTGAATAGCGCTTGAGCAATTTTTCTTTTTCGGCCTTCTGCTCCTCGGCGCTCATTTTAATGTATTCCACCTGAGCCTCCGTAAACTCTTAATAAATATTCAGGCGGCACATGGCGTCCCGCCGGTTATGAGTTAACATTATAACATAACACTTTACAAAATGCAATAGAATTTGCAATGATTGTTCCGGGCATCTGCAAATTATTTGCTTTTATCCTTCCAAAACCCGCTTATCGCCTCGTTGAGTGAAGCCGCCGAGGTGAAATGTTGCATTTGCCGCCAGTGCTCCGGATACATAGCCGCATACTTCGGCGTCGCATACCGATCGTCCACAAGAACTACCACGCCCCGGTCGGTGTCGCTCCTGATCACCCGTCCGGCCGCCTGGAGCACATTGTTCATCCCGGGGTATGTGTAAGCATAATCATACCCCGACTCACGCGAGAGCTCGTAATAATCTTTCATTATATTCCGCTCGCTCGAAAGCCCCGGCATCCCCACACCGACGATCACGACGCCAATAAGCCGGCTTCCCGGTAGGTCTATCCCCTCCGAAAAGCTGCCGCCCAGCACGCAGAATCCGACGCGCATATTTCCGTCGTCCCGCCTGAACTCATCAAGAAACTGCTCCTTTTCCTCGCGCGTCATTCCCTTCCTCTGAATAAGGACGCTGACCTTTGGATATTTCTGCGAGAAGGCCGACGCGGCTTTCTCCATATACCGGTATGACGGAAAATAGACGATATAATTTCCGCGTCTCCCCGCAACGGCCGCGGCGATATACGATACTGTTTTTAATAACGTCTTTTCCCTGTCCTCGTATCTTGTGCTTATGTTGTCCACCGCCCCGATGAAAAGGTTCGAGATATCGAATGGCGAGGCCAGTGCCAGCGTCCGGGCCTTTTTACCTCCTCCGAGAATATCCGAGAAGTAATCGAGCGGCGTCAGGGTCGCCGAAAACATCACGGCGGCGTCTATCCTGCCAAGGCATTTTTCAAGAAGTGCCGAAGGGTCAAGACAGTATATGATTGCTCTCACCCCGCCGCCGCTGACCTCGCAGTAAAAGAGGAAGCGTTCATCAAAATATTCGGCGGCGGCAAGGTACCGCATAATTTTTTTACTTAGCGAGGAAATTTCACCCCGCAGCGGGTCATCGTCATGCCTGAATATGCGCAGCTCGCATTCTTTCAATAACGCGTTCAATGATTGGTCAAAGTTCTCCGGCCGCTCCCTGCAGGTGTAAAACCCCGTCTCGGCCCCGGTCTCATCCTTCGTCATGTCGTCGCGGCAGAGCGAATGCATAGCAAAAAGACAATCGAGGCTGTCCTTCATCGCCCCCGTAAGTTCCGACTCCTCACATTTAATCTTATTATAGAGCGCTAACATATCACCGGTGTTTATCTCTGCCGAATACATGCCGCGAGTACGGTCAGCCAGGTTGTGCGCCTCGTCGACAAGGATTACATATCTTCCGGTGTTCTCGGGATTCTCAAAATAACGCTTCAGGCGAATAAGCGGATCAAAGGCATAATTGTAGTCGCCAATTATGATTTCACAGTATTCCGAGAGATTCAGCGATAACTCATAAGGACAGACGCCGTATTCCTTCGCGGTCTTCACTATCACACTCTGCCCGTATCCGTTCTGAAGTGCCAGTAGGTGCCAGATAGCCGCCGTCATTTTTTCCTCGGACGATGCAAAGCAGCTGCACTCGCGCGGCCCGCAGGGCTGGTCTGGCGGCTTTATGCCGCGGCGCAGGCAGCAGTTCTCCTTGGCTGACAGTATGATAGTCCGAAGTTTTGCTCCCCCCTGGAAAAGCATTCCGGCGGCTTTGTATGCCTCTGCCTGCGTGCTGGTCTTGGCGGTGAGGTAAAATATTTTGTCACAGCGGCCGTTTCCCCAGAATTTTACCGCCGGATAAAGCGACGACAGGGTTTTCCCGATTCCGGTGGGCGCCTCGACGAAAAGTCTCTCGCCGTTCCTCATGGCGTCGTAGCATTCGCGCATCATGTTCTCCTGGCCCTCACGGAGCTTGGCAAACGGAAACTTCACCGCCGCCGCCCCCGGCATAATTAAGGCCGACCGCTCGGCGAGCATTCTTGCCTCGCCGACCTTTCCGGTCAGGTGTTTTTTGAATGTTGCCTCAAGCGCGGAAAACTTTTTGCGCTGTGAATTTTTCGTCACCACGCCGGTTGCGGGGTCGAATATCACCGCCTCTACCTCAGCCGCGTCCTCATTGTTCAGCTTGCAGAACATATAAGCTATTATCGCAGCCTCGTCGTCGGGCATTATATTGCCCTCGGTGTCGTCGCCTCCGGCAATAAAAATCTCGCTGACCTTGATGCCGCACTTCGTTTTGTCAGCCCCCCCGGTGTTAATAACGACTGCGTCAGCTCGGCCGGAAATTTTAAAATCGACACCTTCTAATTTTTCGCAGATTACAGCGTCCCGCGGTGACCCGCCGGCGCTTATCTCGGGCGGTATGGCCGGAAGATAACCAAAGCGTGAGTCGGCGCCCGGCCGGGCGCGTCCGCGCCTCGGCCGGCAGAGCTCGCTTAAAAAAATTTCGACCTGCCCGGTCTTATTGTTATATCTCACGGCGCATCCCTCCCCAGCATTCATTTAATGCTGATTCTATCATATTTTTCAATTCAAGTCAATTCGCCCAAAGTTATTTACCATTATTTTAGGGGTTACATTTATGACACTTCCGGATTATAATTAATAATAGACATTTCACCTCAAGGGGGATAGATATGGAACTTATTCTCATCAACAGCAGTAAGCTGAAAATCATGCTTACCAAGGATGATATGACACAATACGACCTCGACTGCGGCACACTCAACTATGATAACACCGAGACGCGCCGCGCCTTCTGGAATATACTCGACGAAGCCAAGCACCGCACCGGTTTCGACGCCGCCGCCGACCGGGTCTTTATACAGCTCTACCCTTCAAAGGAAGGAGGTTGCGAGATGTACGTCACCAAAGTCGGCACGCTCTGCCGGGGTGAGCGTAAACTTCCCGGCCCGATTACATACGGCCCCTCAAAGCTTCTCCCCGACGGAGCCTGCGAAAATCTGCGTCTTTCCTTCATGTTTCAGAACGTCAGCCAGATGATCTCGGCCTGCCGGCTCGCCACCCGCTCGGGACATATATCCACTTCCGACGCGTGGGTCGACGAAAACGGCTCCTGCTACCTCTTCGCCGAGGCTTCCGACACAAGCGCCGACACCGCCTTCCTCTCCGGAATTCTCAACGAATTCGGCACCCCGGTCGTCAGTTCGGATTATATTACATACATCAAGGAACACGGGCGCGCCTTCTGCGTGAGCAATGCCGTCGAAACCCTGTCGGTTCTGTAATTTGATGTTGAAAATCTCCGGATTTTCTGATACAATAATATGCAACTTAAATAGACGGAGATAATCATTTTATTATGAATAAACTCGAGGACCTTTTTGAAAAGTGCCGCGTCTGCACCGCCTGCCCGCTGCACCAGACCCGCACCAACTGCGTTTTCGGGGCCGGAAACCCTGACGCCGCCCTCATGTTCATCGGCGAGGCGCCGGGCGAGCAGGAGGACCTCTCGGGCAAGCCCTTTGTCGGCCGCGCCGGACAGCTCCTCGACCGTTTTCTTTTCGCCGTCGACATCGACCGAAAAGACGTTTACATAGCCAATATCCTCAAATGCCGCCCGCCCCACAACCGCGATCCACAGCCAGCCGAGGAGGACGCCTGCATCGAATACCTGCGCGAGCAGGTTCGCCGGATACAACCAAAACTCATCGTCTGCCTCGGACGCATCTCAGCCATGCGCCTGATTAAACCCGACTACAAAATCACCCAGGAACACGGACAGTGGGTTCAGAAAGGCAATTTCCTCATGACCGCTGTCTACCACCCGGCAGCCCTTTTACGCGACCCGCGCAAGAACGAGGAAATGCTCCGAGACATGAAGAATATAAAAGAAAAGCTTGATCAATTAAAATAGATACGCCGGGGAGAAACTTTTTTGAGAAAAGTTTCTCCCCGGACCCCTTTTCAAAAACTTTTAAACTATTGGCTCTGTTTATGCCAAGTTTGCTGCGTCAGCCGCTTTCCGGGCCCCCACATCCCAACAGGCGGCTGAGGTGAAAAGCTATCACAAAAAGATATTTCCCTGAGAGCTCCCGTAACCAAGGCTCCCCTAACAGGGGAGCTCCGCGAAGCGGTGAGAGGTTTTATAAACACTCTATATCCATTGCCCACAACGGTTTTATTAGTTAAATTGTTTGAAAGCTTTTGCTGAGTGACGAAGTATTTCCCGGAGAGCTCCCGTAGCCAAGGCTCCCCTAACAGGGGAGCTCCGCGAAGCGGTGAGAGGTTTTATAAACACAGTGACGAAGTATTTCCCGGAGAGCTCCCGTAGCCAAGGCTCCCCTAACAGGGGAACTCCGCGAAGCGGTGAGAGGTTTTCCGCGAAGCGGTGAGAGGTTTTATAAAACACTCTATATCTATTACCCACAACGGTTTTATTAGTTAAATTGTTTGAAAGCTTTTGCGGAGCTTTTCTCGAAAAGCGACCGTAACCCTTATGTCTACAAGCTGAGCCGCCGCGCGATATGCGCGGCGGCTTCTGCTGTGCATCTGGTTAAGCGGTTTTTCTTTCGCCTCTTAGCCTCCCCTGTAAGGGGAGGTGGCGCCGAAGGCGACGGAGAGGTTTTTCACGAAGATACAGGGTGTTACTTTCTTCACTCGTACGTGTTCCGTTCCACGTAAAACGGCTGGTGCAGCAGGGATATGGGGCCCAGATGCACCAGCCGTGTTTCTTTGACGCTTATATTGTTACGCCGAACAAGTATATATTTTCCTAAAAGTTCTTTGCCAAGCTTTCTTTCAAGAAAGCCGCGTATCTCCGTCTCTCCGTCTCCCATTTTTATGTGTCGAGCGCTTTATTGAGAAACGCCTGGAGAGCCGGGCTTTTGGGGTTGCCGAAGATTTCGTCGGGGATACCTTCCTCGGCGATTACGCCGTTTGACATATAGATAACTTTATCTGCGACGTTTCTGGCGAACTCCATTTCATGTGTTACAACGATCATGGTGCGTTCGGATGATTTGAGTCCGCGGATAACAGAAAGCACCTCTCCTGTCAACTCTGGATCGAGGGCTGAGGTCGGCTCGTCGAAGCAGAGGATATCGGGCTTCATGGCGAGAGCCCGGGCGATTGCGACGCGCTGCTGCTGGCCGCCCGAGAGCTGGCAGGGGTAGGCGTTTTTCTTGGCCGCAAGTCCCACTCGCTCGAGCAGGGCGTCGGCTTTGGCACCGATCTGCGCTTCTTCTTCAGCTTTGAATGCCCTTGCCGCTCCTCTGCCTTCAGCAGAACGGATGCGCTTTATCTCATCCGTAAGGGCCAGGGTCGGGGCGAGGGTAATGTTCTGCCGGACGGTATATTGCGGGAAGAGGTTGAAGGACTGGAAGACGAGACCGAAATGCAGGCGGTTCTTGCGTATGTGCTCTTCGCTCTGGGTGCTGGTATCCGACGCGTCAAGAAGGAGTTCATTGTTAACAATAATCCGACCCGCATCGGGGCGAACAAGGAAATTCAGGCAGCGCAAGAGTGTCGTTTTACCGCTGCCGGATGAGCCAATGATGGCAAGGACTTCGCCTTTTTCAAGTGAGAAGCTGATGTTTTTGAGCACGTCGGTGTCTTCGAAATGCTTTTGCAGATTTTTTACTTCAAGTATCGGCATTGTGTTCACTTCCCTTTCTCATGTGCGGAAAACGCTGAGCTTCTTTTCAAAATGATTGAAAAGAATAGTCAGAACCGTATTGAAAGCGAGGTAGAACACGCCGGTGTAGAAAAGCGGCCAGATGATGAACTCGGTGATAAGAATCCGCTCGGCACAGTAGAGTATCTCAATGACAGAGATCGTGCGGGCCAGAGCCGTGTCCTTTACAAGTGTGATGGTTTCGTTTGATATCGGGGCGAGAATGTTCTTTATCACCTGAAGTAGCACCACGCGGAAGAAAATCTGAGACTTGGTCATGCCTAGCACCTGCCCCGCCTCAAACTGCCCGCGCGGGATATTCTCGATTCCTCCCCGGTATATCTCGGAGAAATAGCAGGCATAGTTTATAACAAAACCGGTGAGAACCCCGGTGAAATACGCCATAGCCACGTTGCCCCCGAATATGGGCCAGCGTGTGAGCGGGTAACCGAAGGCAAGACCGGGCAGATAGACAACTATCATAAGCTGTAATAACAGCGGAGTGCCGCGGATTATATAAACAAAACCGCGCGTCAGCCAGCGAAGGGGGGCGAATGGGCACATCGAGCCGAACGCAAAAAGGAGCCCGAGAGGCAGAGCCATCACGAGCGTCAGCGCGAAGAGGAGCAGCGTTGTGCCGAATCCTTCAAGGAGGTACAGGGTTATTTGCCAGAAACTCATTTTATACTTCTACTTTATAATTATTTTAAGGGAGACGCAGGGGAGAACTTTAGAGAATGAACTCCCGTGCCGGGAGTCCCGTTCTCCCCCGGACCCCCTCTCAAAACTTAATAAATTGGTTTTTCTAAATTGGAAGTGCACTGCGTCAGACGCCAACCGGGCTCCACATCCCGGCCGGCGTCTGAGGTGATGATTGCTATATTTTATAGGTGAGATTATTTACTGACAGCTGCTTCGTAGAGCTCGGTCAGGTCGTATTTGGCGGCGATGCCTGCGAGCGTTCCGTCGGAGATAAGGCCGGCGATTATGTCGTTGACCTTCTCGGTCATGTCGGAGCCTACACGGAAGCCGATAGCGTATTTCTCATTCTCAAGCGTTATGCTGTCGACTATCATGAGGTCGGCGTAGTCGCCGTTACCGACGCTTGCCCTTGCGAGTGTGTAGTCAATTACGGCGGCGTCAAAGTTGCCGGCGTTCAGCGCAACAAGCGCATTGGCCTGAGAATCTGAACCGGTATAATTTGAATTTTTAAGGTTCGCGTCAGCCTTGACAGCCGTTTCGCCCGCGGAACCAGCTTCAGCGGTTACAAGCGCCGCAGCTAAGGCCGAGGTGGATGTAAACTTGGCGGCGTCCTTCTTATTTATTACGACGCACTGGCGGTTGAGCAGGTATGTATCGGTGAAGTCCATGTTTGCGCGGCGCTCCTCTGTGACGGTAAGCCCGTTCCAGATGCAGTCGATATTCTTAGCTTTGAGTTCTGTCTCTTTCATTTCCCAGTCGATAATCCGGAACTCCGGCTCGACGCCGAGCTTCTCGCAGACGGCTTTTGCAAAGTCAGTGTCAAAACCGGTCAGTGTCTTGCCGTCGTCTTCATAGTAATTCATAGGCTTGTAGATCGTAATACCTATAACCAGCTTGCCGGCTTCCTTGATATCGGTATAATCAGCGACATTTCCTTTGCAGGCGCTTAGCATGCCGGCGCAGAAGAGGCAGACAAGCAGAAGGGAAAGAATGCGTTTCATAATGTTCACCTTATTAAAAATGTATTTATACCCGTGGATGCCGGGCACAGTTTATAGTTTACTACATTGTCATCAAATTGTCAAGATAACAGCTTAATATTTTAACATGTCAAAGTGACAGGGCTGCGCCGGGAGGGTAACTCTTTTCAAGGAGTTGCCCTCCCGGGTTCACTCTTCAGAAACTTTGGCATTTACTCGGGAATGTTTGCTATTATATATTTTTGTCCTGATGAAAGAGCTTCGAGAACCTTAGCGTGTCCGCAGACTACGTAATGTTTGTGTTTATATGGGACAATCACAATGTCGCCGTTTGCGTCAGTGCAGCAGCGGCCGACGGGATAAAGCGCCTTCGGCGATATATAGATACGGCGCTTGTAATTAGCGCGGTCGGCTTCGTAGGCAGCAAGGGATTCCTTTATTATCGGAATGTAGTCTGAGAGTTCGGAGTAAGAGGAGTCGATTATCAGGTCGAAGTTGGCGTAGTCAAAGTTATCCACCCCGTAAATCGTGCGGAAGCGCATATTCTCGGCCTCGCTGCGCAGTGTCAGCTGTCGTGCCGCGTCCTCGGCGCTCTTATATGGCTCCTCAGATCTCGGATCGCTGAAAACGCGCCGGCCGGCGACATCTGGATCTATCGATATGAATATTCGGAAAGAATCGCCGGCGAAATGCCAGGCCATGCGCGAGTCAAATATTATATTGTCGGCCGCGCGCTCCCTTGAGATCCGCTCGACGGTGCTGTCGATTAAACGGTCGTAAGAGAGGTTGTCGTTCATTATATGGTTCATCTCGACCATATCGACGCCCATTTTCCTGGCTATCTCACGCTGGTACTCGCCGGTGCTGTAGCGCTCGTACCCCATCTCGTCGCGGATCAGCTTGCTGATGGTGGTTTTTCCGCTGCCGGTCTTTCCGGTGATCGTAATATGCATATCGTCTCCCCTGTACAGGTAAAAATTTATCAGTATTATATTATACCAATTATATGACATTGTGTCAAGAAAAATGATTTATTTTTGATACTGTCTAAAAATAACACCTCAGCCACCGGATGCAATATCTCCCCCGGCGGCTGAATGTATTAATTTATACCTGCCAATAATTAAAAGTTTTTGAAGAGAGTCCGGGAGGAACTTTTCTCAAAAAGTTCCTCCCGGCGTATCTTATCTCAGTTCAATCTCATTCTGTGCGGCGACAAGGCTCTTTCCGCAGTATTTCTCGCGCAGCTTCGGCTTTTCTATCTTGCCGGTTGGGTTGCGTGGGACCGACGCAAAAATTATTCTTCTCGGGCGCTTGTAGCGCGGCATGCCGGTGCAGAAGTCGTTCAGCTCGGCTTCGGTAAGGGTAAAGCCGGACTTAATTTCGACAATTGCAGCTGCTATCTCGCCAAGGCGGCTGTCGGGCAGCCCGATGACAGCAACGTCCTTTACGGCGTCGTGCTTTCTGATGAAGTTCTCAATCTCGACGGGATAAAGGTTCTCGCCACCGGTGATGATAACGTCCTTCTTTCGGTCGACAAGGTAGATGAATCCGTCTTGATCCTCCTTTGCCATGTCTCCGGTCAGGAGCCAGCCGTCCTTTAAGGTATCGGCAGTCGCTGCTTCGTTTTTATAGTAGCAGATCATGACGCCGGGCCCCTTTATGCAGAGCTCACCGATATCCCCGCGGTTTATTGTTTTACCGGAGCCGTCGATTATTTTTGTTTCCCAACCATATCCGGCTTTGCCGATGGCTCCGACCTTGCCGATGTTCTCAACTCCTAGGTGCACGCATCCCGGGCCGATAGACTCGGAGAGGCCGTAGTTGGTGTCATAATCGTGGTGCGGGAAGACCTTCTTCCAGCGCTTGATGAGCGACGGGGGCACCGGCTGTGCGCCGATGTGCATCAGTCGCCACTGGGAGAGGGTGTATTCGTCAAGCTTGATCTCGCCGCGATCAATGGCGTCAAGTATATCCTGCGCCCACGGCACGAGCAGCCAGACAATGGAGCATTTTTCTTCGGACACTGTTCTGATAATCCACTCGGGCTTGGCTCCCTTGAGTAGCACGGCACGCCCGCCGACGAGGAAACTGCCGAACCAGTGCATTTTTGCGCCGGTGTGGTAGAGTGGCGGGATGCAGAGAAACACGTCGTCGTGCGTCTGTTTGTGATGGGCCTGCTCACACCGGCAGGAGTGCATCAGCGCTTCGTGGGTATGTAAAATTGCCTTCGGGAAGCCGGTGGTGCCTGAGGAAAAATAAATTGCCCCGTAATCATCGTCAGTCAGTTTTATATCGGGGGTGCGTGAGGAGGCGTAATTGACGAGCTTGTTATAGCTTTCGGCGAAGGTCGGGCAGTCGTCCCCGACGTAGAAGCGGTACTTCACGTGCGGTATTCTGTCCGAAATTTCCTCAACACGGCCGATAAATTCAGGCCCGAAGACAAGCACATCGACGTCGGCGAGGTCAGCGCAATATTTAATTTCAGCGGCGGTGTATCGATAGTTCATGGGGACGGCGAGCGCGCCGGTGCGCAGTATTCCAAAGTATATCGGCAGCCACTCAAGGCAGTTCATCAGTAGAACGGCCACCTTGTCGCCCTTCTTGATTCCGCGCGAGAGGAGCAGGTTTGCGAAACGGTTGGCTCTCTTGTCGAAGTCGCCCCAGGTGAGCTCAGTTCGGAAGGGGTCATTGACGCTGGACTCGATTAAGGCGTACTCACGCCAGGTAACGTGTTTTTCATCGGGCAGCGAGGGGTTTATTTCAACTAAGGCGACCTCGTCGCGGTACAGTTTCGCGTTCTGCGAAAGTATTTCGGTAATGGGCATTTATGTATCCTTCTTTCGGGTTTCTCGGTCAGTCTTTCATGAAACTTTTCCTGAGATTTTTTCTTTTTCAATTTCCGAGATCGGCCGGTTGCAGCTATCGAGGGTTTCATCTACGAACCTGCGGTCAGGTGCTTTTGTAAAGATGCTCACCACGGGAACAATGACAAATCCCGCAATCATGGCGAAGGCGCCGCAGTTGATGGAATTCTGAAGTATGACCGGGAAGCTGTTCTTGAAGAACATGTTTGTGACCATCAGGGTAACGCTGAAGCCGAATGAAGCCCAGACAGCAGCCTTCGTGGTGCGCTTCCAGTAGAGGCTGAAGAGGTAGGGAGCGAGGAAGGAACCAGCGAGGGCGCCCCAGGATATGCCCATTAACTGAGCGATATATGAGAAATTGAATTTGTACTGAAGGATGGCTATAACTGCTGAAATCAGTATGAAGACCGCGATGAGCGAACGCAGGCAGAGCATCTGCTGCTTTTCCTTCATTTTCTTCACGATATTGCCGTTGATAAGGTCGAGGGTAAGGGTTGAGCTTGAGGTCAGCACAAGCGAGGAGAGGGTGGAGATCGATGCCGATAGCACGAGAATCACCACAAGACCTATGAGTACCGGACCGAGGTTTTCAAGCATTGCAGGTATGATCGAGTCAAAACCGCTTACCGGGTTTCCGTTTGCAGCCGTTTCAATTCCCGAAATGCGGCCGAAGCTGCCGAGGAAGTAGCAGCCTCCGGCAATTATGATTGCGAATACTGTCGATATCAGTGTGCCGCGCCGTATTGCATTCTCGTCCTTGACTGCGTAGAATTTGCCGATCATCTGGGGCAGCCCCCAGGTTCCGAGCGAGGTTAAAAGGATTACGCTGAGGAGTGAAAGGGGATCGGCGCCAAAGAATGAGGCGAAGCCCCCGGGATTAACGCCTTCTGCCGTGACATTAGAGAGCTCGGCCACCGCTCCGGCTAATCCGCCGTGAGAAGCAAGCACCGCCCATATCACTGCGACAATACCCACCAGCATTACGATACCCTGAATGAAGTCATTAACCGCAGTTGCGACGTATCCGCCCAGTATGACATATACGCAGGTCAGAACCGACATAAGTATTATACACCAGATATAATCAATTCCGAAGGCCATGTTGAAAAGGCGGGAGAGCCCATTATAAAGCGACGCAGTATACGGAATCAGGAATATGAACACTATGAGAGACGCACCGATTTTGAGCGCGTTGCTTGAAAAGCGCTTGCCGAAATAGTCGGGCATTGTCTTTGATTCGAGCTTATGGGTAATAACGCGGGTTCTGCGCCCGAGTATTATCCAGGGCAGAAGCGAGCCGATAAACGCGTTTCCAAGGCCTATCCATGTGGCGGCAAGTCCGAATCTCCAGCCGAACTGTCCGGCGTATCCGACGAAGATGACGGCTGAGAAATAGCTGGTGCCGTATGCGAAAGCGGTGAGCCAGGTGCCCACGGCCCGGCCGCCCAGAACGAATCCGCTGACGTTCTTTGCACTGTGGCGGAAGCGGATTCCTATGTAGATTGTGACGGCGAAGAAGAGTGCGAGCATTGAGACTTTGATGATCATTGCTGTTGTTTCTGACATAATACAGTCCTTCCTTTCCTGCGGGGGTTACCCGCTCTTTGCCCGGGTTAATCACTTCCGGGCTCGGAGGACAAAAAAACGCCCTCCGTATCATTTTGATACAGAGGACGACAAATATTTTGCCGTGTTACCACCTCAGTTTATCATATCCTCGCGGATATGACCTCCATGGGTACGATTATACCCTACCGCTCTAACGGGCGGACCCGTCGGTTCTTACTTGTCCCGGGCACCGCAAGGCTCTCCGGGATTTTCAGGCCGCTGCTCGCAGAATGTATTCGGTTCTCCCGTCCTCGCCGCCTCGCACCGTCCGGCGGCTCTCTGAAAAGTAGGGGAAAACTTACTTATTTCCGGTCATCGCATTTTAGTTGGATAAATTGTACCATCATTTATCCCACTTGTCAACCGTCATGTTCCACAAAATATAACTATTTATTTATGCATGGTGACGGATATGAGTAATAAATCGATTCACGGCGGTGATGAGTTGCCGTTTTCCGGCGTCATTAAACCTTAGATGCGGAGATGCGTTGTTACTCTCTTGACACGTGTCAAGAGAGTAACCAGAGAAACACGCGGAGAGGAACCATGGTTCCTCTCCGGACTCTTCCTTCCGGTACTCAGAAGACATAAGTGTACCGGATCGGCAGCGTGTGCGCCGGCGGAAATTATAACACATACACTAAATTTATCGTTTAGCTTGTGACTTACCTGCGGCGGCCTGCAGGTGAAGCGTATATCAGCGGGCCTCTTAATTGATTGTGATGGAGGGGAAATTGTAGTAGCGGAAAGAAATTTAACCGGTTAACATCAGAATAGCTTTTAAATTTATCTTTTTTAACTGTTATTTCTTGACAATTTCAATTAATTATACTACTATATAACATATAACAAAATAAAAATTCTAACGGGGGTGATATTTGAATGCCGCTGGTACTTTATGTGATCGGGGCAATAGCTTTGATTATCGCGATTATAGTTGGCTTCATCCAGGGAACATTTTGGGGTTTTATAGTTTCTGTATCAGGCGGCATATCTTTGTTGTTGATTTTCTTTGCATTAGCAAAAATACTTGATAATCAAGACCGGATTTTATTTAAAATAGCATCTCAGTATGAGATATATAAAAAATATTTTAAGCAACCAAAGGTTATATGTCCAAACTGTCATAATGAGCATGAAAGCGATTATTCATCATGCCCTCATTGCGGATATAGATATTAGTCATAATTTTTATAGTCTCTTCACCTAAGTTGCTTGATATATTCTGTTATGTTTGCTATAATAATTCAGATAGTTTATATTTGCGAGAGGAATCTGAAATGAAACGGAATAAATTAACTTTAATAAAGATTTTATGTACGGCGCTTGCGCTTTTTATGCTCGTCCCCCTGCTGACCTCCTGCATGCAGGACGGCGAGGATGGGCTTTCCGCTTATGAAATCGCCGTAAAAAACGGCGCAACGACGGCAAGGTCCGAGGAGGAGTGGCTGGCCTCACTTAAAGGCGAGCCGGGCGACAGCGGGAAATCAGCTTACGAGCTGGCCTGCGGCGCCGGATTTACCGGAAATGTCGACGAGTGGCTGGCCTCTCTTAGCGGTGCTGACGGTCAGAACGGCAGGGACGGCTCAAACGGCAAAGACGGCAAGGACGGCAAAGACGGCTCAAACGGAAAATCGGCTTATGAGGTTGCCGTGGCGAACGGATACACTGGAACTGAGTCCAAGTGGGTCGCCGAGCTGCTCGGCTCGCGTCAAGACTCGGGCACCGGCAGCGGCGTCGGCATCTCAACTGTTTACATAAACGCGGACAAGCATCTCATCGTCCGGCTCACGAACAATACCATCATTGACGCGGGGTATGTGGGGGTGGCGTCGGGCAGCTCGGGCGGCAGCACCAGCGACCCGAAGATCGGGACAATCGACAGCGACGGATATACCGTCGTCGACCAGACGGTTGCCGTCATCGCCGGGAGCCTCAATATCCGCTCTGCTCCGAATGTTTCAGATGAAAGTAAAGTCGATACTGTCACGACAGGAACAGAACTGCACCGCGTCGGAATTGGAACGGGGGATATCAGCTGGAGCAAAGTCATTTATAACGGAGTCGTCTGCTACGCATCCACAAAATATCTTGAGGTGGTGTCGGGAAGCGGAACGCAGGTCGACCTGACCGGCATCGAGATGCCCAAGGTCAACCTGATGGATTCGTATATTCTTCAGGTCGGGAAACAGATGTGCTTTGTAATCGACCAGTTCGTCGTGGGGCTTGCGTCGGATATGTACGCGTCCTTCACTTATTCCGGAAGCGGCACGAAGAAGGTGACCGCAGACTATATCGCCATCACCCCGACGGCGGCTGAGACGGCAGACCTGACATTTTCGATAAGGAAATACATCGACGGCGGCCTTTCAATCATATACTCGAAGACTGTCAAGCTGGTTTCGGTCAAAACATCAAGCGTCGCGCTTAAGGGCCTCCTAATCGGCGACAGCCGGATTTCAGACGGTACTATAGTCGATACACTAAAGGCAAATTTCGGCAGCTCGCTGACTCTCATCGGGACACTCAAAACCGGTTCTGGCAACGCGCACGAAGGCCGTGGAGCCTGGAGCGTCGCAAACTATGCGTATTATAATAAAACTTCAACCTATACGAACCCTTTCTACAACCCGGCGAAAAGCAAGTTCGATTTCTCATACTATCTCTCGAGCACGTCCCAGGCTGCACCCGACTTCGTAGTCTTCGATCTCGGCGCAAATGACAACTACAGTTCCCTCTCAATTATAAATTATAATGATATCGTCAACTCTATACTTGAATATAACAAAGCAAACGGAAAAAAAGTCAGGATACTGATAATGACCGAATACCTGGCTCCGCTTGACGGCTACAGCATCTCATACTGCCCCGACATAGCAGTGAAGAGGGATCTGCAGTTTAATTATTTCAATATGCAGTTCGACGCCTTCGGCGGACGTGAGAAAGAGGGGATATACCTTATCCCGAATTATATTGTAGTAGATAACAGAAGCGACCGGCCGCTCTCAGACGCGGCAGCCTCCGACCGCAGCTCCGAAACCCTCAAGGCGATCAGCGACGTCATTCACCTCGGAATTTCGGGGTATAAGAAAGAAGCCGATGTGCTGACAGCCTATATTAACTCAATTTTCGCCGCAAATTAACACTCAGTTCACAGGCAGAACATAGACTCGCATTGACAAACACGGCTTTTTGAGTTAAAATATCGTTATGTATACTTTAGTTTAAGGAAATACTGAAATGAAGAAATTTGCACTGATTATGATTCTTGCCGTACTGCTCACCGCTCTCTCTTCCTGCGGCGGCGACAGCGGCAATGAAAAAGAGACCACACTGAGCCTTGAGGAGCTCGTTGACAGCATATCTCAGGCGATAAACGACGGGACATACGGCACTCTTCCCAACCTTGCGCCTGAAGTCGAGGTCAAGGTTTACGACACATACGCCGAGATCACCGGCTGCAAAAACGCTATCGGCGGCATCACCATACCCGCCGAGTACGACGGAAAGCCGGTCACAAAGATTGCCTCCGAAGCCTTTCTTGGGTACAGCAGCATGACGTCTATCGTCCTTCCCGACAGTCTTACCGAAATCGGCGATCGTGCATTCCTGGGCTGCATGGGGCTTACAGCGGTGACAATACCCGATTCTGTTAAAGTAATTGGCGAGAGCGCGTTTTACGGCTGTCCGGCGCTCCGGGCTGTCAATATAGGCGCGGGGGTCACCGAGATCAAGTCTACCGCCTTCGGATACTGCCTGCTGCTCGATACAATAAATGTGGCCGCGGCCAACACAGCATTTGCCGGGGCAGACGGAGTCCTCTTCAGCACAGATATGAAAACCCTTATCTCATACCCCTGCGGCAAAGCTGCCGAAAGTTATGCGATACCGGCGGGCGTTACGACGGTGAAAAACTTCGCATTCGCTTACGCGCAGAATCTCATGTCTCTGACTGTGCCCGATTCAGTGACTTCGCTCGGAGACAACACCTTCCGCTCGTGCACGAAACTTGAGAGTGTGACTCTTGGTACGGGACTGACATTCATCGGGGCGAACACGTTTATAAGCTGCACCTCGCTCAAATCAATAGTGATTCCCGAAGGCGTTAAGACTATCGGATATATCGCTGAGGAAAAAGAATGCGGCGGCAGTTTCACCGGCTGCAGCGCCTTGACAGAGGTCAGCCTGCCGGCAACGCTTACGAATATTTACCTCTTGAGCTTCAGCGAATGTAAGGCGCTGACGAAGATCAGCTTCGCAGGCAGCGCAGCTGACTGGGCTAAGGTTAGCGTCAGCGAGGGCAACGACAACATTAAGGTCGCTGCCGTAAGTTACGGGAAATAACAAATACAAATATTGAAACCGGGAGCGTAAGCTCCCGGTTTCATTCAGTTTGTAGACGAAAGATTTATAATCTGTATAAATAAATAACAGTCTCCCTAACTGGGGAGCTTCGCACCATAGGCTCCCCTAACAGGGGAGCTCCGCGAAGCGGTGAGAGGTTTATTTATAATTTATTGTTTCTAACCTCTCCTGTCGCCAGCCGAACAAGTTCGGCACGCGCCACCTCCCCTAACTGGGGAGCTTCGCACCATAGGCTCCCCTAACAGGGGAGCTCCGCGAAGCGGTGAGAGGTTTATTTTATAATTTATTGTTTCTAACTTCTCCTGTCGCCAGCCGAACAAGTTCGGCACGCGCCACCTCCCCTAGTAGGGGAGTCCGTCATATTGCACAATCATTGCCTGTTTTGTCTACTGTCTGAATGAAACCGGGAGCTTACGCACCCGGTTTCATTTTATACAAACCGTTTGTTCGCCTTGTGATTATCCTTTCATTGTCTTATCATTTCATCTGCCTTACGTGAATATATATTCTGTAAGGACTTGCTGTCGCGACGGGACGCCTTTTTTTTGCTTAACAACAGGGCCCCGGGGAAAGAGAGATAAGCTGAATGAATGGAACAGAACTGAAAGATTTAAAAATAAATCATCAAGGCAGGGGTGCGCCCTACCGGGGCGAGCATTACGGTACAGCGGGGCGGGTTGCTGCAATTGATGTGCGGGCGGCACCGCGCGGCGGCCTTAGCGATGAAGAAGTCGCCGCGTCACGGTTGAAGCACGGCGCGAATATCATGAGCAAGCAGAAAAAGAAAGGCTTCATGGCGCGCTTTTTCCTCAACATGCGGGACCCCGTGATAAGGATTCTGATCGCCGCGCTGGCGGTCAATATAATTTTCACGATCAGGGGCGGCGACTGGGTGGAATGCGTCGGGATCGCGGTGTCGGTATTTCTCGCGACCTTTATTTCAACACTTTCTGAGTATGGCAGCGAAGCGGCCTTTGAAAAGCTCAACGCCGAGGCCGGGCAGGAATACTGCCGCGTGCGGCGGAACAGCGGCATCGCAAAACTGAAAATACCCCAAGTCGTCGTGGGGGACACGGTGCTTCTCTCGCCTGGCGACAAGGTGCCGGCCGACGGTTTAATGATTTCGGGGACTGTTTTCGTCGACCAGTCGGCTATGACGGGAGAGAACAGAGAGGTTGAAAAGAAGCCTTCGGCCGACGCGCGGGTCGACCCGGCTGCCATATCGGCGGTACTGCGCGGCTGTCCGGTGATGTCGGGTGAGGGCGAGGCGGTCATAACAGCTGTAGGCGACGCAACCTTCCTCGGTGAGATTTCCCGCGAGGTGCAGGAAGAAACACGGGACAGTCCCCTTAAACTCCGTCTTGCAAAGCTCGCGGGGCAGATCAGCAAGCTGGGTTACATAATGGCCGCGCTTGTGGCAGCAGTTTACCTTACCGACGTCATCGCAATGGACAGCGGCTTCATTCCTGATATTATAATGATGAAGCTGACCGACCTGCGCTTCATGGCGAACGCACTGCTCCATGCTCTGACCCTCGGTCTGACGGTGATAGTCGTAGCGGTGCCCGAAGGGCTGCCGATGATGATCGCCGTGGTTCTGTCGGCGAATATACGTCGGATGGTGCGGGATAATGTGCTGGTCCGCAAGCCGGTGGGAATCGAAGCGGCGGGTAGCATGAATATTCTCTTCACCGACAAGACCGGAACGCTGACCGAGGGAAAGCTCGCCGTAGGCGATATTTATTCAGGAGACGGTATAAAGTACGCCGGAGCTGAAGTACTGAAAAAAAAAGGTGGCGTGCTTTTTAAAAAATTCGCCGTTTCTGCGCACTTAAACAGCTCGGCCACTTACGAAGGCGGGACGGTGAGCGGAGGTAACTCCACCGACCGTGCTTTAATCGCGGCGGCGGGGAGCGAGATGCCCGCCGGCTGGCGGACACTGCGCCGGATTCCGTTTGACAGTTCGCGCAAGTATTCAGCATCAAAAATCGCCGGTCCCGAGCGGCTGACAACTGTTAAGGGCGCGCCCGAGCTGCTTTTGCCCTTTATCCGTCAGATTTACCTGCCCGATGGCAGGACAGTTGCGTCCGACTCGGGGCAGCTCACCGAGCTCCTCCGCAAGCTGAATTCGTGCGGCAGTCGGGTGATCCTCATTGCCGAGGGAGACGGCGGGCTCGAGCCCCGCGACTGGGGACAGCTGACGCTCGTATGTCTGGTTGTACTTGACGACAAACTCCGGCGTGAGGCGCCGGCATCTGTTAAAGAGCTGCGTGACGCGGGGATACACATAGTGATGATAACCGGCGACAGCCGGGACACTGCCGCCTCGATCGCCGCATCCTGCGGTATTCTCGGAAGCAGCGTCGACCTTATTCTTACCGGCAGCGAACTGGCGGCAATGTCAGATATGAAGCTCAAGGAAATCCTGCCGCGCCTCGGCGTACTAGCGCGGGCGCTTCCCTCCGACAAAAGCAGGCTCGTGCGGATTGCACAGGAAGCCGGACTTGTCACCGGGATGACTGGCGATGGAATAAACGACGCCCCGGCGCTGAAGCGTGCCGACATCGGCTTTTCAATGGGCTGCGGTACGCAGGTGGCCAAAGAGGCCGGAGATATAATAATTCTCGATAACAACCTCTCCTCAATTTCGAAAGCTGTACTCTATGGTCGGACAATTTTCAAGAGCATCCGAAAATTCATCACGCTTCAGCTGACGATGAACTTCTGTGCCGTCGGTGTCACTATGATAGGGCCGTTTATCGGCGTCGACGCGCCCGTCACCGTTGTGCAGATGCTCTGGATAAACATTATCATGGATACTTTGGGCGGTCTCGCCTTCGCCGGCGAGCGGGCGCTGCCTTCATTCATGAAAGAAAGACCCAAGAGGCGCGACGAGCCGATATTAAACGGATATATGGTCAACGAAATCGTCTTCCTTGGCGGCTTTACCATCGCACTCTGCATCGCTTTTCTCAAGCTGCCGTCTGTCGTATCGAGGTTCAGACCGTCGCCTGATAATTTATATCTTCTTACCGCCTTTTTCGCGCTCTTCATCTTCTCCTCGGTTTTCAACTGCTTCAACGCGCGTACCGACCGGCTGCGGCTCCTCGCCGGCATCGGCGGCAACCGCGGCTTCATATTCATCATGCTCTCAGTTCTTACGGTTCAGCTGATTTTTGTCTACCTCGGCGGCAGCGTACTGCGCACCGCACCCCTGACTGCCGGCGAGCTTGTCTTTACCATGCTACTCTCACTGCTCGTCTTCCCGGCCGAGTTTTGCCGTAAACTCATCTGGCGGTTTATTGCAGGGAAGAAAGGGTATTAATAAAATGCGGGATCACGGGGTAACGCGGCCTCTTGTAAGAGGCCTGGCGAGAACTTTTCAAAAATAAGTTTAACAGCTCATTGAAATTTGATTGACGATATAGAACTGCGGCGCCGCAGTTGGCCCCCACATCCCGCATCAACCGCAGAGCGGTTGATGTCTGCCCCGCCGGAAGCGGGAAGACGATGTGCGAGATAAACCACCCTGAAAATATAACGCGACACCTTTGACATGTGTCCGATGGATTTGGACTTCAAGCGCTTAAAACAAGACAATCCGGCGTAAACTGATACCGGGTGTCAGCGAGCGCCGTGGCAAAACGGTAGACGCCTCTGACCGAGCCGTTTTGCCCGCTGCACAAACCGGACACCGCCAATCCGCCGCAGCGCTGGCTCCGCTGGCGCTGCGGCGGCCAAAGGAGGAGTCCGGAGAGGAACCATCGGTTCCTCTCTGCGTGTTTCTCTGGGGGACTCTCTTGTCACGATACAAGAGAGTCCCATCGCGTCACCGAATCCGAGGTTCAATAACGCCGGATATAAAATCAAATATTTTCTGGTAAAACAAAAAAAGCCCCGGTCTGCCGCTCAAATCCCGACAGACCGGGCCTTTATTATCTTCATTTCCTCCCGCACCCGTGCTCTCCGCAGACGTGGCTTTCCACGCCCCCGTCATAACGGTGTGAGCCGGTTGCGTCAGTGTTAAAGGAAAAGCTCCCCTCAAGCAGCTCGTCAACTGCCCTGTCCGCACTCCCCGATGCTCCGGGATAAACGTCAACCCTTGCTTCGGTAAGCGCGAGTTTCGCCCCGCCGCCAATGCCTCCGCAGATAAGGGCATTAACCCCGAGGCCGTGTAAAAAATCTGCCAGCGCGCCGTGCCCGCTGCAGTTTGACGGAACAGTCTTAAACGATACTACCTTCCCGTCCGATACATCGTAAATCTTAAACTGGGTTGTATTCCCGAAATGCTGGAATACTTCTCCGTTATCATTGTCATAGGTTACCGCGATTTTCATGATTCTCTCCGTTATCTGTTTGTCAGGTAAAGGCGGTAATAATGCTCCGCCTTCAGTTTATTATGCCCGGTTGCGGAATATTCATACGGCGCCAGGGCCAAAGATATCCGCTTTTCATTCATCAGCTGCCGATTTTCTCAATCATCTCATCGAGCCAGTCGCCTTCGAACAGCTCGATCATGCCGTGATCGCAGGCGCCGGCAAGTTTTTTGTTCATCGGAATCTTCGCGACAAGCGGGATTCCGTGCTTTTTCGCAATTTCGTCTATATGGCTCTCGCCGTAAATGTAATGCTTCTCGCCACACTTCGTACATTCAAAGTACGACATGTTCTCCACGATTCCGAGAACCGGCACATTCATCATTTTTGCCATCTTCACTGCCTTCTCGACTATCATCGAAACCAGCTCCTGCGGCGAGGTCACCACGATTATTCCGTTGATGGGTATCGACTGGAATATCGTCAGTGGTACGTCGCCTGTTCCCGGAGGGCAGTCGATGAACATGAGATCGACGTCTCCCCACATGACATCTGTCCAGAACTGCTTGACAGTCCCGGCAATAACCGGTCCGCGCCAGACAACCGGGTCTGTATCGTTCTGAAGCAACAGGTTGACCGACATCAGCTCAATCCCGGTCTTTGTCTTCACCGGGAAAATCCCCTTATCGTCCCCTGTAGCCCGCTCCTTAATCCCGAATATTTTCGGTATCGACGGCCCGGTAATGTCGGCGTCAAGTATAGCAGCCGTTTTGCCGTTCCTCTCTGCAAGAACCGAGAGCATGGAGGTCACCAGCGACTTGCCGACTCCCCCCTTACCGCTTATCACGGCGATAACTTTCTTTATTTCTGAAAACTGATTGGCCGGGGCAAGCATGCTCTCGGCTTTGCGCTCGGAACAGCTTGCGCCGCAGGTCTCACAGTTGTGTGTGCAATTTTCGCTCATTTTTTTCTCCCACACCGTCTATGCGGTTACTACATTATATTGAATATGATATAATTGTGACATTTTATTATAACATTTATTTACCGTATGTCAATAATTTCATCACTATTCCGGAAGTAAATTACGGTCGCTTTTCGAGAAATACTTCGTCGCTCCGCAAAAGCTTTAATAAAATACATATTACTGCTTTCTCCAATTTCCCCTCCGTCACGATGAATTAAGAGGCCCTTTGATATACGCTTCATCTCACAGCTAAACGCTGTTCAGCACACTAAACTTGAAGTTCAGTGTAAGTGTATTATTGCCGAAGGCGCCTGCTTCATCCCATCCGCCGAAATGAACGGAGCCGGAGAGCCAAAAGGAGGAGTCCGGAGAGGAACCATGCGGTTCCTCTCCGCGTGTTTCTCTGGTACTCTCTTGCCACGCAGCAAGAGAGTACAAAAACGCATTTTCGCATCACTGTATCCAAGGTTCGATACCGCCGGATTTTTCCGTGAAAAGCCGCTCCCGGACATTTTCAAAATGTCCGGGAGTTCATACATATTATTTTTATTTATCCCCACTCCCCTGCCCTTTTCCCTTTCCGTTATTCCCTTTCTCGGCCGACTTTTTTTCCAGACGGCGCAGATATATTTCGTAATATTTCTCAGCTCTGCGGCTGACTGAGGGGTTTTCGCTCCCCCCGGCTTTTATTTTAGCAAGATACCGCAAATACCCGGCAGAGAAGTTCGTCAGTTCCTCCTCGGTGTAACCGGTTCCGGCCGAAATTGCTTCTTTTAAAAACCTCTGTTTGGCAGGCGATATATTTTTTCCGGCTTCACTCATGTTTTCTATAACCGTGACATTCTCCCCGTCGAGACGCCCGCTGGGGTTTGTCAGAGCCGCGGAACGTGCAAGTTCGGCGACCTTTCTGGCGCGCTTGTTGTTTTTACCTGCTGTGCTGATTATCAGCTCACAGCCCTCAGGCAGCATATCGTTCTCAGAGAGATAATTTATCAATGTATCGACCGCTGCGCTTACTTTCTTTCCCCTAAGCTCCGCCAGTCTGCCGGCGATTTCGTTGTCATTCCCGTCTGTTGATGACAGAGTATCCGTAACCGTGACCGCCGCAGCGAGCGCCGCAAAACCTTTTGCCTGACCGCCTGACATAAGCATCTTACCGGCCCCGACACCTGCCGCCGCGGTTATTTCACCGATATTAACATCATCGTAAGACAGCAGCTCAGCGCTGCGTACCCTTCCCAAAGGGCCGACCACGAGCTTCACCGAGTCCTCGGCGTCTATATAAAGCTCAGTTGTATTCGCGGTATCATATGAGACAGCGCCCACCGGCACCCCCGCCAGAATAATGATTGCGAGCATCGCGGCAATTGCATATGCAAACCTGCGCCGCGCCGGCACAGAATATCTCGTTCTCACCGCAGCAGGCCTGTCAGTATCTTTAATTATCTCAGCCGGCACAACCTTATGAGCAGCCTTAATGGCCTCAAGATCGATCTGCGGGGTTCTCTCGCCGATGTTTTTCAGCGCTGACTCAATGTCAGCCCGTCGCAGATTTTTATTTTTTCTTCCCATCAGAGCACACCCCCCATTTCCTTAAGTTTGGCACGCACCTTCGCTACCGCCCCGGCATATGTCCAGCGCACTGTCGCGTAGGGTTTACCTAAAGACTCGGCAATATTTTTATGTTTCATCCCGCCGACCGTGTGAAGAAGCAGGATTTCGCGCTCAGTTTCGTTTAAGCTCAGCTCGGCGGCGCGCAGCACCTCGCGATATGTATCCCGGTCACTGTATCCCGTCCCAGGGCTGACCGACAGTACATTTTCCAGCTTGTCGAACTGTACGACATTCTTTTTCTTTCTGGCGATATCGAGAGCGGTGTTTTTCGCTATCCGACAGATCCAACCCTCGGGATTGTCAGAATTTATATAAAGGTGAACCGAATCGCAGATTTTTCCATACGTCTCCTGCATTGCGTCTTCAGCGTCGCAGCTCTGTCCGAGAACGTTCAGGGCGATGGCGTAAACCTTCCGGCAGGTCAGCCGGTATATAGTGTCAAGCGCATCCATGTCGCCCGACTTGAGCGCGTCAAGAGATTCGTTCAGCTCGCCGTCCCGCATACCGGTTCCCTCCCTTTCTGATTTTTATTATGATTATACAATCAGAAAGGGAGAAAATCAATAGTGACGTTCCGGAAAATCCCGGTATAACCCCGGCCCGCCCGGCTTTTGAGCCGGGCGGCCGGAGTGCGACGGTCGCATCAGTTACCGCCGTTTTTTCTGCCTTTCCATTCCCTGTCTGCCTCATTGCGAACGCTTTCAAGGTAATCCTTCATTTTCTTTTTATCGTTTTCGTTGAGCCCTTCGTTATCTTCATTATTGTTTTTGCTCTTACCGTGTTCGCCCTTACCGTTTTTTTTCGCATCGCCGGTTTTATTATTGTTTTCGCGTATCTGATTAAAGAGTTCCGACTCAGCGTCATAAAGCGCAGATCTCAGGTTACAGAAGTTTTCGTATGTTACTGCCCCGCCAAGCTCGGGCAGTGTAATTCCTTCAGGCAGGGTAATATTCGCAAGCGCCGCGGTTACTGCGGTGAAGTCAATGCCGGCCAGCTGTTCATTCATATAGCGTTCTCTCACTGATATGAAAATCTCCTTAAGCCCGCAGATAATGCTGTCCCGGTCAAGTCCGGTCTGCGCGTTTGTGCCGGTCGTTTCTGCCACAGTCGTTTTTAGCACAGTCGTTTCTGCCGCTGTTGAATCAGCAGCTGTTACTGCCGCTGTTGTCTCATCGTCTTTATCATCATCGTCGTCATCGGTGAAGAGTCGGTTTACGACCTCGTAAATTTTCTTGAAAGTGATAGCGGTATTGCTGTCAAACTTTGCCTTCAGCTCATCCGCCGACATCCCGAGCACACCCGCTACAGCGGTAATCTCGTCGTCAGTGAGCGCAACTTCAGCTACTTTCTTCAGATCGGGAGTTACCGATTCAAGCTTCCCGAGCGCCTCTGCAACTGCCTTGTAAGCGAGTGCGGCTGTGTCATCCGGATGTGATTCGAGATACTTATCGACCAGATTTTCACGTCCCTCGGCGTTTGCTTTATTCTTAAAGGCTTTTCTTTCCTCGTTGATTCTCTTGCGTACATAGAAAGCCATCTTCTGCTGTTCGATGCGGACTTCCTTGAGCATTCCGACCAGCTCTCTTGTGGTTTTTGCCAGCGCTTCGTCAAATGTTATGTCGCAGCTCTCCATCACCTCGCGGATCAGGCGATACTGACCGAGGCTCAGCGACTGTACTGCCTCGTTGTTCTTGTACTCCTCGCTGTCCTTCAGCTCCTGAAGCTCGATTGCAAGGTCAGCCTGGCTCATACGCAGATACTTGACAAATCCGTGTCCTCTTTCAGCTACTGATCTGACTGCACCCTCAATTTCTTCACTGAGATCTTCCTCGGCTGTCACATCGCCCTCGGCGCTGACAATCGTTGACTCAACAACCGGGTTAGACTTTGTGAGAAATCCCTCATCGGCGGCGCCGCTTACAATTGTTTCAACTGCATCTGCCGCCGTCTGGCCGGTAAGGCTCCCGGAGCCTTCAAGCACCGTGTCGGCGTCCTCGTTGAGAGCCACGCAGGAGACAACCGTCCCCTTGTCATCCACCAGCAGTTCAAACGACGGGTTGATGTCAATTGTTACATACATCATCCCCGCTCCCGACGACCCAGCCGGTGAGCAGCTGGCGAATACCACCGTTCCGGATACGATATACAAAGCTGTAAGTATCATGCTAAGAATGCGTTTCATAAATTTTTCCTCCGAATAATTTTTATATCGAGTTTTCTCTCTGACAATATAACGCGGCATGTTGCCCGAATGTTTGAAAAAATAAAAAATATTTTTGATTCTGTTATTCTTGTTTTAACATCCTGCTGTAATAAAAATTAAAGTGTTATTGTTTTCTTCTTATCGAAAAAATGGAGGTGATTTTTGTCGATATCTGTCAACCATTTAAAGAATTATTCATAAAATATTATAGATACCGATTTATATGGAGGATTAATATGTCTTATTTTAATGATAATTATATAAGGAATAATTGCTGCCCGCAGAAACAGGAGCATGTACACGAAGTTGTCGGCAGCGTTGTGATAGCAGAGATACCTCAAGACCCGCATAATCATAGATTTGCTACCGTAACAGGTGAAGCGAAGAAATTAGGCAATAATGATCATTATCATGAAATAAAATTCCGTACCGATTTTTATGAAGATCATTATCATGAATTTAACGGAAGAACATTAGGAGCTGTCACGGTGGGCGACAGACACGTTCATTTTTTAGCATCTGAAACTCAGGTCAGTGAAGGCCACCAGCATGATTTCAGATTGGCCACTTTGATTAATAATCCAATCGGCGATTAATATAATAAAATTACACCGTCAGATTTCTCTGGCGGTGCTTTATTTAATCAACGTTTTGTGCACATCCCCCGAATTGCCTGTTGACACGCTAATCAGTTAGTGTTAAAATTACTCATCCGACTGTGTCGCCGGTCTTATCTCCGCTGCCCGGCGGAGTATATTGGCTGAAAAAACGTAAGAATAATCAGGGGGTGCCGCAATGAGTGCCGGTATCAGCGTAAAAATGAATATAAAAAAAGATAAGAATAAACTGGTCTACGATGTAAAATCAATCCGCAGCTTCCGTGAGATGCTCGAGAGCGTTGCCGACGAGTTCTCCGACCGGGTTGCAATCCTTTATTCCGGTTCCGATAAAAAGATTATCAAAAAAACATACTGCGAACTTTCAGACGATGTCCGCGCCTTTGCAACTTATTTAAATACCTTGGGCCTTGAGGGTAAAAAAATCGCCGTTCTCGGCAAAAACAGCTATCCGTGGATGCTGACCTACCTTGCCGTCACCTGCGGCGTCGGTATCATCGTGCCGGTCGACAAGGAACTAAAATCCGGGGATGTGGGCAATATTCTCTTAACCGCCGGTGTCAGCGCGCTGGTCTACTCCGCCGAATCAGCGGAAACAGTCAGGGCGTCAGGCTTTCCGGGCACTCTGCTTGAGTCTGAAAAAATCGAAGAATACCTTAGTACGGGTTACGCAGCCCGCGCAGCCGGCGACATGAGCTATGAAAACCACCGCGTTGACCCTGACGGCCTTGGAATCCTCATCTTCACCTCTGGAACTACCGGCATGGCAAAGGGGGTAATGCTTAGCCAGTACAACGTCTGTTCAAACATCACCGCCGTGCGCCGGCGGGTTATGATTTATCCCGACGACCGCTCGCTCTCCATTCTGCCGCTGCACCACACCTATGAATGCATGGCCGGCTTTCTCTCATTCCTGTCGGCCGGGGCCAGCATAGCGATTTCCGACGGCCTGCGCACTTTCGTAAAAGAGCTGCAGGAATATAGCCCCACCGTCCTTGTGGCCGTCCCGCTGATTCTCGAAAGCCTGCACAAAAAACTCCTAAAAAAATACGCATCGGTAAAGGGCGGCACATTAGTGCTGAGCACCGGCCGCGCGCTCTCAAACGCCGGCGCGGCCTTTAAAATGGAGTGGGGTCATTCGCTGTTCAAGCAGATTCACGAATTTTTTGGCGGAAAACTGACGCGCATTCTTATCGGCGCCGCTCCTCTCTCGCCCGAGACCTACCGGGACTTTGAATCCTTCGGCTTCAAGGTCTATTGCGGCTACGGATTGACCGAAACCTCGCCGGTCGTCATCATGCACGACGACTTAAACCGCGGCGCGAGTCACATAGGTAAGCCTGTATGCGGCGTCCGTGTAAGACTTGCCCGGACCGAGGCCGAGGACCTGACCGCTTCAAATCTTACCGGGAAAGCAGACTTGCAGGGTATCGGCGAAATACTCGTCAAAGGCCCCAACGTCATGCTCGGCTATTACAACGACCCGGACGCAACCGCCGTCGTCATGGAAGACGGCTGGTTCCACACCGGAGACCTCGCTCTAACCGATGCAGACGGAAACTACCGCATCGTCGGGCGCATCAAGAACGTGATTGTCACAAAGAACGGCAAAAAAATCTTCCCCGAGGAGCTTGAATACCGCCTTGATAAGAGCAAATTCGTCAAAGAATCGCTTGTCTGCGGAGTGAACGACGGCGATGGCGATGTAATAGTAACCGCCCGGGTCCTGCCCGACTTCGAGGAGCTCAACGCCCGCTTTGCAAAAGAAGGCATTCAGCCAGGCACACCCGAGTATGATGAAAAAATGAAAAAACTCCTGCTCTCCGAGATCGAGCAGGTTAATAAATACTTTGCAAACTATAAAGCAATCCGCCGCCTCTCTCTGCGCCGCGAGGAGTTCGTGAAAACTTCCGCCCGCAAGATTAAACGCGGCCTCGATGAAAATCACAGGGAAGAATAAAAATAAACCGGGGGAGCTTTGCGTAAAGCTCCCCCGGCACCGTTTCAGACTCCCCATTCTTAGGCTCCCCGTTCTTAGGCTCCCCTGACAGGGGAGCTCCGCGAAGCGGTGAGAGGTTTTACAAATTAAAAAGATACGCAGCTTCTTTGAAATGGATTTCTCCGAAATCAGCAAGAAACTTTAAAACACTTTATAATTTATTTGTTAATTTATTTGAAAGCTTTTGCGGAGCTTTTCTCGAAAAGCGACCGTAACCCTTATATCAAAGCATATGCGCCCGCAGCTCTTCTGCGGAGTATGCCGACAGATACGCCGGGGGAATATCGAATATGGTTTTGCAGCCGTACCCGCCCTCTTTTGAAAGCCGCAATGCCGCCCGGGCGATGGCGCAGAGAACGCTTCCGGTGAATTCGGGGTTCGAATCAAGCTTAAGGCTGAATTCTATCGTTTCTTTTATTCCGTCCGATGTTTCGCCGCAGCGGATAACCGATCCGCCGTGCGGCAGCGCGGAGTGGTTCTTCTTCATTTCCTCCATTGTGATGAAGGTGACAGTCGTGTCGTAATCGGCGAAATAATTCGGCATGGTTTTGATCTTTTTCTCGATGGCGGCGCGGTCGGCGCCCTCTGCTGCAACAACGTAACATTCCCTTCTGTGCTTTTCCCGGACGGTAAGCTCGGGATTTTTACCTGCTCTCACCGCGTCGATGGCTGCCTTCACCGGCACCGTATACTGCCGCGCGTCGAGCACTCCCTCGATGCGACGTATAGCGTCCGAGTGCCCCTGGCTCACTCCCCGCCCCCAGAAGGTGTAGTCATGCCCGTCCGGCAGGACAGAGGACATATAAAGGCGGCTTACCGAGAAAAGTCCCGGGTCCCAGCCGACAGATATGATGGCCGTATGCCCGCCAGCCCGCGCCGCTTCGTCGACTTTTGAGAAGTGCGCAGGTATGTTCGCGTGAGTGTCAAAGCTGTCGACGACGTTGAAATCCTTTGCGAGCATTGGTGTAAGGCCGGGCAGGTCTGTCGCACTGCCGCCGCATATAATCATCACGTCGATATCTTTTTTATATTTCACGGCGTCGTCGAGATGATAAACCGGGACGCCGGGCGTCTTCAGCATAAGCGCCTCGGGAGAGCGCCTCGTGAAAACTGCAAAAAGCTTCATATCGGGATTCTTTTTTACCGCCTCTTCAACTCCGCGGCCAAGATTTCCGTAACCGGCGATTGCTATATTCATATTTTCCACACTTTTAGCCACCTTAGTGGCCTTTATTTAAATTTTAATATTATCTGAATAAATCCTGTATTGCATAAAGCCCCGGCACCTTGTCAGCCACAAACAGCGCAGCTGACAGCGCCCCCTCGGCGAAGAGCGAGCGGCTGTGCGCGGTGTGCTTTAGGGTTAGAGTCTGGGTTCCGGTGGAGATCAGCACCTCATGTTCACCCACGATGCTGCCCATCCTGACCGAGTGAATACCCACCTCCTCGGGCGCCCTCTTGCCGTTCTCATGCCTGCCCACGAGGAAAACCGATTCACGCCGCACAGAGCGGACGCTGTCGGCCAGCATCAGTGCGGTTCCGCTGGGTACGTCGAGCTTCTGATTGTGGTGAGTCTCGATTATCTCAACGTCGGCGTCGGGGAACATTCTCACGGCAGTCTTCACCAGCTCGCAGAGTGTTGCAATCCCGAGGGACATGTTGCCCGAAATGAGCAGCGGAACCGATTTCGACGCCTCGCGTATTATCCCCAGCTCCTCCGGCGTCTGTCCCGTGGTCGCAATAACAAGAGCGATGCCGCGGGAAACAGCATATGAGGTAACGACCGAGGCCGAAGAATGGTGCGAAAAGTCAATTATGCAGTCGGCAGGCCCGCGATATTCCTCAAGCGTCGAGTATTTCTCCGGCTCTTTCCCGTCAAAAATCCGGTCGATTGCAGCGGCGAGCTCAAACCTCGGGTCGTTTCCCACCATCCGGAGCAGCTCGGAGCCCATCCGGCCTCCGGCACCGTTGATAATTACTTTCATGATTTTCCTCCAAGCGGTTAAATAATTCCTGCGGCACGCATCTTTGCGAGCATTGCATCTCTGTGCGCGTCCTCCATGGGTGTGAGCGGCAGACGGACATAGTTTTCGCAGAAGCCCATCGCCGCCATCGCTGCCTTTACCGGGATCGGGTTGACCTCGCAGAAGAGGTCGTTTATAAGCGGAAGGTATTTGTACTGCAGCGCCGCGCTCCCGGCGACATCCCCAGCGAAAAATTTATTGCAGATTTCACGTGTCTCGCGGGGCAGAACGTTCGATAGAACTGATATTACACCTTTACCGCCCAGTGCCAAAAGAGGCGTGATCTGGTCGTCGTTGCCTGAGTAGAGATCGAGCTTGTCGCCGGCGAGCGCCATCGTCTCAACTATCTTTGATATGTTTCCGCCGGCTTCCTTGATCGCATTGATTCTCGGGTGGTCGGCAAGAGCCAGGTATGTTGAGGGTTCAATGTTCACACCGGTGCGTGTCGGAACATTATAGAGGATACAGGGTTTCGTGCTCCTGTCGGCTATCGCCGCGAAGGACGCGACAAGCCCCTTCTGTGTTGCTTTATTATAATAAGGCGTCACCAGCAGCATGGCGTCGTACCCGATCTCGCAGGCGTGTACAGTCAGGTCAATGGCATAAGCAGTATCGTTCGAGCCGGTTCCCGCTATAAGCGGCACGCGCCCTTTGGCCACCTTTGCGGCGAACTCGAGCACATCCCGATGCTCTTCATCCGAGAGGGTCGAGCCCTCACCTGTGGTTCCGCAGATGACAAGCGCGTCAATACCCATGTTGATCTGCCAGTTGATAAGCTTTTCAAAGTTTTCATAGTCGACCCCCGCCTGGGTGAGGGGTGTCACAAGAGCTGTTGCCGCTCCGGTGAAAATAGGGTTTATGAGTTTCATGGTATCCTCCATATATATAATATTATTTCAGGACAAACGAAAAGATAGCTGCCGGCGGCAGCTATCTTCAAAAAAATAATATTACGGTGTATAAATATAAAAATACTTATACCGGAAAATATCATTATTCTGATAGCTCTCCGCCGTTTCCGGCGACAGTCAGACGGATATTTTCCGTTTGCCCAGGGTCAATCTTTGGCCTGATCCCCTTCGGCGGTGAGCCCTTTTGGCCGGCACGGCGGTCCTGCCTGACCCCATGTGTGCCGCTTACTTTTGCTGCATCGCGCCTCTATCTTTAATTTTGCTGAATTATAACATATATGCGGGGTGATGTCAACAGGTTTTAAAAAATTAATATGATAAAGTGCTAAAAATATGTCAGGGGGACAAGTCCCCCTGACAATCTCTGTATTATACCCTTTTGTTTGTGCCGTAGTAAGCGTTGAGGTAAATCTGCTTTATTTCGCTGATGAGCGGGTAGCGCGGGTTGGCGCCGGTGCACTGGTCATCGAATGCCTGCTCGCACATCTCGTCAAGTCTATTAAGGAAATCAGCCTCGTCGATATTATAGTCACGGATTGTTTTCTTAATCCCGACCCTGGCTTTCAGTTCGTCAACCGCTGCGATGAGCTTTTCAAGCTTCTCTTCGTCGGTATTTCCGCCAAGGCCAAGGTAATCGGCCACTTCAGCGTAGCGAGAGAGGGTTTTTGGGTGGTCATACTGCGGGAAGGTACCCATCTTTACCGGAACCTCGGCGGCATTGAAGCGTATAACCTCGTCAATCATGATGGCGTTTGCGACGCCGTGGGGCAGGTGGTGGAAAGCGCCCAGCTTGTGCGCCATCGAATGGCAGACTCCGAGGAATGCGTTTGAGAAGGCCATGCCGGCCATAGTGGCTGCGTTCGCCATCTTCTCGCGGGAAACCGGGTCATTCGTGCCGTTATCATAAGCGCGGGGCAGGTAATCAAAGACCATCTTAAGGCTCCGGAGCGCCAGGCTGTCGGTGTAGTCTGTCGCCAGCATTGAAGCATAGGCCTCAAGGTCATGTGTCACAGCGTCAATTCCCGAGGCGGCGGTCAGCCCCCTGGGAGCACTCATATGCAGGTCTGCGTCCACAATCGCCATATCGGGCATGAGCTCATAGTCAGCAAGCGGATACTTGATGCCGGTTTTCTCGTCTGTGATAACCGCGAAGGGTGTCACCTCCGAGCCTGTGCCGGCCGAAGTCGGAACAGCAATGAAATAAGCCTTCTCACCCATCTTCGGGAATGTGTAAACTCTCTTGCGTATATCCGAGAAACGCATAGCGAGGTCTGCGAAATCTACCTCAGGGTGCTCGTACATCACCCACATGATCTTGGCAGCGTCCATCGCAGAGCCGCCGCCCACGGCGATAATGCAGTCGGGGCCGAATCCCGTCATCAGGGCCGCGCCTTCCTTGGCGCAGGCGAGAGTCGGGTCGGGAGCAACGTTGTAGAACTCGGCGTGGGTGATGCCCATCTCATCGAGCTTATCGGTGACAGGCTTTATCATTCCGCTCTTGTATAAAAAGCTGTCTGTGACGACAAAGGCCTTCTTTTTCCCAAGAACCCCGCCGAGCTCTCCGAGAGCTACAGGCAGGCAGCCTTTTTTAATATAAATCTTCTCGGGCGTGCGGAACCAGAGCATATTTTCTCTCCTTTCGGCGACGGTTTTTATATTGAGCAGATGCTTTACTCCGACATTCTCCGAGACGCTGTTGCCGCCCCAGGAGCCGCATCCCAGCGTCAGCGACGGGGTAAGTCTGAAGTTATACAGGTCGCCGATGCCACCGTGGGAGGAGGGTGTGTTTACAAGTATCCGGCAGGTCTTCATCCTGGCGGCGAACTCGTCGAGCTTTGCCTTTTCGGTGACTGCGTTGAGATAAATAGAGGATGTATGTCCCATACCTCCGTCTTCAATCAGGCGCTCAGCCTTATTGAAAGCGTCGCCGATATCCTTCGCGCGGTACATAGCGAGCACCGGCGAGAGTTTCTCATGTGCAAATTCCTCAGAAAGCTCCACGTTCTCGACCTCGCCTATGAGAATCTTTGCCTCCTTAGGAACTTCAACCCCGGCGAGGGCAGCGATTTTTGCTGCCGGCTGCCCCACGATCTTCGCGTTGAGCGCGCCGTTAATCAATATAACCTTTCTGACTTTTTCTGTCTCCTCAGGGTTAAGCAAATAGCAGCCGCGCGCCGCGAATTCGGCCTTCACCGCGTCGTAAACCTTATCAAGCACGATGACAGACTGCTCAGACGCGCAGATCATGCCGTTGTCAAAAGTCTTCGAATGTATTATCGAGTTGACCGCAAGAAGTATATCGGCCGTGTCGTCGATAATTGCCGGTGTGTTGCCGGCGCCAACACCGATGGCCGGCTTTCCGCTCGAATAAGCTGCCCTGACCATTCCGGGTCCGCCGGTGGCAAGAATGATGTCTGCTTCCTTCATGACGAGGTTCGAGAGGTCGAGCGTCGGTGTATCAACCCAGGAGATGATCCCCTCGGGCGCGCCTGCGGCCACGGCCGCATCAAGTACAATCTTCGCTGCAGCGATCGTACAGTTCTTTGCGCGCGGGTGCGGGCTGATGATAATACCATTGCGTGTCTTGAGAGCTAAAAGTGTCTTGAAAATCGCGGTGGATGTCGGGTTGGTCGTCGGTATGACGGCGGCGATGACTCCTACCGGCGACGCAATTTTCTTTATCCCGTAAGCCTTGTCTTCCTCGATCACTCCGCACGTCTTCGTGTCGCGGTAAGCGTTGTATATATATTCGGATGCGTAGTGGTTCTTGATGACCTTATCCTCCACCACTCCCATCCCTGTCTCCCCCACAGCCATCTTTGCCAGCGGGATTCTCATCCTGTTGGCGGCCATTGCCGCGGCAAAGAAAATTTTATCCACTTGTTCCTGTGTATAAGCTGCGTAGCGTTTCTGTGCTTCCCTGACCCGCGCTATCTCGGCAATAAGCGCCTCCGTAGTGTTGACTTCAATACGGTTTACGTTTTCCATATAAGTTTTCCTTTCAGCGGAATTATGCTTCGTTACGGTTGAGCTGTGTTTCACCGGCGCCTCAACCTTCTTCTGATAACATTATAGCGTAATGTTAAATATTTGTCAATATTGTGCGATATGTCAATATCCCGTATTTTCATTTGTTTATTAATTACTTTTTGTATCTATTGACAAAGTTGTGACAATAGTCATCACGGAGCATGGAAACCTCTGATTAACCTTACATAAACCGGATTTAGCCTTTACGCCGCCGGCGGAAAAGCTGAATTTTTTAACGTTCACATTGCTTTAATCTGCTTTTTGTATTATAATAATATTCGTTATATAAATCACATCGGAGGTCAGCATGAAAATTGCAGCCGTCAGCGATCATTTTATGGAGGAATCTTTTTACCGGGACTGCTTCTCAAAGTATCCCGGCCTGTCTGTAACATCCATCCCTTATTTCGGCGCAAAAACCCGCAACGGTATGCGCGCCATAGCTGATAAAATCGAGAAAGGCGGCCCATACGCCGTTTTACCCCCTGACGGAATATACGATGCCGTCGCAGACGCCGAGATCCTTATGGTCCATCTCTGCCCCGTCACACGTGAGATCCTCTCAGCCGCGCCGCATCTTAAATATATACTTTCAAACCGCGGCGGACTCGAGAACATTGATCTTGACGCTGCCAAGGAGCGCTCTATCCCTGTGCTTTACAACACTGCTCACAACGGCAACGCTGTTGCCGAACTGACCGTCTGCCTTATGATTGCCGAAACACGCAATGTGGCGAGAGCGCATTTTGCCATGAAAAACGGCATATGGAGAGAGAACTTCCCGAATGTCGGCCGCGTCTTTGAACTGAGAAACAAAACTATCGGCCTTATCGGATATGGCACTATCGGTCGCCTTGTCTCCGAAAAACTGCAGCCCTTTCATGTTAACATCCTCGCAACAGACCCGAACGTCACGCAAGACGACGAGGATCTCTCGCGTTATAATGTAAAGCTGACCGATCTGCACACACTTATGTCTGAGTCAGACATCGTATCTCTTCATGCCCGTACGGCCGACCGCTGCGTAATTATAGGTAAGGATGAATTTGATCTCATGAAGCCCACCGCCACCTTCATCAACACAGCCCGCGCGTATCTTGTCGATTATGATTATCTTGCCGAAATATTAAAGGAAAACCGCATAAGCGGTGCCGCTCTTGAAGTTTTCCCGGTGGAGCCGCTACCAAATGACAGCCCCTTCCCCCTGCTCGACAATGTCACTCTGACCAACCATCGGGGCGGTGACACAGTAAACTGTTATTCCGACAGCCCCGCATACCTGATCGACGCCCTTTACGCTCTAATTAACCAAGGGAAGCGCCCGAAATACATCCGTGACTGACCGCTTTCCTATAAGACAAAAAATAAATAAAAACCGCCGGTTTGGCGGGTGAGGTGTTATATGTGGAATCCGAAACATAAAGGCATTCAGCTTACCGCCCACAGAGGCATTAAGGGCTTGATTGCCGAAAACACGCTTCCTTCCTTCAAGGCTGCCCTCGACCTCGGAGTTGACGTTCTCGAGTACGACGTTCATATGAGCCGCGACCGCGAGCTTGTGATAATGCACGACTCTACCGTGGAACGCACTACCGACGGGACCGGCGCGCTTAATTTCATGACACTTGCACAAATCAAAAAGCTCGACGCAGGGATAAAATTCGGCGAAGAATTCCGCGGATACCGCGTGCCGACGCTGCGCGAAACCCTCGATCTTTTTGTTTCGTATGATTATCTGCCCGACCAGATCGTTGAAATAAAGGATTTCCGGCCCGAGGTTGTCGACGCGGTGGTTGCAATGATTGACGAATACGGCCTTCGGGAGAGAACAGTCATAGAAGCGGGCGACGCCCCGACGATTCTCTATCTGCAGGATAATTACCCCGACATTAAAACTCTGGTCTTTCCCCCTGTGCACATGAAAAGGCCGAACCCCAAAGTCTACGACAGGGTCTACGGCGTGGCAGTTTCATTCCTGTCGCCCGCCTTTACCTCAAAGGAACAAATTAAAGCCCTGTGCGACGGATATGCTGCCGCTGGCAAGGAATTGTTTCTTTTCAGCGGCGACACGCCCGAGCAGATAGATCAGTGCGTCGCATACGGCGCCACGAACATTACCACAAACGTCGCCCCGTTCGCAATAAAGTATCTCGGCGAGCGCGGCCTCTTGTTGCCAGAAAAGGATACGCGGCTTCTTTGAAAAGAAGCCTGGCAAGAAACTTCCAAAAAAGCGACCGTAACCCTTATGTCTACAAACTGAAACGGGTCAGCGCGGCGTTGCCGCGCGGACCCCGGCAGTGTAATATTCCAGGTTTAAAAAGCCGGCCGGGCAATTTATTTTGTTGATATTCCCTTCGCGGTATATCTGATATTCCGCACCGTCAGCCCCGCACGCTTTTTTCACCGGATTATAAGAATATACGATAAGCGTTCCGTCGCATAATGTTTCAAGAGTATCTTGACCGGTTATCCGCACTGCTCCTGCTGAGATGAATTTCTCCGCGATACCGATGACAGCCGTCCCGCCGGTAATCCGGACAAGTATAAAAAGTCTGAAGTCGTCGGGGCCGCTGAGTGTAAACTCATATTTTTCGCCGTCTGTCAGACGCTGCGCCGCCCCGGTGAAATGTTCGTATAAAACATAGTCCCCGTCTCGGCAGCCGAGCTCCGCGGGTGATATACAGCCGTTCACCGCTTTTTTCTCCGAATCAAGATTGAACGCCGCGACATACACCGCTCCGTCTCTCCTGTTGACGACCTTAAAGGCCTTTCCCGACACTGTCGGGTCGTCAAAAAGGCAATCAGAGTCGGGCAGCGCGCAGCCGTCGCAGCGCAGAATCCGCCCGTCGGCCAGACATAACGGAGATATTATCTCAGGCTTCGTGCGTCCGAGCCGGTCGCTTATATATATCGGACCACCGCGCACGGCGCGCAGTACGCTGTTTTTCACCGCCTGCCCGTCGTCGGTCCACCACATATCCCAGTCAGAGACAAAGAACTGCCCCTGAATCAGGCTGTTGAATGCACACTGCATAATATGTTTTGAAAACCATTCCCGGTTTTCGGGCTGAAAGTCGTCAGAGCACCTCGACACCGCCGAAAACGGCCGGCTGAACATATTTTCGTTCGCCATCCCCATACAGTTGATCATGTCACCGCCGAAATATTCGCCTGCAGACTTCTCAAGCCCCGCATGTAGATTTTTCGCCGCTTCACCGATCGGGAGAATATCCCGGTAATTTTTGCGCAGGCAGCTTTGATTGTCAACCTTGATAAAGTCCGCCCCGCAGCTCCTGAGATAAGAGTGCAGCACCGCAAAAAAGCCATATACCTTTTCTTCATCGGCAAGATTAGGGCAGATAAGCCCTTTTCCCGTCACGCATGCATAATTTGAAAGCTTCTTTGCTGCCTCGCCGTCGGGAGAAAGTCCTGACCAATACCCCGTCACCGGGTGCCAGATGCCGACTTTGATTCCGTATTTGTTCACCTCGGCAATGCAGTGCCCGAGTCCGTCCGGGAAACGCTCCGGGTCGGCACAAATATTCTTGAGCTTTGATGCGTGCATGACTTTAAACGATATTGAATGCGGCGTAAACCGCGGCAGCTTCTCAGTCCATTCAACGTCAGCCCACATATCGTCGAGTATCGCCCAGCGGACCGGAACACACTTTTCTTTAAACTCCCGGCACTTCTCGAGCGTCTCGGCTTCGTTCACCCAGATCTCCATCGCGTCCCAGGAGCACCAGCCGAGATATTCAAATATCCCGGGGTATTTTCTCTCCCCGCGCAGTTTTGTACCTGTTATAATTGCAGCTTCTTTTGCACAGTCATTAATCAGCAGGTAAGGGTCAGCACCACCCCCTGACACAAGCACTGCAGCCCGGCATTCCTTATTGCCTTTGCAATAGCTTTTTACCGAAAGGTTGAGGCGTCCGTCACGCGAACCGAGAGAGCTGACATATCCGCCGTCGCAGACCGGCATGAGAAAACCGTACGAGCCGTCTACATTCTTCCAGAGCAGCCCCTGCGTGTTTTCCGGAATTGACGAAAAATCACGTCCGAAATAAGGGCGGCACCAGAACGGACTGTAAAGGTAATCAGCCATGCAGCCGCTAATCATTTCCGGCATATCAAGTTCAATTTCAACGGCGCAACCGGCGTCAAAATCTCCTGTTTCAGTCCCAGCCATAACCCAGAGAACCGAAATGCCGTCATTTTCTCCGTTTACAATCTTATACTCAAAGCGGTACTTCCCGCCGTCTGTCGTATTGACGCTGTATTTATTAATATTCATGAATTTGCTCCTGTCTCCCAGTCGTCTTGGCGAACGGGTATACCCGTTCGAATCCTTTATACTTCGCACCGGCAAGCTTGTTGTAGGACAGCATCTCATGCCCTGGTCCGCAGTAATTTGGAAAGTAATATTTATGCTGTTTCCAAAGAGAATATTAATTTTCTCTTTCCCTCATCATCTATTGTATATATACTAATATCATCGAACGCGTTTGAGTAAAGATTTGCATCGTTCGGAAAATCCTTTATAAATTCGTCAAACGGTAAACAGTTAATTATACATATCTGTATTTGTTTTGGCTCTTTGTCTCTTCCTGATTTTAATTTATATGATGGGTTATATTCCTTGCATGTACTTTCCATATCCGATTGTTCATTTGCTATTGCATCATAACCATGAAAGCGGCTGTCAAATATTAACTGCTCACGGTTACATTCCGAACAATGAATTTTAAAAGATGATAAACCATAAAACAATGGAGCTATAGGCAGTATTATTTCTTTTTTATATAAGAAACGACTTCTCCATCTGTGAATCTCTCCTTTTTCATCACGTGTTATTGATATTGTTCCTCGTGTTTCTTTAGCAAGCTTTTTTTCATAATCATGAATCAGAATACTTTCATCAATAGAAAATATATTATTATAAATATAATATTTTTCACAGCCACAATTACATTTCATATTGAAAATAATCTTTTCTTTCCCACTCTTTATTATAATCGCATTTTCCTTAAGATGAACAGGAACCGGTACTGTCATATA
>JAEAME010000260.1_pt1 | contig 63876 bp, 45 predicted proteins | sample 8958731 | NCBI WGS metagenome assembly JAEAME01 (sample SAMN16933194, study PRJNA681113) | bioreactor sludge metagenome | isolation source: anerobic bioreactor sludge (Control) | place: India:Bengaluru | collected 2018-10-24
CGGTGAATCTTACACGGCGGGAACCTCCAACAAGATTTACCTTCCGGTGAATCTTGCACGGCGGGAGGGTGGGCTTAAGTCAAAAAATCCCTGGCGCTCACTTTGTGAGCGCGGTCTTTGTTTTTTCCCCGGTCCTCCACGAAAACAAGTTTTCAGTCGGCCTGGTGAAAAAACAAATCCCCGTTGCTGTCGCAACAGGGATTTTTTGATTTGTCGGGGTGACAAGATTTGAACTTGCGACCCCACGCCCCCCAGACGCGTGCGCTACCAGGCTGCGCCACACCCCGAAAATCATAATTCTATGTAATGAACACGGCGCAAATGTAATGTTTTTTCCCAAAAATACAAGCAACGCTTTGCGGCAAAGAATTCATCCTGCCCCCAATCAGATCCCGCTTCTTCACTATTCTGCTGTCCGGAGTTCTGATATTCAGTTGTTAATTTTTCACATCAGGCACGCTTTTGATTGCTTTAATCCTTTCATATATAATCACATGGGCTTAATTTTCTGTTTTTTGTCTGAACCCAACCTTTCAGCCTGCCCGAAATTTATCCTTGAAAAAGAGGCGGCGGGAGATTAGAATTTTGCTCCGATTGTTATCTTAGTGCGGATTGTCTAAAGATTTCCGCCATGAAGATATCAGCCTGTATTCTCTTCCTTAACAAGCGGCAGCGTCCTCTTATCCTGGCGGCAGCCCTGTTGTTAAGTCCCGCCCTGGATGCTCAAATGCCAGATATGAAGCTGCTTAAAAATATGAAAGCCCGCAGCATTGGTCCGGCAGGCATGAGTGGCCGTATCACGGCCATTGCCGCCGTCGAGTCCAATCCTGAGATTATCTATGCAGGTGCAGCTTCGGGAGGAATCTGGAAATCGACCGATGGCGGAGTCCTTTGGAAACCGGTGTTTGACGACCAGAAACTGATCAACATCGGAGCCCTGGCCATTTGCCAGTCCAACCCCGATGTGGTGTGGGCTGGTACGGGGGAGGGAAACCCGCGCAATTCGGTCAACCTGGGGGGCGGCATCTTTAAATCGCCCGACGGAGGTAAGAGCTGGAAGCTGACGGGGCTGGAGGAGAGCCGTAACATTCACCGGATCCTGATAGATCCGCGGGATGAAAACACCGTGTATGCCGGTGTGATCGGCAATCCCTATGGGGAGCATCCCGAAAGGGGGGTTTATAAAACCACCGATGGCGGAGAAACCTGGGAAAAAATCCTGTTTGTCGATGGAAAAACGGGGGTGGGGGAGATGGTCATGGATCCCACCAATCCGAACAAGCTGATGGTCAATATGTGGGAACACCGGCGGTGGCCCTGGTTTTTCAAGTCGGGCGGCCCGGGATCGGGATTGTACGTAACCCTCGACGGGGGCAAAAGCTGGCAAAAGAGGGGCCCGGCCAATGGCCTGCCGGAAGGAGATCTGGGGCGCATGGGACTGGCCATTGCCGCCAGCGACCCATCGGTTGTCTACGCCCTGGTTGAGTCTTCCAGGAACGCCCTGTACAAGTCGGCCGACGGAGGTCTCACCTTCACCAAAACCAACGATTCCCCTTCAATTGGGAACCGGCCCTTTTATTACTACGAAATCTACGCGGATCCGAAGGATCCCAAGCGGCTCTACAGCCTCCACTCAGGCATTTCCCTGAGCGACGACGGCGGAAGGAGTTTTACCCAGATCGGCGATGTCACCCACCCCGACCACCATGCTTTCTGGATCCATCCCGATGATCCGGCCTATATCATCGAAGGGAACGACGGGGGGCTCAACATATCGAGAGATCAAGGGAAAACATGGCGTTTTGCCGAGAACCTCCCCATCGGTCAGTTTTACCACATACGCGTCGACAATGACATGCCCTACAATGTGTACGGAGGTCTTCAGGACAATGGCTCCTGGTGCGGACCGGGCTATACCTGGAAGTCAGGGGGGATCGTCAATACGCTGTGGCATGAAGTAAGCTACGGCGATGGATTCGATGTAATGCCCGATCCCGGCGACAACCGCTATGTATATACCATGTCCCAGCAGGGCAGCCTGATCAGGTATGATATTGCCACCGGCAACAGCTACACCATCAAACCCACAGCTCCCGACCTGCAGACAAAACTCCGGTTTCACTGGAATTCCCCCCTGGAGCAGGATCCTTTCGACCAGCAGACCATCTATTTCGGATCGCAATTTCTGCATAGAAGCAGCGACAAGGGGCTTACCTGGGAGATCATCAGCCCCGATCTTACGACCAACGACCCCGGGAAGCAGAAATACAACGAAAGCGGGGGGCTTACCTATGACGTGACGGGGGCGGAAACACACACCTGTATCATCGCCATTGCTCCCAGCCCTTTGCAGAAGGGGGTTATCTGGGTGGGGACCGACGACGGCAATGTACAGCTAACGGTGGACGGAGGCAAAACCTGGAGCGAAGTGGGCGCCAACCTTCCCGGGCTTCCGCGGGGAAGCTGGATTCCCCAGGTGCGGGCTTCCCGCTACCAGGCCTCAGAAGCCTGGGTGGTGGCCAACAACTACCGGAATGCCGACTTCACACCCTATGCCTACCATACTTCCGATTTCGGAAAGAGCTGGAGGCGCATTGCCGGCGGCGATGGGCTCTTTGGCTATGCCCTTTGCCTGCTGCAGGATCCCGTTGAGCCCAACCTGCTCTTCCTGGGGACGGAACACGGGTTGTGGGTGAGCATTGACAAGGGAAGCCACTGGACGCGGTGGACCCACGGCTTTCCGGCTGTTTCGACCATGGACCTGGAGCTCCAGGAACGGGAAGCAGATCTGGTCATCGGTACCTTCGGGCGGTCGGTTTATATCTTGGACGATATCCGGCCCTTGCGGGAGATGGCCGCATCAGGGGCCCCGTGTCTCCGGAAACCGCTGACCCTCTTTCAGCCTCCGGACGCCGTGATCGTCGATGGAATACAACGCTTTTCGGGCAGCCATTTCCCTGCCGACGCTGTCTTCCAGGGAGAAAACAAGCCCGCAGGAGCCCGGATAAAGGTATTCCTGAATCCCGCAGCAGACACCGCCCTGCTTCCCGGGAAATCAGAGCAGGTAAACAGCTCACAAAAGAAACAAAAAGCGGCAAAACCAGGGGCTGCAACCCCTGCCTCCGGCCTTGCAGCCCGTATTCACGGAACTGGACCGGTTGCTGAAAAGCCTGCTTCTCAGGCAGATCCGGGAAAACACCCCGGCTCCCCCTCCCGCGACAGCCTCAGGTTGATGGTTTACAACCAGAAAGGCCAATTGATTAAGACCATTACCCAGCTGCCCGACACCGGATTGAATATCGTCAGCTGGCAACTCGACGAAGGGGAGGTGCGTTTCCCGCGGCGAACTGCCGACACTAACCCGGGAAGACGGGGATTCCGCGGCTCCATGGGGAAGCAGGTCCTCCCGGGAACCTACAAAATCGTCGCCCGGTACGGGGAATGCCTGGATTCCGCTACCCTCAACGTACTCTTTGATCCGCGGATTCCCAAATCCCCGGAGGTGCTCACGGCACAGCGGCAGCTGACCGACAGTCTTCTCCGGACTGTGGAGGTCCTGGCCGAAGGAACCCGGATGCTCGGCGAAAACATGGAAACCGCCTCGAGGTTGTCGGCGCTGGCAGCCGCCCGGAACGACCAAGAAGCCAGGGCTTTGCAGAAGGAGGCAAAATCCATCCGCGACTCCATCGGTATCATCCAGGATTATATCTTCGGAAAACAGAACGACAATGTTCAGGGTATTTATGGCAGGCAGGACGTCACGGTAACGGGGAAGGTTATGGAGGCCTTGCAGTATATCCGGAGCCGTCCGGGAAAGCCCTCCGCCACAGAATACCGGCTGGTTGAGGAGGCAAAATTCCTGATCCGGGAGGCAGCGGAAAAAATCAACCGTTTCCATGCGGAAGTGTGGCCGGCTTTCCGTAAAAAGGCCGAAGATACACCCCTGCCTTTGTTCAGGGAGACTAAGCCTCTGCAGGTTGAGTAACCGGCCTACCTGTCCGCTCAAAGGTTTTCCGCTCATCTTCAGGCCTTGGCTTCGGAGGGAGCGCATTCCCTTCCTGCATCAGGCATTCTGGCTCTCTTCTCAGGGCAACAACGCTTCATCCCGCCTGAAGAACCGGTGACGGTCCCTCTCCGGTAGTCCACTCACCGGCTGGGTTGTCTTTGCTGCAGTCGCCCCATCCCTCCTTTTGCCGGCTCCTTCTTCGAAAGAATAACCGTCATGGTCCTGAGCTCCCGGGGCGCTGGTCTTGTTTAACTTTTCCGGATAAGCTCCTTCGCCGGATGGACCGGCGGAACCGTTCCCGGCGGAGTCTGCGGCACCCGCTCCGGAAGGCCGTGGTAAACAAAATGCCGGCCTGTATGTTATTCTCGGGAGTAAGAAGAAATGGATTTTTTCCATTGATTATTCTTGCCTATTTTTGCATCCCTGAAATTAAAAACAGGATCTATATGTTTAAAACACTGAATCTGCAGGAAAAGAAAGAGGAAATAGCCGGAGGAGGAATTGCCGAAAGGGTGAAATGCCTGATCATCGGTTCCGGTCCTGCCGGCTATACCGCCGCCATCTATGCCGCACGCGCCAACCTGAATCCGGTGCTGTACGAAGGACTCCAGCCCGGAGGCCAGCTGACCACCACCACCGAGGTGGAGAATTATCCGGGTTACCCCGAAGGGGTGACCGGCCCCGTGCTGATGGAAGACCTCAAAAAGCAGGCAATGCGTTTTGGCGCCGACGTCAGGTGGGGGATGGCCACCCGGGTTGATTTTTCCGGGCCGGCACACAAGGTATGGATCGACGAAAGCCTGCTCATCGAAGCCGAAACGGTGATCATTGCCACCGGGGCCACGGCGAAGTACCTTGGCCTCGAAGATGAGAAAAAGTATGCCGGGGGCGGCGTATCGGCCTGCGCCACCTGCGACGGTTTCTTCTACCGCGGAAAGGATGTGGCTGTCGTGGGCGGCGGGGATACCGCAGCCGAAGAGGCCATGTACCTGGCTGGCCTCTGCCGCAAGGTCTACCTGATTGTGCGGCGCGATGTGCTCCGCGCCTCACGTGTGATGGCCGAGAGGGTGAAAAAGACACCCAACATCGAGATCCTCTGGAAACACCAGACCAAAGGGTTGTTCGGCGACGGCGTGGTCGAAGGGGCCGCCCTGGTGAAAAACCTGGGCGAACCGGGAGAAGAGGAGGTAAGGATTAAAATCGACGGTTTCTTTCTGGCAATCGGTCATACCCCCAACTCGGAGATCTTTGCCGTTTATCTGGACCGCGACCCGGTGGGATACATCAGGACCATCCCCGGCAGCTCCAAAACCAATGTCCCGGGGGTGTTTGCCTGCGGCGACGTTCAGGATCCCCATTACCGGCAGGCCATTACCGCCGCCGGATCGGGTTGCATGGCCGCCATCGATGCCGAGCGCTACCTGATGGAAAAAGCCAACTGAACCCTCTTCAGAAAGGTTATCCGGGAAACATGGCGTAGCCGGACCGGCTTCACTGAAAGAAAAGGCCATCCGCCAACCGGCGGATGGCCTTTTGCTGTTTCACTTTTAAAGCCTTTACCTTTTCAAAGCCGCATCTTGTTGCGGAGTGCTGCTGCTGTTACAGGTCGACTGCCACTTTCGGAATGTCGGCCGAGGCATAGACTCCAGCCTCCAGCTTGTTCTTGATGGCTTTGAAACTTTCTAAGGTATACTGCACATCTTCAATAGAATGGGCCGCAGTGGGGATGATACGGATGATGATTTCACCCTTGGGAATAACCGGGTAGATCACCACCGAGCAGAAAATCCTGTAGTTTTCGCGCAGGTCGAGGATCAGGTTGGTGGCTTCGCTGGGGCCCCCCTTCAGGTAAACGGGGGTCACCGGGGTGTTGGTGCGTCCAAGGTCGAATCCTTCGGCCCTGAGTCCCGACTGGAGAGCCCTGACGTTGGTCCATAGCTTCTCGCGGAATTCGGGATGGTCCTGCAGCAGTTCCAGTCTTTTCAGGGCTCCCTCCACCATTGGCATGGGCAATGACTTGGCGAAAATCTGGGAACGCATGTTGTACCTCAGGTAATTGACGATTCTTGTTTCCCCCGCTATGAAGGCGCCTATTCCCGCCATCGATTTGGCAAAGGTGGCAAAGTGGAGATCCACACGGTCTGTAACGCCGAAATGTTCAGGAGCGCCGGCTCCTGTGGCGCCCATGGTGCCAAAACCATGGGCATCGTCGACCAGGAAGCGGAATTCAAACTCCTCCTTCAGCGCGGCGATCTCATCGAGTTTTCCCATATCGCCCGACATGCCGAAAACCCCTTCTGTGATGACCAGAACGCCACCCCCCTGCCTGGCGGCCAGCGAAGAGGCCCTCTCCAGCTGCTTGCGCAGGCTTTCCATATTGTTGTGCTGGTATACAAACCGTTTGCCCATGTGAAGCCGCACCCCGTCGAGAATGCAGGCATGCGATTCGGCATCGTACACGATCACATCGTTGCGTCCGCAAACCGCATCGATAATGGAAACCATCCCCTGGTACCCGTAATTCAGCAGAAAGGCATCCTCTTTCCGCACAAATGCGGCCAGTTTCCTTTCCAGTTCCTCGTGCCGTACGGTCTGTCCCGACATCATGCGGGCCCCCATGGGATAGGCAAGCCCCCACCTGGCCGCCGATTCGGCATCGGTTTTCCGAACCTCCGGGTGGTTGGCAAGCCCGAGATAATTATTCAGACTCCACGTCAGCATCCGCTTCCCCCTGAATTCCATGTAGGGGGCGATTTCCCCTTCCAGTTTGGGAAAGGCATAGTATCCGTGAGCTTGCTTCATGTATTGCCCCAGATCCCCCTGGTTCTTTTCAAACTTCATAAAAATATCTGCCATGTCTTGAGCCGTTTTGTTTTAACCGCTGCAAAAGTAGAATTTTTTAACGGTTTCAAGCATCGTGCTCTCTTGTTTCAAAGCGGCCTGTTCCCGTGACAGGCTTCGCCGGATTCAGCTTCCCCCGGCGTGTTATCATCACATTCCGGCCATCGCACCTGCGGCCTTTTCTTTGTGCGGCTCTACTGTTAAAATATCATAACTTATTGGATATAACAGACTAACCCGGAATGTTTTTCCGTTTTGAATATCCGTAAAAACCCTATCTTTGCGCCATGTCAGAAAAAATGGGATACGGCCTCCTGTTGGTTGCATTTGTGCTCCTGTTTGCGGCGGGATGCGGCGATTACAACAAGATCCTGAAGAGTACCGATTACGAGTTTAAATACAAAAAAGCCCTCGAATACTATGAAGCGGGCGAATTTGCACGGTCGGGCAGTCTCTTTCAGGAACTGATCAACATTTTCAGGGCTACCAGCAGGGGCGACCAGGTTTATTACTATTATGCCAAGAGCATGATGGGGCAGAAGGATTACCTGATGGCAGCGCAGTATTTCAGGACGCTGATCAAGGAATATCCCACCAGCAAGTTCACCGAGGAATCGCAATTTATGGTGGGCTATTGTTCCTATCTGCTTTCTCCCAAGGTGCGACTCGACCAGGAGATGACCCACAATGCCATCGACGCCCTGCAGCTGTACATCAACCTGTACCCGTTCAGTGAAAGGGTGGATGAGGCCCACCGGCTGATAGACGAATTGCGCGACAAACTGGTGGAGAAATCATTCCTGAGCGCCCGCCTGTATTATGACTTTGAAAACTTCAAGGCGGCCGTGATCGCCCTTGAAAACGCCCTCAAGGAGTTTCCGGACACCAAATACCGGGAGGAGATTCTTTATATGTTGCTGAAATCCAAGTATCTGCTGGGTATCAACAGCATCGAGGAGAAGAAGGAGGAGCGCCTTTCCAGCGCCCTCGACGAGTATTTCTCTTTCGTGGATGAATTCCCGGAAAGCAGATACAGGAAAGAGGTCGACAAATTTTATGAGACCACCGCGAAGTTGCTGAATTATCAAACGGAACAGATAAACAAACAATAATAGATGGATTACAAAAGGACGAAAGCGGCCATGACAACCATCCCCAGGGACCTTGAAATTCTGGAGAAGGAGACGGGCAACGTGTATGAAACGGTCATGGTGCTGGCCAAGCGGGCAAACCAGATTGCTTCGGAGCTCAAGGAAGAGCTTACCCAGAAACTGTCGGAGTTTGCCTCTTTTACCGATAACCTGGAAGAGGTGTTTGAAAACAGGGAACAGATTGAAATTTCCAAGTTTTACGAGCGGTTGCCTAAGCCGACGCTGATTGCTTTTGAAGAGTGGAAAGACGATGAGATCTACCACAGGAACCCCGCCAGGGAAAACCGCAAGCGGATCTGATCGTTGCCGGATGTAAGGCAGGTTCAACCCCGGCAACTTCCGGATGGTCCCTCTTTCCGAAGAAAACCGGGCTCCCGGCAGCACGGCAGTTATCCGGCTGCCCTCTGCCGCTGAAGGCAATAAAAGCGGTATCTTTGAGTTTTATGGGTGATCGGGAACCCTGGGAGGTTTCCTTCAATGCAGGCCGGGACGGCCTCACCGGGGCGATTTCAAAGGATAGCGCATGAGAAAGAAATGGTTAGTATTCATAGCGGTTCTGTTTTTACTCCCTGAACTGCAGGGTCAGGAATTCCGTTGTAACATCAGCATTTCGTCCGAGAGGATCCAGGGCGCCAACCGGAACCTGTTCTACACGATGCAGTCCGATCTTTACGAATTTGTGAACAACAGGCGGTGGACTGAACATGCCTACACCATGGAGGAGCGGATCGAATGCAACATGTTCATCCGGCTCGACGAGCAGATCTCAGCCGACGAATTCAGGGGGTCTATTCAGATCCAGGCCAAAAGGCCTGTTTTTAATTCCAGCTATGAAACAACCCTCCTGAACATCAAGGACAACGATTTCCACTGCCGCTATGTCGAATTCCAACCCCTTGAGTTCAATGAAACCAGCAACCGCGATAACCTCACCAACATCATCGCCTATTACATTTACATCCTGCTCGGATTTGACTACGATTCCTTTTCGCGCGAAGGAGGGACCCCCTATTTTGAGAAGGCCCAGGCCATTGTGAACAACTCGCAGAATGCCAGGGAGAAAGGATGGAAAGCCTATGAAAGTGAACGCAACCGTTACTGGCTGATTGAAAACATCCTGAACCGTTCCTATTCGGGGATGCGTGACTGTTATTATATGTACCACCGGCTTGGGCTGGACATGATGGCCGAGAAAACAGAGGAGGGCAGGGCCAGCGTAGCCGAGGCGCTCCGTTCGGTACAGCAGGTTTTTCGCCGGAAACCCTCCATTTATCTGCTGCAGGTCTTTTTTGACGCCAAAAGCGACGAACTGGTAAATATATTTTCAAAATCCTATCCCGATGAGGTGAGAAGGGTCATGGCCATCCTCACCGAAGTCGATCCTTCAAATGGCTCAAAATACCAGAAAATAGAGGAATCCGAGAGCTTCTAACTGCAGCCCCGATGTTAGCAAGGCTTACTGTTTCCAACTACGCGCTGATCGATGAACTGTCGGTCTCTTTCAGTCCGGGATTCAACATCATCACCGGTGAAACGGGGGCCGGGAAGTCGGTTCTTCTGGGGGCTTTGTCGCTTATCCTCGGGGCTCGTGCCGACAACTCCGCTTTCCGCCGTACCGAACTGAAGTGCGTTGTGGAGGGGGTTTTCGGGATTGAAGGATACGGACTGGAATCCCTGTTCCTGGCAAATGACCTTGACTATGATCCGCAGGTTATCGTAAGGCGTGAAATTGTGCCGTCGGGTAAATCGAGGGCTTTTATCAACGACACTCCTGTGACTTTGCAGCAGTTGCGCGATCTCGCCCTCCGCATGATCGACATTCACTCCCAGCATCAGAACCTGGAATTGGGGACGCTTCGTTTCCAGCTGCAGGTTGTCGACGGAGTGGCCGGTACGGAAGCGGCGTTCAGGGAATACAAGGCGCTTTACGCCTCTTTCCGGAAAACGGGAGAGTCGCTCGACCGGCTGCGGGAGGAGACGGACAGAAACAGGGCGGAGCAGGATTACCTTGAATTTCAGTTTCAACAGCTGGAGCAGGCTTCCCTTCGGGCGGGAGAACAGGAGCTGCTGGAAGAGGAGCGTGATCAGCTGGAGCACGCGGGCGAGATCCGCAGTGCCCTGGCGGAGGTTGCCGGACTGCTCGACGGCGAACCATTCCCGGTGTTGCGTCAGCTCCGCGAAGCCGCCGGCCGGCTGGAACGGATAGCCCCTTTCCTGAAAACCGCCTCCGATCTGGCGGAAAGGCTGGTCAGCGCATCGATTGAAATAAAGGATATTGCCCGTGAAACATCCCTCCTGGCCGAAAAAACAGAGGTCAACCCCCAACGACTTGCCATGGTGCAGGAGCGCCTCGACCTGATATACAATCTGCAGCAGAAACACCGTGTCTCTTCCGTGGAGATCCTTCTTCAACTGAAGGATGAACTGGGTGACCGGCTTCACCGGATGGCGGAAACAGACCATGAAATGGCAGGGTTGGAACGGTCGCTGCGTGAAATGGAAACCCGGCTGGAAAATGCCGCCCGTGAATTGAGCACATCCCGCGTAGAAGCCTTCCCGGTGATCCGGCAAAAAGTGACCTCTCTGCTCAGACAACTGGGAATGCCTCATGCTGTCTTTGACATAGGCCGGGAAGCCAGGACGGATTTCACCGAATACGGAAAAGACTACATCCGCTTTTTGTTTTCCGCCAACCGCAACGTGGAACCCGAAGAGATCTCACGAATCGCTTCCGGCGGTGAAATCTCCCGCCTGATGCTGGCCCTGAAATCGCTCCTCTCCGAGTCCCTTCTGCTGCCCGCCATCGTCTTCGACGAGATAGATGCGGGGATTTCCGGGGAGACGGCACTGAAAATGGGCGTGATTCTGAAATCCATGGCTGGCAGGATGCAAATGATCAACATTACCCATCTGCCCCAAATCGCAGGAATGGGAGAGCACCACTTCCTGGTATCCAAGCACGAGGGGGAAGAAGGAACCACCATTAGGATCCGGGAACTGACTCCGGAAGAAAGGGTGGGGGAAATCGCCAAAATGGTAGGAGGAGAAGAGCCTTCGGAGAACGCCATCCGGACTGCCCGCGAACTGCTGCAGCGGCGCTGAAACGGCATCGGAATCAGATGCGCAAGAAAACCTAAACAATCAATACCGGAAAGGGATGAAAGAACTGATAGCCTGCTGCGGCATAGACTGCGAAACCTGCGAAGCCCGCATTGCCATGGTGAACGACGACGATGCCCTACGTGCCGTCGTGGCCGCCAAATGGAGTGAGATGTACCAGGCACCCGGCATCGTGGCTGCCTCCATCAACTGTACGGGGTGCCGCGCTCCGGGCGTGAAATTTTCCCACTGCGAAACCACCTGCGAAATCAGGAAATGCTCTTTCAGCAAGGGATATGCCACCTGCGGCGATTGCCCCGACGTTGAATCCTGCCCGATCGTCGCTTTTATCCTGCAGGAGGTGCCCGGGACCAGGGCCAACCTGGGTCTGGAGGGATAACCGGAAAATTCCAACCGGTCAGCAGCCGGCGGCTGAGCTGTCGAACGGAATCGCCGCATCCCTTCGCCATGGCCGGTGAACCCGCTGCCTTTCCCGGTAACGTGGCATTTCCCCGGAACAGGATGGACCCCTTGCCGGTAGTTGGGAAAAGCTGCCCTCCGATGCGATTTCCTTTGCCGTAGTCCACCCACCGGGGCAGTTCTCCCCGGCAGTTCCAAGCGAAAACCGCAGGTACCTGAACATTTTCCTGCCGGCAGGGTTATAAGGAAGGAGATTCCGAAACTAAAGGGCATCTGACTGCCTTTTTCGTGAGCAGGCTGCGGCGATGAGAAATCCATCCGTTTTGTGCAATTTTGCAGCCAGCCGCCGAAACGGAACAGGACAGCGCTTGCGGCTCGCCGCTGAAAGGATGGAGGGTTCCGGACGGCGCTCCGCACTTGATGAAACTTGTCAGCAGGAAATTATGAATCGCAAACAGTTAGAATATGTCGCAACAGGAAATTAAGATTGACTGGCTCGGGAAGATGGCCTTCAAAGCCGGTGTGAACGGACATGAGATTATTCTGGACGCAGTCCCCGGGGTGGGGGGCGAGAACCGCGGACCCCGTCCCAAGCCCCTGGCCATGGTAGCCCTGGCCGGTTGCACGGGCATGGATGTGGTCTCCATCCTCCGTAAAATGAAGGTCGAGCCGGACAGTTTTTCCGTAAAGGTGGTGGGAGACCTGACCGAAGAACACCCCATGCGTTATACCGCCATGCATGTCATCTATGAATTCAGGGGAAAGGAATTGCCCATGGAAAAGCTGGAAAAGGCAGTATCCCTGTCCGAAGAACGGTATTGCGGGATCAGCGCCACCTATAAGAAAGCGATGGCGATCACTTCAGAAATCAGAATATTAGAAGATTAGGGGATCAGTATGTGGAATGGGGAGTCCTGAAAGGTATCAGGAATCATGAACCCGGGGTCCTGAAGGGTAAGGTTAAAATTTCGGATGATAGAATTTTAGAATGTTGAAGGGATGAATATTGCACTGACAGGGATAGGGGTGTTGGCGGTGGCTTTGGTGGTTTGGATTGCCTGGTCCTACCGGAAGATGCAGAAATCGCCGCCGGTGGCCGACCATTCGAATGTTAAGACGCTCACGCAGAACAATTTCAGACAATACACCCAATCGGGGCTGGTGCTGGTGGATTTCTGGGCACCCTGGTGTGGGCCCTGCAGGATGGTTGCCCCCATTGTGAACGAGATTGCAGAGGAACAGCAGGGTAAGGTTCGCGTTGGCAAGGTCAATGTAGACAACCAGCAACCCCTGGCTACCAAGTTCAAGGTCCGCAGCATACCCACCCTGATCCTGTTCAGAAACGGGAAGGAGGTCAACCGCTTCGTAGGTGTAAAGCCCAAGAAAGTTTTGCTGGAGGCCATCGCCGTGCATGCTTCATGACCTTCTGCGGAAGGTGCTTCCCGGGATTATCTGTGAATTCTGCTGAATTTGCTGATTATCCGGATTTGTTTATCCGGAGGGTTGCCTGAAGAACCCGCCATGGCGTCTGCACCCGCCTTCCTATAACGACGATAGGCTCCCGGCCCGTTGGGAAGGTGGCCCGTAGCAGGTGGCCGGCATTCCGGAAATCATGTGAGACGACGGATCATCTCCATGCACATGCGTCCGTTGTGGTAGGGGCATTTCCAGGGGCTGACCTTCACCATCGGTTTCACGGTATAATCAGGCGTTATCAGCCAGAACCATTCTCCCTGTTTTACGTCGCGCTGATACCTGCCTATGAATTTCCAGGCGTTTTCAGACCATTTTCTGAATTCATTTTCGCCGGTCAGCTGCCAGGCGTTCCAAAAACCGACGACAGCCTCTGCCTGGGGCCACCAGTGGAAATCCTTGTCCATATGCCCCATGTCCGATTCGTTGTAAAGGCCTCCTTCCGGGTCGAGGGCTTCCGAGCCCACAGCCAGCGCCATGGCCGTAAGCTGTGGCTTCAGGAATTGCATCAGCCTTTGGTTTCCGAGCACCTCGGCTGCCTCCCACAGCAGCCAGGAGCCTTCGATGTCGTGTCCGTACGAAATGCCGGTCGACCGTACAGACCAGTCGTTGTCGAAAAACATGTGAAAATGATGGTTCCCGGGATTGATGATACGACGGGTGAACAATTCCAGGAGGTGGACAATGCGGGTGCGCACTTCCTCCTGCCCGCAGATCCTGTACAGGTTGGTATAGGCTTCCAGTACATGAAGGTGGGTGTTCATCGATTTATTTATTCCTTCGCCGGGGGGCAGGATGACTTTCCTTGCGGGATTCTCCCAGTCGGCCGACCGCGATTCTGTATAGCCGCCGTATCTGACATCAGCCGCATACCGTTCCATCAGGTGGAAAAGGGTGACGGCCAGCTGTTTCGACTCGGTATTCCCGAACACCGCGGCATATTCTGAAAAAGCATACAGGGCGAATGACTGGGCGTATACCTGTTTGCTGTCGTCGATCACCCGGCCGCCGGGCGATACTTCCCAGAAAACGCCTCCCGACCGGTCATCCCAGAAGTGGCCGGCCAGGATACGGTAGGCTTCGTCGGCAATCTTCTGGTACAGTGCTGTAGGGAAATAGCGGCAAACCGCCGAAAAGGTCCAGAGAATCCTGGAAATGAGAACGCTTCCCAGCGGAGCCTCCGGGTCGGCCCGCTCATCCGGTCCGATGGTGCCGGCAAAGGTCTGCCTCCGCGGGTCGTAAACCCTGGTAACCCAGTAATTCAGAATATTGTCGGTCAGTTCGTTCTCAAATTCTTTCTTCAGTTTTTTCATGCGGTGCGTGGTTTTGGTTATCGTAGTCGGTTGGTTATTCCGGTAAGCTGACCTGTTTTCAATCCGGCTTCCGGCTGATGGGGCCGTCTTAGACGGGGATGCCGCGGGCGCTCTGCGGAGCGGGGGCGGTCTTTACTCCCTGCCAGGGAACCGGATTTCCGCTTCGGCGCGGATGCGGTCAAGGGTTTCCATCAGCATCAGCGAAAAATCGAGCGGCAGGAGGTCGCTTTCGGTTTTCCCCGCATCGAGGCATTCCATGACGTGGGCCGCTTCGTACTGGTATCCCATGCCGGGGCTTTCGAACCGGTAGGTCTCCTCTTTTCCGCCCGTATGCCAGACGTGAACCGTCGTCGGGGCTATCCAGCGCCTTTCCATGCGCACCGATCCGTGCTCGCAGGCATATTCGGTGGTGACGAACGAATGGGCGGCAAAGCTGGAGTAAAGCGATGCCAGCTCCCCCCCGGGGTACTGAAAGGCAATGGCGATGCTCTCCTCGGCGCCGGTTGCGGCAAAAGAGGCCAGGGCTTTGATCCGGGCGGGCGCACCCAGCGCAGACAGGGCCGCAAAAACCGGGTAGATGCCGATGTCAAGCAGCGATCCGCCCCCCAACGAAAGATTATACAACCGGTTCAGCGGTTCCTTCGGACCATTAAAGGCAAAATCGGAGCGGACCATTTTCAGCGCTCCCAGCTCTCCCGACCGCACTATTTCAAGGGCCTTGCAGAAAGAGGGCTGAAAACGGGTCCAGAATGCTTCCATAAGAAAAAGCCTCTTCCCCCGGGCGGTTTCCACCATCTCACGCGCTTCGCGGAGCGTAAGGGCAAATGCCTTCTCATTGAGAACCGCCTTCCCCGCTTTCAGGCACAGCATCACATGGTCGCGGTGGAAAGAGTGAGGCGTGGCTACGTAGACCACATCCACCGAAGGGTCGGCAACCATCTCTGCATAACTTCCAACGGCCTTCTCAAAACCCAGCTCCCCGGCAAACAATGCAGCTTTCCCGTAATCGCGCGATGCCGCAGCGTATAGCCTGGCATTGGGCAGCAACTTCAGGTCCTGACTGAACTTGCGGGCGATTTTCCCGCAACCCAGAACCGCCCAGTTGTATGTTCTCCCCATGGTTTGCCTCCTCCGGATTAGAATACCAAATTACCTATTTTTTTCTAAAGGGCAACTATTCCTTCAGGCAATAAGACGCGCGGTCTTCACTGCATCCTGCTTTCATCCTTTTTTCCCAGGTCGGCCGCAAAAACTGTCGCCTCATCCCCGCTTCTTTCCTGTTTCCCGAACCGGGAATCCGCATTGTCAGGGACGGGTCGTCACTTTCCTCCATTCGTGTCCCTTATAGCCGGGTTCCTCGTTGGGATTTACCGACAGATCGGTCATGATGACCTCCCCCGATGAATTCATCCAGATGTGGTCGTAGGTGTTCTGAAGCATCCTTACTTCCCCGCTGAAAGGATCCTTGTAGTCCGAAATCTCCCGGAAGGCTTCGCTGTAATTCTTCATGGCCGTCTCCAGGGATGCTTCCTTGTTTCTGTAAATAGATTCCGCGACCTTCCGGTTATATTCCAGTTCATCGAAGGCGATGCGTGCCAGTTCCGCCCGGTGTCTTTCCACCTTTACGAGCCATGCCGGATTATATTGGAAGCTGGCCAGAAGGACCCGCCACATCGGCTCACACTCTGGAAGCGCCCCCGATTTAGCCCATGATCCATAGATCACGCTTAACCCCCATTTCATAAACCCTTTTTGGTCGATCATATATTGAAAAGCGTACTCCAGGTGGACGTCGATGGGTTCCCCATCTTTGGTGGCCGTTGCATCCACTTCGATCAATTCATAACTGAGTTGCGCAAACCCGGCCGATACCAGCATAGCCAACTCCGGATCTCTCATGGCTGACTGATAGAGGTTGTTGCTTTTCTCCGGATTCTGGCGGATGTCGCTGATCCTGAAATCGTTGAATCTTTTCAGATTAATGGGGTGGATGTTGTTTTCATAGTAATCCGTGGGGGATTCGATCGGTCGGACAACCGACCCGTAGTAATTCTGTCCCTGCATGCCCGTCATCATCTGCCCCAGGGCGCCTGCCCTTTCCGTCGGCCAGATATAGTTTTCGCCAAACTGGGTGAAGTACATCCCTTTTTTCCCCGCCTGATCGGATACTTCGCAAAACAGATTGTATGCCAGAACGGGAGCGGGACCGAAGGTGATTCCACCCGAGGATTCCCAACCGGCGGGAACATACATGGAAAAGGCATTGTCCTGGTACTTGGGTTCATAAAAGGGTTGAATGGCCAGTCTCAGAATCCCTTCGTTCTTATCCCCTCCGGAAACCGGATGGATACAACCGACCGTACTTACAAGCAACAGGGGAACTGTAACAATGATTTTTTTCATAAGGCAATTGTTGATTAATAGGGTGATAATCCGTTTTTTCAGGCAGGCAGGTTCCGGCTTCCGGAACAAAGCGAAGACAGTACGTAAAACAAAGGATCGGAGGAGCGGCAGATCCTGTACAAATGTTGTTATTCTTACCCTTTCCCCACCCGGTTGTTTCGTTTCTCCGGTCATCCTGCCTGCATTTACGCTTTGCCGGATTCACATCTTCACGGTTTGCATTTCCGGATTTCAGAGATTTCTGCCGATCAGGGCCTGGATGTTTGCCACACAGGCTCCCGTGGTAAGTCCGTCTTCCGGAGTGTTGAAGCAATAGTCGACAAGACGGTCGAGGGTGGAGGTGGCCACATGCATCCGGGTGTCGGAAGAGCCGTAGTAGATGAATACCTTTCCCTTTTCATTGCATATCCAGCCGTTGGAAAAGAGGACATTGGAGACGTCGCCGACCCTTTCTTCCCCTTCGGGGGCCATGAAGTAGCCTCCCGGCCTGGCGGTCACCCGCGAGGGATCCTCGAGGCTGGTCATGAAAAGGTACAGGACATAGCGCAGTCCGGCGGCGCAGTTTCGCACCCCATGGGCAAGGTGGAGCCATCCTCTTTCCGTTTTAAGGGGGGCCGGCCCCAATCCGTTCTTTACCTCCTTGATGGTATGGTAGATTTTCTTATCAATGATGGTTTCCTCAATGGCTTCGGCATGGGTGATGTCGTCGACTAGGGCCCAGCCGATGCCTCCTCCGCCGCCCACCTCGATGAATCCATCCTGCGGGCGGGTGTAAAAGGCATATTTCCCCTCCACAAATTCGGGATGCAAAACCAGGTTTCGCTGTTGCCCGTGGTGGGAGATGAAATCAGGCAGCCTTTCCCAGTCAGCCAGGTTGCGGGTCCGGGCAATGCCTCCGTTGGCGACGGCCATCGAGGTATCCCCTTCCGGGGCCCCGGGATCCTTCCGCTCCGAACAGAAAATGCCGTATATCCAACCATCCTGGTGCGCTACCAGCCGCATGTCGTAGACATTCACATCGGGATCGCCGGTTCCGGGAAGGGTAACCGGCCTGTCCCAGAACCGCCATTGGTTGATGCCATCCCTGCTTTCGGCAATAGCAAAAAAGGATTTCCGGTCCCATCCTTCCACCCTTGCCATCAGCAGGTAGCGCCCTTCGATATACAATGCACCGCTGTTGAATACCGCATTGTAGCCGATCCTTTGCATCAGGAAGGGATTCGTTTCGTAATGCAGGTCATATTTCCAGTGAAGGGGCACATGCGCGGCGGTCAGCACCGGATGGTTGTACCGGTGGTAAATACCGTTGTAGCCGCTCCTGACCTTCCTGTTGCGGCGGGCCAGCAACGCTTCATGTTCTTCGACGAGAGTTTTCCACCTCTTGCTGAATTCTTTCCTGGTCGGCTTATCTTTCACGGAATGCAATATTATGTATTCTCTTCAAAGATAACCAACCTCCGTGAATTGAGGAGCGGGAAAACAGCCTTATTTAGGCTTCTCAGGGAACAGCTCCTTCAGTTTTTTCTCTCTGAAGGCAAAGATGGAGCGTATGCGACGGTCCACAAACAACGCCGAAGCGATCCGGCCGAAAATCCATTTGCCAACGTCGTAATAGAGGAGATCGGTCATCTGTACCCCTCCTTCGGCCTTCACGAAGTGGTGTTCGTGGTGCCACAGCCGGTAAGGACCCTGCCGCTGCTCATCGATGAAGTACTCCTTCTCCTTCACATGGGTGATCTCCGTGACCCAGTTGAGGGGAATGTTCAACATCGGCGCCACCTTGTAGGTGATGATCAGCCCCTCGTACATTTTTTCGGGCACGCCTGAAGTGATTTGAAAGGTCATGTCTGCGGGAGTGATATCGTTCAGGTTGGCCGGCGAGGAGAAAAAACTCCACGCCTCTTCTGGTGTGACGGGCAAAATCTGGGTATGGATGAATTTCTTTACGGCCATGGCATATTTTACTAAGAAACACCGGAAGTCAGTAAAAAGTTCGTTGGGCAGGTTTGTCATCCTTTCGCTCCCGTTGAAAAAATCAGGCGTGCAACCGGGGTTCCCGGGGAAAACCGGTTCAGCACGCGGGAATCAGCCGGAGTAGCGGATTCCCCGAAGTCCGGAGCTTTTGTTACATTTGCGGGAACGCTGAAAAGAAGAAAAGATGGCCGGCCGCAGGAAATTTCCGCATACCTATGTAATTGTCTTCTACATCATCCTTTTTGCGGCTGTTCTCACCTGGATCGTGCCGGGAGGCAGTTTTCAGCGAGAAACGGTGGTATTAAACGGAACTTCCCGTGAGGTGATCACCAGCGGTTCATTCACACCCGGGAAAAGCGAGCCCCAGACCTGGCAGGTTTTTTCCGCTCTTTTCGACGGTTTTGTGGAACGGGCCGACATCATCGTTTTCATCCTGATGATCGGCGGGGCATTCTGGATCATGAACCAGACTCGGGCCATCGATGCGGGGATCTATGCGTTTTTACGGAGGGCAAGGGCCCTTGAAAAGAACCGGCTCCTGCGCAAAGTTGGCGTGGATTCCATCATCTTTATTTTTATAATGTTGATATTCAGTATCTTCGGCGCCACTTTCGGAATGAGCGAGGAGACCATCGCCTTTGTGGTTATCTTCGTACCCCTGGCTGTCGGCATGGGTTATGACTCCATTGCGGGGGTTAGCCTCTGCTTTGTGGCGGCTGCCCTGGGATTTGCCGGGGCCCTACTGAATCCCTTCACCATCGGGATTGCACAGGGACTCTCGGGTTTGCCGCTTTTCTCGGGAATCGAATACCGGCTTTTCTGCTGGCTGGTCATCAACGGAGCCGGGATCTCCTACATCCTCTGGTACCTGCGGCGGCTGAAGCGCGATCCCCGCAGTTCTCCGGTCTATGAGGAGGATGAACACTGGAGGAAACTACACGACAGCAGCGGCGAACAGCTTGTTTACCACACCCCGGAGGCGGCCTGGTTCATCTTTGGCTTCTTAACGCTGGTTTTCGGCGTTGTCGCATTTCTCTTTCCGGTGACGGAGCTGAAAGCCGGCATGTCTTCCGTAAGGATTCCCCTGCTGCCTGCCCTGGCCTTTCTCTTCGCAGCTGCCGGGATTCCCGCCCTCCGGAAATCGGTCCATTTTTTTATCCTTCACCTCCTGGGTTTTACCATCCTCCTGCTGATCACGGGGGTGATGGGCTACCGATGGTATGTCATGGAGATCGCCACCCTGTTTCTGGCCCTGGGGCTCTTTTCTGGAATTGCCATGGGCTACAGTCCAAACACCCTCACCCGCCATTTTCTCGACGGAGCGCGCGATATCCTGCCGGCGGCCCTGATCGTAGGTCTGGCCGGGGGGATCATCGTTATCCTGGAGAGGGGCCGCATTATCGACACCCTGCTGTGGCTGGCCTCCGGGGCGATGGAGGGACTTGGCAAAACAGGAACGGTGACGGCCATGTACCTGATCCAGACTGCCATCAACATTTTTATACCCTCGGGGTCGGCCAAGGCGGCGCTTACCATGCCCATCATGTCGCAGTTTTCCGATCTCGTGGGCATCTCCCGGCAGGCAACAGTCATGGCTTTTCAGTTTGGCGACGGCTTCACCAACATGATAACCCCCACCTCGGGGGTGCTCCTGGGGGTGCTGGGTGTCGCCCGCATCCCTTTTAACAAATGGGTCCGCTGGATCACCCCCCTGATGATCCTGCTCATTCTTCTCGGCTTTCTCCTTCTGCTGCCCACGGTCCATTGGGCCCTGCCCGGCTTCTGAACGGCGGCCCTGCCTCCTCTTTGCTTGCCGGTCTATCCGGAATAAACTGTCTCTCTCCTTCAGCTCCGGTTCCCGCTCCCCGGTCGCTGCGCTGCGGAATAATGTTAACTATTTATTAATTTTTGTTTTTTGGATTGCTCCGCTTTCAGATTGATTCAGTAATCCGGATTTATGTTTACATTTGTTGCTGTACCGGCAAAAATGAGCCGCAGCATGAATTACTTTTCCGTCCATATCGTACTTGTAAGCGTGGTCGTACTTAGCAGCAGCTGAGAAAGGACCTTCGTATGCAAGCCGGAATAAGGAAACCTTTCTCAGACAACGGGAAAGGTTTTTTTTTAAATATAATTGTCAGAAGGATGAAACGTAGACTCAGGAGCGATGCCACAACACAGGGCCGGCGGATGGCCGGGGCCCGCAGTTTATGGCGCGCAGGCGGGATGCGGGACGAGCATTTCGGTAAACCGGTGATCGCGGTGGTCAACTCTTTCACCCAGTTTGTGCCGGGGCATACCCATCTGCAGGGTGCCGGGCAGCTTATCCGGCAGATTATTGGTCAGGAAGGCTTGTACGCCGCCGAGTTCAACACCATCGCCATCGACGACGGCATCGCCATGGGTCACGACGGCATGTTGTATTCGCTTCCTTCGCGCGATCTCATTGCCGACAGTGTGGAGTACATGTGCAACGCCCACTGCGTGGACGCCATGATCTGCATTTCGAACTGCGACAAGATAACGCCGGGGATGCTGATGGCGGCCATGAGGCTGAACATTCCCTTTCTGCTGGTGACGGGGGGCCCCATGGAAGCGGGGGAGGTGGGAGGCCGGAAGTACGATCTTGTGGATGCCATGGTGATGGCTGCCGATCCCTCCGTGGAGGAGGATCTGTTGTCGGCGGTGGAGCGGAGCGCATGTCCCACCTGTGGTTCCTGCAGCGGCATGTTCACCGCCAACTCCATGAACTGCCTTTCGGAAGCCATCGGCCTTTCCCTGCCGGGGAACGGCACCGTCGTGGCCACCCATCTGAACCGCCTCCGCCTGATGGAGGCGTCGGCACGCCGCATCGTGGAAATGGCAAGAGCTTATTATGAGGAGGGCGACGATTCGGTGCTTCCCCGGAACATAGCCACGGCGGCCGCTTTTGCCAACGCCATGAAACTCGACATCGCCATGGGAGGCTCCACCAATACGGTCCTTCACCTGCTGGCCATCGCCCGCGAAGCCGGGGTGGATTTCACCATGCATGATATTGACCGCCTCTCAAGGATAACTCCCAATCTGTGCAAAGTGGCGCCCAGCTCCTCCTATCATGTGGAGGATGTGAACCGGGCGGGGGGTATCCTTGGAATCATGGCGGAGCTTGCCCGGGGAGGGCTTTTGGATACCGGGGTTTGGCGTGCCGACGGCCGGACGCTGGCGGAAGCGCTGCACGCTTTCGACATCACCCTGCCGGGGGCGGATCCTGAAGCGCTCCGGATCTGTCTTTCGGCGCCCGGAGGTTCCCGCAACCTGGTGCTGGGATCGCAGGAGAATTACTACCCGGCACCCGACCTGGACCGGGAAAAGGGCTGCATCCGCAACCTGGAGCATGCATACAGCCGCGATGGCGGATTGGCGGTTCTCTGCGGCAACCTGGCTGCCGGCGGCTCCATTGTAAAAACCGCCGGCGTGGATCCTGCCCTGCTCACCTTCCGGGGTACCGCCCGGGTGTTTGATTCGCAGGAGGAGGCCTGCCGGGGCATCCTGGGCGGAATGGTAAATCCCGGCGACGTGGTGGTGATCCGCTACGAAGGTCCGCGGGGCGGTCCGGGCATGCAGGAGATGCTCTATCCCACCTCCTATCTCAGGTCGCTGAAGCTCGACCGCCATTGCGCCCTGGTCACCGACGGCCGTTTCTCCGGCGGGACCTCCGGCCTCTCCGTAGGCCATGTGTCGCCCGAGGCGGCGGCCGGTGGCGCCATCGCCCTCGTGGAAAATGGCGACGCCATCCTGATCGATATCCCCGCAAGATCCATCAGTCTGCTGCTTTCCCCTGCAGAAATGGAGGAAAGAAAAAGGGCCATGGAGCAGAAGGGAAGCCGGGCCTGGAAACCGGCGCACCGGGAACGCAGGGTTTCGGCAGCCCTCAGGGCCTATGCTTCGATGGTTTCCTCAGCCGACCGGGGAGCCGTAAGGATCGCCCCGGATTGAAACGGCCCATGCCGTTGCCTGTGCATCCGGCGCGGTGGGGAAAGACTGCCGAACCACGGGGCCTCTTTCCCGGATGGCCGGCGGAACAGGCAATAATAAGCGAAACAACAACCGGAAATGACTAAAAGAGATAAAAAAATGGCGAAGGATAATCCAAATATCACAGGTTCGGAAGCGGTGATCCGCTCCCTGATCGAAGAGGGTGTGGAGATGATTTTCGGCTACCCCGGGGGTGCCATCATGCCCATTTACGATGCCCTGTACAATTACGGGGATCAGATCAGGCACATCCTGACGCGGCATGAGCAGGGAGCAGCGCATGCGGCCGAGGGCTATGCCAGGATCACGGGAAAGGCAGGGGTCTGTTTTGCCACATCCGGACCCGGGGCTACCAACCTGTTGACCGGCATCACCGATGCCATGATCGATTCCGTGCCGATGGTTTGCATCACCGGACAGGTTGTCTCACCCCTGCTGGGCACCGATGCCTTTCAGGAGTCGGATATCCTGGGTATATCGATTCCGATTACCAAGTGGAATTATCAGATTACCAGTCCTGATGAGATCCCATGGGTGATTGCCCAGGCTTTTTTCATCGCCCAGACGGGAAGGCCGGGGCCGGTTTTGATCGACATCACCAAGGATGCCCAGTTCGGGGAGCTGGAGTTTACCTATAAGAAATGCACCAAGATCAGGAGTTATGTGCCTGAGCTTCCTGTAGATCCTTTCAAGGTTCGGGAGGCGGCCGCCCTGATCGACCAGGCACGGAAGCCGCTGCTGCTGTTCGGCCACGGGGTGATCATCGGTCATGCCGAAGAGGAATTGAGGGCATTCATCGAAAAAACCGGTATTCCGGCCGCCTGGACGCTCCTCGGGTTGTCTGCGCTGCCGACCGCCCACCCCCTGAATGTGGGCATGCTGGGCATGCACGGCAACTACGGGCCCAACATAAAGACCAACGAAGCCGACCTGATCATTGCTGTGGGAATGCGTTTTGACGACCGCGTGACCGGCAAGGTGTCGGAATATGCCCGGCAGGCGAAGATCATCCACCTGGAGATCGATCCCGCGGAGGTTCACAAAATTGTCCGGGCCGACGTGGCGGTTACGGGCGATGCGCGCAAATCGCTGAAGATGCTCACCGCCAACGTAAGCCCCAGCCGCCATGAGGAATGGCTGCGGGAGTTCCGCGATGCCGACCGGGTGGAATACGGAAAGGTGGTGCACAAAGATATTTATCCTGCCAAGCCCGGACTGACCATGGGAGAGGTGATCCGGACCGTCTCGGAGCAGACCGGCGGAGAAGCCATCCTGGTAACCGATGTGGGACAGCAGCAGATGGTGGCCGCCCGTTATTTCAGCTTTACAAAGTCGAGGAGTTTCGTCACCTCGGGCGGACTGGGCACCATGGGGTTTGGCTTACCGGCCAGCGTAGGAGCCCAGCTGGCGGCTCCCGAAAGGCCTGTCGTGCTCACCGTGGGCGACGGAGGATTCCAGATGACCATCCAGGAATTGGGCAGCATTGCACACCATAAGCTACCCGTGAAGATCATCCTTATGAATAATAGTTTCCTGGGAATGGTGAGGCAATGGCAGGAACTCTTCTTTGATAAGCGGTATTCCTTCACGGAACTCTCGAACCCCGATTTCCTCCTGATAGCAAAAGGATACGGCATTGAAGGAAACCGGCTCACCTCGCGCGAAAAACTGGAGGATTCGGTGGCTGCCATGTTGAACCATCCGGGCCCCTACCTCCTGGAGGTGATCGTGGAAAAGGAGGACAACGTCTTCCCCATGGTCCCGGCGGGCGCTTCCGTATCTCAGATTATGCTTGAACCGCCGCCGCTGCAGCCATAACCGGGCGGGCAGGAGACAATTATCTTACAGTTGTTTAACCATTTGACCTTACGATCATGAAGCAGGAATACAACATCACGGTTTTTTCGGAAAACCACATCGGGTTGTTGTCGAGGATAACCCTGATATTCACCCGCCGGAAGATCAACATAGAAAGTCTAACGGTATCGGAATCGGCAATTTCAGGGGTTTTCAAATTCACCATCGTGGTGTGTGCCACGGAGGATATGGTCAGGAAGATCGTGAACCAGATCGAAAAGGTAATCGACGTGCTGAAAGCCTTTTATTTCACGAACGAAGAGATGATTTACCAGGAGATTGCCCTGTACAAGGTCCCGACCGAGTCGTTGTACGACAGCGACCAGGTGGAGAAGATCGTCCGCAATTCGGGGGCGCGCATCCTGGAGATTACCCGCGATTATACGATTATCGAGAAAACAGGGCATAAGGAGGAGACCCAGGCGCTGTTCACCGAATTGAACCAGTTCAGGGTCATGCAGTTCATACGGTCGGGGAGGGTAGCCCTGACACGCGATCCCATCGAACGGCTGTCGGAATTTCTGAGGGAACGCGATGCTTTCCTGACCAACCTGGACTGAAAGGATGATTTCACTCAAAAAAAAAGAGATATGGCTAAGATTAAATTCGGAGGAGTGGAGGAAAATGTGGTCCTCCGCGAGGAGTTTCCCGTGGCCAAAGCCAGGGAGGTATTGAAGGATGAGGTGATCGCCGTTATCGGGTACGGTGTGCAGGGGCCGGCGCAGGCGATGAACATGCGCGACCAGGGGTTTCGGGTGATTGTCGGGCAGGCCAGGGAGTTCGGCAACGATTGGGACAAGGCGGTCCGCGACGGATTTGTTCCCGGTGAAACGCTTTTTGAAGTGGAGGAGGCTGCCCGCAGGGGCACCATTATCCAGTATCTGGTGTCGGATGCCGCCCAGCGCATTCTCTGGCCTAAGCTGAAACCCTGTCTGGAGCCGGGAAACGCCCTATACTTTTCGCATGGTTTTTCGGTCGTGTACAAGGAGCAGACGGAGGTGATTCCCCCGCCCGACGTGGATGTGATCCTGGTAGCTCCGAAGGGGTCGGGCGCCAGCGTGCGCACCAATTTCCTGGCCGGCCATGGCATTAACTCCAGTTTTGCTGTTTTCCGGGACTTCACGGGCCGTGCCATGGAACGTACCCTCGCCCTGGGAATTGCCATCGGTTCGGGGTACCTTTTTCCCACCACCTTCGAAAACGAGGTCTATTCCGACCTTACGGGGGAAAGGGGAGTGCTCATGGGAGCCCTGGCCGGCATCATCGAAGCCCAGTACAAGGTGCTGCGCGACAACGGCCATTCGCCCTCGGAAGCTTTCAACGAAACGGTGGAAGAGCTTACCCAGAGCCTCATCCGGCTGGTGGACCAGAACGGAATGGACTGGATGTACGCCCATTGCAGCGCCACGGCGCAGCGGGGCGCCCTCGACTGGCGGCACCGGTTCCGCGAAGCCAACCTGCCCCTTTTCACCGAGCTTTACCAGAAGGTGAAAGCCGGCATCGAAACCCGCCGGGTGCTCGAATCGACCAGCGGCCTTGATTACCGCGACAGCCTCAATGCCGAGCTCCGCGAAATGCGCGAATCGGAACTGTGGCAGGCCGGCGCGGCCGTCCGTCAACTCAGACCGGGCAGCTGACCTTTCTTCCATCCCCATCCCCTCCTCCCGGTGCTATGTAAACATATCATTAAGAAAGGGGGATAATGCTTTCAATTGTGAAGTTTTTTGCGCAAATTTGTCTGAAAGTGTAAGAAAAACAAGCGGCCTGGCATGGGCATCCGCCGAGGCCCGGCAATGCAGAACAGGTTTAACAGATTCAGAATTTATACGATGAAAGGCCTGACCGTTCTCCTTCTCTCCCTTGGTCTTATTCTAATCCTTCGGATGCAGATGTGAGAATGGTATGCCCGGAACGGGAATTAATAACACAGGGGGGCCATTCTCAGCGGGGGATGGCCTTCCGGTTTAATATAGGAATGACATGAGTGACCGGTTGTATATTTTTGACACGACGCTCCGGGACGGAGAACAGGTTCCCGGATGCCAGTTGAACACCATCGAAAAAGTGGAGGTGGCAAAAGCCCTCGAAGAGCTGGGCGTTGATGTGATCGAGGCGGGGTTTCCGATTTCGAGTCCGGGAGATTTCGAGTCGGTGGTGGAGATCTCCAGGGCGGTGACCTGGCCGGTGATCTGCGGTTTGACGCGGGCGGTGCAGAAAGATATCGATGTGGCGGCCGAATCGCTCCAATATGCCAAAAAGAGGCGAATCCACACGGGTATCGGCACCTCCTACTATCACATCCACTACAAGCTGAATTCGAACCCGGATGAGATACTGGAACGGGCGGTGGCTGCGGTGAAATATGCCAGGAAGTTTGTGGAGGATGTGGAATTTTACGCCGAAGATGCGGGTAGGACAGAAAACGAATACCTGGCCCGGGTTGTAGAGGCGGTGATCAAGGCAGGGGCCACGGTGGTCAACATTCCCGATACCACGGGCTACTGCCTCCCCGATGAATTCGGTGCGAAGATCCGATATCTTGTCGAAAAGGTGGAGGGTATTCACCGTGTGGTGATCTCCACCCATTGCCACAACGACCTGGGCATGGCAACGGCCAACACGGTGGCGGGAATCATGAACGGAGCCCGGCAGGCCGAGGTGACCATCAACGGCATCGGCGAGCGGGCCGGCAACACCTCGCTTGAAGAGGTGGTAATGATCCTGAAAAGCCGGCAGAAGGTGCTCAACATCGACACCAACATACGGACACAGAACATCTACCGGACAAGCCGGCTGGTTTCCAATCTGATGAACATGCCTGTCCAGCCGAACAAGGCCATTGTGGGTAGAAACGCCTTTGCCCACTCGTCGGGTATCCACCAGGACGGGGTGCTGAAGAACCGGGAGAATTACGAAATCATGGATCCCCGCGACGTGGGGATCAACGAGTCCTCCATCCTGCTGACGGCCCGCAGCGGCCGGGCAGCCCTGAGCCACCGGCTGGAGCTTCTGGGCTTCAAGCTGGAAAAGGAAAAGCTGGATCAGGTGTACGAGGAGTTTCTTAAACTGGCCGACCGCAAGAAGGAGATCCGGGATGACGACATTGCCCTGCTGGTGGGCGACTTCACACGGCAGGAAAAGAGGATAAAGCTCGACTTCCTGCAGGTGGTGGCGGGCAAGACCCTGGTGCCCACGGCGACCATCCGCCTCGACATCGCCGGGGAGAAATTCAATGCCACCGCCTCGGGCAACGGTCCGGTCGACGCGGCCATCAACGCGGTGAAACAGATCATCCGCCGGCAGGTGGTGCTCGAAGAATTCCTGATCCAGGCCATCACCCGCGGCAGCGACGATGTGGGAAAGGTGCACATGCAAATAGAATACGAAAAACGCATGTACAACGGCTTCGGTGCCAACACCGATATCATCACCGCCTCGGTGGAGGCATTTCTTGACGCACTCAACAAACTGCCCTGCACAAACGGGACCCTTCAACCGTAACAATCCGTACGATGCATTCGACTCTTTTTGACAAGATCTGGGACCGCCATGTGGTCAGGCAGCCGGAGGGAGGCCCTTCGGTACTCTACATCGATGCGCACCTGGTCCACGAGGTGACCAGCCCGGTGGCATTCCTGGGGCTTGAAAAGCGGGGGCTTCAGGTCTTCCGTCCGGAAAAGACCTTTGCGGTGCCCGACCATAACGTGCCGACCGTTGACCAGCATCTGCCCATCCGGGAGGAGATGTCGCGGCGGCAGGTGGAGATGCTGGCCCGTAACTGCCGGGAACATGGCATCCTGATTTTCGGATTGGGCCATCCCTGGCATGGCATTGTGCATGTCATCGGCCCCGAACTGGGTATCACCCGGCCGGGCATGACCATCGTGTGCGGGGACAGCCACACAAGCACCCACGGGGCTTTCGGCTCCATCGCATTCGGCATCGGAACCTCGGAGGTGGAAATGGTACTGGCCAGCCAGTGTCTTCTTCAGTCGAAACCCCGTCAGATGCGGATCACCGTGGAGGGAACCCCGGGGAAAGGGGTAACCGCCAAAGATTTCGCCCTGTACATCATTTCACAGATTTCAACAAGCGGCGGAACGGGCCATTTTATTGAGTATGACGGTGAGGCGGTGCGCAGCCTGGACATGGAAGGGAGGATGACCCTCTGCAACATGAGCATCGAGAGCGGAGCCCGCGGCGGGCTGATCGCCCCCGACGACACCACCTTCGCATATCTGCACGGAAGGGAGTTCTCACCCCGGGGCGAAGCCTGGGATAAGGCCCTTGAAGGATGGAAAAGCCTGCGCTCGGACCCCGGCGCCCGCTTCGATGCCGAATACCGCTTCGATGCCCGCGATATTGAACCTATGATTACCTATGGCACCAACCCGGGTATGGGCATCCCGGTAAACGGTACCATACCCACCGGGGAAGAGCCCTCAATCCCGGATCCGGCATCGTTCAGAAAAGCCCTCGGTTATATGGGATTGTATCCCGGGGAAAAAATGCTGGGGAAAAAGGTCGATTATGTGTTCGTGGGGAGCTGCACCAACGGAAGGCTGGAAGATTTGCGGGCGTTTGCCATGCTGGTGAAGGGCAGGAGGAAAGCCCCGGACGTGACGGCCTGGATCGTTCCCGGATCCCGGCAGGTGGCCGAGGAAGCCCGGAGGGAGGGAATTGCCGGCCTGCTCGCAGAGGCCGGCTTTGAACTGCGGCAACCCGGCTGTTCCGCCTGCCTGGCGATGAACGATGACAAAATCCCGGCGGGTAAATATGCGGTCTCCACTTCCAACCGCAATTTTGAGGGACGACAGGGACCGGGAGCCCGCACCCTGCTGGCCAGCCCCCTGACAGCCGCCGCCGCCGCCATCACCGGCGTGATAACCGACCCGAGAGATCTTATTCAGGATTAATAGACAGATCAATAAATAGATCAGAAGAAGGAATCCTGAGTGTTTACTGAGCATTGGTTTTAAAATGGAAAGTGTCCCTGATACGACAACCATGGTACAGCATGAGAGAAATGACATTGTTGAAGATTGGAGGACCGGAATAACAGAAGATCGGAAGTGAACGAAATGGACGGAGATGAGAGGATCGGAATACCCGGATGATCAACCGGGACAGATAAAGTCAAATCATCGAAGACTCAGGATTCAAAATTCATGATTCAAAAAGATAACGATGTACGATTCATTTACTGTGTTTGTCAGCAGCGCAATACCATTGCCCTCCGAAAATGTGGATACCGACCAGATCATTCCCGCCCGTTTTCTGAAAGCGGTGGAGAGAAAAGGCTTTGGCGAAAACCTGTTCCGCGACTGGCGGTACGACAGGGAGGGAAATCCAATTCCGGGGTTTGTGCTGAACGACCCCCGTTTTTCGGGCAGGATTCTGGTGGCAGGCAGGAACTTCGGAAGCGGCTCAAGCCGGGAGCATGCCGCCTGGGCCCTTTACGACCATGGCTTCAGGGTGGTGGTTTCCAGTTTTTTTGCCGATATCTTCCGGAACAACGCCCTTAACAACGGCCTCCTTCCGGTGGTGGTCGCACCCTCCTTCCTGGAGAAGCTCTTCAGCACCATCGCCCGTGAACCCCGGACTCTTTTTCAGACAGACCTGGAAAACCAGAAATTTACGATCCTTCCTTCCGGAGATTCGGTTCGTTTTGAGATCGGCGCCTATAAAAAGCATTGCCTTCTCAACGGGCTCGATGATGTTGACTTCCTGACAGGGTTGAAAGAGGAGATCGCCGGATTTGAAAACAGATCGGCATGACTGAAAACGGAACATACGGGAACAGGCTGTCGATCATGGACACCACCCTGCGGGACGGGGAACAGACTTCGGGTGTGGCCTTTTCGGATACCGAGAAGCTGAGTATCGCCCGCATCCTGCTGGAGGATGTGCGTGTCGACCGCATCGAGGTTGCCTCGGCGCGGGTGTCTGACGGTGAATACCGGGGAGCCAGGAACATACTGGAGTGGGCCGCCTCGAAAGGTTATGCCGGCCGTGTGGAGGTTCTGGGATTTGTCGACGGGGAGTTGTCGTTAAACTGGATCCGGAATGCCGGCGGGGCGGTTCTGAACCTTCTCTGCAAGGGATCCTACCGGCATGTGACGGAGCAGCTGCGAAAAACCCCTGAACAGCATGTGGCCGGTATCCGGGGGGTGATCGCGCGGGCCGCCGCCATGGGCATTGCGGTGAATGTATACCTCGAAGACTGGTCGAACGGCATGCGCCATTCGCGCGATTACGTCCATTACCTTGTCTCCTCCCTGAAAGAGGAGCCGGTGCAGAGGATCATGCTGCCCGATACCCTGGGAATCCTCAACCCGGATGAGACCTACGAATACTGCCGCGAGATGCTGGAGGGCTATCCCGGGGCGGCCTTTGATTTCCATGCCCACAACGACTACGACCTCGCGGTGGGCAACGTATTCCAGGCTCTTAAGGCCGGGATCCGCTGCATCCACACCACCGTGAACGGCCTGGGCGAAAGGGCCGGCAACGTGCCATTGTCGAGCGTTTTGGCCCTTGCCACCGACCATCTTAAAATGGAAACCCAGGTGAACGAAGCCATGCTTACCCGGATTTCGCGCGTCGTAGAGTCCTTTTCGGGAATCCGCATCCCCGCCAACAAACCTTTGATCGGCGAGTTTGTCTTCACCCAGTGCAGTGGCATCCATGCCGACGGTGACAACAAAAACAAACTTTATTACAATGAGCTGCTGCCGGAACGTTTCGGCAGAACCCGCACCTATGCCCTCGGCAAGACCTCGGGGAAGGCGAACATCCGCAAAAACCTGGAGGAACTGGGTATAGACCTTGATGCGGAGTCTTTGAAAAAGGTCACCGACCGGGTTATAGAACTGGGCGACCAGAAAGAGAGCGTGACCACCTGGGAACTGCCCTATATCGTGGCCGATGTGCTGAGCAGTCAGACCATCGGGGAGAAAATACGGATCCGGAACTACACCATTGCCCATACCAAAGGATTGAAGCCCATGGCATCGGTGAGCCTGGAGATTGAAGGCCGGGAATACGAAGAGAGCAGTTCGGGCGACGGGCAATACGATGCTTTTATGCGGGCATTGCGGAGGATATGGGAAAAACTGGGCAAGACGCTGCCTACGCTGGTCGACTATGTGGTGACCATTCCTCCGGGGGGCAGGACCGACGCCCTGGTGGAAACGGTCATCACCTGGAGCAAAGGGCGTGAATTCAAAACAAGGGGATTGGATCCCGATCAGACGGCGGCGGCCATCAAGGCGACCCTGAAAATGCTGAACCTTGTGGAAAACGGTTTCCCTTTTTCCGGGGAATAGCAACGGGGCGGGGAAAGGCAGGGAAAAAAGGAACAGGGGTTACATCCCGGCCGGAACAATTTTGCATGACGGAAAAAACAAGAATCGATAACCAAAGAGGAAACCGATGGAGATAAAATTGGCGGTATTGCCCGGTGACGGGATCGGGCCTGAGATCATGGAGCAGGCGTTGAAGGTGGTTGCATCGGTATGCCGGCGGTTCGGGCATTCGCTGCACTATGAAACCGGACTGGCAGGGGCGGTAGCCATAGACCGGACCGGCGACCCGTACCCCGAGGCTACGCACGGGCTGTGCATGCGTTCGGATGCCGTTTTGTTCGGGGCCATCGGCGACCCCCGTTTTGACAACAACCCGGGAGCGCCGGTCCGGCCTGAACAGGGGTTGCTGCGCATGCGCCGGCGGCTGGGGCTCTATGCCAACATCCGCCCGGTGGAGACCTTCCCGTCGCTGCTTCACAAGTCCCCCCTCCGCAGGGAACTGGTGGAGGGCGTTCAGTTCGTTTGTATCAGGGAGCTCACCGGCGGCATTTACTTCGGTGAGAAAGGGCGGCGCGACGATGGCCATACTGCCTTCGACACCTGCACCTACACAAGGGCGGAGGTGGAACGGATCCTGAAGCTTGCCTTTGAATTTGCCGGTAGGCGCAAAAAGAGCCTGACAGTGGTCGACAAGGCCAACGTTCTCGAGAGCTCGCGGCTCTGGCGCGAGACGGCCCAGGCTATGGAGTCTGCCTACCCGGACATAACCACCGAATACATGTTCGTCGACAATGCCGCCATGCAGATCATACAGCGGCCGCGTCACTTTGACGTACTGGTAACCGAAAACATGTTCGGCGACATCCTCACCGATGAGGCCAGCGTGATCACCGGTTCCCTGGGGATGCTCCCATCGGCCTCCATCGGCCTCCATACCTCGGTGTTTGAACCCATCCACGGAAGCTGGCCCCAGGCGGCGGGGAAAAACATAGCCAACCCGGTGGCTGCCATCCTTTCGGCGGCCATGATGTTCGAATATGCGTTTAACCTCGGAGAGGAGGGGCGGGCGATCCGCCGGGCCGTAAGCGATTCGCTCGATGCGGGCGTGGTGACCCCCGATATTGCCGGGGATCAGTGGACCGGCACCCGCGAGGTCGGCGATTGGATTGCCGGCCGCATCTGATCTTCTCAGCGGAGGGCTGATATAACAATTTCCCAGTCGTCGGTGCGGATGGGATCGCGCGCCGGGTTCCAGGCATAGACGGAGATTTGAGAGCCAGGCCTGATCCGTGTGCCGTCGAGGACCGCATGGAACGAGAGTGCCGACCAGCTGCCGAAAGCTTTCACCTGGGGGAAAAGCGGGTAGGCTTCCCACAGGTCGTCGCCTTCGTTCTGACCGACAGAGAAGACCAGCGATGCGTTGGTCCGGGAGCCGGTCATGAACCGGAGACGGCAGGAGATCAGCAGCCGCTCCGGGAGGGGTATTCCCAGCGAGTCGGAGGAGATCCGGAAGGTAGCCGAGTATTCACCGGGTAGATTGCTCCGGCGGCCGTTGGCGGCGAATGTACTGTCGCTGCGCCCGTCGGCCAGCGTCCAGAGGGCTGCCGGCTCCTCAAACCCATTGCTGAAGGCGGCCATGACCACGGGCGGGCGCCACTCCCGCGCAATGAATACCGACATGCCCAGGAGGCTGTCACGAACCACCGGCCGTGCCGCCAACTCAGGCCGGGTGGCATAATAGGGCTGCTCTCCCGGTTGGTCGCCGCTGAGGTATTGCGTATAGGTGTTGGTTACCAGGGCAATCGCTGCTTTTCCCTTTTCAGGCAGCGCTTGCGCCTCTTCCCAGTTTGCCACCGCAGGGCTTTTCTCTCCGAAACCTGCATAATAACGGATCAGCCGTTTCTGGACATCGTCGGTGACGATCAGATCGAATTTCTGTTCCAGTACATTGGTGGTGAGGAATCTTTTTTGTCCCGGATAATTGACTTCCCGGGCATACGCCGCAAACCGGGCCGGCTTGATGGCCAGAATAAGGGCCAGCAACACCAGGGCGGCAGGAAGGGTACGCCGTGATCTTCCTGCGAAGAGACCCGCGAGTGCCGGAAGCGCCAGGGGCAGTGTCTGTTCCCACAGATTCAGGCTTTTTATGGGAAGCAGCAGCAGCGACAGGAACAGGACTCCTGCCGGAAACAGCAGCCGGTAGCGCCGGTTGTCGTAAAAGGTGTCCAACGCCAGGGCGCCGGCAATGGATAGCGGAGGAATCAGAAAGAGGTAATGGCGCGGATCGGTGCACATCGGGTTGTAAGGAAAAAGGCTGATGGGCATGAAGTTGGCCGAGAGAAGCAGCACCAGCGAGGCGGTGGCGAAAAACCGCAGAGGTTCCCCGAACCCGGGGTGGCGGCGGAGAAAAAAGAGCGGCAGCAGAAAGGGTAGGGCGGCCATCATTCCCTGGTGGGTCAGTTCCTGCAGAAGCCCCCAGGAGATCCGGGTGGCCAGTTCGCGGAAGGGCTGTGCCGCATAATCGCAGAAACTGACATACTGGTTGGCCACGATGGCGCGCATACGCGCCAGGGGGTTGCCCGTGAGATGCCAGGTGAGGAGCAGGTACGCCGCCAGCAGGAGACTTCCTGCGAGGAGCGCCGTTCCCCAGAAACGGCGGTTTTTTTTACGGGCAAGATCGGAGACCAGCCAGTAACCCGGCAGGGGAGCCAACAGCAGGGCGGTCTCCTTGGAGAGAAAAGCCCCGAAAAGCAGCAGGGCGAAGAGCAGGGCAAGGCCCGCGGTGGTTTCACGGCCGCGGGCATCGTAATATACCAGTAAAGCCGCCGTGCCGAAAAATGCCACATAGACATCGGGCATCAGCTTGTCGGCATAAAAAAGGGTCCAGTGATTCAGCGTGAACAGCGCCAGTCCGGCAGCCACCGCCGGCAGGGAGTATTTCCGGAGGCTGCGGAATATCAGCGCCATGGTGGCCAGGGTGATAGCCAGCGCCGGCAGCGACGAGGCGGTGTCGCCGACGCCCAGCAGCTTGTACGACAAAGCCGTCAGCCCAAGAAGAGTCCATCTGAAACTGAAATGATCGTTCCAGTCGGTTTCTCCCCGGGCCAGAGACGACGACAACTCCGCATAATGGAGGTCATCAAAGCCAAAATGGCCCAGGTAGGCAAACAAATGATACAGTATGAAAACCAGGGCTGAAATAACCGGCAGCCAGTACAACCCTTTGGTTCTCATGCTTTCTGGTTCTGGTTGTCCATCTCGCCGAGGATCTTCTCCACCTCCTCCTGGGTGGTCTGGAGCTTTTCCCGGCAGGTGCGGATCAGCAGGGAGACCCGTTTGACCTTTTCGGCCAGCTCATCGATGTCGAATTCTTCGTTCTCGATTCTGGCGAGGATCTCTTCAATCTCGCTGATCGCCTCCTGGTAACTGAATTTTTTCGTGGTCATGGTTTCCTGTTATAGGGGTGCTGAATACCGAGCCGTCGCTGAAACGGCTTTCCAGCAGTGCCCCGGGTGTAATTTTTTTTGACGATTTCAGGATTTTTCCCTCCTGAAGGGTCAGCGTAAAGCCGCGGTTAAGAATGTTAAGGGGGTTGAGCAGGCGGAGGAGGGCTTCATGGTTTTCGCTGGTTCTGGAGGCCAGAAAGATCTTTTTCCGGCAGCCTGTTTTCAGGCTGCCGGTCAGTTGGCCGAGTTGACGGGCAGCGCGGTCCAGCGGCTGCAGGGCGGCATACCGCAACGCGCCGGCACGGCGCAGAAGCCGCCCCTCTTCGCGCCGGAGCAGCAGGGCCACGCTGCCGGGAAGGCGATAGCGGAATCGGTTCAGGAATTCCCGCTGGCCGTACAGCAATCCGGTAATTCCATACCGGAGGCGTCCTCCCTGCCGGGTGAGCTGGGAGAGGGAACGTGAAAGCCGCTCCCCGGAGATAAGGGCTGCCCGGCGGGTCGTATCTACAAGCTGCACCTGCAGAGCCCCCATGATTTCGTGACCGGCATTGGAGAGCCTCCCGCTGAGGTCGTTCAGGAGGTCGCGGAAACGAAGCATGCCTGAAATGAAAAACCCGGCCACCGCGGTGGGGGTTTTCTGCCGTGTGTGCGCCACCAGATCGGTGATGGTCTCATCTTTTTCATGCCCGATGCCCGTAATCACCGGCAGCGGAAATTGCGCCACGGCATTGGCAAGGTCGAAATGGTCGAAACAGGTAAGGTCGGCCTGGGCCCCTCCTCCCCGGATAATGGCCACCGCGTCGAACTCCTTTTCCTTGCGGTAGATGCGGTCAAGGGCCTGCACGATGGAGGAGACGGCCTCGGCACCCTGCATCCAGGCTTCGAACAGGGTGTGCCCGAAACGGAAGCCATAGGGGTTTTCCTCCAGCTGCTTGACAAAATCGCCGTACCCTGCCGCGGTGGCCGACGATATCACGGCGATGCGCTGGGGCACCAGGGGCAGGGGAAGCTCCCTGTTCATGGTGAGCACCCCGGCCTCCTCGAGCTGCCGGAGCACCTCCCGCCGGCGCAGCGCCAGGTCGCCCATCGTGTAGGCGGGGTCCATATCCCTTATACTAAGGCTCAACCCATAGGCGGGGTGGTATTCAACGTTAGCTTCGGCCAGGATCCTGATCCCTTCGGTGAATGGCTGCCCCGTGGTGGTCTCAAACCATGGCTTCAGCATCCGGAACGAATAGGACCAGATGATGGCCTTTGCCCTGGCCCGGATCTCATCGGTCGATTCCTCCTTTTCGATGAGCTCAAGATAACAGTGGCCGGAGCGGTTGACTTTCATTTCGCTGATTTCGGCCACCACCCACACCGGACCCGGAAAGGCCTCCTGCAGCGAATCACGGATCCGCAGGTTGAGTTCATAAAGGGTCAGCCGGCTGTTCATAGCGTTGTTTTATCGGTTTCCTCCCGTCAGTTTGAAAACCTCCCGGCTGCCGGCGGCGGTGATTTCGAGGAGCCACATGCCAAAGGGGAGCTTTTCGAGGTTGCCTATCCGGTGGATACCCGGTCCGTCGAGCCGCCATTCAGCGGCCAGAATTCCGGAAAGGCCGTACAACCGGGCAACGGCCGGCGAAGGGGAGCTGGAGGAAGGAAACAGGCAGAGAACCCGGCTGAAAGGATTCGGAAAAACCTGCCAGGCCGGTGGTTTCTCCTCCGGGGCTGGCGCATGGGTGAATCCTTGCAGCAACAGGGAGGCGGCCTGCATATCGGGAATGCCGTATCCAAGCAGGGTGTCAGGATTCAAAGATCTGTCGCCGCTCATTATCAAAGCTTTTCGCACCTGGGAAGCGGTAGCTGAGGGATAAGCCTGCCAGAGGGAGGCCGTCATGCCGGCGAGAACGGGGGAGGAAAAGGAGGTTCCGCTGAGGGGATAAACAGAACCGTCGGTCCAGGATACCGCGGTACCCGATCCCATGGCCGCCAGCTCAGGTTTGACGGCACCACGGGCAGAGGGACCCACGGAGCTGAAGGAGGCCCGGAGCCCTTCCCTGTCCACGGCGGCCACCGCAATGACACTGTCCCCGTCGGCGGGTGCCGTGATGTATCTCCAGCTTTTATTTCCTTCGTTTCCCGCACTCGAAAAGACCAGGATACCCCTGGAGGCAGCCCAGTTGGCGCCGCGGGTGACGCGGGTGGTGCGGCCGTCCATCTCCCCGTAGCGGTGGTTCAGGGAGGGCAGGTCAAAAACCGAATAGCCCAGCGAGGAGTTGATGAGGTCGGCGCCGACGCTGTCGGCAAATTCGGCTCCTGCCACCCAGAAATCCTCTTCTATCGGGTATTCGGAGGCTGCATCCTCGGTGCGGAGGAGCCAGAAGGAGGCGTCGGGCGCCGTGCCGATGAGCTGGCCGGGGAGGTTCCCCGCCATGGCGGAAAGGACCGACATCCCATGGTAATGTCCGCGGAACAGATTCCCGCCGGGATCGACAAAATCACGGCTTCCCAGCAGCCGGCCTCCCAGCCGGAGCGAATCCAGCGCCGGCACCGAGTCGGCATTGGCGAAGCCCGCATCGAGGACGGCCACTACCAGTCCCTTACCCCGGAAGCCCCGGCTGTGCAGCAGCTGCCCCTTCAGCATGGCCACCTGACTGACGGAAAGTCCGTAATAGGAGCTGTCGATAGGAATCCCTTTCCAGGGAACGCCGAATTTGTCAACAGCCTCCTTGGCTGCGGGAAGGGCCGGTTTGCTGAGTACCACCTCCCTGACAAACGGGAACCTTGAAATCCTGGCGACATTGCTGTCATTGTGGAGCCGCACCGTAATACCGTTGAGCCATTTCGAAGAACATAAAAGAGTGGCTCCCTCCTGCACCACGGAATCGGTGTATTGCCGGCTGACGGGAAGGTCGTGCAGGTCGACCGGGATCGACTGGCGGGCCCTGCGCTCCAGCGCCCGCGGCGACAGAAACTCCTGCGGCCGGTCAACCGAAAAGGAGGAGCCCTTCTTATCGGTGAACCCCACCCAATAACTGGACTGGGCAGGGGAACCTCCGGCAGCAAACAGAAACGACGCTGCCAGGAACAGCATCCGCATGATCCTCCTCTTCATGGCGTTTCCCGGCAGGACGATGGCTTTCCGATGCCGGCATCGGGTACGAAATTAAGGTTTTCTGAAGAGGATCTCCTCAGGGTTTTGTAAATAATTTTCGGGATCCACCAGCCTTCCCCGCTGTTTTTCGAGCTCCTCAAGCCGCGCAGAATCAAGCTTCCGCAACTGGTCGGCATTCAGCAGGAGCCCCCGGTCGTAGTGCAGGGTGATGAGAAGGGTTCCCTTTTCGTCGTAATATTTCCAGGGACCATGCGGGAGATCGTTTTCGTAAAACGCTTCAATTTCAGCCTCCCCGGAGGGGTGGTAACTGACGCATGGCCCGTTTCTGGCGCCGCCGGCGTACCTGCACTCAAGATAAGGCCTGCCGTTGGTGTAGAAAGCCCTGTAAAGCCCCTCCCGCCGGTCTCCTTTCCACCAGGAGGATTCAAGCAGTTCCCCGCTTTTGTAATATTTACTGCACAGGCCCTCTTTCTGGCCTCCGTTGTAGGTTTCCTCCGCCACCTTAACCCCGTCGGCAAAATAGTACCACCTGCCGGTCTTCAGTTCCCGGAAGTAGCGGCCTTCGGCAACCTGTTTCCCGTTGGTGTCGAAAAGAAGGGCTGCCGCCGTGTCGCCGGGCGCCACATATTCCAGAATTGCCTTTACCGCTCCGTTTTCGTGGTATCTTTTCCAGGTGCCTGCCGGTAGGTCGTCCGCAAAGCGGCCTTCGTACATGGGCTTGCCACCCGGATAGGTTTTAATCCAGAGCCCCTGCTTCAGACCGGCGGCATCGGTCTGGTTGACAGGCTCCTGCCCGGTGAGGATGAGGGGCGTGAACCCCTGCAGAAGGAGAACTACGGCCAGTTTCCCAATTCCTGATCTTATCATATAAAACATAGTTGTGTTCGTTTGATTCATGGCGTGGCCGGGGAGCGAAAAACCACGCCGCAGATCGGAGCCCTGATTGTCCGACCCTCCGGGGCGGTGCATTGACCGGACAGATACCGCCTGCTCCGCCGATGCAATCTTCTGCCTGCCCTTGCCTCCGGCCCAAAAATTTCCTTCAACCTGCAAAGGTACAAAATGCCGGCAGATTCGTGGTAATCTGCTTTTCCGGTCCGGACGGGGAACCAGGGTACAGGGATCTTACTCCTAATCCCGGACGCAACGGATGCTTAATCCATTTTCTTTGGGTATGCTAAAGCGCCCCACGCCGGTAAATCCGGAGTCGATAAAACGGCTCCAGATGGTGGAGGACCACCAGCAACCATACACCCCGAGGTAGATATAAACGTTGCCAGCTGTGCGTGTGCCTCCGGGAAGGGCGGAAAAACCGCTTGAATTGGTTCCGTTGCCATTGCTGCTCCATCCGGTGGTTGTTTTCATTCTGCTTCCCTGGTCGCTACCCCTGTAACCGGTGCCTTCGGCTTGTTGCGGGGTCATTCCCAGAGTCATCTCGAGCTGTTTCCATTCCGCATCGCTGGGCAAATGCCAGCCTGCCGGACAGATGCCCCTAACCCCGCTGGGATTGCTGTCACTGATCGCAGAGCCAGCCAAGGCTGCAGCCCAGTTATATAGGACTCCGTAGGTGACATAATTTATGTGAGCCTTCGCTTCAGCAACCTGGTTGCCGTTATACCCGTATACATAATATTGGGGGCTGCTCTGGGAACCTGTATTGGAGGGAGAAACGGCAGGCAGGTAGGCCAGGTTCTCGGCCATCCATACCTGGGTGCCGATACGAACGGTATCGTAGGATCGTCCGTCCGGGTCGATGCAGGTTAGCGTAGGAACTGCCAGCGTGGTGAATGTCCAAACCGGGCCGGTCGTTGAAAGCCCCAAGTCGTCGGCAGCCTCCACCTGCCAGTAATAGGTCTGGTTATGGGACAGGCTGTCGGGTTGGGCCGATCGTCCGGACAGACCGGCCGAAAGCAGACGCAACGGCGGATTAACGATATCCAGATATACAGAATAGGTAAGAGCATCTCCATCGGGGTCTGAACAGGCCCATCCCAGGGATGCAGATATCGGAACACCGGTCGCCTGATCCACGGGAGTGGGATCCGAAGGAGGTAAAGGAACCCGGTTGGGCGGACCGCTGCCGGCATCTTTCACACACCGGATGCTGAAACCGTCGGCTTTGCTGTAATAAAAACGGAATATTCCGGGGCAGTAATGGTCGAGGTCGCGGGTCCAGGCATCCTGATCGGAAAAAGCGGTGGAGGAACGCCAGACCCCATTTCCCCCCACACTGTGGAAATAGCCTCCGGAATAGCGGTTACCACCGGGAAGGCCCGAAAAACCTGTGGCGTTGGTGCCGTTTCCCGTATCCCTCCAACCCTGGGAGGTTTTCATCCTCAATCCCTGGTCGGTTCCCCGCCATTCCAGCAGATCCAGCTGATCTTCCGCCATTCCCAGTGCGACCTCCAGTTGTTTCCACTCGGCGTCGCTGGGCAGGTGCCATCCTTCGGGGCAGACCCCCCTTACCCCGCTGGGGTTGGCATTGCTGCTTGCGGCTCCCGCCATGGCCGCTGCCCAGTTGTATAAAACGCCGTAGGTGGTAAAAAGCGATGATCTTTTAGCCTCCCCGATATCGGAACCTTCATATCCGTAAACATAATAATGCGGGTTCTTTACCGATCCCTGGGAGGAGGGGCTGACCGCCGGCAGGTAGGCCAGGTTCTGCGCCATCCACCATTGAGAACCAATCTGCACCACCGGATAATTTTGCTGACCAGGGTCCTGACAATTGTAAAATTCTACCGGATATTGAGTGCTTGCCTCCGGCGAGTCGCTGATAATCGTGACATTCCCGCCCGCGTATAGGGTGCAGTTGAGAATGTCGCCCGGCTCGTATTCCAGCGTCTCCCCCGGAATCCCCATTTTCAGAGGGCCTGGATTGTCATTCCCTTCATAGGTTACTATGCCCGCACCTCCGGCACTGGCCAGGGAAACCGCCTTGCTGGTGAATTCCTTTTCACCCGTCACTGCCACTACGTGAAAAAGCCCGGCCCCAGGATAGCGGAGACTGAATCGATGAAGACCCTTTTCCAGCTCCAGCGCTCTGCTGGCGGCCAACCGGCCGGTGATGTCGTACAAACCCACGATAACCTGCTGCCTTTTCTCCACCGGTAGGAAGAAGGTAGCCTCCCCGGTTGAGGGGTTCGGAAAAAGAAGCTCCGACACATGTCCGGCCGGCAGCCCGCAGGTGCCCGTCGAAGAGGTCAGGATCAGCGATCCGTTTCCTGAGATCTTTGCTGTTTGACCTGTCCGTTGGTTGGTTACCAGAGCACTGTCAATCGTGCTTCCGGAATTCCGGGGTTGAAAGGAGATGGTGATTCGCTGTGCGTTTACGGTACAAAAAGCCGCTAAAATGAAAACCGGTCCGATAATCCTTTTCATTTTTGACATGCTGTTTTTCGTATGCAAAGAACCTGCTTTCTGAGATGGATGGCCCAAGCCATCAGTCAATACGCGTTATCCGCATGGCCATAAAGGGTTTTTCCGGCAGCTGTACCGATTGTTTTTTCTTATCGGTGAACAGGTAACGGTTCGATTTTTCAACCTCAAAGGTCTCCCGGAGGGGCGTGATGGTCATGTTCCAGGTGTCGATCAGCTCCGCCCTGAATTTCATACCCTCTTCAAGTTCCCTCGCCGGCAGTTCGAAATTCCAGTTTCCCCCCTTTTCTTTCCCGAAATAAAACAGATAGTAGCTGCCGGCCTTGCCCGCGATGTTCCGGGTATAGTGGTAATCGATGGGTTCCAGTCCGGCCTGAGGTCCGCTTTCCACGATCTTGCGCAGAAAAGCGATCCTCGGCGGACTTTCGCCATGCAGAACCCCGCCTTCGGATATCCAGTCGATATCCGAAGGATCCACGAACGCCTCTCCATGGGTGGCATAGGTTCCGCCGATAAAAGCAAGCCAGAAACGGAAGACCATCTCCTCACCCGAAAGCTGCCCCCACCGGCTGGCAATATTGCCTTCATAATTGATTTCGTCGTGGATGACCGGTTTCCGGTATATCTCCCGGACCATTGCGGCGGCACCGAAAGCGCGGACGGCATTGTAGTACTGAAAGCTGACATGGGTCACCCAGGGTTTGGTGTAGTCGTATATCAGGTCTGCATTGTGGATGGACAGCATGTGGCCGTAAGGATCCTTTTCCTCCACGATCTGAAAGAGCCGGTCCCAGTCTTTTTCGGTAAGGTACCTCATGAAACTGTTTTCGTTGGCCATGCTCCACCATACGTTCCGGTAGGCGGCCAGCCTAGCAACGGCATACCGGGTAAACCGGTCGTTCGTCTCTGCGTCCATCCTGTCAAAGCCCCATTTTTCGCCGTCGTACGGACGAAACAGGATCACATCGGCCTCGATGCCGAGTTCCAGGATTTGTTGCAGGCATTGTTCAAAATGGCGGAAATATTCGATATTGAACCTGGAAAAGTCGAAATCATCGGTTGAGCTGCCCACAAATGGGAATTTATCCAGTTTCAGCGGACCGGAAAGATATTTTTCTTTATAGGGCGGTACCAGCAGGAACCGGGCTTTGTTGAACGGAGACGATTTCAGGGTCTCCAGTGTTTGCCGCCTTGTCTCCCCGGATTGAAAAACCCATTCGTAAATCGTGGTGCCGAAGGGGAAATAGGGTGTCCCGTCCTGGTATTCAAAATGAAACCGGTTTCGGACCCTGACCGGCCCGTGGTTCCCCGGGGAGGGGGGGGTACAGGTAAAATTGCCTTCTTTGCCATCCAGTTCTTTCCGGTTGCTTATTGTTTTGTAGCTCCAGCTCCCCTCCCTGTCGGGCATGAAGCGGATTTTAAACAACCCGTCGCCATCGTAAAAACCATCGGGTTCAAAGGTGCGTTCTCCATCGGTAAACCGGGCGCTCAGGTCTATGCCTGCAAAGGGATTGCCGGTGCCCGGACCTTTCATCGTCAGTTCGAAAATACCCCATTTTTCGACAGAAAGATCCGTCGCCCGGGGAGATGCCCATACAGGCAGAAACAGGAGTGTTGCGATCAGGGCTTTTTTTCTCATGGTTGGATCATTGGATTTGTTTCAGCTAATCACCGGGGAAAGACCCTTTCCCCAACGGCCCTCTAAAATTAGTGCATTTATCATAAAAAAGCAGTCAGATTCTCCTGAAATCATTAGGAAATGAAGCAAAACGGGCAGGCCCGTTATGAGAGGATGAGCCGGGGTTGCCGGCCGGAGACACCTTGTCAGGAATGCGGCGCGGGCTGGTATCCTCCGGGTTAAAAAAAACCGGCAACCTGAGATGCCTCGTCAGGTTGCCGGCCGGGTGGGTGGAACTGGCGGGAGTCGAACCCGCGTCCAAACAGGGAAGCCATATGGTTTCTACATGCTTAGCCCCGGTTTGTTTGTCGGGTGACGGCTGGCCCGGGACTGCCGACCGGCACCGTATCTCCTGAATTTTCGCCCGCAGCGCGGAGCAGCCGCAAACTAGCCTTCAGTTGCTGCGCCACCGGATCCGGACGGATGAAGGCGTGACCTCCGGGGTGACGTCCCGCTCCGGCACCTTGTGCCGGATAAAGGTAACCTACTTGGTTCGGTTACGCAGCGAGAGCGTAGTTGTATTCGCCAGTTGTGGTTGAACGCCGTTGTTGACGGGCTGTGCGATCAAGGCCCGGCATGCTTGCATACCTCTTCTGCCCGCTGTCAAAACCGGTCAGTCCCGGTATGTCGGAATTGCCTGAGAAACCTCCAGGATGCCATCTCCGCCGGTGGAAAGGGATCCGGACACCCCCGGTATGGTTTCTGCGCCGCAAAGATACAACATTGTCAGACAACAATCTCCTCGGCTGCAAAAATAATGCCGTTATCCGGCTGCCGGGAAACGGCATCCTCTTCACCGCAGCCTGTTCGGCCATTCCGGAAATTTCGCTATTTTGCAGGCTCAACCATCCAATCTCATGCCTTATGAAACGTACCGTACTGCTGATCCTGGTCAGTCACCGCAAGGAGACGGCCGAAATGGTCCAGAAAATCCTCACCGGCTGGGGATGCTTCATCAAAACCCGGCTGGGGATCCACGACGGGGTCCTGGAAAACTGTTCCGACAGCGGGCTGATCTTCCTGGAGCTTACCGGAGACAAAGAAAAACAGGAGGAAATCACCCGTAAACTGAACCTTGTCAAGGGAGTGGATGCCAGACTGATCTTCCTGGAAGTGTAACTTCCTGCCCTTGTCGCTTCCCTTCTCTTTGAATGGCGGAGCGGGTACTTCTGCTGAAATTCCACCGGAAAACGGCCGGGCGGAGGCTTTATGCCCCGGGCCCACAGTTCCGTGATAAGCCGGAGATCCGTTTGCGGCAGGTTCGCCTGCAGACCGGGAAACCTTACGAAAGAGATATTGTTAAACCGGAGGTCGTTTGTATCCACCCGCTCCGGGAGCCTTTGTCAGATCTGCACGGTTTTTACGAGGTCGGCGGCTTTCTGCGACGTATAGGTGATCTTCAGCTCTCCCTTGCCTTCCACCAGGAACTGGTATTCGGCAAATCCGTATCCGGGGACCGACGTGAAGACGATGCCAGGCCTGTGTTCCTGGTACTCCACCCGATTGTTCTTCAGGTCGGTGATCCTGCCTGCGGCAACCACCCTGGCTCCTGTAACCCGCAGCATATCCTGGGGGTGAAGCTTTAGTTTCCGGGCCTGTGCCGACATGGAGGGAAGCCCCTTGCTGTTAACGAGCCGCACCCGTACCTGATGCAGGTTTTTCCCTATCTCCTTCACCTCGAAAACCTCCATGCTGATTTCGGGTGTTTGTTCCGAGGCGAAGAGCACCACCATGGCGTTGCGGTGGACCAACTCGGGGAGCATGAAGGGATGCGGCAGACGGCTGCTCATTTTCACCCAACCGCCGATCTCTATGTCGCCGTAAACGGGATGCTTGTAAGGCTTCCAGTCTTTGTGAAGGTCGTCCATGGCCACATGATCATTGAATTTGAGCTGCTCCCGGTTTTCCTCAGGGTTTCCCCCCCGTCTGAATGATTCTGCGGCATCCGTTTCCGGAGCGGGTTTTTCCGTTTGATCGCGGTAGGTCTGCTGACTTCGCATGAACAACTCGCCCACAAAGGGGAAGGAGCCTTCGATATTGAACATGTGGGAATCGGTATCGCCGTAGGTGGCATACAACTCGTAAGAGCTGTGGTAGACATAGCCGGGGGTTATTTTGACGGCGTTTTTGCCTATCACGTCGTAGGCCGCCAGGTCGGAAGGGTCGATTCTCTCATCCTTGGTGGCGGGAGCCCTGAGCCACATTCCCCCGCTGTTGTGAAAGGCAAAGTTGACGATGATGTTGGGGCGGCGGCTTATGTACTCAGCGATGGCTTTCATCCCCTTCCCCGAGAGGGGAAAATCGCCGGCTCCGTTCTGGACATAGGGAGGCTGCCAGTTGTATCCCCAGTTACGGTTGGGATCCAGGTATCCCTCGCTGTCTTCGTTGAATCTGCCGTCACCGTCGTTGTCGATGCCCTCCTGTCCCAGCAGGGTCCATTCCCCTTTCTCACCCGGTTTCACGGGGATCATCAGCCGTTTGTCTTCAGGGTCGGTTTTCAGGGTTCCCAGGGGATCCCTGATCCGCATCTGGCAGATGTTTCCGTCGTTGTCAAGGTCGTCGGGAGCGTCTTCATCAACCAGTCCGTCGCGGTCGTCGTCGCGCGGCACGCGGAGGCTGCGGCTTGAACTGGAGGTGTTGGCATCCTCAAAAAAGCGCGCCCTTCCGTCGACATTGACTACCGGCAGGATATAGTGGACATTTTTGTCAACCACACGGGTTACCTTTTCGTTTTCACCATATCGGGTGAGCAGCATGTTGGCAAAATAGAGGCATACTTCCGCAGCCTGAATTTCATTGCCGTGGATGTTGCCGTCGACGTAAACGGCCGGTTTTGCCAGTTCTTCGCCGGTCTCCGGGTTGTTCACGGTGAGGGCCCAAATTTCGCGTCCCTCCTCGCTGGTGCCTACCAGTTCCAGTTTTGTCAGCTTAGGATAGGCTTCGTGCAGCACCCTGAGGGCTTCGACAGTTTCTTCATAATTATAGTAGCGGTCAAAACGGAGGGGTACCCCTATCTTGTCTTTCTGCTGGCCGCACAGTGTAAGTGCGGCAAACAGGGCGGTGATGCAAAGAAAATATCTGGCCATGGTTAATCTCCTATTTTAATGGTTTTCATTGCGGTGCCGGCCAGGACCGATTCGAGGCTGGCCTTTATTTCTGCTTTTCCATCGGTTTTCAGGAGCCAGGTGAGTTTTTTCACCTGGTTTCCCCCGATATCTCCCAGGGGGGTTCTCGGGAAGCCCTCCAGGAATTCGACCTTATCGCCGCCGAGGAGCACCATGGCCGGGGCAGGCTGCCTGTTGCGGGCGCCCATGGCGGTGGGATAGGGAAGGAAGCCGCTGTTTTCCACGGTAAGTTCAAGACGATAGACTCCGGCGCCCAGGCTGGTGACCTTTTCGTTCAGAAACCGCAGGGAGGGGAGTTTGGTCGAAAGTTGCAGGAGCCACGGAAGCTGGAGGTTGCAGAGCGAATCGACCATGGATGCCGGGGGGGTGGAGGAGAAATAGGGGGTGAACCCGCCGATTTCCACCTTTCCCAGGTCGGGGTGGTCGTAAGGCTGCCAGGCTGCAAAGCCGCCGCAGCCGGGATGCTTGTCGATCCATCCCAGCCAGGCTTTTTCTTTGGCGTCGGGTTCGCCTGCCTCGCGGGGCCGGGGGGTGTTCTTCATCATGGCGACCATCTGCCGGGGAGTGACGCGCCCGGACCTGACCATTTCCATGATGCCCGACGGTTTAATACGCCCGCCGGCATTCGCTGCCTTGAGCAAGGCGGCGATTTTTTCTTCTCCCAGGGCCAGGAACTCTTCCGGGCTCATTTTCTCCACCTCTTCCAGCGTTGGAGCGGCAGTTGCGGATTTCTCCTCTGCCGGTTTGGGAAGGGTATAGAGGTTCATGGCGAAGGAGGGCAGCCCCAGGTGGTAGTATGCCCACAGTTCGAACGACCCCTCCTTGTCGGGATCGGCAGCCAGCCTTTCCGCGCCGGCGCCCCGTTTCTTCAGATATTCCTTGTAGCTGTCCGACAACGACTGGTAAAACTTGAGGTCCTCTTCCTGGGGATTTACCGAGGCGCCGAGTCCCAGGAACCCGATGACCATCTCAGGGGTGATCTCCCGGCTTCCCTGGGGCATCATGGTCTTGAAAAGCTCCATCACTTCGTCCATGGTGAAGGTTTTCTCCGGATCAATGCCGAAGCGGCTGGCATAGCGGGCCGGGATCTTTATGCTCTCGAGGTTTGCGCCTCCCTGGCGGCCACCCCGCGGAGGAGCAAGGCAGAAGTCGCTGGTCCCCAGTGTTAAGGCCATCACAATCTCCGGGTGGCTGAACATGAATTCCATGATTCCGTAGGTCTCGGGCGACTCTCCCGGCCAGCGGCCCGATTCCTTGGCGGAGGACCTGAAAAGGTGGGGAAAGCTGATCCCGATGTTGACGCCGCCGGGCCCGTCCTCATTGTACTGTCCGTCTTTGTCGTTGTCGGCTCCCTCCGGGTAGAGCTTGTATTTCCCTCTTTCCCCTTTCGAAGGATCGGCTTTTATCAACAGTCGGGGGTCGGCGGCCGAGGCAAGGTGGGAGCCCTGGGGATCTTCCACCCGCATGAGGGTGATGAATCCGTCGCCGTTCAGGTCGTCGGGCCCGTCCTCATTGACCTGGTCATCCATGTCATCGTTCACCTCCCGGTTGTTGACAGTCCGCTCCCAACGGACCCCCGAAAAGTAACCGGCGGCAGCATCGGGATTGGGCAAAGGCAAAATGTACCATTTCAAATTACGGGTGTAATGCGACGAATCAAGCAGCATACGCGCCAGACGGAGGGCTCCCTCGGTCGCAAGCGGCGTTTTTCCCTCAAAGTTGGCGCCCACAAAGATGGCAGGGAGCTTTTGATCGCTCCTGCCGATTTCCAGCAGTGTGACCTCCCTGCCTCCCGGAGAGGTGGCTATCTGGTGAAGGGCGGCCGCCGCGGGATGCGCAGAACGAAGCGACTGCAGAAAGACCTGCACTCCGGCAGGGTCCCGGTAACGGGCCGGCTCTTCACCCCGGAGCAGGGAAACAGGCATTGCCATTAATACCCCTAGGCCCGCAATAACAATTTTTAACTTCATCTTATTCTGTATCAGTATTCGTTAGAAAGATTCAAAACCTAAGGGACAGGTTCCGGCGACACGAAAAGCGTGTCGCTGCCCAACGTCAGCCCGGGATATAGCTTTACCTTGCGCTGCGAATGGGTCTCAAACCGGATGAATTCGTCATCCTCCGCATTGCCCGGGGTATTGCTGAAATAAAGGTTGTACACCGATCCCACGGGAACCAGAAGCCGGCAGGTCTCACCCGGAGGGATCCGGATGTCGAGGAAATCGCAGTAGACGGAATCCTTCCATATCCGGTCGGTGAGCAGGTTCACCTGCAGGGAGTCGCTCCCCCTGTTCTGCAGGGCAATCTTTCTCAGGTTCTGTTCCGAAGGAACATACCCGATGTATACCCCTGTGAATGCACCCACGACGGCAGTCCCCAACGTAAGAAAAATATCGGCCACCACATTCCCGGACCGGTTGCGGCGTATCTCGTTCTGCCTGACCTGACTTTCGGTGTCAAGGATGAAATGCGGGGTGGTGCAGGATGAAACCAGCATCAGCAGCGAAAGCACCGGCGATGCGGGATACAGCTTCCTGTGTTTCTTTTTCATGGCGCAAATACCGGCTTCCCACGGTTCCGGCGGGCTTGCTGCCGGTGGACGTGGTTCCTTTGGACAAACTTACATAAAAATGGATTCATTGTTCTACGGAACCGGCGCAGGATAGCCATTGCAGCTTTATATTTCTTGTTAAATTAAAGTCGCGGTATCACTTCTCTCCTGGATAAAATCCGGTGACCCGGCCGGCCTGCATTTCAGACAGCCATCCGGTGGAGCCTGTTCAAGTGTGAACAGAACAGCAGGCTCTAAGCATGACACATCCCTTCCGGCAGGAAATGTCTTTCTTGCCGGAAGGGTAGGGCGGGGAAAGGAAATATTATCCCTACAAATTCTTGGCTGTTTCGTATGCCTTCCGTTCCCGATGCCGGCAGTCTCAAAAATTGTCTTTATCGGGGTGAGGGCGTTGGCATCGATAAAAAAATGATACCTTTGCATTCCCAAGGGAGAGCTGCCGGAGTGGTCGATCGGGGCAGACTCGAAATCTGTTGTCCCGCATTGCGGGACCGGGGGTTCGAATCCCTCGCTCTCCGCTCAGACAGTTGAAAAACAATGTCTTATCCGGAATATAACGGTCATCTTACCAGTTGTTTGATCCCCTGGAATGGCCGGAAACAGACCGTCAACCTGCGATTCCGGAATTCTCCTTTTTCCCATGGACTGATTCTCATTTTCCCGACGCAACCTTTTTGCTCCCGGAACCTTCTGTTCAGAAACGTGCATGGTGCTTCGACCGCAAAAGAACATCCATATACACTGCATGCGAGTTCCATGGGCGTGAAGAGCGGATCCGGCATGACTGTGAACTATAATTGAAGAACAATATAGTTTAAAGCAACCGCAGGAGTGAAATATCCATGCATCATTTATGCACCAACCGTCATAATGAAACCACACGGATAGTGCATCTGTTTCACGGAATAATCAATAATAGCTGAATAATACAAACAGTTAAAACCGGAAAGGGAAAGCACTGGAATATGGCAATAGGGAAAACGGTCAATGTGATCGGCGCCACCGGACTGGTGGGCCGTGCGCTGGTGCGGCAGCTGCTGGGCCATCCGGGGATTGGAAAGGTGAGGGTTTTCGCACGGAGGGAAACGGGATTCAGCCATGAGCGGCTGGAGCAGCGGCTGGTGGATTTTGGCGATGCCTCCACCTGGGAACCTTATCTTTCGGGCGACGTGCTTTTCTCGGCGCTGGGAACCACATTGAAGCAGGCCGGCTCCAAAGAGAAGCAATACCTGGTGGATTACACCTACCAGTACCGGTTTGCCGAAGCTGCCGCCCGGGCGGGGGTACAGGCCTTGGTACTGGTCTCTTCGATGGGGGCGGATTCCCGTTCTCCCCTGTTTTATCCGCGCATGAAGGGGGAACTGGATGAAGCAGTCTCAAAGCTTCCCTTCCGCCGCCTTACCATCCTGCGGCCGTCGATTCTTGCCGGCAAGCGGGAGGTACCCCGTTTCGCGGAAAATGTCTCGGCAGCCATTATGCAACAGGTTACCCGTCTGTTCTTCCACAGATACCGCCCCATTCCGGCCGAAACGGTGGCCGGCGCCATGATTGCCGCTGCTTCCGGAAAGGCTCCCGCTTCTGTGGTTTCCCTTGAGGAGATCTTTGCTCTCGCGGAAGCCTGAGAAGTGCCGGGCCCGCCGTCGATGGCGAAGGTGCACAGGAAGCATGCCGGTTGTTCTTCCTTTACCGGTGGGTCGCCGGTCTCCCGGGCGTGGCGGATGCAAATCTGCCGGCCGGTTGGTTCCGGCAACCCGGGAAGCTCTTCAATAGCGCCGCAGGAAGCGGGAAACGGCGTTAAAGCTTGTCGCGGGGATTACTCTTCCGTTTCCAGCACTTTCCGGGCGGCCAGCACCAGAAACATGAAGTTGGTGGCGCCACCTCCCATGACATATTCGGTTTGCTGCCAGAAATAGGGCCATATTTTCAGTTCCGGGAAGTCGGGGCGGATGATCCCCGTGCCCGAAACCGACCCGCCGGGGATGAAAGACCAGTCGGCCCGGTTCACGCCGTAGGCCACGGTCACGGAACGGCTTCCGACGCCCGACACAAAAGAGGAGCTGTTTTCCCCCGGGTGGTTCCCGAGCACGAAATTCAGCGCGTTCAGCATGCCCCGGTAGTCAAAGATGCCCGGGTAGCTGAGATGCAGGAAGTACTGTCTTACTCCGTAGCTTTGGATGTTCCAGCCGTCGCCCCAGATATGGGGACGGTAGGGCACGGCAAAGGGGTTTTCCTGCTGAAGCCGGTCGCATTCCATTTTGTAGGTGGCGGCAGCCCGGGAGGCGCCGGCCGCCAGTTCCGGGTTGTCAAGAAGGGGAAGCACCCTTCCCAGATGGGCGGTGAGGTCGGGATCTCTTCTCAGCTGCTCTTCCGTGAGGGTGAGCAGGTCGGAGCGGTAATCACTCTTCCCGGTGGAAATCAGAAGTTCAATGGCTGCCTTCATCCGGGATCCGATGTTCCTGGCCCCGGAGGCCTGCCGGTTGGCTTCGTACAATTTTTCAGCAATGATCAGGGCGCGGCGGGCGAGGCTGTCGTCGAAACCCCGCATGACGCGGGCAGCGGCCGCCAGCGCACGTGCAACCTCCAGTTCCCTGCCCGGATTCGACTCGGTGAAGACCCAGCGGTCGTCGGCGTTTTCCTGTCCCTGCACCGCGGGATCAAAGGGCAGCCCGTCGGTCATGGCAGCCCCATCGCCCAAAAGGACATACTGCCGGAGATCGCTGCAGATGATTCCCCGGTACAGACGCCCCAGGCTTTGATAACCCCCCGTGATGGAGAGCAGCCCGTGGGCCACCTGCTGGAGCAGATCGTTCTTTCCGTCTGGATGATGGATCTCCACCAGCTTGTTTTGCTGATCCACCAGGGTCATGTCCCACTCCGTTCCGAATTGTTCGTACATCATGGAGAGCACCCAGACAGTGCCGGCCTGCGATTCCACCCGCAGGTCGAAATCCCCGGCATCGTGCCATCCCCCGGCATTGAGCCCCGGCACCCGTTCTCCCGGGCTGAAACGGGTCAGCGTGGAGGGGCCCTGGAGGTAGCCGTCGAAATGGTTGATGCCGGTGGGCGCCATCAGGGCGTCGTCGAGATGGCAGCGGTCGTGCCAGACCCGGTATCCTTCGTTGACCCGCATGTGGCACATCTGCACGGGCAGGAAATATTCAAGCGTGGGCTGCCAGACGCCATGGTCCCAGAGCGTTTTCCCGATGCGGAAAGGCTCTGTCTCCGCAGAACCCATCTTCAGCCGGTAGACCCCTTCCTCCCGGATGTCTGAAAAATCAAACCGGAAATAGTTGTAGCGCAAAAACCGGCCCCAGCCGACGGGTTGCTCCTCCCGGAGGATCTCCGTTTCGCCTGCCGGGGTATAGCGCAGCAACGCCACAGGGCCGGTGGCGGTGACCGCGGCATCGGTTTCGACGACGGCCACCTTTTCCTGGTTGGGGTGGTATCCGACCTGGCTGACATGGATGACGGGGGGGGAGGTGAAGCCAGGAATTACCCGGGCATCCACCAGCCATTCGATGGCGCCCCGGGTTTTGCCCGGCGACACGATCGAGCGTACCACGAACCAACCGTTGTTGTGGTGGAACCGGCCGTCAAGAAGCTGCAGGGGCTGGCCCTCCGACTCGATGATCAGGGTCTGTGCCGTTTCTTCGGGAGCAATGGTCAGCTTCCGGCCTGTTGCCAGGGGGGCCGCCTGCCATTTGCCGCGCAGATCGTCCACCATGGGGCCCACCGGCTGGGTGTTGAACAAACCGTGCGCCTGGTCGAGGTACCAGGTTTTACCGAACAGGAGACCCGGAAAAAGTTCCAGGTTGAAGCCTGTCTGCTGCTCCCATTCCGCCGGCAGCGGCTCATCCAGGTCCACCAGGATCCTGAAGCGGCTTCCCTCGGCCACCACCCGCACGGTATAGGCAAAACGGAGGTCGGGGTATTCAATGGGATTAAAGCCTTTGCGGTTGATCGCCGAATCGGGATACCAGCAGCGGACGGTCACCTCTTTATCAGAGACCACCTTTTTGCCGCCAACCTTCGGAATGGGCTGCCACTGGCCCGGTGTGGGCTCCAGCCGCAGATCGCCGTTGGTGGCCACCCGCTCGCCGTTCTGGATAATCCCGATCCCTCCCTGATGACCCTCGGGGTAGATGTCGTAAAATACCATCACATTGAGACCCGGCATCTCAAAATAGCCGTGGTTGTTGACCGTGAGTCCCTGCGCCAGGCACAGCCGGCCGGCCGTCACCAGCAAAAACAGGAGAAAATACCTCTTTAATGGTTTCATGTGTATCTATTTTGACTTTGTCCTCACTGCACAAGGTTGCCGGCGGTCGCCTGCATCCGCTGCCTTTCAGGATGCGGAACATCTCCCTCCCGGCCTGGCAGGGCCCGCCGGCTGCTGTCCCACCTCGATTTCCGGCACGATGGCTGTCCGCCGCCAGGGACGGAGATACTGCTTGTGCGGTGATCACACAGACCAAATGTAGTCAATTCCGCTAAAATAGCTTACATTTGAAGACAACCGGAAAGCGGGAAACATAATAAAAAGGCGATGCGATTTCTGACCACCCTATGGGTTGCCGTCGTATGGACGGGTTTGCAGGCTCAGCCTGCCTTGCCGGGACACCGGCTCATGGACGGGGAATGGCTTTTCCTTCGCGGAGGGGCGCTGGGAGCTGAAAAACCCGGTTTTGACGACTCCTCATGGCGGCGTGTGGAACTGCCCCATGACTGGAGCATCGAGGATCTTCCCGGAACGGAGTCTCCTTTCGACCGGCATGCCGTGAGCCAGGTGAGCGGCGGGTTCACCACCGGCGGAACGGCATGGTACCGCAAACGGTTCACTCTCCCCGAAGAATGGAGCGACCAAAGGATACAGCTCTGTTTTGAGGGGGTCTATATGAATGCAAAGGTGTGGGTCAACGGCCGCGATGCGGGGAGCCACCCTTACGGCTACGCCTCTTTTTGGTTTGACATCACCCGGCATGTGCGCTTCGGTGAAGAAAACGTGCTGGCGGTGAAGGTGGTGAATGAGGGGGAAAACAGCCGCTGGTACTCCGGTTCGGGTATCTACCGTCCCGTCTGGCTGAGCATCCTGGACCCGGTGCATGTGGTCAGGTGGGGTACCTTTATCACCACCCCGGAGGTGGATGCGAAGGAGGCCCTGGTAAAGGTACAGACACGGATTGCCAACACCCTGGAGGAGAGTGTCCCGGTAAGGCTGGTGACGCGGATCATGGATCCTGCGGGCAGGGAGGTGGCGGCAGCCGACACCACGGCGCTGCTCGATGGAACGGAAAGCCGGGAACTGACCCAGTGGATAAGGACCGGGGAGCCGGCATGCTGGTCGCCCGGCCATCCACACCTCTACCGGGCGGTCACGGAACTGTACCGCGGAGAGCTGCCCTGCGGAAGGGAGGAGACCCTCTTCGGCATACGAACCCTGGCGTTCGATACCCTGCATGGCTTCCGTCTGAACGGGGAGGTGGTCAAATTGCGGGGAGGGTGCGTGCACCACGACAACGGGCCCTTGGGGGCGAGGGCTTTTCCCCGCGCCGAGGAACGTCGCGTTGAACTGCTGAAAGCCTCGGGCTTCAATGCCGTGCGCTGCGCCCACAACCCGCCAAGCCCGGCTTTCCTCGACGCCTGCGACCGTCTGGGCATGCTGGTCATCGACGAGGCCTTCGACATGTGGGAATCCGGGAAAAATGCCTTTGATTATCACCTGTTCTTCCCCGACTGGTGGCAGCGCGACCTGGAAAGCATGGTGCTGCGCGACCGGAACCACCCCTCGGTGATCCTGTGGAGCACCGGGAACGAGATCCCGGAAAGAGCCACTCCCCGCGGAGCCGAATGGTCGGAAAAACTGGCGGATCATGTCCGGCTCCTCGACCCCACCCGCCCGGTCACGGCGGCAGTCAACGGCCTGACCCCCGATAAGGACCCCTACTTCGCCACCCTCGGCGTGGCAGGATACAACTACCCTGTTGGCGATGCCAACCAGCCGCGCGATGTCTATCCCGAAGACCATGCCCGCATCCCGGAACGGATCGTATACTGCTCCGAGTCGTTTCCCCTGGCCGCCTTTGCCAGCTGGCAGGGGGTGCTGCGCCATCCCTGGGTGCTGGGCGATTTTGTCTGGACCGCTTTCGACTATCTGGGAGAGGCAAGCATCGGATGGCGCGGCTTTCCGCAGGAAAACGGCTTTTTCCCCTGGACCCTGGCCTATTGCGGCGATATCGACATCTGCGGATGGAAAAGGCCGCAATCCTACTACCGGGATGCCCTCTGGAAGCCGGGGCAGCTTTCCTTGTTTGTCAAGCCGCCGGTTCCCACCTTTGAGGAAAACCCCGCGAGGGAGACCTGGTCGCGCTGGCATTGGCACGATGTGACGGCGAACTGGAACTGGGAGGGATGGGAAGGGACCCCGTTGGAGGTGACAGCCTATTCCTCCTGTGAAACCGTGGAGCTGTTTCTGGATGGCCGGTCGCTGGGCCAGCGGCTTACCGGACAGCAGGAGGAGCACATGGCCCGCTGGGAGGTTCCCTGGCAGCCGGGAACCCTCCGTGCGGTGGGCTACCAGGGGAGGAAAAAGGTGGCTGAAACCCTCCTGGCCACGGCAGGCCCCCCCGTCCGCATCCGCCTCTCCGCCGACCGCTCTGAAATAAAGGCCGACGGCCTGGACCTCTGCTACATCACCGCTGAAATAACCGACGGAAACGGCATCAGGAATCCGCACAGCGAAAAACTGGTGCGTTTTGAAATCGAAGGTCCCGGTACCCTCATCGCCGTGGGAAACGGCAATCCCGTAAGCCTGGAAAGCTGCACCCTTCCAAGGAGAAAATGCTGGCAGGGCCGCTGCCTGGCCATCGTCAAGTCTTCAAAGACACCCGGCACCCTGCGGGTGAAGGCTTCCGCTGAAGGAACGGAAAGCGCAGTGATCGAAATCGCCGGCTTCTGACCCCTTTTGTTGAAAGTCAATCCAACGGCCTTAATCCATCGGACCGGCTGCTTAATGGGGATTGGCCGACAACGGCAGGAAGCCTGCACCGGCCATGAGAAATTTCCGGATCAGCCGGTTCCCCCGGCTGGACCCCGCCAGAAAACGGCGAAAACGATTGCCCGCCGGGTTAATCCCCCCCGTTTTTCTGAACCGAATAAATATCGTCGATCAGCTCCTGGTATCTGGCGGTAATCACGTTCCTGCGCAGCTTCAGGGTGGGGGAGAGTTCTCCCGTGGCAGGGCTCCATTCGGCGCACACAAGCCGGAACCGCTTGATCTCCTCGTGCAGTCCCAGTGTCTTGTTGACCTCCCGGACCTCCTTCTGCATCAGGGCTACCACCTCAGGCATCCTTATTAGCTCCCGGTTGTTTTCAAAGTGAATGTGATGCTGGGTGCACCAGTCGTGCAGCAATACGAAATTGGGGGAGATAAGGGCGGAGGCAAACTTCTGGTTGGCACCGATGACCATGGCCTGCTCGATCAGCGTAGAGGCTTTCAGCTTGTTCTCAATCATCTGGGGGGCGATGTATTTTCCGCCCGACAGCTTGAACATCTCCTTTTTCCGGTCGGTGATCTTCAGGTATACCCCCTCCTCGAAGGTGCCTATGTCGCCCGTATGAAACCACCCTTCGCTGTCGATCACCTCGGCGGTCATTTCAGGCGATTTGTAATATCCCATCATCAAACCGGGTCCTTTGCAGAGAATCTCCCCGTCGCCGGCGATCTTCACGGTGAATCCCTCCAGAACAGGTCCTACCGTGCCGATCTTCATCAACTTCAGTTTGGGGTTGTTCACGGCGATCACAGGGGAGGTTTCCGTCAGTCCGTACCCTTCGAGGTTCAGCATCCCTGCCATCCCCAGCGTGCGGGCGATCTTGGGTTGCAGGGAAGCGCCCCCCGAAACGGCATAAACGATGTTCCCCCCCAGGGCCGCCCTCCATTTCGAGTAAACCAGCTTGTCTGCAACCCGGATTTTCAAACCCATCCAGGGTCCGTATTTCTTGTTGTACTCAAAATGCCGGGTGAGATTCAACGCCCAGAAATAAATCGATTTTTTGAGGCCCGACAGCTCTCTCCCCTTGGCCACAAAACCGTCGTAGACCTTTTCAAGCAGACGGGGCACCGAATTGAACATGTGGGGCTTCACCTCCTTTATGGCGCTGACAATCTGGGCCAGGTTTCCCACGTAGTATACGCCCATCCCCTTGTATTGGAAATGGTAATTCACGCTCCGTTCATAGACATGGCAGAGGGGCAGGAAACTGATGACCCGGTGCTGATAGCCGAGGTCGTGCATTTTGGCATGCGTTGTGAAATTCGACACCAGGTTCCGGTGTGAAAGCATCACCCCTTTGGGCACGCCGGTGGTGCCGGAGGTATAAATGATGGTTGCGAGCTCCTCCGGGTTAATCGAGGCCATGATCCCATCCAGCTTTTCCTGAAGCTTCTCCCTGTTTTTTTCGCCAAGTTCCATGATGGCATCGATGCTGCGCACACCCGGCACCTCCTCGAAGGTGAAAAGCTCCTTCACGGTAGCGATGCCCTTCACTACGGGCGCCAGCTTCTCATAGAGCTTACCGTCGCCGGCGATGAGGCAGCTGCTTCCGGAATGAGTGAGGATGTATTGATATTCATCCTCCCCGATGGTCGGATAGATCGGCACATGCACCGCACCGGCCATGGTGATCCCCATGTCGGCATAGTTCCATTCGGGCCGGTTGTTGGTCACCGTGGCGATCCTGTCGCCCTTCGATACCCCCATGGCCAGCAACCCGAGGGCAAACCGGCGCGAATTTCGCACATACGCTTCGGTCGAAATGGTATGCCATTCGTTGCCCTGTTTGCCGGCAAGGGCATCGCTGCGGGGATAGAGCCGGAGAATGTAATCCAGCAAATCAAAGGTCCTTGTCACTTCACTGCTCATACATCAATCCATTTAGAATGAGGACAAAGATACAAATCAGTGAAACCGCTGTCGGGAGCCGGAAGGACTCTTTGGGAGGCCGGGGTTTATTTATAATGAATTTAAATAACGTATAAATACATTATTATCAATTGATTATGAAATAAAAAGTCGAAAAAAGGTGCAGCCTGTTCAATTAATCCGTCGCGAAGGAGGCTGCGATCCGGAGGGCTTCGGCGAGGTGGGAGGGGTCCTTGCCCCCGGCGGTGGCATAGAAAGGCTGGCCTCCGCCGCCTCCACGGATCGGTTTCCCGGCTTCCCTGACGATGAGGGAGGCGTCGAAGCCTCTTTCTATGACCAGGTTGTCGGCGATCATGACGGTAACGAGGGCTTTGCCGTCGATTTCTGTTCCCAGGACCAGGAAGAGGTTGGGGACTTCGGCTCTCAGCATGTAGGCGAGTTCTTTGGCGGCCTGTGCCGAGGGCAGCCGGGGCTGGGCAACGATAAGGCTGATCCCGCCGCTGCTGCGGATGGTGTTGATCAGTTGGTTTTTCACGCCGACGGTGGCATCGTGTTCGAAGGCTTCGACCTGTTTCCGCAGGCGGGCGGCTTCTCCCTGGAGACCGGCGATGGCCTCGGGAAGGCTTCCGCTCTGTCCAACGAGGGCTTTGGAGGCCGTCAGTTCATTGAGTCGGTCGCGCACGAAGTTCGCGGCGGTTTCGCCGGTGATGGCCTCGATGCGCCGAACGCCGGCCGAAATGGCCCCTTCGGAGAGGATCAGGAAGAGACCGATCTGTCCCGTGGCGTGAACGTGGGTTCCCCCGCACAGTTCCAGTGAATCGCCGAAACGGATGGCCCTGACCGTGTCGCCATATTTTTCTCCGAACAGGGCAATGGCCCCCATGCCGAGGGCTTCGTCGTAGGGTATTCCCTCCATCTCCTCCTGAAGCAGGTTCTGACGGATCATACCGTTGACCCTCTTCTCCACCTTTTCGACCTCTTCGGGGGTCATCCGGCTGAAGTGTGAAAAGTCAAACCGCAGGTAATCGGGGTGGACCAGCGATCCTTTCTGTTCCACATGGTTTCCCAGCACCTCCCGGAGCGCATGGTCAAGCAGATGGGTGGCCGTATGGTTGGCGGCCGTTTTCCGGCGCTGGCTGTTGTTGACCACGGCTTTGAAGAGTCCCCCTGGGTTTGCCGGCAATTCACGGGTGATATGAGTGATCAGGTTGTTTTCTTTCTGGGTGTCGAGGACGGTGGTTTTCACTCCCTCCGATTCAAGATAGCCAGTGTCGCCCACCTGGCCTCCCGACTCGGCATAGAAGGGGGTTTTTTCGAGAACCAGCTGGTAAAACCGTTTGTCCTTGCGCACTACATGGCGGTAGCGGGCTATGCGCGTAATGGTTTCGGTCTGCCGGTAGCCGGTGAACTCCACCTTGTCGATTTTTTCCAGCTCGGTCCAGTCGCCCGTTTCCTGAAGGGCATCGCTCCGCGACCTTTCTTTCTGAGTCCTCATTTCCCGGTCAAACTGCTCCACATCGACCGAGAGTCCGTTTTCGCGGGCGATGAGCTGGGTAAGGTCGAGCGGAAAACCGTAGGTGTCGTAAAGCTGGAAGGCATCCTTGCCTGACAGGGTGGACTGGTTGTTGGCGATAGCTTTGGCGGTGAGCTGTTCCAGGAGCCGGATGCCGTTTTCGAGGGTGCGGAGGAACGATTCCTCCTCCTCGCGGATGACCCTGGCAACCAGTGGCTGCTGGGCGGTGAGTTCGGGGAAGGCTTCCCCCATGGTCTTTCCGAGGGTCTCCGTGAGTCTGAAGAGAAAAGGTTCGCGGAAGCCCAGGAAGGTGTATCCGTAGCGGACTGCCCGCCGGAGGATCCTCCGGATGACATACCCGGCCCTGTTGTTCGAAGGCAACTGGCCGTCGGCAATGGCAAACGAGACAGCCCGCAGGTGGTCTGCGATCACCCGCATGGCAATGTCGCCCTTCGGATTATCGCCGTAGCGGCTGCCCGACATTTCGCCGATCCTGGCGATAATATCCTGGAATACGTCGGTGTCATAGTTTGACCTTTTCCCCTGGATCACCATGCAGAGTCGTTCGAATCCCATGCCGGTGTCGACATGGCTGGCCGGCAGCGGCTCCAGCCGGCCGTCGGCCTTCCGGTTAAACTGGATGAACACCAGGTTCCAGATCTCAATGACATGGGGATGGTCGCGGTTTACCAGGTCACGGCCGGGAAGCCGCCGCCTTTCCTCCTCCGTCCGGATATCGACGTGGATTTCGGAACAGGGACCGCAGGGGCCGCTGTCGCCCATCTCCCAGAAATTGTCCTTCTTCCCTCCGTCCAAAATGCGGTCGGCTGGCAGGTAGCGCATCCACAACCGGGCCGCCTCCTCATCCCGGCCCAGCTTTTCGGCCTCATCGCCCCCGAACACCGTGGCATACAGCCTTTCCTCGGGAATCCCGTACCGCTCCGTCAGCAGCTCCCACGCCCAGGAAATGGCTTCTTCCTTGAAATAATCGCCGAACGACCAGTTTCCCAGCATCTCAAACATGGTATGGTGGTAGGTGTCGATCCCTACCTCCTCCAGGTCGTTGTGCTTGCCCGACACCCGCAGGCATTTCTGGCTGTCGGCCACCCGGCTCCAGCGGGCCGGCTCGTTCCCCAGAAAAATATCCTTGAACTGGTTCATCCCCGCGTTGGTGAACATCAGGGTGGGATCGTTCTTGATCACCATAGGAGCCGACGGCACTACCTTGTGCCCCTTTTCAGAAAAAAAACTCAGAAATTCCGAACGTATTTCCCTGGAATTCATTGTAGTCGCTTGTAATAGACCCGTTTCCGGATTGTTAAAAAATATTAAAGAGAACAAAACAATCAGAATCAGCGTTGATAATCACTACTTTTGCACATCCTGAAACTGATCCCGGATAAATTTTGCAAATTTATCTGAAAGTTTGAATTCCGGGTTAAGATAACCAAAAAACAGGAAGGGCTGTATGGCAAAAATAAAATACCGCTTCAACCCCGACACCCTGAATTATGAGCAACATGGGAGTTCCTGGCGCGACCGGCTGGGGCGTGTTGCGGCCTTTTTCTCGAGCAGCCTCGCTTTTGCGATCGTCCTTGTGGCGGTGGTCGTGAATTTTTTCGAGACGCCCGACAGCAAGGCTGTGAAACGGGAGAACCAGCGCCTGCTGTCTCAGTATATGCTGATGCAGAAGGATATGGAAACCGTTTACCAGGTATTAACGGAACTCCGGCAGCGGGATGACAACCTGTACCGTGTGATCTTTGAAACGGAGCCTATTCCCTCTTCCATCCGGGAGGCCGGTTTTGGTGGGGTGAACAAGTATGCCCACCTGGAGAATATGAAAAACGGCGATTTGGTGATCAGCATGGCGCGGCGGCTCGATGTGCTTTCCAAGCAGGTTTACGTGCAGTCCAAATCGTACGATGAACTGTTGGAGATGGCCATGACCAAGGAGGAGATGCTGGCTTCGATTCCGGCGATCCAGCCTGTGGCCAATACCGACCTCAAGCAGACGGCTTCGGGCTGGGGTTTCCGGATCCATCCCATCTATAAAATCAAGAAGTTCCATTACGGCATGGATTTTACCGCCCCCACGGGCACCGATGTGTTTGCCACAGGCAACGGGGTGGTGGATGAGGTGACTTCCGAACATTCCGGCTACGGCAAACTGGTCAGCATCAACCATGGCTTCGGCTATAAGACCGTCTATGCCCACCTGAGCGAGTTCAAGGTGCGTCCGGGCCAGAAGGTAAAAAGGGGAGAGGTGATCGGCCTGGTGGGAAGCACCGGTACCTCCACCGCCCCCCATCTTCATTACGAAGTACACCGGAACGGCGAGCCGGTGAATCCGCAGTACTTTTATTATATGGACCTCACTCCCCAGGAATACGAAAAAATGATCGCCATTTCTTCGAACATGGGGCAAAGTTTTGACTGATCCGGTGCCATTCAGGGAACCCCACATAGAAAAGATCTATTTCAGCATTGGTGAAGTTGCCGGGATGCTGGAGGTAAACCCCTCCCTGATTCGTTTTTGGGAGAAATCGTTTCCTTTTCTGAAGCCGCGGAAAAACGGAAAGGGAAACCGCCTGTTCACCAAAGAGGATATAGATCAGCTTAAACTGATACATCACCTGGTCAAGGAGCGGGGTATGACGCTCAAGGGGGCGGGAGCCCTGCTCCGCAAGAACAGGGAGGGAACCGCACGAACGGCCGAGGTGGCCGGGCGGCTCAGGGATATCAGGGAGCAGCTGGTGGAGATACGAAACGAACTGAGCGAAGAATGAGTGAACAGGTCCCTGTCGGGGAGTTTCTCCGTTATCTGGAGGAGGTGGCCCCATCCGCTTTGCAGGAAAGCTACGACAACGCGGGACTGCAGGTGGGCGATCCCCGTCAGCCGGTTACTTCGGTGCTGGTGGCGCTGGATGTGACCCCCGCTGTGCTGGAAGAGGCCCTGGCCACAGGCGCCAACCTGATTGTGGCGCATCATCCCCTGATCTTTCATCCCCTGAAACGGATAACCGGGGCCAGCTGGACAGAGCAGCTGGTAGCCTCGGCGTTGCGGCACCAGATCTCGGTGATAGCCGTACACACCAACCTCGACAATGTGGAGATCGGGGTGAACCGGCAGATAGCTGACAGGCTGGGACTTCGTCAATGCACGGTGCTGCAGCCCGCCCGCGGAAAACTGCGCAAACTGGTTACCTTCGTCCCCGAAGCGCAGCTGGAAAAGGTGCGTGAGGCCCTTTTCGAGGCCGGCGCAGGGGTGATCGGGCGTTACGACAAGTGCAGCTTCAACGCCGGAGGGTATGGCACCTTCCGGGGAGCCGCCGGCACCCATCCCTTCGCGGGTCAACCTGAAAAACTGCACCGTGAAGCGGAGGTGCGACTGGAAACGATATTCCCTGTCTGGCTCGAAACCCGGGTGGTCGAAGCGCTGCTCAACGCCCATCCCTATGAAGAGGTGGCCTACGACCTCTACCCCCTCGAAAATCATCACCCCGGCGTGGGGGCCGGCATGGCTGGTACCTTGCCCGAACCGATGGAAGAATCCAGGTTTCTGGAACTGCTGAAAAAAATCTTCGGCATACCGGTGATCCGCCATTCACCCCTTACCGGAAACCCGGTATCAAAGGTAGCCCTCTGCGGTGGCGCCGGCGCCTTCCTGCTGAAAGAGGCCATCGCCTCCGGCGCCGGCTTCTTCCTGACCGGCGACATCCGCTATCACCAGTTTTTTGATGCACAGGGAAAAACCGTCCTGGCCGACATCGGCCATTTCGAAAGCGAACAGTTTACCCGCCAACTTTTTTGTGATCTACTTGCCGAAAAATTCCATACCTTTGCAGTCCGTTTGTCGGGGGTGAACACCAACCCCGTACGGTATTATTTTTAAATCGGACAAATACGGAATTTATTAACCATCAACGCTATGAGTGCTGATTTTAACAAGTTGGACGAAAAGGAAGTATCCGTTGAAGTCAAGCTGCGGGCCCTCTATGAACTGCAGACCGTGGTCTCGGCCATCGACAAGATAAAGACCCTCCGGGGTGAACTGCCGGGCGAAGTGCAGGACCTGGAGGATGAAATTGCCGGTTTGAAAACCAGAATCCTCAATATGGAAGAGGAGATCCGGGGCATCGAAACGGCTGTCGGCAACAAAAAAATTACCATCAGAGAGGCCCAGGCCCTCATATCCCGGTATACCTAGCAGCAGAACAACGTAAGGAACAACCGCTAATTTTATTCCCTGGCCAAGGAGATATAATTCCAAAACCTGGAA
>JAEAME010000261.1_pt1 | contig 63736 bp, 60 predicted proteins | sample 8958731 | NCBI WGS metagenome assembly JAEAME01 (sample SAMN16933194, study PRJNA681113) | bioreactor sludge metagenome | isolation source: anerobic bioreactor sludge (Control) | place: India:Bengaluru | collected 2018-10-24
AGGCCTATATGTGGACAAAAGGCGGAAATTCCCAAGTTCCTCCACAAAAACAGGCCTATATGTGGATGAAGTATTGGGAAAAGAGCCCCGGCAGATTCAAAACGGTCGCAGGCCATGTATAAAACTTGGGGAGAAATCGAAATGTTTTCTGAGAAGAACTGCTCGCTCTGCGAAACTTGAGCTTGAATAATTTGAGCTTGAAAAATTTGAGCTTGAATAACTTGAGCTTGAATAATTTGAGCTTGAATAATTTGAGCTTGAAAAACTTGAGCTTGAATAATCTGAGCTTGAATAATCTGAGCTTGAAAAATTTGAGCTTGAATAATCTGAGCTTGAATAATCTGAGCTTGAATAATCTGAGCTTGAATAACTTGAGCTTGAATAATTTGAGCTTGAAAAATTTGAACTTGAAAAACTTGATCTTGAAAAACTTGAGCTTGAATAATCTGAGCTTGAATAATCTGAGCTTGAAAAATTTGGACTTGAAAAACTTGAGCTTGAATAATCTGAGCTTGAAAAAATGAAAGAAGCCGACTAAAAATTACTTTTAGTCGGCTTCATATTAGATCGTGCAGTTCATTCAAATGAATGAATCATATGATGTATTATTTTGCGGCAAAAAAATCTTTTTCTTTATCCGTGGGAATAATGTCTTCCTGGAATATATAGGCTCCGCTGCGTTCAGAACGGACCATGCGAATGCATTTAACACTGCCTTTTCCTGCCGTTTTATCTTTAAGTGTTGCTACCGCTTTCTTTGCCATAACTGTCTCTTTTTATCTATTTAATTTCTCTGTGAACCGTCACTTTCTTCAGGAAAGGATTGTATTTTTTACGCTCCAGACGCTGTGTGGTATTCTTCTTATTCTTGGTGGTAATGTAACGGGACATTCCCGGAACTCCACTTTCTTTCTGTTCGGTACATTCAAGAATGATCTGTACTCTGTTTTCTTTCTTTGCCATAAGACGAAATATTATACAATATCAATCAAACCTTTTTCTCTGGCAGCTTTCAATGTGGCAGCCAATCCGTTTTTGTTAATGGTACGGATCCCGGCAGCAGTTACTTTTAAAGTAATGAAACGGCCTTCTTCTTCCGACCAGAAACGTTTGGTTTTCAGGTTGGGAGCAAATTCACGTTTGGTGCGGCGTTTTGAGTGAGATACATTGTTCCCTACCATTCTCTTCTTACCTGTAACTTGACAAACTCGTGCCATGGTATCTTAATTTTTTGATTTATTCATTTTTAAGGGGCTGCAAATATCTGCATTTTTTTTGGAAACCCAAAATTTATTTGAAGCGGAATTTCAATATACGATCCCATCGGATACTGGATGGGAAGGATTTGTGTTTGTCTGTGGAAAACCAGACAACTACGGGATTTCCGACAATTCTGTCTTCCGGAACAAAGCCCCAGTAACGCGAATCCAGGGAATTGTGACGGTTATCTCCCATCATAAAGAAATAATCCTGTTCAAAAGTATATGTTGAAGTCTCCTCCCCATCAATATAGTATACCGCGTCTCGTTCTTCCAGTGTATGTCCTTCATAAACACTTATGATACGCCTGTACAACGGCAGGTTCTGCGGTGTGAGTGTTACTGTTGTTCCAGCCTGAGGGATCCAAAGAGGACCGTAATTATCCCTGGTCCAGGGAAAATCCGGTGACGTAACAAAGGGGAACAGCATCAGCTGTGAATCGGGATAGTCCGGCGGAAAAACATCAACATTCCGGTTAACCGAGATAGTAGTTCGTAAATCAGCCAATTCAGTGGCATGTTCTTCGTTCAAAGGCAGTGAAGGGTAACCGGGAATACGATTGTCAAAATAAGTCTCTGCAGGAGAAATATTGTATTTTTCCAGTATCCTTTGGTTCAAAGGCTGTCCGTCGGTAACAACGGTATAGGTATTGCGTATTCCGGAGTAATAAGGCTGGGGTATGCTATTTACATATACTTGTCCGTCTTTCAGTTCCAAGGTATCTCCTGCAACGGCAACGCACCTTTTTACATAATTGTCTTCCTTGCCCGGCGGACGCGATTTGACCGGACCGTAATGTTCCAGGGTACTCTTTCTGCCGTTCAGTCGTACGTGCGTATAGTAATCATCGGTGGGATAATTGACCAGGACGGTGTCTCCGTGCGGAAAATTGAATACAACCATATCATTTCGCCTGACATGAGAGAAACCGGCCATTCGTTTGTAGGGACGCTCAATAAGCCTGGTATATGATTCTTTCCCAAAGATCACGTTGTGAGTCAGAGGAATTGTCAGGGGATGCTGCGGTCTTTTGGGCCCGTATTTCAACTTACCCACAAACAGGTAATCACCTGTCATCAGGGTGTTTTCCATAGAGGATGTCGGTATCATATATGCTTCAAAGAAGAAAGACTTAACAAAGGTGGCTGCTATCAGTGCGAATATAATCGCATCTACCCATTCCAAAGCAACATTACGCTTTTCACCTTCTTTATAGGTCTTTTTCCAAAAAGCCCATTTGACCTTTTTGGTAATGTAAAGGTCAAAAATGATTACCAGTCCGAACAGCCACCAAAAGTTACCCAGCCAGATTACCCATAACAGGTAACCGGCGGCAACCAGAGAAAATTTTATCCAGCGGTTCAAAACCCTGTAATTATTTAATGGAGCTGATTATGGCTTCAAATGCCTGGGGATTGTTCATAGCCAGGTCTGCAAGAACCTTGCGGTTAAGGCCGATGTTTGCCATGTTGACTTTTCCCATAAACTGGGAATAGGACATTCCGTGGGTCCGGGCAGCCGCATTGATGCGCTGTATCCATAAAGCCCTGAATGAACGTTTTTTGTTTTTGCGATCACGGTATGCGTAGGTCAACCCTTTTTCATACGTGTTTTTGGCTACCGTCCAGACGTTGCGGCGAGCCAGAAAATTTCCCTTCGTCTGTTTTAGAATTTTTTTGCGCCTGGCTCTTGAAGCCACAGCATTTACCGATCTTGGCATGATTTTAATTCTTTGCGATTGTCAGCGTTCTCCTCCTTTGAGATTCTTTTCCTGCTGGGCAATCTGGTTAATGTATTGCAGTCTTATGCGCAGATCAATTCTTTGATGCGCTTTTCATCTGCCTTATTTACCAAAGAGGAATAAGTCAGATTACGTTTCTGCTTTTTTGTTTTTTTTGTCAAAATATGACTGTGATAAGCGTGTTTACGCTTGATCCTTCCGGTTCCCGTCAACGTAAAACGTTTTTTGGCTCCGGAATTTGTTTTCAATTTGGGCATACTTTTCTGTTTATATAAAGTTGTTGGTTATTTCTTTTTTGGTGTTTTCAAGGGTCCTAGCATCATTATCATGCGCTTGCCTTCCAGTTTTGGCATCTGTTCGGCTTTTCCGTAGTCTTCCAAATCAACGGCAAACCTGAGCAGCAGTTTCTCTCCCTGCTCGGAAAATACAATGGAACGACCTCTGAAAAACACATACGATTTCACTTTTGCGCCATCCTTCAGGAATTCTATGGCGTGTTTAAGTTTAAACTGATAATCATGTTCGTCCGTATTGGGTCCAAACCGGATCTCCTTGACAACAACCTTGGAGGCATTGGCCTTCATCTCTTTTGCCTTCTTACGCCTCTGGTACAAATATTTCTGGTAATCAATGATCTTGCATACAGGCGGGTCGGTCTGTGCCGAAATTTCCACCAGATCCAGATTCATCCTTTCAGCCAGTTTTAAGGCTTGTGCAATAGGATAGATTCCCGGTTTCTCAATATTGTCTCCCACAACACGCACTTGGGGAACATCAATTTCGTTATTGATCCTGGCACCGTCATCCTGTTTTGGTGCCCGGTTATTATACCTTCCCTGATTGTTCCTTCTATGGGGTGAAAATTGTGGTTTGTAAGGTGTTCCGATAATTTATTCCTCCTTTTTTAGTTTGTCAAATCATTTATTTCTTTCCGGAGCAGGGCAACAAATTCCTCCGGTTTCATGGTTCCCTGGTCTCCTTTACCCTGACGACGAACAGATACAGTTCCTGAAGATTCCTCTTTCTCTCCCACCACCAACAAATAGGGAATCCTCTTCAACTCGTTCTCTCTTATACGCTTACCAACTGTTTCATTGCGGTCGTCAAGCGAGGCGCGAAGTTCGGAATTATTCAAGAATTCACAAACTTTTTTTGCAAAATCATTGAATTTTTCACTCAAAGGCAAGACTACGACCTGGTCAGGAGCCAGCCATAACGGGAATTTTCCTCCTGTATGTTCCAGTAAAACAGCGACAAAGCGTTCCATTGACCCAAAAGGAGCCCGGTGGATCATAACCGGCCGGTATTTTTTGTCATCCGAGCCAATATATTCCAATTCAAAGCGTTCTGGCAAATTATAATCTACCTGGATAGTTCCCAGTTGCCATTTTCTTCCGATGGCATCCCGGACCATAAAATCAAGTTTGGGTCCGTAAAAAGCTGCTTCACCATATTCGACTATGGTTTCCAGGTTTTTTTCCGCTGCGGCTTCAATAATGGCCTGTTCAGCCTTTTCCCAGTTCTCATCCGAACCGATATATTTGGATCTGTCATTTTTGTCACGCAGGGACACCTGGACCGTAAAATTCTCAAAACTTAAAGTCCTGAATATGTACAATACAATATCAATAACTTTGCAAAATTCATCTTTTAGCTGATCCGGACGACAGAATATGTGAGCGTCATCCTGGGTAAATCCCCTGACACGTGTAAGCCCATGCAATTCACCGCTTTGTTCGTAACGGTAAACCGTTCCGAATTCCGCCAGGCGTATAGGCATGTCTTTGTAGGAATGCGGTTTTGAACGGTATATCTCGCAGTGGTGGGGACAGTTCATTGGTTTAAGCAGAAACTCTTCCCCTTCCTGCGGTGTTTTGATGGGTTTAAAACTGTCTGCCCCGTATTTTGCGTAGTGGCCACTGGTTACATACAATTCTTTTTGACCAATATGCGGTGTGATCACCTGCTCATACCCGTGTTTCTTCTGCACTTTTTTCAGGAAATTTTCCAATTGCTCTCTCAGGGCCGCTCCACGGGGCAGCCACAGAGGCAGGCCTTGCCCCACACGTTGTGAAAAAGTGAATAATTCCAGTTCTTTACCCAACTTGCGATGATCCCTCTTTTTGGCTTCTTCCATCATTTTGAGGTACTCATCAAGCAATGATTTTTTGGGAAAAGTAATTCCGTAGATACGTGTCAGCATCTGACGTTTTTCATCCCCCCGCCAATAGGCTCCGGCAATGGAAGTAAGTTTGATGGCCTTGATCATGGAAGTATCTGGAATGTGAGGTCCCCGGCAAAGATCCGTAAACACACCGTTGGAATAAAAAGTGATGGTTCCGTCTTCCAGATCTTCTATCAGCTCGCATTTATACGGGTCACCTTTCTGGCGGTATATTCTAAGGGCTTCTTCCTTGCTTACTTCCCTCCTTTCAAAAAGTTGTTTGCTTCTGGCCAGTTCAAGCATTTTATTTTCTATAGGTCCTAAATCTGCTTCAGATAACTGACGTCCTTCCAGATCAATATCGTAGTAAAAGCCGTTTTCTATAGCAGGGCCTATACCAAATTTGACACCGGGATACAGTACCTCCAGTGCCTCTGCCATCAGGTGGGATGAGGAATGCCAAAATACCTGTTTGCCTTCCTCGTCTTCCCATTTCAGGAAACGGACAGAGGCATCCTGTGTCAGAGGCAATTGTATGTCTGTCAGTTTTCCGTCCACTTTCACGGCAAGTACTTCGGCTGCCAACCGGGGACTTAAGTCCTGCGCTACCTGATATCCTGTTACTCCGGATTCATATTGTTTTTTCTTCCCGTCGGGAAAAGTAATAATGATCATAATCTGATTGAATAAGGTTCGTTTTCGTTCCAACTCACAAAGTTAGGAATTTTTTAAAAATTTTGGTTACTTTGTGACCGAAACTAAACGATTTACTGATGAAGCACACCTTCTGGAACAAAGCTGCCGTGTACGGAATTGTCCTGGCACTTGTCTCCGTTTTTTTTATGGTCACCCAGACGGTTCTGGAACCTGCCAGATGGCTGAACATTGTATTATGGATGGCAAAGCTGGCCGGAACGCTCGGTCTGCTTTTCTATTTTATGAAAGATTATGGAGCCGGAAAGGAATCGTACACGTATTCGGATGCGTTTAAATTCGGGATGGCGGTTTCTTTTTGTTCTTCCATCATAGCCGCCGGGTACTACTACCTCCACATCATGTTTATTTTTCCCGATTCAACAGCCCAGATCTCAAATGCAATGATGATGGGATTTGAACAGGCCGGTATCAACTCCGATGATTTCAACATGGATAAATTCATCGCACGCCTGCCCGTTATTATGATGGTCTCTCAATTTATCTATTTTAACATACTGGGCCTTATATGGTCTTCCATTTTGGCTGGCGGAGCCAAACAAAAAGTAGTAACCTCTCCGTTTGACAACTAAGTAATAAATATGGACCTCTCTGTTGTCATTGCATTGTATAATGAGCGGGATTCCTTGCCCGAGTTGCTGGAACGTATTCGTTCGGTCCTCTCCGCCCCACTTAGTGAAGACTCCCCGGTACTTCCCCTGTACGAAGTGATCTTTGTTGATGACGGCAGCACCGACGGATCCTGGGATTTCATATCGGAACAGGCAGGAAAAGATTCACGGGTCCACGGGATCCGCTTTAGGCGAAATTACGGAAAATCCGCTGCCCTTTATTGTGGGTTTGAAGCTGCAACGGGCAAAGTGGTCATTACCATGGATGCTGACCTTCAGGACGATCCTGCCGAGATCCCCGCGCTCTACAATATGGTGGCAACAGAAGGATATGACCTGGTCTCGGGCTGGAAAAAGAAAAGAAAAGACAGTCTGTTTACAAAAACCATTCCTTCCCGCCTGTATAATGCAACGGCCAGAATGGTTACGGGTATTAAGCTCCACGATATGAATTGCGGGCTGAAAGCCTACAAGGGCGAAGTAGTCAAGAGCATTGAAGTATACGGGGAAATGCACCGTTACATCCCTTACCTGGCCAAACAGGCCGGATTTTTAAAAATCGGAGAAAAACCTGTAGTTCACGCCCGCCGAAAATACGGAAAAAGCAAATTCGGTCTCAGCCGATTTGTAAACGGGTATCTGGACCTTCTGAGTTTGTGGTTTCTTGCCCGTTTTGGGAAAAAGCCCATGCACATATTCGGTCTGTTCGGATCGTTGATGTTCATTGCCGGGGGCGTGATTGCCGTTTGGCTCATTATTCAGAAACTTTACTGGCAATCTCACGGATTCCCTTACCGCCAGGTGACCGACCAACCTTTGTTCTACCTGGCTCTTCTGGCCATCGTTCTGGGAATGCAACTTTTCCTGGCCGGCTTCCTGGGAGAACTCATTTCACGCAATGCCTCGGAAAGAAACCACTATCACATCTCTGAAAGACGTTGAACTAACTCATTTTCACTCGGGCGGACGTGCCTGTTCACGGGAAAAGATCTACGTAAACGGCGGCATTCCCGGTGAACGTGTGGAAATTGTGTCACAACGGGGTAAAGGTTTTCGCAGCGGAAATACCGTAAACATACTCCGTGCCTCCGGGGACAGAATCTTTCCTTTTTGTCCACATGCGAGCATTTGCGGGGGATGTCCCTGGCAACACATGCGGTATGAGGCACAACTGGTTTGGAAAAGGGATATCCTCAGGCGTGCCTTGGATAAATACGTAATTCAAATACCCCCGGAAGGGTTGCCTGAAACCGAACCTTCTCCGTTAGAGAAAGGATACAGGAACCGCGTGGAGTATACTTTTGAAGCCGGGAAAAGCAGGGAAAAAAATATCATGGGATTTCATAAACCGGGAGATCTGTCTTCTGTCTTTGATTGCAGGGAATGTTTTCTGTTACCGGAAGGAATGCATAAGATGGCCCTTGAAATAAAGGAAACTGCCCTGGAAAAAGGGATTCCTTTTTACCGTTTTGAAGACAGGTCAGGTTTGCTGAGAAACCTTACCCTCAGGTGTACCACAACAGGAGATCTGGCCGTTATCACCGGATTTACACGTAATGACCCGGATATAATTATTCCATTTCTTGAAGTCCTGGAAAGCCGCTTTCCTGGTGTAACCTCTTGGGCCTATACTGTATGGGACCCTCATTCCACATCCCGTTATTACGCTCCGGATTTCTATCACTATACCGGAAAAACTTACCTGGAAGAACGATCCGGGACTTTGCGTTTTCAATACGGCCTTTCCTCATTTTACCAGCCCAACCCTGTTCAGGCTACCGTGATCTTCAATCACATACTGAAACAGGCAGAAGGTTTTATAACGAAAACGGATCCGGTTTATGATCTATACACAGGAGTGGGGACGATCGCCCTGACATTGGCAGATAAATTCAAAAAGACCGCCATTACCGGTATCGAGGGAAACCCCGAAGCTGTGGGGGATGCTATCAACAATGCGTATTTGAACAATGTGCCCGGGACACAGTTTGTTGAAGGAGACATCCTAAAGACTTTTACCCCTTCCTATATAGCCCGAAACGGAAACCCTTCATTGATTCTTCTGGATCCTCCCAGAAGCGGGACACTTACCGAGATAAAAAAAACGATCCTGGCAGCCCAACCCGCCGGGATCATTTATCTGAGTTGCAATCCCGTGTCACTTGCATGGGACCTGAAGCAATTGACTGAAAACGGATACCGCCTGACCACTGTCCGGCCATTTGATATGTTCCCGCATACACATCACGTGGAAACACTGGCTGTCTGCCGGAAAGAGTCCTGAACTTTACAACGGGCGATTCAGGTATTCGTCAAACGACTGTGGAGCAGGTATATACGAACTTTCAAACAAAGGAGATGAAATCACAAAATCCGCCGTTGACCTGTTGCAGGCAGTGGGAATGTTGTAAAGACTGGAAATCCGTAATAATGCTTTAACGTCTACATCATGCGGCTGTGGCTGCATGGGATCCCAAAAAAAGATGAGAATGTCAATTTTCCCTTCGGCGATCAAAGCACCCATTTGCTGATCACCTCCCAAGGGACCCGATTTGAGTGTGGTAACATCAATTCCGGTTGCCTTTTCAACCATACGTCCTGTGGTTCCGGTACATACGAGTTTGTGTTTGATCAGACGGTCCTTGTTGAATTCCACCCATTCTATCAAATCGTTTTTCCTGTTGTCGTGGGCTACCAAAGCCAGATTTTTCCTGTACATAATCGTTTACATATTGGCACACTGATCGCATGAAAGAGCTGCGGCTTCCATTATCCCTTCACTCATAGTGGGATGGGGAAAAATGGAATGGATCAGATCGTGACTCGTAATCTTTATACCGCGGGACGCTGTCAGTCCGCCTATCATTTCGGTGGCATGTGCCCCAATGATGTGGGCACCTAATAATTCATCCGTTTCTGCATCAAAAACAAGCTTAACAAAACCGTCCCTTTCTCCTGCGGCAGCCGCTTTACCCGATGCTGTAAAAGGATACTTCCCGATCTTCACTTTTATGCCTTTCTTTTCGGCATCTTTTTCACGCAATCCAACCGATGCGATCTCGGGCGTTGTGTAAATACATCCCGGAACATTATCATAATCTACGTCGGGAATATCCAGTCCGGCCATTCTTTCCACACAACAAAGGGCCTCGGCAGAAGCCAGGTGGGCCAGTGCCGGGGTGTTTAATACATCTCCTACTGCATAAATACCGGGTACCGTTGTCATAAAATTCTTATCTACATTGATCCGGCCGCGGGTCATTTCCACACCAAGTTCTTCCAGCCCCATGTTTGAAGTAACCGGCACAACACCAACCGCAGACAAAACAATGTCTGCCTCTACATATTCAATGCCTTTTTTGGTCTGAACCTCCAGGCGACAACCCTCACAGGTCTTATCAGCAGACTGCACCCCGGACGAGGTCATGATCTTTATGCCCGCTTTACGGAATGAACGGCTCAACTGGGCAGCCACATCCGAATCTTCGGTAGGCACTATCTGGTCCATGTATTCAATCAGTGTTATTTTTGTGCCGAGTGAATTGTAGAAAAAAGCCAGCTCGGAACCTATGGCCCCTGATCCTATCACAGCCATGGTTTTGGGTATGGATTCCGGAACCATCGCCTGACGGTATCCAATGATCTTTTTCCCGTCTATGGATGCCCCGGGAAGTGAATTGGGTTTTGATCCTGTGGCTATCAGGATATTTTTCCCTTCCAGCACCTGATCTCCCACGGCAACTTTCCCAGGAGCCTGAACACTGCCGCGCCCGTGTATGACATCAATTTTATACTTATTCAATAAGAATTCAATACCTTTTGTCATCTGTGCTGCTACCTGGCGGCTTCTTTCAACAATGGCTTTAATATCGGGTTCCACACTTCCGGTAATTTTCACCCCATAGGAATCTGCATGCCTTGCCGTATTCAATGCTTCTGCACTTTTCAACAACGCTTTGGTGGGAATGCAGCCCCAATTAAGGCAAACCCCTCCCAAAAGGGCTTTTTCTATAATTGCGGTTTTAAAACCCAACTGGGCACTCCTGACGGCTGCTACATATCCTGCCGGACCGGATCCGATAATGATTAGATCGTAACTCATATACTATTAAAAATTGTGATTATGAATCTTTCCCGTGACAATGCTTGTATTTTTTCCCGCTTCCACACGGACAGGGATCATTCCTTCCCACCTGCTTTTCTACATGAACAGGGGCGTTGGAACGGGGTTCGGCCGATTGTGTAAGCAAATCTGGACGAGAGGTTTGCGTGTTGCTTAGATCGGTACGGCGCCTTTCATTGCCCGCTTTGTCCAGTTTATCCTGATCCTGACGCAGTGGTATATGTGCTTTAAGCAGAAAAGCCAATACTTCCCGGGCGATTTTTTCCAGCATTTCACTGAAAAGTTTGAAACTTTCAAATTTATAGATCAGCAACGGGTCTTTTTGTTCATACGTGGCATTTTGTACCGATTGCTTGAGATCGTCCATATCACGCAAATGTTCTTTCCAGTACTCGTCTATCATCACAAGGTTTATGGTCTTGTTGATAGCCCGGATCAGCTCTTTTCCTTTGCTGTCGTAAGCTTTTTTAATATTCACGATGACCTGGTAGATCCGTTTTCCGTCTCCTACCGGAACTACTACATTTTCATAAGTGGCGCGCTGTGTCTCATAAATATTTTTCATGATGGGCCAGGCCTGGGCAACCAGTGCTTCTGCCCTTCGACCATACACTTTCTGGATCTGTTCAGCAAGAGCCTGTGATAATTCGGCAATATTTTGTCTGCGGTACATTCCTTCCTCAATACCGGAGTCGATGGATATCTGGCGGATCAATTCGTGAGTAAAGTCTTCATAATCAAATCCTTCCATTTGCTGCACAAACGATTCCGCAAAATCGGACATCATGTTGGCTACGTCCACATCCACACGTTCACCATACAAAGCATTCCGGCGACGGGTATAGATTACTTCCCGTTGTGAGTTCATCACATCGTCATATTCGAGCAGCCGCTTCCGGATCCCGAAATTGTTTTCTTCTACCTTTTTTTGTGCCCTTTCTATGGAACTGGACAACATGGAATGTTGCAACACTTCGCCTTCTTTCATACCCATCCTGTCCACTATTGAGGCAATACGACCACTTCCGAACAACCGCATCAGGTCATCCTCCAGAGATACGAAGAAGGTGGAGGACCCCGGGTCTCCCTGGCGTCCTGCACGTCCCCGCAACTGCCTGTCCACACGACGGCTGTCATGACGTTCCGTTCCCACAATAGCAAGACCTCCGGCTTCCCGGACCCCTTCCCTCAATTTAATGTCGGTTCCCCTACCGGCCATGTTCGTGGCAATGGTCACCGCACCGGCATGACCCGCCTCGGCAACTATCTCGGCCTCCCGGGCATGCTGTTTGGCATTGAGGACATTATGTTTAATGCCGCGCATTTTTAACATGCGGCTTAGCAATTCGGATACTTCTACAGAGGTGGTTCCTACAAGTACCGGTCTGCCTGCTTGTGTCAGATCAATGATCTTGTCAATTACGGCATTGAATTTTTCCCGTTTGGTTTTATAGATCATATCGTCCCCGTCCAAACGGATCACTGGCCTGTTGGTGGGGATCACAACCACATCCAACTTGTATATGGACCAAAACTCACCGGCTTCCGTTTCAGCGGTACCTGTCATCCCGGCCAGTTTGTGATACATTCGGAAATAATTCTGAAGCGTAATAGTTGCAAATGTCTGTGTAGCTGCTTCTACCTTAACTTTTTCCTTGGCTTCTATAGCCTGATGCAAACCGTCGGAATAACGTCTTCCTTCCAGAACACGTCCTGTTTGTTCGTCTACGATCTTGATCTTATTGTCCACTACGATGTATTCCACATCTTTTTCAAACATCGCATAGGCTTTAAGCAACTGGTTGACCGTATGGACCCTTTCGGATTTCACGGCATAATCGCTTAACAGGGCGTCTTTGGCTGCTGCTTTTTCCTGATCTGAAAGATTCTTCTTTTCCAATTCCGATATCTCATTCCCCATATCGGGTAAGATAAAGAATTTGGCATCGCTCATCTTTTTGGCGATCAGATCGTGTCCTTTTTCTGTCAGGTCAACGGATTTTTGCTGTTCTTCAATAACAAAATACAGATCGTCGGTGATCAGGTGCATCTGTTTGTTGTTATCCTGCATATAGAAATTTTCCGTTTTCTGCAGCAGTTGTTTGATCCCCTGTTCACTCAGGTATTTTATCAGGGGTGTATACTTTGGTAAACCTTTAAAGGCTTTGAGCAGAATTTTCCCGCCGTTTTCTTCATCTCCTTCCGAGATCAGTTTACGCGCCTCGGCAAGGTATTGCTGAACGAGCGATCTCTGTGCCTGGTACAATTGTTCCACTATAGGCCGGAATTCGTTAAACTGCTGGTCTTCTCCACGGGGAACGGGACCCGAGATGATCAACGGCGTCCGTGCGTCGTCAATCAATACCGAGTCAACCTCGTCCACGATGGCATAGTGGTGCTTTCTCTGTACAAGGTCCTGGGAATTTATGGCCATATTATCCCGCAGGTAATCAAACCCGAATTCGTTGTTCGTCCCAAAAGTAATATCGGCCCGGTAAGCTTTTTTGCGTTCTTCTGAATTGGGCTGGTGTTTATCAATGCAATCGATTTTCAGCCCGTGGAATTCGTAGAGCGGGCCCATCCATTCCGAGTCACGTTTGGAAAGGTAATCGTTTACAGTGACTATATGTACACCTTTACCAGCCAGTGCATTGAGGAATACAGGCAAGGTGGCCACCAGTGTTTTTCCTTCCCCGGTTGCCATCTCTGCGATCTTTCCCTGGTGAAGGACAACGCCACCTATTAACTGGACATCATAATGCACCATATCCCAGGTGATCATATTCCCTCCTGCCATCCAGGTATTGCGCCAGACAGCATTGTCTCCGTGAATTTCAACATGATCTTTATTGGTGGAAAGCTGCCTGTCAAAATCAGTAGCCGTTACGGTTATGGTTTGATTTTCCTTGAACCGTCTGGCCGTGGATTTCATTATTGCAAAAGCGGCCGGGAGCACATCGTTCAGAACTTCTTCAATTTTCTCGTCAATCTTTTTGGTGAGTTTATCGACTTCTGTGGCCAATGCTTCTTTTTTATCCACCTCAATTTCAACATCTTCCAATTGTTCCCTTAGTGCGGCCTTGGCCTTTTCATCTTCTTCTATGTGGTCCCGTATGATCTGCCTGATCTTTTCCGTTTCCAGGCGTAATTCATCGTGATCCAGTTTGTCTATCCTTTCATACTCCCGTAAGATCTTATCTACATAAGGAGTCAGTTGTTTCAGGTCCCTGTCTGCTTTGGACCCGAAAATCTTACCAATAATATTTATAACTGAAGCCATGTGCTGGTATTTTCATTTTTTTGACAATTTACAAAGTTACACTTTTCTTGTCAATAAACATTATATCAGACATGGCTCCTGAAGGATTCCTTATTTACACCAACCTGCTGTCCAATCGTTTCCTGATGGGACAGCTCCCTTATAATTTGTTTTGGTAAAGAATGAATGTACAAGGCTCATGTCTTTTCCGCCTTCAACGGTGCCAATATAATCTGAAGTGAAAAGAATTTCTTTGTCAACACCATTATTACCGTTGGCCGTGAACAGACTCTCTGAATAAAGGCCTTCGGCTGCAGATAGTTTACCTGCCAGGTAAATAAAATCAAGTTCCGAGGTCCCGTTTACCAGGGAAGATTCCGTTTCTATGGTTTCTGTTGTCAGACAATTGGGTTTTCCGGTTACCAGCGCGTTGTAGAGTTTTACGTTTGTTCCCGCACGCAAACGAATCCCACGTTTATTCAATGCAGATCCGTTACCGCATAAGGTCAGATTGGCCAGTATGGGAGCAGATACGGGTTGAGCTGCAAAGTCTTTACTGTTATTGTCCGCTTCTATAAGGCAATCACATTCATACCCGATGGCACTTTCCGAACCCTGGACAGCTACCAGGAACTGGCCTTTTCCCTGCCAGCCTTCGGTCCAGTCAAACGAATCATCGCTGTTATCCGTAGCTACCAGGTATTTTACATTGACCGTACCTCCAAACCATTCAAATCCGTCATCCGATCCTTTGTAAGATTGAAGGTGATCTACTACCGTTCCATTCCCCACTCCGTAAAATGTAAATCCGTTGGCCTCTTTTTCCTCACTGAAGGCATAACCGGTATATTCCACACGGATATAACTCAGCGTACCTGAATTATCGGAAGCATCATTCCCCCCGTACGAAGCGTCCCCTATCTCCGATTTTGATTGGGTCCCCGTTACATTGATAGGAGCACGGCCACAGATATGAACACCACCCCAGGCTCCGGCCTCTTTCTTTTCAGAAGTCATCACTATTGGGTTTTGTGCAGTACCCTGTGCCAGGATTTTTCCACCCTGTTCAACAAGTATGTAATCTACAATATCATCGTCCTTTGCCACAATGATAACACCGGGTTCTATGGTTAACACTCCGCCGGCTTTTACGTGAAATCCCCCTGATAAAGTATAGGTCGTTCCGGTTTTAAGTGTTTTTGCCTGGGTTAATTCACCTGCCAGATCGGCTGATTCAGTTTCGGGATCTATCCCTTGTTCACAGGAAACTGTCAGCAACAGGATCCCAAATGCCATAACGGCCATTTTCCAATTCATGTGTTTCATTTTTTTATTGCTTTTTGAATGTATATGAGAACCCTATCTGAAAAGAGATCCCGGGTTTATATGATTCTACCGTTATCAAGTCTCCGGTAGTCTTAACTTCCTGGATAAAGAGGATCCGGCTGTCCAGGATATTTCCGGCCGAAACCTTAATATTCCATCTGTTGCCGGCATTGTAAATGCCCACAAAATCCAATGTGTGCAGAGGTTGTTGCATCACATTGCCCATCCCGTAAATGCCCACGGCATGGATCCGGGGTCCCTGCAAATTGTATAGCATAGTCAGTGTGATCTGATCGTTTTTTCTTACTTTCCACCCGTAAGCCAGGTCTGCATTGAGCAAATACGGAGAGGCTCCCTGTAATGCCCTTTGTGAATCCGTATAAATACCACCTCCTTCGGGCAAAATAACATTGGTGTACATATAGGAAGCATTGAATCCAATCCTGACGCCGGGCAACAGGTTGATCCGTGTTTCCACCTCTACTCCGGCTGCCATACCTTCACTGGCATTGCGAAACGAATGTACCGCAGAACCACCCGATGATTCCTGAACCCGCTCTATGGGAGTTTTCAGGTTCTTGTAATATAGCGTTGCAGAAAAAAGATTGTTTTTTTCTCCATAGACTTCATAACGCAGATCTGCATTCAGATTGTAACCGTTAACCAGCAATTCGTTACCTCTTATTTCTGCACTACCATAAGATTCTTTATACAGGAAGGGAGCCATCTCTATGAACAAGGGGCGGGTCACTGTACGGGAAAGGGCCAGTCTTAAGAAATGATTTGCAGCAATCCCGTATTTAATATTTATAGCCGGGAAAAAATCATGTCCCTTTAACCGGGAAATCTTTTCTATGGAAGCATCTGTCCAGTAGCGTACCCATTGGAGGGAAGGCTCATAGCGTAATCCAAGGTTGACATTCAGATTTGTAATGGGGAGTATATCTGCTTCTACGTAAACACCCCCAATATCCTGTCCGGCATAATAATAGGATTTTGGCTGGGCATCCTTGGTAATACCTATGGTCCCGTCTGCGATGTTCTCATTATTCAGATAGGGATCCGTATTATAGATATTCGATATTTCCGGATTGAGGTTGTTCAGGTTGTAATAAAAACGAATGGATGAGTAATCCCTAGCCTTGTTTTTGTAAGAAGCGCCAAACTTAAGGGTCCCCTTTTCTCCCATATTGTAAACAGCATAAACATTTGCAGCGGCTTCTTGTTCTTCCAATTCTCCAAAATAGCGCATTGTTTCCTGTTTATTGAGTTTAAAAAGGGACAATGTGCCGTTGTCCTGCCGGAACATAACCTGCCTGCGGTCAGGTTCATAGCTGCCTGTTAACCCGTAAGAGAAAGCCGCATTGATTGACCATTTTCTTGAAGCAGTCCAGGAATAAAAAAGCTGGTTGTTCAACAAATTGTATACATGAAAAACGCTGTTGCTTCCTATGAGCCGGATCCCTTCCGAATCGTATCCTTCCCTTTCTTTGTAATTGTCTTCCGCATTGCGTGCGTACAAAAGAGAATAACTGAGGTAATGAACTGATCCCAATTCATAACTCAGGTGCATCAGGGCAGCAATATCCAGATTCTTTGTATAACTGTCGTAGTTAAATTCATTGAGAACAGTACCCTGTGCGTTAATGGTGGAAACATAAGAATCCGGTTCTATATTACCCGAATAATTAGCGTTCAAGGAAACCAGCAAGCCTGTTTTATGACGTCCTGATGTCCATGTTTTTCCCAATCCCAATCCCGCATTCATCCCGGGAATGAGTGTTCTTTGAGAAACAGAAAAAGAGGTTCCGAAAGGGTCATTATTTCTAACATAAGAAGAAAATTCATTGGCTGTCATATTTTTAACCTCAGGAACAAGGTTCCCGGCCAGCAACATTCCTCCTTTATTCTCACGCCCGGCAAAACTTTTAAGAAAGGACCCGGAATTTCCCCCGGCACCTGCATTAACAGTAAAAAAATCGGTACCCGTATGTTCCTTGATACTAATATCTATATGTGCTCCTGAATAATCGGCATAGGAGGCTGCGCTATATACTTTGCTTACCGTAACATTCCTGATAATTCCTGAAGGAAACAGTTCCAGCGGAATAAGTTTGTTGTCGGGATTTGGAGATGCTAAAGGCAATCCGTTGAGTGTGGTAGTACTGTACCTGTCTCCCAGGCCCCGGACATATACCTGCCCGGTTTCCGCCAGGGATATACCGGTGATTTTTTTTACGCTTTCGGCTGCCGTAGATATTCCTTTCTCACTCATTTCGCGGGCACCCATATTCTCCAGGGCTGTTGAAGACATTCGTCTCTCAGATAAAAGACTTGTTTCGGTTTCCAGGTTTTTATGGGCAGTAACAAACACTTCTTCCAGTGACATTTCCCCGGGTATCATCTGAATGTTCATGGTTATTTTTCCGGGTTCTCCGTTTATGAAAACGGGGCCTGTTACAGTTGTTTCATAGGAAATATATCTGAATTCCAAAATATAGGTACCTTCCTGAAGGGGCAAATTATATACGCCTTCATTGTCTGTGACACACCCTTTTTCAGTTCCTGAAACCAGGACATACACGCCGGGAAGTGGTTCATTCATTTTATCATCGGTTACTTGTCCGGTTAGTACCGTTTGCGCCTGCATGATGCCCGGCTGTAATACCAGGACAAAAAAGGCGGCTTTGATGGCTTGTGTAATTTTCTTATTCATAATCCGTGACAAAAGTCGTGGCTTCGTGTTACAATACGGATACAACTGTTTTACAATTACATAAAAAAATGCTTACGGATTTTGTAACACCTTTTATTTTAACGGAATCATATATCTTTGTGAAACTTTAATCCTTTCGTTTTGGAAAAAAATAAAATACGGATATTGGTCGTTGACGATGAAGAATCCTTGTGTGAAATATTGCAGTTCAATCTGGAAATTGAAGGCTACCTGGTAGATGTAGCTTATAGTGCCGAACAAGTCCTCAAAATGAATCCGGAAAAATATTCCCTGATCCTTCTGGATGTCATGATGGGGCCGTTAAGCGGATTCAAATTGGCACGGATCTTAAAAGAAAATGAAAAAACAGCATTGGTACCCATAATATTCTGCACGGCCAAGGATACAGAAGACGATACAGTAGCTGGATTAAACCTGGGAGCAGACGATTACATCCTCAAACCTTTTTCAATCCGGGAAGTGATAGCCAGGGTAAAAAGCGTTTTGAGAAGAACCGAACCTTTATTACATCCGGAACCCCTTCAAACAATCGTTTTTGAAGGTATGACGATAGATCTTTCAAAAAAGATATGTTTGGTTGACGGACAGGATATTCCATTGACAAAAAAGGAATTTGAAATCCTGATATTACTGCTGCGCCATAAAAACAAAATCCTTTCCCGTGAAGAGATACTGAACCAGGTGTGGAGTGATGACGTAATTGTACTGGGCAGAACCATAGATGTCAATATTACACGCCTGCGGAAAAAAATAGGGAAGTACGGAAAACACATTGTAACCAGATTGGGATATGGGTACGGATTTGAGATATAGAATCTCTTTTCACATCAGGCTCTTCCTGACATTGTTGTTGCTCTTCGGGCTTTTCCTGCTTAGTTTCCTTCTCTTTCAGTTCCGCAGGGAACGGTTGTACAAAGCAGAGCGGGTAAACACAGAATTACAGATCATCAATACCCGCCTGAGCCATTACCTTGCAGACCATACTGCCATGGATTCAATAGTAATGGAAAACAGGCGGTCTGTTACTGAAAACTTACGGGTAACCGTATTGGATAAAACGGGAACCGTTCTTTACGATACGGATAAATCCCTTCCCCTGGATTCATTTGCCAACCACGCTAACAGGCCGGAAATCATTCGTGCTATGAAAAACGGATCCGGGTATACAATCCGTCGCTTGTCCGAAACCACCAATAAAGAATATTTCTATGCCGCCACCTTAACGGGAGATTATGTGGTCCGTTCAGCCATACCTTATTCAGTATCCTTGAAGGAAGTTTTGAAAACGGACAAATTATTTCTTCCTGTCATGATAGGCATGTCAATCATTATAAGCTGTTTAGCATTAATTTTTACACGTCGTTTGGGAAATAATATCAAAAGATTGAAAAAATTTGCCAGGTTAGCCGACAACGGAGAACCGCTTCATGATATTGGGCCATTCCCAAAAGATGAGCTGGGGGATATTTCCAATCATATTATCCAGCTTTACTCCCGGCTTAAACAGACAAAAGAAGCACTGGAAAGTGAACACAAAGTAGTGGAACAGCAAAAGCAGGAACAGACACGAATAAAGAAACAGCTTACACAAAACATTAACCACGAATTAAAAACCCCTGTAAGTATCATCCAGGGATACCTTGAAACATTGATGAACAACCCCTCCCTGCCTCCCGCAAAAAAACAGGCGTTTATTGAGAGTTGTTACAAACAATCCGACAGACTGGCTCAATTGTTAAATGACATTTCCACCATTACACGTATGGATGAAGCCAGTGATATCATAGAAAAAACAGAGTTAAACCTTAGTGATATCATTAAGGATGTTTTTTTAGATCTGGATACTCACCTGCAGGAAAAGAATATAGAGACAGTTCTTGATTTTCCGGATAAGATCATTGTCCAGGGCAATCACGGATTATTACAATCAATTTTTCGAAACCTGACAGATAATGCCATAACTTATTCAGGATGTGATACCATCACGGTAAGGCTTACGGAGTCGGGCCCGGATCATTATGCATTTATATACGCAGATAACGGCATTGGCATTGACAGGGAACACCTGTCCCGGATTTTTGAACGATTCTACAGGGTTGACAAAGGCAGAAGCCGTCGTATGGGAGGAACAGGTTTGGGACTGTCCATTGTGAAAAACGCACTTCTACTTCACGGAGGCTCCATACATGCCCGTAAACGGGAAGAAGGGGGAGTGGAATTTATATTTTCTATCAAGAAGACATAAAAAAAGCATACCCGTAAGTATGCTTTTCAGGATTTGTCTGGATCTAGTAAATTATTCGGCAAGAATGGCGCCGACCGGACAAACTGCAGCACATGCTCCGCAATCAATACATTCATCGGGATCTATAACGTAAATGTCACCCGGAGAAATTGCGTCTACGGGACATTCATCAATGCAGGTTCCACATGCAGTGCAAGTTTCAGTAATTCTGTGTGCCATGATAATTTGACTGTTAAAATAGTAAATAATTACTGCAAATATATGAATTAAATTCTTACTACCTTTGTAAATGAACAACATTTGATAAGATGAAACTGCTCTTTCTTATACTCGCTTCAGTCTTATTTTCAGGGCCCTCTCTTCCACAGGAAGAAAATCAGGTGATTTTTGATAAAACCGTCCACGATTTCGGTGATTTTAGAATTGATGACGGTCCAAGATCGCATACGTTTATTATGACCAACAACAGTGATAGGCCTGTGGTAATTCAAACCGTCATTTCTTCGTGTGGATGCACGGTCCCGGAATGGACTAAAGAACCGATACTTCCTGGTAAAAAGGGCTCTATAACAGTAACTTATTCCAATGACCAGGGGCCCTATCCGTTCGATAAAATGTTGTCTGTATATGTTACAGGATCCAGCAACCCTTACGTTTTACGAATCAGAGGAGTAGTCCATCAGAAAAGATTTAGCCTGGAAGACACGCACCCCGTAGTTATGGGGCCTGTTCGTCTGCGAAACAAGGACCTGGAATTGGGACAGATCCGTCAGGGAACGGTAAAAACCGATTCAGTGGAGATCATCAACACGGGAAAATACCCGGTATTCCTGACATTTAGCTCTTCTCATCCCAACCTGACAGTAAGTGCCAACCCCTCCCGCCTTAACAGCGACGAAAAAGGAGTTGTAATATATGCCATTGATACCAGAAAAAAGGAAGACTGGGGCAATGTTTTGTACACGGCCCAGCTGATCATCAACGACAAAAAAGACCCCCTGCATGTTCTGACCATTAAAGGGTCGGTCAAAATGAACACCTCCGGTATGAGCCGTGCTGAAAAAGCCAATGCGCCTATTCCTCAAATGGACAGAAGTGCCTTTGAATTTAATGATATAAAAACCGGGGCCGGAATCGCCGCTTCTTTTCGCCTGTCTAACAAAGGAAAAACACCTCTGATCATCTATAAAACAGATACCAGTCATCCGGGTATCCGGGTTGAAACGGAACGTGAAATTGCTCCCGGGGCTGAAGTCCCGGTTGAAATTACCATCCCGGCCTCTGAGACGAAATCTCCCGGGGAGATGATCTATACGGTAAGTTTTACGACCAATGCGCCATCCAGACCTACCGTTAACATACTTGTTTACGGAAATATTAAACCCTGACAGGTATGGATTCTGCTTTAAAAGTTAATAAAGGAATACCTCAGCCGCCTGACATAAATCCCCGGATCAGGGACATTATAAAAAAAAGACCCGGCAGAAGTTATGATGTACCCACCTACCTGAAGGGCATCAAAAACAGGGATATTTCCATTCTTGCACAATCCATTACATTGATAGAAAGCACCCGGGGGGAAGACCGCGAAAAAGCGCGCGAACTTGTCTCGGCTTGTCTTCCTTTATCGGGCAATTCAGTCAGAATTGGCATCACCGGAGTTCCCGGGGTCGGGAAAAGCACTTTCATTGAAACGTTTGGAAAATACATAGTCGATTCCGGACACAGGCTGGCTGTACTGGCTATTGATCCGAGCAGCGAACGAAGTAAAGGAAGTATCCTGGGGGACAAAACCAGGATGGAGACCCTGGCCAATAATCCCTGCGTTTTTGTTCGTCCTTCACCAAGCGGAGGCTCTCTGGGAGGTGTGGCGCGAAGAACAAGGGAAGCCGTGCTATTATGCGAAGCTGCCGGATTTGACACCATATTTATTGAAACGGTAGGCGTAGGTCAGTCGGAAACTGCCGTTCATTCCATGACGGATTTTTTCTTGCTACTCATGCTTGCAGGAGCCGGAGACGGACTTCAGGGCATCAAGCGGGGAATCATGGAAATGTCGGACCTGCTGGTAATCAATAAAGCCGATGGGAACAATGTAAAAAAAGCACTTCAGGCAAAAACCCTTTACCAGGGAGCCCTGCACCTTTTTCCGCCGTCGCCTTCCGGCTGGATTCCTTCGGCTCTCACTGCTTCATCTACAGAAGGAACAGGAATGGAGGAAATTCTGGAATCCATTAACAAGTATATGAACCTAACACGTGAAAACGGATATTTTCAAAAAAATCGCGCCCAACAAGCGGTATTTTGGATGAAAGAAAGTATTAATAATTACCTGGTATCCCGTTTTTACGACAATACACGTATAAAAGAGGCCTTGCCCTTGATGGAGGAAAAGGTTAAAAAAGGGCAGACGGACTCTTTTCAAGCTGCCTCTGAATTGCTGAAATTGTTATAAGTAACAGATCCTGCTACTTATTCATCGTGATCAGGAACTCGTCATTATCCTGGGTCCGCAACAGGCGGTCTTTCATAAATTCCATAGCTTCCACAGAGTTCATATCTGCCAGGTAATTGCGAAGTATCCAGATGCGGTTGAGTTTGTCCTTGTCCATTAACAAATCGTCGCGACGCGTTGAACTAAGCGTTACATCAACAGCAGGGAATATTCTCTTGTTGGAGAGCTTCCTGTCCAGTTGCAATTCCAGGTTGCCTGTTCCCTTGAATTCTTCAAAGATCACTTCGTCCATTTTGGAACCGGTATCGGTGAGTGCCGTAGACAGGATAGTAAGGGATCCTCCGTTTTCAATATTTCTGGCAGCCCCAAAGAACCGTTTGGGTTTTTGGAGGGCATTGGCATCCACTCCTCCGCTCAACACTTTTCCGCTTGCAGGTTGAACCGTATTGAAAGCACGTGCCAGACGTGTAATACTATCCAGCAGGATGACCACATCGTGACCGCATTCTACCAGGCGTTTTGCTTTCTCAAGTACGATGCCGGCAACCTTCACGTGACGTTCCGCAGATTCGTCAAACGTTGAAGCGATCACTTCCGCTTTAACGTTACGGGCCATATCGGTCACTTCTTCCGGTCTTTCATCAATTAACAGGACGATCATATAGACCTCCGGATGATTGTCGGCAATAGCGTTGGCTATGGATTGCAAGAGCACTGTTTTTCCGGTCTTTGGCTGGGCCACAATAAGACCCCTTTGGCCTTTTCCTATAGGAGTGAACAGATCCACAATGCGGTTAGACAAGGTGTTGTGTCCGTTTGAAGTAATGTCAAATTTGGAATCCGGGAAAAGAGGTGTCAGAAAATCAAACGGGATCCTGTCGCGGATGAATTCGGGTTCCCTTCCGTTAATTTCGTGAATTTTAACAAGAGGAAAGAATTTTTCACTTTCCCTGGGCGGGCGTATCTCTCCGCTTACCGTATCTCCCGTCTTCAACCCGTACATTTTTATTTGTTGTTGGGACAAATAAATATCATCAGGGGAATTCAGGTAGTTGTAATCGGAAGAACGTAAAAATCCGTACCCGTCGGGCATCATTTCCAAAACACCGATAGCCCTTACTACTCCTTCGTACTCGGGTTTCTTTTCATGAACCTGCTTCCCGGTATGTTGTTCCGGTTTTTGCTGTTCGGGCTTTTGATGAGCCGGTTTCTGCTGGCTTGATTTATGCCGGTCCGTTTTCTGTTGGTCAGGTTTCTGTTGATCAGGTTGCCGTTGTTCAGGAATTTTTCCTGTTTCTTCGGGTTTTTTCTCTTCCGGCTTAACTCCTGTTTCCGGTTTTTTCCTGGGTCTTCCTTTTCTTGGTTTTGGCTGGGTATTCTCTTCTGTTTTGACCTCAGTCTTTTTTTCAACCACAGGTTTTGATTCCTGTGCGGGTTTTTGTTCCTGTACGGGTGTTTGTTCCTGTGCGGGTTTTGATTCCTTTACGGATTTTTGTTCCTTTACGGATTTTTGTTCCATCGCGGGTTTTGATCCCGGACCGTGTTTTTCCTCTTTGCCGGCTTGTTTTTCTTTTGTTTCCGGAGCAGGTGTTTTTGCCCGTGGTTTCCGGGTGCGGCGTGTAGTTTGTTTTTTTGTATTGGTTTTGTCACCGGAAGCAGCCTGGGCGGAAGCGCCCGATTCGGCCTGAACATCCAGGATCTGGTAAATCAATTCATTTTTGGCATAGGATTCAATTTTTTTGATCTCCAATGCATTGGCAATTCTATGGAGTTCTTCCATAGACTTGCTGCTAAGCTCAATAATGTCGTACATTTAAAATATGTTAAGTATTGGGTTAAAGCTTGAAGGATAAAGCTAAGACGGTACAAATATATAAAAAATTTAATTATCCCAGAAACTGGAGTTCTTCTTATATTGCAGTACATCAGCCAGTGCAGATGCCTTGGCGGCAATCCGGAAACTCCAGCTTTCCCACTTCCCGTTGGGAACCCAGGAGAATGATATCTGAAAACAATGCAGGTCATATGTGGCACTCAGCTGTGTGGTCGTAAGTTTAAATTTCATCATATCCAGTCCGCTGCGAAGGTTGATGCTGAAATCCCTTGTTAGTTTGACCTGCGCCGAAAAGCCGAGTGTCTGGTTGAAATTATGATTGGTGTTTAATTGCTCGTTGGCGTATGTATAAGACCTGTTGTATGAAAAACTGTAATTAAGATTTACAGACCAGGGCACTTCAGGGTCCATGTAATATACCCATCCGCCCGGTATGTATTCGCCGGTAAGGGGATCTTCATATACCAACTGGTAAGAATCATTTTTGCTCTTCTGGTCTCCACCCTTGAACGAATAGGAAGTCGAAAAACTAGCGTTGGTCAGCCTGGCCAGATTTCCTGTCCTCATCACATTCAAGGTGTTGATCCGCTGCCCTCTTTCATTTACGGCGTAAGGATCAAACATGGCATTGGCATTTATGCCGAGTTTTTCAAAGATCGAGGTTGACAAACTAACGCTTATATTGGAAAGTTTCATGGAGTCTGCCAGGAAATTGTATGAGCCGTTCAACGACAGGTTATCAATAATTTTGATCTTTTTTATCCCTCCGTTCTCTGTAGTATCTTTTTTATTTAACACTTTGGCCTCAACGTTGTTTCCCAATGAAAAACTGATGGAAGCATTTCGTCCTTTGGAAGGAGGTCCGTACACCGATTTACTGTATTTGTTGTAGTCCACCGAATATTCCCGTCCCAGAGAATCAGTATAATTCAAAGTGGTATAGCCGTTGGCTTTCGTCCCTAATTCCGGTCTGTAACTGAAACTCACCGACGGCGTCATCATATGACGGATGGCCCTGAGACGTCCCGTAGGTTTAAAATTAAACATCCCGTATATACGTGTAGACATGGAAACTCCACCCGAGTAAGACTGCGTGATCCCGAACTCGCTGAACGGTTGAGAAGTACTGGATACCACTTTTTGCTCTGTCTGGTCGAAAGTACGGGTCTCGCTCATGAAATGCCAATTCATTCCATAACTGACAGTAGGTGTAAAGTTCAAATATTTGAGTAATGTAAAACTGGGCAGTCCTATGGAAAAATTATGTTGCATACCCGTTTTATAATCTTTCCAGAAATCGGGTGTTCCGAATTGAGAGGATTTAAAATTCAGTTTGTTCTGAAAGGCCGTATTGTAACTGAGGGTAATATCTTCATAAAAACGCTTCTTCCCTACCCTTTCTTTCCGCTGGAAAGGATTGATACGGCTCATAGTAAAAGTCAGGTTTGGCAAGGTCAGGGCATAGGACGAATCCCTGTTGTTCTGACTGTGCAATAAGTTGATGGAGAGGTTAAAGGGCGTTCCTGCAAAGGTTTTGGCATAGGATATACTGGAGGATGTCTGTGATTGCAGCGCTTCATCTATGGATTGACTGTTAAAGCGGTTGTTGGTGGGACTGGAAAAATTGACCGAGGCGCTGAAAGAAGTCCCGGGCCGTTTTTTGGGATCCTGCGTATGGCTCCAGCGAATGGAAAAGTCTCCCGATTCCTGGTAATCGGACGAGCCTCTCTCCCCTGTAATATTTCTGGAGTAGCTCACGTTCAGGTTCCCGTTGTATTTATAGCGGTTCTTGTACCTTGCCGTTCCCCTGACAGCCCATGATCCCATTGAATATATGTCCCCTGTGACAGAAAAATCAAGGTAATCCCCAAACACAAAATAATAACCAAGATCTTTCAGAAAGAAACCACGGGCCACCTCTTCACCATAAGACGGGATCAACAAGCCTCCCGAACGCTCGGGACGTTTGGGCACAAAACCGAACGGTACTATTATGGGAGTAGGAACATCTTCAATAACCACATAAGAAGGGCCAAAGATCGTTTGTCCTACATTTCCGTCTTCATCGGTAGTGATCTTGGCATTGGTCATGTGAAGATAGAAATGAGGATGTTCGGCATCACAGGTGGTATATTTACCTCCGTGAATATTTATGGAATTATCAGGCATCTTTTTCAGGTGCGATCCATGCAGGAATCCCTGTTCATCCTGGGTTACCATGTTGTTTATCCTGGCTTTTCTTGACCCGAAATTATAATAGACCGACTCCATTACATAGCTGTTGTTCCCTTCTTTCATTTCCGGCTTTCCCTGCATAACACCGGTAGAATCCACAACCCCTGTGGCAAAAACCGTTCTTGTGTCGGCATCGTATTCCATATATTCTGCCGTTATTTCCATATTGTCATAAGTGACTTTAACGTCCCCATAATAATACAACATTGTTTTTCCACCCCTGAAATCTTCAACCACAGAGTCCCTGGCTACCGAAAAAGCCGGGGCTTCCAGCTGGGTATGTGCCCTGATACTATCCAAACGGGCCAGGCTGTCCAGGTCCAACGGAGAAAGTCCTACGGCAGCTTCTTTCAGTCCGGTATAGCTGCTCAAGCGATCCCACATCAATGACAAGGGGGATCTGTCCGGACGGGATACCACCGGAGTATACAGGTATTGTCTGTACATCTGGCTTACAGGAGCTATGGAATTCTCAATTATCCTTTTCTGCTGGCCATGGACGGGTAATACTCCCAGAACAAGGAATACCAGACAACATACGGTATGCAAAATACTTTTTTTATCTTTGTCTTCCGCAGACATAAGCTGCAAATATATATGAAAAAACTGATTCCCGTACTGGTTGTAATTCTCTCTGTTTGCAATTCGTATGCCATCATGGCTCAAGGTTTTTCAGGTCCGGCAGTCCGTAAGGTGGTTATTGATCCCGGTCATGGAGGACACGATCCGGGAGCATTGAGCCCTGACAGAAAACTGAGGGAAAAAGATATAAATCTGTCTGTTGCCAAACACCTTGGGGCCGAGATCAACAAAAAATATCCCGGAATAGACGTTCTTTATACAAGGACAAAAGATGTTGCTGTAGACCTGGACAGACGCGGTATGTTGGCTACAGAAGAAGATGCGGATCTTTTTATATCCATTCACGTCAATTCGGCAAAAAAAGCCACTTCTACACCGGTGGGGCCGGAAACCTGGGTTTTCGGAGGAGACCGCAGCCGGAGAAAAGACGACAGTTACAATGTGGTATTGAAAGAGAACGAAGTCATCAAATTTGAAGAAAATTACAAAGCCAAATACGAAGGTTTTGACCCTGACAATCCCCAATCCATGATCGTTTTTAATTTTCAGAAAGACGCAATAATGAGACAATCCAGAATACTGGGATCCTGCATCCAGCAATCATTGCGCCAGGGCCCCCTGCGGGGAAATCAAAAGGACCGGGGGATGAAAGAAGGGGGATTTGTGGTCCTGGCTTATTGTTCCATGCCAGCTGTACTGGTAGAGATGGGATTTCTTAACAGCAGCGCGGACCGCAAGATACTTAGTACAGAAAACGGGCGCAGGAATATTGCCCGGCAATTAATGATCGGCTTTGAAGAATACCTTGAAAGTTACGGACAAAACGGAATTGCTGCCGTTCAGACAGATATGCCTGAAACACAATACAGGGTGCAAATTCTGTCTTCCAGGGAGGCCCTTCCTGCTTCAAATGAGACATTGAAAGCTTTTCCGGGCACACAACTTGTTATTTGTAACGAGCAGATATATAAATATAAGTATACATTGGGGAACTTCCCCAATAGAGAGGAAGCTCAACAATATTGTAACAACCTCAGGAAGAGCGATTTTCCGGATGCCTTTGTGATAGCCGTAAAGGATGGCAAATTGGTTCCTGCTAATTAAACCGTAATGAAAACCAAAAAAATGTCCCGTGAACTGAAAATCGGTCTGTTTGCCCTGATCGTGATCGTTGTATTATACTTTGTGGTTCAGTTTTTAAAAGGGAATGATCTTTTTAGGGGAACCAATACCTATTATGCACAATACCCCAATGTGGAAGGCCTTGCTCCCACAAGTCCCGTATCTGTGTTGGGCCTTTCAGCCGGAACGGTAGACCGGATAGATTTTGATCAGGAGAATCAACAGATGATCATTAAGATCAGACTGAAAAAAAAGTTCAGGCTTCCTGAAGGGACAACAGCCGAAATCTACAGTGCCGATATACTTGGCGGAAAAGCAGTTCAACTGATCCTGGGCAATTCTGATGCCTGGCATTCACCGGGTGATACGCTCGCCTCTTCCATCCAACCGGATCTGATCTCTCTGCTTTCTAAAGAACTGGTATCTCTGAAAGACGATATTTCCGGATTAATTTCCAATTTGAATCTGACGGTAACCCGTATTAATGATATACTGGACGAAGAAAACAGTAAAAACATTAAAAACGGCCTGGCACGTTTAAACAATTCATTAGGTCATATCAACCGTTTAACCGAAACCCTGGGCAATAACTCCTCCCGTATAGATGATATCCTGGCCGGAGCCGACACCCTGGCCGGTGAACTTAATCGTGCCGTAAAAGGGCTTTCGGGAACCCTGGCAAATTTTGACGCTGTATCGGAAGAGTTGAAAGGGGCCGATCTGGGCGGAACCGTGGAAGAATTGCATAAATTACTTGAAAACCTGAGCGATCCTGAAGGGACTCTGGGTCAAATTGGTTCAAATCCGGCTTTGTATCATTCCCTGACCGATATTCTTTCAAGGGCCGATTCCCTGATACGTCTGATCAGCGAAAATCCTAAAAAATACCTTAGAATTACGGTTTTTTAAAATATTAATATTTGTCTCAAACGCACAGCTGTCAATAGATAGCATATTTTGGGGTTTATTAGCTTGCTCATTATCAGAGATTTGTAAAAACACATTTTTTTCGCTCTGATTATTAGGTCATTATTGTTTTTTTGAAAAATACAAGTGTTTTTCCTTTTTTTTTTACCGTTTTTTTTAACCATTTTTGTATACATAAACCCCAAATCTAAATATGTCTCCGTCGCCTCACAAAATTGTCTGGAATAACTGTCTGAGTATCATAAGGGATAACATTCAACCTTCCGGTTTCAGCACTTGGTTTGAACCTATAGTCCCGGTCCAGCTGAAAGACAATGTTCTGACCATTGAGGTTCCTTCCCATTTTTTTCGGGAATACATAGAAGAACACTATATAGATCTGCTTGGCCATTGCTTAAGAAAAGAATTGGGCAGTACAGCCAAATTGGAGTATTGTGTTAAGGTGGATTCCTGCAGTAAAGGGGTACCCGTGCCTCACCAGGGACAGGGACAGTTCCAAAATAAAACCATTCCCTTTTCCCGGGCTAACAGGGAAGAAGTGGCCAGTCCGTATGTTATTCCTGGCATCAGACAGGTTAAGATCGATCCCCAGCTCAATGCCGCTTATTCTTTTGATAATTTTGTGGAAGGATCCTGTAACCGTCTGGCTCGTACAGCCGGACTGAGTATAGCCGAAAAACCGGGAGGTCCGTTTAATCCTTTGTTTATATACGGCGGTTCGGGACTTGGAAAAACGCACCTGGCACAGGCTATCGGTATTGAAATCAAAAAACGGATGCCTGAAAAAGTAGTCTTGTACGTTTCGGCCAATTTGTTCCAGATCCAGTTTATGGACGCCGTAAACATCAAGAACAAACTGACGGATTTTATGCATTTCTATCAAATGATAGATGTACTTATCATTGACGATGTACAGGAATTCGCCGGCAAACCCGGGACACAGAATGCATATTTCAACATATTCAATCACCTGCACCAGTCAGGCAAACAACTGATCCTTACTAGTGACCGGGCGCCTGTTGAGCTTAAAGATTTGGATGACAGGCTTTTATCGCGCTTTAAATGGGGGCTTTCAGCAGAGTTGCTTGCTCCCGATTATGCGACAAGACTTGCTATACTGGAAAAGAAATGCTACAACGAAGGGGTGGAAGTCCCTCGTGAAGTGCTTGAATTCATAGCGGAACAAGTCACGACCAATGTCAGGGAAATTGAAGGCACCTTCTGCTCCCTTCTGGCACAGTCGACTTTTAACAAACAACCCGTTACCTTACAATTGGCGCAGGTTATCACAGACCGGCTGGTAAGTTCGGTGACACGGGAAGTCTCCGTTCAGGATATTCAAAAGACCGTTTGTCATTATTTTGGAATAACCCAGGAAAACCTGCTTTCAAAAACACGCAAACGTGAAATATGCCAGGCAAGGCAAATTGCCATGTATCTGAGCCGGAACCTCACAAAGAATTCACTTTCTTCCATCGGATCAATGATTGGAGGCAAAGATCATGCAACCGTACTGCATTCATACAATACCGTATGCAATCTGATGGACACCGACCGTATGTTCCGCCAATATGTGACGGACATTGAGAAAAGGCTCAAAAACGGTTAATAATCCATCATCATGAGTAAATTGGAACCCTCATCAGTTTTTAACTTCTTTTTTGACATTTGTAAAATTCCCAGGGAAAGCGGCAATGAAGCGGGGATGACCCGTTTTCTTGAAAACTTTGCCAAAACCCGTAACCTGGAACACCAAACCGATAAAACAGGAAACGTGGTGATCCGCAAGCCGGCCTCAAAGGGCAGGGAAAACCGTCCGGGAGTGATCCTGCAAAGCCATACAGATATGGTATGCGAAAAAAACGAGGATACTGTTTTTGATTTTTCAAAAGATGCCATCCAGACTTATGTGGAAGACGGCTGGTTAAAAGCAAAGGGAACCACACTGGGAGCCGACGACGGAATAGGTGTTGCTGCTTCCCTGGCTGTGTTGGATGACAAATCTCTGGTACACGGTCCCCTGGAATGTTTATTTACCGTATCGGAAGAAACGGGCCTGGACGGAGCACGTGCCGTAGCTCCCGGGTTCATTAAAGGATCGATCCTTATTAACCTGGATTCTGAAGATGAAGGTGAAGTATTCATAGGATGTGCCGGAGGGATTGACACTACAGCACGTTTCACTTATAAAGAACAACCCGCTCCCAAAGAAGGAATCACAGCACTGAAAGTTAGCATAACAGGGGCTACAGGAGGACACAGCGGAGACGAGATCCACAAGGATCTGTGCAATGCCGTTCAAGTACTTGCCCGTTTTCTATGGAACGCACAGCAACAATTTAGTTTTGACATCGGGTTCATAGCGGGAGGAAACAAACGCAACGCCATAGCAAGGGAGGCTGTTGCCGTGTGTCTTGTACAGCAAACTGACCGGAATGCTTTCACAGAACTGTTCCATAGCATGGCTTCCGAATGGAAAGCTGAATACAAACATACCGATCCGGAGCTGGAAAGCACCATAAATGAATGTGAACAGCCGCAAACAGTTATGGACAAAAAAACGGCCGCAAACCTGACGGCTTCCCTGTATGCCTGTCCGCACGGTGTCCTTGCTATGAGCAAGGATATTCCCGGATTGGTGGAAACGTCCACCAACCTGGCTTCAGTCCGGATGGATCAGGAAAACAAGGTGATCCGCATTGGCAGCAGTCAACGCAGTGCCGTTAACTCGGCAAGAAAAAACGCGGCTCAGCGGATTGAAAGTCTGTTTCAATTGGCAGGTGCCGCTGTATCTCATGAAGGAGAGTACCCCGGATGGGCTCCCAACCCCGAATCCCCCGTGCTGAAGGTCTGTGAGGAAGCCTATATGAAACTGTTCAATACACCGGCAAAGGTGAAGGCCATACATGCCGGCCTGGAATGCGGTATTTTTCTGGATGCATTCCCGGATCTGGACATGATATCAATAGGACCAACCCTTAAAGGGGTGCATGCTCCTACGGAAAGACTGGAAATAGCGACTGTGGGAAAATTTTGGGATCTTTTACTGGAAATAATAAGGAACGTGTGATCATGGGAAAGGTATCTGTTTCTTTATTGTCTTCTGATCTTGCACATTTGGCCGATGCCTGCAATATGATCAATGCAAGCAAGGCTTGGAGTATTCACCTGGATATAATGGACGGGGTGTTCGTCCCCAATATTTCATATGGGTTCCCCGTTATTGAAGCGGTTTCACGTTACTCACAAAAACCGCTGGATGCGCATCTGATGACCGTAGACCCTTCCCGGTATTACAAAAGATACAGGGATTTGGGTATCAGCTGGCTCACTGTACATTGGGAGACTTGCCCCCATTTGAACAGGGACCTGCAGGAAATACGGCGCCTGGGGATGAGATCAGGAGTCTCCATAAATCCGGGCACTCCGGTATGTCAGCTTGAACAAGCTGTTCATTACGCTGACCTGGTTCTGGTCATGTCTGTAAATCCGGGATTCGGAGGCCAGGAATTTATCCCGGAAAGCCTTAACAAAATACGAGACCTGAAAGAGATGAGAATGCAGAAGAATCTGGATTTTCTGATCCAGGTTGACGGTGGAATAAATGAAAAAAACGCCTCTGAATTGTATCAATACGGGGCAGATATACTGGTGGCCGGAAATTACGTTTTCTCGGCAGAGGATCCGCTTGCTGCCATAGAAGCTATTCTTTGAGATCGGCTATCAACGTCTCACAGCCCCAAACCTTTTGACCTTTTTTAACCCGGACAACAGCGTCTGCCGGAAGGAGAACATCCACCCTGGAACCGAATTTAATTATCCCAAGTTCGCTGCATTGTAAGACCTGTTTCCCAGTACGAGCCTTACATATCACACGTCGTGCTATCAATCCGGCAACCTGTCTGACTCCTATGATCTCTTTTCCATTGTCCAGGAAAACTGTAGTGTGCTCATTTTTTTCGGAAGATTTGGGATGCCACGCTACCATTTTGTCTCCCGGATGGTATTTATAGTACACAATATCACCGGCACAGGGATACCAGTTGACGTGTACATTAAACATATTCATAAAAATAGATACCTGCAGGCGTTTTTCCTTCAGGTATTCGTTGACTTCCACTTCCTGTATCATAACAATCCGGCCGTCTGCAGGAGATACTATCCCGTTTTCCCTGAGGAGAATATCTCTTTGCGGTATCCTGAAAAACATCAGGGTTTGAAGCAACACCACTACAGATGCCGCGCCAAAAAGACCGAGTATCAATATGTTGTATAACGAAAAGGCAATGATTACAGTCAAAATCACGGCTATAGTTACAATCACAATCAGAATAGTCGTTCTTCCTTCTTTATGAATCCTCATTTCAATTTAAATAAAATACAAATAAAATGTATGTAATGGCTATGGGGAATGAAATTAGCGCGCCGTCAAAACGATCCAGCAATCCGCCGTGTCCCGGCATTATGGACCCGGTATCTTTCACTCCGAAATAACGTTTCATCCCCGATTCCGTCAAATCTCCCAAAACGCCAAAGATACAAATTATCAAGGCTAAAACAGCACAATGATACCAGGCAAAGGGTATCATATCCAGCTTGAAAAGTGCAAAAGCTACGCCTTGAGAAAAAACCAGGCTTCCGAAAAACCCTTCCCAGGATTTTTTTGGAGAAATGCTTGGAAAAAGTTTATGCCCGTTCTTTTGCCCGAATACCATTCCAATAAGGTATCCGCCAATATCGGAGGCCCATAGTATCACAAAAAGAGCCAGCAAATAAACCCCCTGGAACATCCCTATAGGATTGAATGCCAGAAAATTAAAAATGGAGAACGGAACGGCTATATACAAAAGGGGCAAAAACAGGAAAGCCGCATTGCGAAATGAATCCTTTCCCCTGTTATACAATACAGAAACCCACACAGCCGTTACCGGGATCAGTAATGACATCAGCCATAAACGGGCCGCCGAAAATCCATAACGGGCAAGTATGTATGTTGTTATAAACAGGAGAATGCCTGAGAAAAAACCAAATACCTGTCCGGTTTTATTCTGATCCCCCAGTGTCATCCTGTAAAATTCAATGAACATGATCCCTACACAGGATGCCATTAAAACGGCATAACCCAGGGGATGAACCAGAAGTCCCGCTATCATCAGGATTATGAAAACCAGACCGCTTAAGGTTCTTTTAATCAGTGTGCTCACTGTTCTCTGTATCTTTGTTCTCAGGTTCAGGTTGATTGTACGGAATCTGGCGTTTTCCAAAAATCACTTCCAGGTCGTCGGCAAATATGACTTCTTTTTCCAACAAGATCGTAGCCAGTTTTAAAAATCCTTCTTTATTTTCCTTCAGAACTTTCCGGGCCATGTCATACGCCTGATCAATGATCCTTTTAACTTCTTTGTCTATCAGTTGTGCGGTTGTTTCACTGTAAGGCTTCCCAATATTAAAGCCTGCATTTTCAGTGGAATCGTAAAAAGACACATTCCCTACCTTATCGCTCATTCCCAGGTAAGCCACCATGGCATAAGCCTGCCGCGTTACTTTTTCCAAATCGTTCATGGCTCCCGAAGATATTTGTCCGATCATTAATTCTTCTGCAGCGCGTCCACCCAGCGCCGATGCCATTTCGTCCATCATTTGTTCCACAGTGGTGATTTGTCTTTCTTCCGGAAGGTACCAGGCAGCACCCAGTGCCCTTCCGCGGGGAATAATGGTCACTTTTAGCAACGGGTTGGCATGTTTGAGCATCCAGCTTACCGTCGCGTGACCGCTTTCATGGTAAGCTATGGTACGTTTTTCCTGGGGACTGATGATCTTGCTTCTGCGTTCCAACCCTCCCACTATACGGTCAATGGCATCCAGAAAATCTTGTTTCTGTATGGCTTTTTTATTTTTGCGGGCGGCAATCAGAGCCGCTTCGTTACAAACATTGGCAATATCGGCTCCGGAAAATCCGGGAGTCTGTTTGGCCAATATCTCCAGATCAAAACCCTCTTCCAGTTTTAAAGTACGTGAATGCACCTTAAAAATTTCAAGCCGTTCTTTCAATTCCGGAAGATCCACATGAATCTGCCTGTCAAAACGTCCGGCACGCATAAGTGCTTTATCCAGGATATCGGCCCGGTTGGTGGCCGCCAATATGATCACACCACTGTTTGAGCCGAAGCCGTCCATTTCTGTAAGCAACTGATTAAGAGTATTTTCTCGCTCGTCGTTGGAGGTAAACCCGGCATTTTTGCTTCTGGCCCGGCCTACGGCATCAATTTCATCAATAAATACAATGCACGGTGCCTTTTCCTTGGCCTGGCGGAAGAGGTCCCTGACCCGAGAAGCCCCAACGCCTACGAACATTTCAACAAAATCCGAGCCCGAGATGGAAAAAAACGGAACGTTGGCTTCTCCGGCGACTGCCTTTGCCAACAGCGTCTTCCCGGTTCCCGGAGGACCGACCAGCAAAGCTCCCTTCGGGATCTTGCCCCCGAGGTTGGTATATTTTTCCGGACTTTTCAGGAAATCCACGATCTCCATGACTTCTACCTTGGCTTCTTCCAGCCCGGCTACATCTTTAAATGATATGTTAGCTGCCGTTTTGTCTTTCTCAAAAAGTTTTGCCTGGGAACGCCCAACATTAAATATGCCGCCGCCTCCGCCGGATCCTTCCGGACCGCGGGACATACGTCTGAACATAAACACCCACATCAGTATCAGTAGAACTGGGAATAAAAGCCAGTCTATGATACGCCCCCAGTAACTGGAACGTTGTTCAATTTCCAGTTTGAACCGCTGGTCTTCCGGCAATGTATTGCGCAATTCCTCAAATTGAGCTTCCGCCTCAAAATTATCGGTTACAATGAAATAAAACTGAGGTGCGAATTTTGGCACTTTATCTCCGAATTTGGCTTTATACTGCTCCAGGGCATCGGGCCTGATATACAACTCGGCACGTTGCATATTGCTTATGTACACCAATTTTTCAATTTCTCCACGAGGACCCATCTGCTCTTTGACCGTGATCCATTCCGTCTTCACCGGATCTCCGGATCGGTTGGCAAACATGAAATAGACAATAACCGCGATCAATATGATATATACCCAGAAGAAAGGATTCAGCCTTTTTTTCATTGGAATCAGGGGTGGCTTGTTGGGTTTGTTTCTGTTAGGAACATTTCCGTTCATAGTGCTAAAAATTAGTCGTTGTAATGTTGCGTTTCCGCATCTGCCCACAAATCTTCAAGTCTGTAAAACATACGGTATTCCGTCTGGAAAATATGAACCACAATGTCTGAGTAATCAAGAATTACCCAAAAACGGTTTTCTTTTCCCTGGCTTCTCCGTACATGCCGGCCGGCTTGCACGATCATCTGTTCTTCCACCTGGTCTGCTATGGCTGCCACCTGGACACCCGAATCGGCATGACATATGACAAAATGATCACATATGGTCGTATTCAGCTTTCGCAGATCCATACTGCAGACACCTTGTCCTTTTTTTTCAAGCATTGCACCGGTTATTATCTCAATTTCTTTCATATAATGTTTTCAAACCCTCACAAAGGTAAGGATAAATTAGTACTTTTGCGACCATGTTTGAATGGCATGTTATCCGGTTTGAAGAAATCGATTCCACCAACACGGAAGCTCACAGAAACCTGGCTGTTGCCAATGAAGGTACGGTCTGGACCGCTTTATACCAGACTCACGGTCGCGGACAATATACGCGTAAGTGGGAAAGTACTAAAGGGTTAAACCTATTGGCCACCATTTTGCTGCGTCCGGAATTTCTTCCGGCCAACAAACAGTTTCTTATCTCAAAGTGCACGGCGCTGGCCATGTGCGATTTTTTTCGTACGCTGGGATTGGATCCCGGCATCAAATGGCCAAATGATATTTACATAGGACCCAATAAAATTTGCGGGATCCTCATAGAACATCAGCTTTCAGGTAATAATCTTACAGCAAGTATAATAGGGTTCGGTATCAACGTCAACCAGACAGTGTTCCCGGGGCTCCCAAATCCCACATCAATTGCTTTGGAAACAGGTAAAGAATATGATGTGAAATCGCTTTTACCCAAAGTACTCATACATATACAAAAGTGGTACCAAACACTTCACAATGGAAAAAGCGGCAAAATTGACAGACAATACGAGGCTCTTCTGATTAATAAACCCGACTACGAAAAAAACGGTGACATGATTCCGGCAAACGACCGGGCTGCCGCACCGGGTCCGTCCGGGGACTGAACAATTGCACGGGAAACATTGATCAGCACATCCCCCTGTTTTGTTTTGGCATATTTCATCACCTCCTCAACATTTCCTCCTTGTGTTCCCACGCCCGGGATCAGCAGAAAACGATCGGGCGCCGCTTCCCTCACCTGTTTTATCATCTCACCCCGTGTTGCCCCTGTAACGTACATCAACCTGTCATTTCCTGCCCAGGTGTTTGCCGTCTGAATGATCTTACGGTATAACGGGATCCCTTTCTGCAATTCCAATGTTTGGAAATCTGTTGCTGAAGGATTGGAGGTAAGCACCAACAAGATGACCCATTTGTTTTCATATTCCAGGAATGGAGCTACAGAATCATAACCCAAATAAGGAGATAAGGTAACGGCATCAAAATCCATCCTTTCAAAGAAAGTCCGGGCATATTCCCGCGCCGTGCTCCCAATATCCCCTCTCTTGGCATCCGCTATCATAAAATGATCAGGATACCTGGAACGAATGTACGACACCGTCTTTTCCAGACATTTCCATCCTTCCCATCCGGCCGACTCGTAAAAAGCCGTGTTCGGTTTGTAAGCAACCGCATAAGGAGCCGTCTGGTCTATGATCCGCTTATTGATTTCCAGTGAAACCGGAGAAACATCCAGTCCCACACACAAACAGCTCTTTTTGTTGTGAATTTCCCGGTTAAGCGTTTGACGAGTCATCTTTCAATCTTTCGGTATTTTCAGCGACCTGTAAAAGCTCTATCACTTCCTGTATCTCACCGTCCATGAAAACCGGCAAATTATGCATTGTATAATTGATCCGGTGGTCGGTTACCCGGCTTTGGGGATAATTATACGTCCGGATCTTGGCCGACCGGTCACCGGTAGACACCATGGTTTTACGTTTTGCAGATATATCATTCAAATACTTTTCGTATTCCATATTGTAGAGCCTGGTCCTTAATTCTGCCAACGCTTTGTCGTAATTTTTCAACTGGGATTTTTCATCCTGGCATTGAACCACGATCCCCGACGGAATGTGGGTAAGGCGAATGGCCGAGTAGGTGGTGTTGACGCTTTGTCCGCCAGGGCCAGAGGAACAAAACGTGTCCTTTCGAATGTCTTTCTCGTTCAGCTCCACATCGAATTCATCCGCCTCCGGAAGCACTGCCACCGAAGCCGCCGAGGTGTGCACCCGGCCCTGGGTTTCTGTTTGGGGAACACGCTGGACCCGGTGTACTCCGCTTTCGTATTTGAGAACTCCGTAAACACCCGTTCCTGATATTTTGAAAATAATCTCCTTAAATCCTCCGGATGTGCCTTCGGATATACCTGTAATCTCCAGTTTCCATCCTTTTTTCTCGGCATATTTGGTATACATCCGGAAAAGATCCCCTGCAAAAATGGAGGCTTCGTCTCCCCCGGTGCCGGCGCGAATTTCCATGATGGCATTTTTACTGTCCTGGGGATCGGCAGGAATCAGCAACAGTTTGATCTTCTGCTCCATTTCAGGGATTTGCTCTTCCAGTTGTGCAACCTCCTCTTTGGCAAATTCTCGCATTTCCTCGTCTTTTTCCGTAAGCAGAAGCTCTTTGGCGCTGGCCAAATTGCCTATGGCATTTTTGTATTTTTCTCCGGCCTGGATAATCGGACCTATTTCTGCATACTCCTTGTTCAGGATTATGTATCGCTTCATATCCTGTACCAGCGAAGGATCGGACAACTGCTGCTGCAGCGTCTCGTATTTTTTGCGGATACCTTCAAGTTTTTTTAGTAATGAATTTTCGGGCATATTTATTCTTTAACGCGCAAAGATACTTTTTTTCGGGGAAACAAAAAGGGAGTGTCCCGGAACGGCACACTCCCTGGTTTTAACTTGTTACGGAATTATTCGTATTTTTTTAGAATATCTTTGATCATCCCGGGTTCCAGCCTGCCGTGCACTTCATCTCCTATCATGATAACGGGAGCCAGTCCGCAGGCACCAATACACCTCAGGCAATCCAATGAGTATTTTCCGTCCTGTGTTACTTCACCCACTTTGATCTTCAACTCTTTTTCAAGAGCTTCCACAATCTTCTCGGCACCCCTGACATAACAGGCCGTTCCCATACATATGGAAATGGGGTATTTGCCTTTGGGGGTCATGGTAAAGAAAGAATAGAAAGATACAACACCATAAATTTTGGCCAGGGGCATATTTATATTCAGTGCTATTTCCAATTGAACAGGTTCGGGTAAATAGCCGAAATGTTCCTGGCTCCTGTGAAGGATGTTGATCAGTTCACTTCTCTTGTTCCCGAAAGATTCACATATCTCTTTTATTGTCTTTTTGTGACAATCGTTTATTTCAAACTTGGTCATAAGAATAGAAGTTAATGGTTATTTTTTCGGGTGACTGAAATAATGGGTATGCAACAACTTGTGAGATTTCTCACTTAGCGGTTTGCCCAGGAAGTCTTCGTAAAGTTTAATGATCTCCGGATTTTCGTGTGATTTTCGGATGGGCTTGTTGAAGTCTTCCTTGTAAATAGAATCCATACGGGCTTTCAAGACAATGGAGTTGCCCCTGTGCAAAGGTTGTCCTCCACCCCCTATACATCCTCCGGGACATGCCATGATCTCAATGGCATGGAAATTATACATTCCCTTACGAATCCCGTCAAGCAATTTCCTGGCATTACCCAAAGTATGGGCAATCCCTATGTGAATGTAAGTCCCATCAAAATTGACAGAAGCGGTACGGATCCCTTCCATTCCTCTGAGTTCGTGAAAATCAACTTTTTCCAGTTTTTTCCCGGTAAACAGTTCATAAGCGGTACGGGTTGCGGCTTCAATAACACCGCCTGTTACACCAAAGATCAGACCCGCACCGGAAGATTCTCCCATGGGACGGTCAAAATCTTCTTCTTTCAAGGTCTTGAAATCAATGTTCCCTATCTTGATCAGGTGAGCCAGTTCGCGGGTTGTAATGGCGTAATCCACATCGGGATTGCCGTCCACTTTAAATTCATCCCTTTGGCATTCGTACTTTTTAGCCAGACAGGGCATCACGGAAACCACTACCATATCTTCCCGCTTCACTCCCAATTTTTCCGCCATATACGTCTTGGCAATTGCCCCGAACATCTGCTGGGGGGAACGTGCCGTTGAAGGTACATCCAGCATATCGGGATAATTTGTTTCAAAGAAATTCACCCACGCAGGACAGCAAGATGTCAGGATAGGCAAACGTACGTTTTTGTCGCCGTCCAGATAACGGGTGATCCTGTCCAGCAGCTCGGTGCCTTCTTCCATAATGGTGAGGTCTGCTGCAAAATCGGTGTCAAACACTTTATCAAAACCTAAAGATCTTAAAGCAGCTGTCATCTTGCCTGTAACTGAAGTTCCGGGAGGATATCCAAATTCTTCTCCCAACGCCGCACGTACTGCCGGTGCAGTCTGCACAACAACAAATTTATTGGGATCCGCCAGGGCTCTGATCACATGAAATGTATTATCCACAGCGGTAAGTGCTCCTGTGGGACAAACGGCAACACACTGTCCGCAGAATGTACAGGGCGAATCCGTCAGTTCTTGTTCAAAGGCAGGTGCCACAACGGACATAAAACCACGGTTTACGGCACTTAGTGCCCCAACGGTTTGTATTTCGTTGCAAACTGTTTCACAACTACGGCACATCACACACTTGTCCATATTACGATTCAATGCGGGAGAAGCATCCTTGCGGTAAGTAGACATAGCCGCATTTTCAACCGAATTGATTTCGCGGATCCCCATTGTAATGGATAATTTCTGCAGCTCACAATTCCCTGAAGAAGGACAGATCAAACAATCCTTGGGGTGGTCAGAGAGCAGCAGTTCAACAACCGTCCTGCGGGCATTAATGGCGCGCAAAGAATGTGACAACACGGTCATTCCGTCAGCACACTCAGTTGCGCAGGCAGGAACCAGATTTTTTCTTCCCGGGATCTCTACCACACAGACCCGGCAACTTCCGGGTTTATGTTCCTGGGCCAGGTGAGGCAGGTTCATATAACACAGGGAAGGGATATTGATCCCGGCCTGATGCGCCGCCTGGAGGATGGTCGTTCCCTTGGGAACTTCTACTTGTCTGTTATCTATAGTTAATTTTATAGTTTCCATATTCTCGCTTATTCAACAATGATTGCATTAAACTTACACTTCTGGTAACATACACCGCAGTGGATACAAATTTCCTGGTGGATGAAATGTGGTTCGCGCTTTTCTCCGGTAATAGCCTCAACGGGACAATTCCGGGCACAGATTGTACATCCGGTACAAACATCGGGATTGATGGTGTAGCGCGCCAATGCTTTGCACTGTTTGGCATAACACCTCTTATCCTTAACGTGGGCAATGTACTCGTCATTGAAATTTTCCAGGGTGGAAAGAATCGGGTTGGGAGATGTCTGACCCAGCCCGCATAACGATGTGTCTTTAATCACATAGGCAAGATTGCGCAAATGATCCAGGTCTTCCATGTTCCCCTTTCCCTGGCAGATCTTTTCCAGAATCTCCAGCATACGTTTGTTACCGACACGGCACGGGGTACATTTTCCGCAAGATTCTTCCACAATGAATTCCAGGTAAAATTTCGCGATGGAAACCATACAGTCATCTTCGTCCATAACAATCATACCGCCGGATCCCATCATAGAACCGGCAGCTACCAGGCTGTCAAAATCAATAGGGGTGTCCAGGTGTGCCTCTGTCAGGCAGCCTCCTGAAGGACCTCCGGTCTGAACGGCTTTGAATTTTTTGCCGTTCTTGATCCCACCGCCGATCTCATAAATGATCTCACGAAGGGTAATGCCCATAGGTACTTCAATAAGCCCTACGTTATTTATCTTCCCGGCCAATGCAAATACTTTGGTTCCTTTTGATTTTTCTGTTCCAATGGAAGAGTACCATTCCGGTCCTTTTAAAAATATAACGGGAACATTGGCAAAAGTTTCTACGTTATTCACGTTGGTGGGCTTCTGCATATAACCGCTTTCTGCAGGGAAAGGAGGTTTTACCCTGGGTTCCCCGCGCTTCCCTTCCATGGAAGCGATCAATGCCGTTTCTTCACCACAGACAAAGGCTCCTGCGCCGTAACGCAGTTCCATGTCAAAAGAAAATTTGGATCCAAAAATATTATCTCCCAATAAACCGTATTCACGAGCCTGCGCTATCGCGATCTCAAGACGTTTGATAGCCAGCGGATATTCGGCGCGAATGTATACCAGGCCTTTTGTGGCACCAATACAATACCCGCAAATAGCCATGGCTTCAATTATTGAGTTGGGATCTCCTTCCAGAATGGAACGGTCCATGAAAGCTCCCGGGTCTCCTTCATCGGCGTTGCAGACAACGTATTTTTGATCCGATGAAAATTTGCTGGTAATCTCCCATTTCAAACCCGTGGGAAAACCGGCCCCGCCTCTGCCGCGCAACCCGCTTTGTTTTACCATGTCAATGGTCTGCTCCGGTGTTAAATCGGTAATAACCTGTGCTAACGCCGAATAACCATCCCTGGCAATGTATTCATCAATATTTTCCGGATCTATCACACCGCAATTCCGGAGAGCTATGCGCATCTGTTTCTGATAGAAACCCATATGTCTGGAGTCGGTTATGTGTTCCTGATTTTCAGGGTTTTCATAAAGCAGACGGCTTACTTTTCTTCCTTTCAGGATGTGTTCGGCAACGATTTCTTCTGCATCTTCCGGTTTGACCTGTGTGTAGAATGTGTTGTCCGGAATCACTTTCACAATAGGACCCTTCTCACAAAAGCCAAAACAACCGGTTGTAACAACCTGTGCTTCTTCTGTGAGCTGATGAGCCTTAAGTGATTCATTCAGTTTTTCTACAATTGTTGCGCTCGCGGAGGCCCGACATCCGGTCCCGCCACAAACAAGTAATTGCATTTTATACATTATGATTCTTTATTTTGGAATGAATTAAATAGTCTGATAATTCGCAGGCAGGATACCGTCAATCAATTCGTTATTGAGAATGTATTTATCTACGATCTCTTCTGCTTTCTTGACATCGACATAAGAAAACACGACGGGATCAAATCCCGGTTTTGTGACTTCAACAGTTGGTTCGGCATAACAATAGCCCATGCAACCGGTTTGCGTGACAACAGCGGGGATGTTTTCTTTTTTGATTTTTTCTACCAGTGCATTCATCACTGTGCGGGCTCCGGAGGCAATACCGCACGTAGCCATCGCGACCTTGATTTGTACAAGGTTTTCAGGATGGTCGCTTTTCTCCCTGATGTCCATACTTTGTTCGAGTTGCTGTTTTTTTTGCCGCAAATCGTCCAATGATTTAATCTTTGTCATATCAATTAATTATTTTTATTAAAGGTCCAAAAAAAGGAATCCGCAAAGAAAGCCCAAATTATTCAATTTGGCAAACTTTCAGATCATTTTGATTCTCCTTAATCATTTCTTCAATCATCTCCATCATATACAAATCATTAAGGGGCGCTCCATCCAAGGCATCCCTCAATTGCAGGGTCGTAATTTCGTAGGAATTTTCATTGTAGGAATACTTGTATGCGAAATCTACGCCAGGATTTGCAGAGATCATCAAAACTATGGCATTGGCCACATCTCCCAGCGGAGGTCTGTCCAGGTGATCGTACTGAAAGCGAGCCGTCAGACAAGTTCCCTTCCCGGGACGGGACACGACTTCCAGTTTACCGCCGCTTTGTTCAGCAGTCTGTCGTAAAAGAGGGACTCCCAAACCCACACGCCGTGTAGTGCGGGAAGTAAAAAAAGGATCGCTCAATTTTTGCAATTGCTCATCATTCATACCGCAGCCGTTATCTTCCACAGACATTATCAAAAAATTCTTACGTGGATTTTCTTCTATCCGCACGGTAATAAATGTGGCTCCGGCAGCCAGGGAATTTTGTACAATATCCAAAAGATGTAATGACAGATCGTTCATTTTTCTATTTCAAGGCTGATTTCAATCCTTCAAAATCCGGTTTTTCCATTTCAAAAACAGTGTGGATGGCTCCAAGGTCTTCCAAGTAATGGGCATCTGAAGATTGTATGATCTTGAATTTTTTTAGCTCCGAATGTTGCTCCAAAAAAGTATCTTTCCTTGAATGACGTGATAATTCCAGAGCATCGGCACGGAGTTCGGAAGGCACAAAGCCCAATTGACTTAACAGGGAATTTCTGGATCTTTCAATATGAGCCGGAACAAAAAGACCCCCTATAGAATGTATAAAGACTTCAACCTGATCAATGGTCTGATCAATAGCCGAGATCAAAAGATAGGGCGCTTCCCCGAGTACTTTTTCCTGTTCATCCACCCAAAGCTGGTATCCGAAAATCTCCGGATCGTTAGGTATGGGCGGCAAATGATGCTCCAGATATAACTGCAAATCCAACCGTTGTTCTTCCGTCCCCACATAGGCCAGGCAATGCACTTCCTCCCGCGTTGTTATCTCGGCTCCGCAAAGTACTGCTAGTCCTTCTCGTTTTCCCAACCGAAAAATCTCGGGTCCCTGAAGCGTAGAATTATGATCGGTAACGGCTATCAGATCCAGGTTTTTTGCTTTTGCCTTTCTGACTATGTTCAGGGGTGTCATCCCGATATCTCCGCAAGGAGACAAAAAGGTGTGAATATGCAAATCCGCTTTAACTAACATGATCAGGGATTGAGCAGCCCGTACAAACGTCCAGAGATCTCAAATGCCTGTTCTGTGGTGCCAAGGATTGGAATACCTTCTTTTTCGGCAAGTGCCTTTGTGTCCTGGTCGGGTTCAAATCCTTTGACAAGCAAAACTGCCGCCAGTTCTTTAAGGGAAGCGATCGCCATAATATTTTTGTGCGTCTGCAGGGTGATCCAAACCCTGCCGGCATCGGCATACCCCATTACATCGCTTAACAGATCGGATGTATAGCCGCCTTCCACCGGATTGTCCAACCCTTGTTCACCGGTGAAAACTTTTAAATTAAATGATTCAACAATTTCTCTTACAGTCATTTCTTTACCTGTTTCTTTATAAAACGTTCTTTCCCCCATATTTTTTCCATCATATCCGGATCCACTTCGTGCGCGTGCATCAGTACACAGTGTTCCAGGGTAGCCCGGTGGCACACAATGTCATCTGCCAGGGCTTCACAGGAAGGCGCACCGCAGGCACCGCAATCAATATCAGGAAGAATTTTTCTCAATTTACGGGCTTCTTCCATTCGTTCCAGGGCAATGGTCAGGTCTGCATGGTATTTGACCATGGCCTTGGGTTCTACCCGTTCCATAGGAATGTAGCCGGAACAGACTTGACGGAACGATTCGTCCAGTGCGTGCCTGGCAGGCAATTCTTCCGCCCTTTTATCTATTCGCTCTTTTACCAGGAACCGGTTGTCCTGAACCAGTATGCCTCCGCAACAAGACATATCACAAGCTCTGAGTTCCAAAAAATCAACCCCTTTTATTTCTTCATTTTCCAATCGTTCCAGGAAATCTATCACATTGGGCATGCTGTCAATGGCCAAAGACCTCCCACGGATATTTGAAGATTCCCCACCTGTAGTAGCCCAACGCACTCCGGTTGAAGAAAGGGATGAATGGATCAGATTGCAATATTCATTTTCATTGGTCCCTTTCTGTTTGTATGCTAAAAATACTTTATTATACAATTCAGACATATTGATCACTCCGTTGATCGGTGAATTGTAACCTCCTACGGGTGCTTTAATGGCTGCAATTTTGGCGGCACAAGGCGTTACATAGAAGATGCCCACATCTTCCAGGGGAACTCCGTTCTTTTCGTATTCACTTCTGTAATACTGGGCCGTGATTTCAAGCGGGGGGATCAATCGTATGATCCGGTCTGTCATGGATGGAAACCTTACCTGGATCAGGCGTACTACAGCCGGACAGAAAGAAGAAATGACAGGTTTCTCCCCGTCAAATTCCCTGACATATTTATTAATTTCATCTACCAGCAGGTCGGCCCCCTGTTCAACGGTACACAGCTCGGTAAAACCCATTTCATAAAGGATCCCTTTAATCGCATCCAATGTCAATTTTTCTTCAAACTGCGCAAAAAAAATGGAAGGGACCAATAAGATCCTGTGTTTATAGCTGAATATCTGTGAAATGTCATCGTCTTCAACAACAATGGCTTTCACCGGGCATACATTAAAACACTCTCCGCAATCAACACACCATTCAGGATGAAGCGTAGCCTTACCATTAATTACCCGCAAAGCTTCCGTAGGACAAACACGCATACAACGCGAGCATCCAATACAGACTTCCTGGCGGATGCGTAATGCATGATGGAAGGGTTTGTTATGTATATCTGAATTCATTTTATTTGAATAGTTATTTCAACAGTGGTACCTTTTCCCGGGATAGAGTGAATGTTAAAAACATCGGCATTCCGGCAAATGTTGGTAAGTCCCATCCCGGCCCCGAAGCCCATTTCCCTTACCTGCTGGGACGCCGTTGAAAAACCGGGTGTCATGGCCTGTTCAATATCGGCTATTCCCGGGCCTTCATCCACCAGTTTTAAAAACACTTGTTCCGGATCTATAGAGGCCGTTATCTGTCCATTATAGGCATGCGCCACAATGTTTACTTCCGCTTCATAAAGAGCTATTACCACCCGTTTTATCACAGAGGCATCAATTCCCAGCTCTTTAAGGGCACGGCGCACTTTGGACGAGGCCGTTCCCGCTGAAGTAAAATCTCCTCCCCTGATCTGAAACGTCAATTCCATTAATACACTCCTTTCAGGCCGGCTTTATATAATATCCCGGATGTTTTAAATAACGAATAGGGACAGACAATGAGTACAATGTCGTTGTCTTGGGCCAGTTCAACCATTTCCGGAGTAGGGGTTTTTCCTCTTACAATAAGCACATACTTCAGATCACTCATTTCGGCCGTCCTGATACTTTGCATGTTGGATAATCCGGTGATCAACATAAAATCAGACCGGCACACGGTCAGTACATCACTCATCAGATCAGATGCAAAACAATATTCCACGCTGTCATTTTCATCAATTTTACCGCAGAGAACGGTTCCCCGGAGCAGCGATACTATTTCACGGATAGTCATTTTTCTTGTTTTTCAATGGATTTTATATAGCACCTTCTTCGCGTATGCAGCTTTGTGTCGTATTCTTTCCATACGTCAATGGCATGATTGGTTTCCAGTTGCGGATTGGTCACTGCCCATCTCAATTTTTTCCGGATAGCGGTTTTGTTGGTGTGATAGTGATATATGGAACTCAATCCTTTTCCTTTCCAGTCAGGATGTGCCCCATTCATCATCAGGTCTATGTCTTTATAGCATACAAGTGCCTTAACAATATGAAACCATCCGAAGGGAAAAATGCGTCCTTTTGCCTTTTGCAATGCGCGAGAAATGCTGGGAAATGAAATAGAAAAAGCGACCACTTTATTTTCACTGTCCACAACAAAGCAGGATAATGCCGGAGAGATTAGTTTAATGTAAAATTTGATGCTGGATTCAATCTCTTCTGGTGTCAGGGGAATGAAATTGTGTACGGTCATGAAACTTTTGTTATACATTTCAAAAAAATCATCCAGGTAGGGTCTAAAATCCCTTGGTGTTTTCCATTTCAACACCCTCAGTTTATACCTCTTCAGGATCATCTCATTTACCCGTTCCACTTTGTCGGGAATGGGCTGTTTTGCAGGCATGATATATTGGATCCAGTCCACTTCCTTGGTAAAGCCCAGTCTTTCCAAAAATTCCGGATAATAGGGATAATTGTACAGACAATTGAACTGGGGAAGGTTTTCAAAACCCTCTACTACCATTCCTTGCTTGTTCCATGTATTAAAACCAAGGGGACCGTGAATTTCCGTCATACCTTCGCTGACTCCCCATTCAGCCACCGTGTTTATCAGTGCCTTTGCCACTTCAAAATCTTCTATGACGTCAAACCATCCGAACCGGACCCGTTTGTTATTGTACAGATCGTTGGCACGGGGGTTAATGATCCCTACGACTCTTCCTACAATAGTATCTTCGGAATCACAGGCGATCCAGATTTTCCGTTTGCAGTAAGCCAGGCTTGGAGAATCAAGTATATTGCTTATTTCATCGGTAAGCAAAGTCGGTACGTATTGTGGATGACCTTTATAAAGTTTCAGAGGGAAACGTGCAAAGCGCTTCATTTCCTTTCTCGTGGATATTTCCCTGATCTCAAATTTCATTATTGTGTTTTTTACTGTTTACAAATGTACGAATTTCCAACAGATCACAGATGGCGGTCTGTGCGCAAACGCATCCGAACACAGCCGGAAGGTAAGAAATGGTACCAACCTGTGATTTTTTGTTTTTCCCCTCGTAAGGAATGATGGCCTGCTCATTAGGCGTCTCAACTGAAAACACGGCTTTAAAGCCTTTTCTTACGCCAAGTTTACGTAATCGTTTCCTTAACATAAAGGCCAAAGGACAATTGTAGCTTTTTGAAATATCATCCACCCTTACAGCCGTGGCATCCATCCTGGCTCCGGCCCCCATGGCACTGACCAGCGGTATTTTGTGTTCCATCATGTAACAGATCAAGGCTATCTTAGGCGACAGGGTGTCAATGGCATCCACCGCATAATCCGGTCTCAGGCCGGACAGAAGCGTGGGAATGGATTCCAGATCAAGGTATTCATTGATCAAAGTCAGCCTGATTTCCGGATTGATCTGCAACAACCTTTCTTCCATGACCTTGGTTTTCAATCGCCCTTCAGTGACTGTCAGTGCGGGCAACTGGCGGTTGCGGTTGGTATGGGTGATCACATCGTTGTCTATGAGTATAAGATGACCGGTCCCGGCACGTGCAAGCATTTCGGCAGCATAAGACCCCACACCGCCCAGACCGGCCACCATCACCGTACTTTCGTGAAGGGTTTGAAGTCCGTCTTTCCCTATCAGCCACTCAGAACGACTCAGCCAGTGCTCCATTACTTACTTTTTGTATGTTTTTTGGCTTCTTCCCAGATTTCATCCATTTGCTGTAATGTCATTTCTTTCAGAGAGCGGCCCTGCTTTATTGTTTTATCTTCCAGGTAGTTGAAACGGGATATGAATGTTTTATTGGTGCGTTCCAGGGCATTTTCGGGATTAATACCATACAGACGGGCGGCATTTACCAAGGCAAACAAAAGGTCTCCGAACTCGGCTTCCATCCTGTCCTGATCTCCGTTCTTCCATTCCGTGCGGAATTCAGAAATTTCTTCGTCTACTTTATCCCACACCTGCTCTCTTTCTTCCCAATCAAAACCCATTGCCCTGGCCTTGTCCTGAATCCTGAAAGATTTAATAAGAGCGGGCAAACCGGCGGGAACCCCGGAAAGAACCGATTTATTGCCGTTTTTTTCCCTGGTTTTTAAATGTTCCCAATTCTGAATGACTTTATCTGCATTTCCGGCTTTCACGTCTCCGAAAACATGGGGGTGACGGTATATCAGTTTATCTGAAAGTTGTGAAATAACATCCCCCATATCAAATACCTCTTGTTCCTGCCCGATTTTTGCATAAAAAACAATATGTAAGAGAATGTCTCCCAACTCTTTGGAGATTTCCTGCAAATCATTTTTCAGGATGGCTTCGCTTAGTTCATAGGTTTCTTCTATCGTTAGTGTACGTAGGGTTTCCAACGTCTGCTCCCTGTCCCACGGACATTCTTCCCGCAACCGGTCCATAATATCCAGGAGTTTCCCGAACCGGTTTAAAACTTCTTCTCTGTTCGTATTCATTTATTAAATTGTATTTGTATTTCATCATACAGGCCTATGTTTTCCAGGGACGATAAATTCCCTAAAAAAACGGCCAATTCCAGCAATCCGGCACTGTTGAACAAGGCAAGCAGTTCGCCCGGCCGCACACCTGAATATCCTTCGGATATTTTCTCGATTTTTGTATACGGTCCCTGAAGGTAAATGCAAAATTTTCTGCCGGCTCCTACTTTTTCAAACAAAGTCCCGGATATGTTCGTAACGGCATTCCCGTAGGAATCAATATATATGACCTGACCGATGATATAATCCTTTTGGGCAACCGCCGATGGTCTTACTTCCGTTTTCATCACGGCTGGCAAGGTAAGGTCCTCCAGCCTGTTTTCCACGATCGCTTTTACCGCCTTGATATATGCATCAAGCTCAGAAAAAGGACCCGGAGCCGTATATACAGCACGGACCCAGTCGGGTTCCCTGTCAAACAAAAGAGAAAACCGCCCGTCGTTAACCGTTATAAAATAATGACCGTCATAAGACGCTACAGACATAGGTAATTGGTCAGTAGCATGAGCTTGCACCGCCAATATATGTATACTGCCGGAAGGATACCGCGAATAAGCCTGCCGTAATACAAATACTCCCATCCTTACATCAAAGGGGTTTATCTGATGTGTTATATCGTACAGTGAAGCCAGACCCAACAACCCGCCCTCCAGGGATCCGGCATAAAAGTCACGTTTATTCCAATCACTTGTTACGGTAACAACAGGCATATCCATCCGGAATTGTTGGTGCAAAGGTAAGCAATTAGAGGATGTTTTGCGGTGTCGTGAAAAATGTTTTACTTTATCCCCTCAAATACCCATCAACAAATGAAAACATCAAATTATAAAAGCATTCTGCTCATATGTTTGAGTCTGACACTGTTATATTCATGCGATCCTTCGGATCAAACCGGATACCTGGTTGTCGCACCCGTCAGTCTTGAAATGGCTCCGATAGCTGCCACCAGGACTGTTACCGTAAGATCCAGCGAAAGTTGGTTCATTGAACAAATCGGTAATGAAGACTGGTGTACCGTATACCCTGACAAAGGAACTCCCGGTGAAACCCAAATAACAGTAACTGTTACCCCAATGCCTGATGTGTTGCCTAGAAAAGCTATTTTTTCCGTTAAAGCCACTTCCGGCCTGGAAAAGTTTCTTGAAGTGGAACAAACCGATGAAGACGCAGATCTCTTTAGAATTGGTTTTTTTGAAGACACCGAAAATGGTTTTTATGTTTATCCACGCGATGTAGAAGATATGGTTTTCAATGTAAGGACTAACGTACCTGACTGGACTGTATCTGTTTCAGAAGAAGCTGAAGATTGGCTTATTGCAGAAAGGAACGACAAACAATTACAGGTTACTGTTTTAGATATCGACCGCCCGCAAGGCAGAGAAGGAACCGTAACTATCTCAGCCGGAGGATCCATTTCAGCTTCCATCTCTTTCAGCCAGATGGGCTTGCATGACTTTGGAGCCCCAACGACCGATTTCTCACTATCTATCCCCGGAGTACCTGATTCCGAACTTGCATTCAGCTATGTTTATACAAGAGCCAGAATTACCATGCTATATATGTGGGGATCGTGGTGTACCGATTGTAAGAACTTTATGCCTAAAGTCAAAGAGTTATACGAAGAGTTCTCTTCCCATGGATTTAAGATCTATGGTGTCGCACTGGAGATAGAAGGCCGGGAACAGGAATATTTTGATTATATAACCGAAAATGATCTGGAAAAAATCGATGAAACCACGGGAAAAAAGATCTGGTGGGAAAACAGACCTGTCTTTAATCCTGTCGAAGCCAGAAAAGTAAATTATTTCACAAAGATGTTCTACGGAGACGCATTGTCTGTCGATGGAGATATCTTAAATTTTGTGCCTGCATTCATTTTTGTTGACGGGGGCGGGAATGTCAGGAAAATATGTGTAGACAATTATGTACTGCGTACAGATGCAGCCATCAATTCCCTATACAGGAATATGCGTACATACCTGAGTAAACGTCTTGAATGTTGCGGCGGGTAAGCCGGTCCATTATTTAAACGCCATTTCGCTCAGTCCCGGATTGTCAAGGGCCAGTTCCCCGAAATAGTCCGGGACTTTTCTGCCCTGTAAGCTGTCAACGTACAATTTTGCCAGGTATTGTGCCAGCATGAAACCGTGTCCGCGCATACCCACGAATAAACCCCGTGCCGGATCTACTATATAGCGCGGTTCGGTGTAATAACCGCTCCAGAATGCCTGGAATCCTACGTTCGCGATCTGCGGGATCCATTGTGTAAACACCTCGGCAACAATATTCAGGAAATCCCCGGTGTTGACTTTCAGATTTTTTCCCGATTCCTGCATGTCTACCATGGGGGAAGCACAGCCTATGATCTGGCCTGTGTCGGTGAGTTGTTGTCCGTAAACGGCCGAAAATCCTTTGTATTTGCGACGATCTATCAGCATGTCCAGGGCTTTCCCGTCTTTGCCGAGTAAGGGCATGCGCTTGGTAATGAAGGCCTGGTGCCTGACAGGATATATGCCCGTCATATACCCGAGTTTCCGGGCAAACACTTCCCCGTTGTGACCCAGGGCGTTGATAAACAATTTGGTGCGATACATTTTATACTTATTCCCCGGATCCAGTACAAGAATATAATACGTATCTCCCTGCTTCTCTACATCTACCACCTTGGTTTGTTCCAGGATACGACCACCCTTGATGGTGCCCAGGTGCCTGATCAGATCCAGCGTTTTTCCCGGGCTTGCCTGCCAGCAATTGTTGGTAATAAGGGCATGGGAATACACGTTAATGTCCGGATTGAATCCGGGAGATACTTCTTTGCGGAAATCCCTGGCCTCTACCATATAAGCATCGGACCATGCTTTTGATGCTTCCAGGTTACGGTAAGTAATACCGTCGTGAACAAAATTTACATAACGGGAAGGATGAAAATCAATGCTGCTTATCTTTTCCAGTTCCCTGAAAATTTCAAGGTTACGGGAGGAAATATCAGCCAATGCCGGCAGGCTGAATGCCGGTCGGCCGCCTGCGATGTTTCTCCAGGAGCTGCCCCTGTCGTTGTTCGCCATAACGGGTTTGAAACCCTCCCCGGCAAGGTAACGGAACAAGGCACTTCCTGCAATACCGCCACCGGCAATGAAGGCTCCCGTTTCTTCGCTTTCCATACCGCTTTTCACACCCTCGGGGAGTATGATCTCCTGCCGGTCTTCGAAGGGAAGCAATTCGCCCATCTGGACCAGGTTGGCCATGGGTCCTCTCGGCGTAAGGTCTGATATCACATGGATCCCGTAATTGCGCAAGGTCTGCACCGCCCTAGGGAAACACCGGGTTCCCCGGCAGGCTCCCATCCCCATCCGGGTGATGTGTTTGAGTTCATCTGCAGTAATGGAAGTTCTCTCTCCTACAAGGTGTAAGACATCTTCCAGGCTTACATCTTCACAATGGCAAAGATAGGTTTTGGCATCCCCATCCGCTTTTCTGTCTGTCAAATGTACGGGTTCCGGATAATTCTCTTTCACAATAAAACCCCTCAATGTCAGCAGTTCCTGCGGATTCGCTCCGTGAACCTTCACACGGGCAACGTTTGTTTTATTGGGTTTACGCAACACTTTTTCCAGTACACCTTCCGCTTTTTTAGTTCCCGTATTATCCACCAGATACACTTCCGAACCTTCCCTTACATCGTATTCAACAGGCAGGAACAAGGTGTTTTTTGACAGATCATAACCAAAAATTGCCAGGCCGGGGCATTGGCTTACACAAGCCATACATCCCGTACATTTGTCGTAATCCACATAGGGAACGGATGACGTGGATGTCTTGGTTATGGCTCCGAATTTACAGGCAAAAGTACAGGGATTGCAGGCAAATCCGTACAGACAATCTATCAGCACGAAAGGCCTGGCTTTCATCCGTTCCGGGGAAGGCAACTTGGGATCATCCAGCACCCTGACAGGATGCTGCTGAGAATCAATATATTCCTTTGAAACAGCCAGGTAGTCGTCGTAATTGGTACGGATTCCCACCTGTTGCATGATCTCGTATGCACACTGTTTTCCCCTTAAAACCGCCGATGTGCCTTCACCTATTCGTATGGCATCTCCTACACCGTGACAGCGAAACCCGAATACTTCACGGCCTTTGGTCAGTAATTGATCATCCGGAATCAGACCCGTACAAATGTTGATCGCGTCTATGCCTTCCAGCAATTTTTCTGTGCCCGGGATAACTTTAAAGTCTTTACATTCTGCTATGATTGCCCCGGTGATGCCTGTATAGTCATTGTTCGGGATGGCTTCCAGAAGCATATGAGAAGTAATAATGGGAATCCCCAGTCGCCTTACCCTGTTTGCCTGTACGGGGAACCCCCCTTCTTTCGGCATAGCTTCAATGATGGCTTTCACTTGTGCTCCCGCCTGCATGGCCTGGTATGAAGTAAGGTACCCTATGTTTCCGGCACCTACCGTAAGTATGTTTTTTCCCAGGAGTGTCAGTTCACTGTTCATCATCCTCTGGAAGACGGCAGCGGTATACACGCCGGGGACATCGTCGTTTTTGAAAGCCGGCATGAAGGGAACGGCACCGGTGCCAATGACCAGGTATTCCGTGTCTACATAAAATATTTCCTGTGTTTCAATATTCTTTACGGCCAATCTTTTGTCATCAAAAATATCCCAAACAGTGCTGTTCAGCAATATCCCCTTATGGTTTTCACCGGCCAGTGTAGCGGCAATCTCAAAACCACGCATGCCGCCAAATCGTTTTTCTTTCTCGAAAAAGAAAAACTGGTGAGTCTGCATGTTAAACTGACCTCCTATACGTGCGTTGTTGTCAATAACCAGGTTGTCAATACCCACCCTGTTTAATTCTTCACGAACGGCCAGGCCTGCAGGTCCGGCACCTATGATCGCTACAACAGTTTTGTAGACTTTCAGGGGGTTTTCCCGCGGACCTGTTTCGTCTGAAGAAAGAAAACCGTCGGGGATACGGCGAACTTCTTTTACGTTATCGACTTTGGTTATGCAAATCCTGCGGACTTTTCCGTCAACAAGCATTTCACAGGCACTGCATTTGCCGATGCCACAGGAAAGACTCCTGTTACGATGGTCCAGGCTGTGTTTGTGTATCAAAAGACCGGCCTGATGCAATGCGGCAGCAACAGTAAAACCCCTTTGTCCGTATACAGTTTTTCCTTCAAACAAAAAAGCAATTTTATCCTCTTCCGGGACAGGGAGAATAGGATGGTTCCTGATAGATGACATAATGTGATTAATAGGACAGTTTAAAATGAATAGCAAATGTAAAAATCTTTTAACAGATTTTTATAATTTGTCCTTGAATTCTTCTGATTTTTATCCTATTTCACACCATTGTTTAATTAAAAAAAGGAGTCTTATGTGTAGTAAAATTTTGAAGCTGGCGGGGTGTGTACTCCTTGCTGCAGCATGGGCCTGTGACGGACTAAAGATAGTTCCCGGGTCAGAAGGGGAACTTGTTGTAAACGTTTCTATGGAAACACCTTTTGGGGTAAAAACAAAAAGTGAGGATCTGAGTTCTTATTCATTTTTAATTATGAATAATCAGTTGGATACCTTGTATAACGCTACCGTGGGCGAAATTGCAGGGAACACCATTTCTCTGGCACCAGAAACCTATCACATCATTGTATACAATATGCTGTTCCCTGAGCCTGCATTTGAACATCCGTATTATTACGGGTATAAAATGGCAACTGTGATTGCAGGAGAGACTTGTGAAGTACAAATAGTGTGTAAACAGGAAAATTGCGGTGTGCGTATCATTTTCTCAGAAGCATTTACGCAATCCTGTACCACTTATAAAATGCACGTGAGCGGAGCCTGTGGATCTCTGGACTACGACCATACTACAACAGATACATGGGGGTTTTTCAATCCCGGAAAAACCACGTTCCAACTATGGACAGACCAGACATTGTTCGGTTCTGCAGAGAAAGACCTGGTGAGTGGATATATGTATTCTTTTCTGGTAGAAGAAACGGGTAATTCACAAGAGAATGTGGAACCGGTATTCACCATATCCGTAGATACAACCCGGACCTGGACAGCCGATGTATGGAACGAGCTGGATATTACTACCAATAAAGGAACAGAAAAAGAAACCGCCTATACGGTAGCTGAAGCCCGGACACTGGAAGGCGGACTGACGGACGTCTGGGTTACTGGTTATATTGTAGGATATTACGTTTCTTCAACTTCTTTTGAGGCCGGAGGCACAGATAGTAATACCAACCTGGCACTGGCAGATAGTTCCGGTGAGACTGTCAAGAGCAATACCCTGTCCGTCAAGATTCCGGATACTGCCATACGGGATGAACTGAATCTGTCGACCAATCCGGAAAATTTGTACCAAAAAGTGTGGATCAAAGGAAGAACCATTGAGAGTTATTTTGGAGAACCCGGCCTGGAATTATTACAGGAAGTATCCTGGTAAAACAACAAGAGGATGGCCCGAGAACCGAGCCAACCTCTACCGTTGAAACCTATAAACCTAAAACCATATAATAGATGCAGGGGTATGCAAAAACGTTGCACACCCCTGCATTATTTTTTGCATTTTTTTTATCACTCTTCCAAGGGCACGTATATCCAGAAAAACAGCGGCATATAAGCCGGTATTCCTCCCCCCAGGTAAGAGCCTGCAGAGGTGGCCGAATTGCCTTCGTTCGTGTATCCGTAATCGGAATGAAAGAAACAAATGGCTATTTCACCATACTTCATGTTCAGCATACATTTGCTGAATCCTTCCACTACAGAGCCTTCTTCCGATGTTTCGGTATCATCGGTATCCTCTTCTTTATCAGGTAAGGTGACTTTGAGTTCCGAATACGTGGAGGATGAATTGTAAATATTATATTTCAATGCGGTATCTGCCACATTGGTGTCAAAGACATGTCCGTTCAAAAATTTACCTACGTAATACGCACTTACTGTAGATGCGTGTTCAAGTGAATCCCCGGTGCCGGGAACTATCGTCATTTTGTAAAACCCCCGTTCCAGTGAATCGAGACCGGGATAATGCCTGTCGCGAAATGCTTCCAGGGTATCAATTTCGTAGCTTATAATATCGTCTACAACCTTAACCAGCTCCAGATCGTATACCATGGTTGAGGAATTTTCACTGGTACCTCCTTCCGCATAGGCAGACAACCAGTATGGAAGCCATATCCTTCGCGCCTCGCCCTCACGCATCTGCTGCAACATTTCTTCCAGTCCCATCATTATGGAATACTTACCCATATACCACAATAAGGGTATATAAGCATCTTTATAACTAAACAGACCCAATTGCCTGGCCACTTCTTCTTCCGTACTTCCCAGCAGATTGTAATTGAGATCCAGGATGGTTTCCTTTATAAAAACCATTGATGAATCTGTTGTGGCAGCTCCTGAGCCCTGACGCAGAACCGTATAGTACAAGCCCGATTCCGTTTTTTGTAAAGTATCCTTGTGAACCACTTTTACGTGTGCAGCCAGTATGTTTTCGTGCATCTCCCTGGCAGATTCCTCGGTTGCAGTCGCACACGAAGAAAGAAAGACGGCCGTTCCGGTCAGTAGTGTTAAAAGCAGGAAGCGTATATTTTTCATCCGCGCAAAGGTATCTATTTTTTTACAATCCTTTCAATCCATATTTCGAACAACAGCGGAGACATTGACGGAACCAGTCCCACTTTCGTGTTTCCGAATCCGTAATCCGCGTTGAAAATGATATAAGCATGTTCTCCGGGAGCCATCCCCGGAAACCCGTTATCCAGTCCTTTCAGAAAGCGTCCTTCTCCCACGACTCCCGAGCGGATCTTTGCTTCTTCCGTATCCAGCGTCCTGTTGTAAGATAAAGCTACGCTGTCCGAGTTGGTATAAAACAATTCTCCTTTTCCGTTTGAAAAAATATGCCCGGCATAATAAAAATATGCAGTATCTCCCGGTGCCAATGTATCGGCCTGTCCGGTCGGCGATCCCTGTTCAAGCACCGCTCTGACCACTCCGTTCCTGTAAAACACCGTGTCTTTTGTCAATGATTGTACAAACTTGTCAATGGCTTCTTCCTGACGGATCAATGTCAGTTTCCGGTCCTCCTTGGTACAGGAGATCGCTGTAAGCATAAGTCCGGCAAGCAAAATCAAAGCTGTTTTCATTGTAAATCCGTACTATGCAATTATTGTGCCCAGTGCTTTTTTGAGCAACGGTTCTATCTCTTCCATAGAATCTTCCATTTTCCCTGCCGAGGCATTCAAATGGCCTCCTCCCTGGTAAAATTCCCGTGCAATTCCGTTCACGGGAATATCGCCCTTGGATCTAAGCGATACTTTTATGTGATCGGCCCTTTGAAGAAAAAAAGCCGAGACAGAGATCCCGCTGATGGCCAGCGGCAGGTTAACAAACCCCTCTGTGTCCCCGTTGTTGTAGCCGAACTTTGCAAGAACATCCAGGGGAAGGACAATGTACCCGCATTGGTATTCGGGAAGCAGGCGGATATTCTGGAGCGCGTAACCCATAAGTCTCATGCGATTATAGGAAAAGTTGCGGTATATCTGGTCGTAAATAAATTCGGTGTCAGCCCCGAAAGCCACCAACTCGGAAGTAACCCGGAACGTTCCGGGATAAACACTGTTGGCAAATTGATTCGTATCGGTAATGATCCCGGCCAAAAAAGCGTCGGACTGTTCTTTTGAAAGTACGGCATCTGCCTTCCAGGATTTGATCACACGGTAAGTCAGCTCGCAGGTAGAGCTGATGTGAGTTGTGGAAAACACCAGATTAAATTCCTTATTAACCGGGTCCGTATGATGATCAATCAGGACCTTAAAAGCTTTTGAATTCAGCATAATTTTTCCCAATGCCTCCATCCGGGAAAACCCGCTTACATCAAGGGCAACGATCATATCTGCCTCTTTTATGGCCTGCACTGCAGTTTGCCTGTCCTGCGAATAGACCACAATCTCGTGGCCCGGATCCAGAAAAGATAAAAACTCAGGATACCTGGTAGGACTGATCAGGGTAACCTCAAATCCTTCCTTTTTCAAAAAAAGTCCCAACCCCATAAGCGCGCCGATGGCATCACCGTCGGGATTGACGTGAGTACCCAGTACGATTTTCCGGGATTTTTCAACAGCTTTCAGCCAACTTTCAAAATGTTCTTTTGGAAACAGGTCATTCATAATAAAGATATTGATGCAAATATAATTGATTTATTGCAGAGGTTATTTTTTTTCCTAATTTTGCAGGACGCCATTTAGAATAATTAATATCTCAATAATGAAAAAAATACTCACCATTGTTATTCTGCCCTTGATAATCATCGCTTTGGGTTATGCAATCATCCGGAGTCTCACGTCTCCCATAAACTTTGAAAAAGAACGCACATATCGTGAGAAACTGGCTATTGAGCGCTTGAAAGATATTCGTACCCTGCAAACCACTTACAAAACAGAATTCGGGAAATACGCCCCCAATTTTGATTCACTGGAAACTTTCTACAACAATGGATCCATAACCATTGTACGCCAGATCGGATCATTTGATGACTCGGTTGCTGTTGCCCAGGGTCGTGTAGTCCGTGACAGTATGGAAATGGCCGTTAAGGATACATTGCTCAAGCGTCCGAATTTTGTTATTGACTCACTCCGCTGGGTTCCACTGGTGGGAGAAGAATTTGAAATGAGGGCCGTGGTTAAAAAAGTATCCGGTGTAGATGTGCCTCTTTTTGAGGCTTGTACACCCTACGATGTCCTGCTTAGAGGCATGGAACGTCAGCTGATCGTTAACCTGAACGAAGAACGCAAGATCACCGACCGTTATCCCGGTTTGAAGGTGGGCAGTATTGATCAACCCAACAACAACGCCGGTAACTGGGAATAATAATATGTCTGCGACCAGTAAAATACCGCAGGCACATCACAGATTGTCCATTCATATTGGCGTGAATGGACTTTCTTTTGTTGTAGAAGACAGCCAAACGCATGAATGTTTGCTCTGGCGCAATCATTCCTATTCATTTCCCGGAGGCGATTATAACGAGTGGGCCAAGGAAGTGGGGCACGTGTTCCACCAGGAAGAATACCTGCAAAAACGATTTCCCCACTGTCATGTCATGATTGACACGTACAAGCATACACTTATTCCCACAAGTCTTTTTCAACCGGACCATGCACTGGAAGTCCTCAATCAGTTGTTTCAAACCGCAGATCTTGACGAAGTAAATTACTCGCCGGTTGATACCCTGGATGCCACCTGCATTTATGCACTTCCGGCACCGGTCAGTGCGGCTGTTTTCAAACACCAGCATAAAGCCGGTTTTTACGCATCGGTCATACCTTTGCTGCGTTACATCCTGGAACGCAAGGAATATTCCCGTGCCCTGATGCATTTCACTCCCTCCCACGTAGACCTGATCCTGATGCAGGGAGAACGACTGTTGCTATGCAATTCATATGCTATAGACCGCTTTAGTACAGCAATGTATTTTTTGTTTTTTGCCCTTAAGCAATGGCAACTCAATCCCAGGAGTCTGAGCCTTTTTGTGAGCGGTCCGTTAAAACCGGCCCATTTAAAACAGCTCTGTTCTTTCTTCCCTTCGGTTACAGTAGCTACTTCGCAAAAGGGACTGTTTCCTACAGAAGCTCTCAACCTGCAATACGGGCCACACTTCTTTCCGGTATGCGTATCATAAGGGGAAGTTTAAAAGGGCGCAATATCATGCCGCCGGGATCTTTCAAGGCACGACCGACCACAGATTTTGCCAAAGAGGGACTGTTCAATATGCTGGAAAACAGCCTGGATATTACCACCATCAGGGTACTCGATCTTTTCGCAGGCAGCGGTGGCATTTCGCTGGAGTTCGTCTCGCGCGGATGCGCATGGGCAACCTGTGTGGAAATGAATCCGGCACATGCCCGGTTTATTAAAAATACGGTCCGGGAGCTCGGTCTCGGCTCAAAAATTCAGGTTGTCCGTCACAACGTGTTTGACTTTCTGAAGATCTGCACCCGTAAATACGATCTGATCTTTGCCGATCCGCCTTATGACATCACCGGATTGGAGAACCTTCCCGCAAAAATCCTGGATGCCGGGATTCTGACAGAAGACGGCATATTGATCCTGGAACATTCCGCACAATATTCCTTTTCCGAGGCACCCGGCTTTGTGAAAGAAAAAAAATACGGGAACGTACATTTCAGTTTTTTTGCAGTTTCAAAAACATTCCCTACATTTGCACTCCCAAACAATCAGGGTCCGGTAGTTCAGCCTGGTTAGAATACGTGCCTGTCACGCACGGGGTCGCGGGTTCGAGTCCCGTCCGGACCGCTCCAATAGAAGCCAATCAGTTAATCTGGTTGGCTTTTTTCATGGCGGGGAATTTGGGTGCGTTGCACACATTGTTCGTTTCATTGATTATCAGGCAAATACGAAAATCAACCCCCGGGGGGTCGATTTTGCTAAGGCGTTGATTTTCAGCCAAACGAACAATGTGTGCAACGCACCCTTTTTTTTCATTATCTTAGCATGCCGGAAGGGCCAACATCTATGAAAGGCATATTCTATAAAATGCTGATTACAGCACTGATAACGGCATTGATAACCGCTGTGCCATTGGTGCTGCGATCGCAGACAGTCCCCGATTCTACCATAACCGTATCTACCAGCCGTCCGATAGCATTTGGTCACACAGATTCAACTGCCCTTATCACTACGCCTGTTCAGGCAGATTCAACACGGATTGCTGCTGCGCTCGGAAACACAGATTCAACTGCCCTTTCTGCCAGTCCTGATCGCATTGCCGCATCGGATCCTTCCCCGGCACCCGATGCTTCACCATCTTATGAGATCCGCATCACGCCGCTGGTAAGGACTCTGGAGGTAACGGGCATAACCTCCAACTCGGCAAACATTACCAATACGGTCATATCTCTCTTCAACCTGACGGTTTTTGCACGAGGGGTTTGCTGGAGCACGTCCCAAAATCCCACCATAGCAGGCCGGGTGACCATCGACGGGCACGGGGCCGGAGCATTCACTACCCGACTGCTGGGACTGAATCCGGGCACTACTTATTACATAAGGGCGTATGCCGTAAATTCAGAGGGTTTTGCCTATGGGCAACCAATCTCTTTTACCACTCCCGAGCCCGAACCTGAAACCGGGCCTGAGCTTGTACCGGACCCTGCCCTTGTAACTGTGCCCGAACCCGAATTAAAACCCTGGCCGGACCCGGAAGAAATTGTGCCCATCCCGGACGAAGGATTCAGAAGTTATTGCCTGCAATGGTTTGATACAAATGGGGACCGTCAAATTTCCGGGGAGGAAGCAGCCGTTGTAACCGAGATAAAATGTCCTTTCTACAATATCAAATCCCTGCAGGGTATTGAGTATTTCACATCGTTAAAAAACCTTTCCTGTTGCGACAACGATCTGACAACATTGGATGTCAGTCAGAACAAGGAACTGGTCTACCTGAATTGCAGCAACAACCGTTTATCTCAAATAGACATCAGCAACAACAAGGCCTTGCATGATCTGAATTGCACCGGCAATCAACTAAAAACCCTCGATGTATTCGCAAATTCCTCCTTGCAGACCCTGTTCTGCGGGTACAACCAGCTGAATGCAATAGATTTAAGTCAAAGCGCTGAATTGCTGTGGGTTATCTGTGACTGCAACCAGCTGACAACACTGGATATAAGCCACAACCCAAACATGTTGCGCATGGAATGTGTAAATAACCTGATCACATCGCTTAACATGAACGGGGCAACTTCGTTACTGTCCCTGGATTGTTCCCAAAACTATTTGATTGACATAGACATCAGCGGAACCCCTTGCCTGACGTCTCTTGTTTGCAGGGAAAACAACCTGACGCAGCTGGATGTGTCCCGGAATCATTACCTGACCCAGCTACATTCTTTGAACAATCTGAGTTTACGCGAGATTTGGCTGAACACGGGACAAACTGTAGACGATATTCAAAAGGACGAACATACCGTTATAAAATACAAATGAAATATGGATCAGGCACATAAGGATCACAAGGTTAGAGAAGGTTCCGTAAAGGTTCCCGGAGGCAATATCTGGTACAGGATCGTCGGAGCCGGGAAGAAAGGCGTTCCCCTGCTGACTGTGCACGGAGGGCCGGGAGCACCCCATCAATACCTGAATCCCCTGCAAGCACTGGCGAATCAACGACCGGTGATCTTTTACGACCAATTGGGCTGCGGCCGGTCAGACAGGTCTGAAGACAGAAATCTTTGGACAGTGGAACGTTTTATAGAGGAACTCGACATTTTGCGTCACACGCTCAACCTGGAAGAAGTGCACCTTTTGGGACAATCCTGGGGCAG